>JGI12635J15846_10003751_pt1 | contig 13196 bp, 11 predicted proteins | sample BlaSpr_A8_OM2_M2_FD_15846 | JGI IMG/M metagenome (IMG submission 15846) | reverse complement strand
CCCGCCCAGCGTATCGGCTGGAAGGATCGCGGCGTCCTCCGCGAGGGCGCCTTCGCCGACCTCACCCTCTTTAATCCCAAAACGGTACTCGATCGCTCCACCTTCGCCAAACCCTTCGAACTCCCTACCGGCATCGAGAAAGTCTTTGTAAACGGACAGCTTGTTTGGGATTCCACGAAGCCCACCGGCGCTCGCCCTGGTCGAGTACTAGAACTTACCCATAATCCTTAAGCAATCTCTTTGAACTCTCTTAACTTCCTCCTCCCATCCTTTGCCTCTTGCGCGATAATGTCCTTCCCCATTCCACCCAAATCGCGCGACTTTTCGCGGAGGATTTGTGCCCGTTCCCGGCAGTTTGGACGAATTTCAGAAGACCCGCGCCGATCTCAACGAAGAGATCCTCGGTTGCGGCCACTTGGGCATCAAGCGCTTCTTCGCCCTCGACCATCAGGCATACGAGCCCGGTCCCCTCGGTACCAAGACGAAGGAGCTATTGGGCCTAGTCGCCTCTGCAGTGTTACGCTGCGATGACTGCATCACCTATCATCTCGTCCGCGCCGGCGAAGAAGGCTGGACCCGCGACGAAGTGGTTGACGCATTGAACGTTGCCCTTGTCGTCGGCGGCTCGATCACCATTCCGCACGTCCGCCGCGCGTTCGCCCGAATGCGCGAAATTCCCGGTCTCGCGCCGTAGCGCATGACCGTGCATTGAGCTTGCGCGTGAATCTGTAGCGCGAATTTTTCGGTATCGGTAGCCGGTTTTACGAATCTATTGCAGTAAGCGAGAGAGTAAGAAACAGCATGGATAGCACCGCCAACCCCGCAGCCTCACAAACCGCGAACGCCCTCGCGCGCCTGCAAAAAATGTTGATCGGCGCGTTGTTCGCCGGAGTCCTGCTCGTCCCCAAGATTCTCAATCTGCGACGCGACGAGCGTTCCTGGACCGCATTCCGCGTCCTGCTCGGAATCGCTGGCGCCGGCTTCGTCATTCTGCCGCTCGCCTTCTGGAATTCCTGGCTCGCCGCAATCGCCGGCCTCGCCATGTTCCTGACCGCCGCCTTACTGCCGCCCGCGCTGACCATCGTCACTGCCGACGATAAGGCGCGCGAACTCGGCGCTCTCGTCGTCGTCAACGGTGGCAAAACGCGCATGGCCAACGGCGTCTCCGTTCCTGTTCGCCTGCTCGTCGGCACCGAAAATATCTGGGCGCTCGATGCGCACCTGCATACGCGCCTAATCATTCCCGTCGCGGAAGTCTCCTCGGTCTACTCCGAAGAAACCGAAAACAACTGGGTCGTACGCCTGCGCCGCCCCAACAGCGTCGAAGAATTCGCCTATCGTGGCGTCTTCGCCGAACACTTCGCCAAAGTCACCGAAAACACGATCCGCGGTGTAATGCGCCCCAGTCTCCCTGTTCATCCCAAAGCCCGCGCCGCCAGCGCCTAACCGCCTTCACAAACAATTCTCAACTTCTTCCTTCCGCACTCTGCGTACTCCGTGGTGAATCCCCCGCTTTTGTCTTCCCTTTCGACTTTCAACTGTCTTGCTTCGTTACTTCATTTATTTCTACGAAACGCACTGCGATTAAACGCTCTCCAATATCACTCTCTGTGCGACAATGAGTCATGGCCAGAGGTTGGGAAAGCAAGGACGTGGAAGCTCAAGTGGCTGCTGCCGAACCCGTTAAAGCACCGTCCGACAGGAACGAAAAGAGCGCTGAACAGCGCCACCGTGAAGAAACCGTAAAAGATCTTCAACTCTCGCGCGTCCGCATCGCCAACGACCTAGCAAACGCAACAAACCCGAACCACAAAAAATCTCTCGAAGCCGCCCTCGCTCACCTCGACAAGAAAATCGCCGAAAACTCCTAAGCTGAACGCTTTCCTATTCCCTTGGAAATTTAGAAGTGAGAAAGTGCTCTTATCGTTTTTGGCTTCCGGAGGGCGACTATGCCAGGTCACTTGGACCCAAGTCTTCACGAGCTGTTACAGCGACGTTTGATCGCAACCTTAGGCACCGAAAACGCCGACGGAACGATCCATCTCACCGCCGTCTGGTTCCTGTTCGAAGAAAATTCCTTGTATATCGCAACGTCGTCTCAAACGAAAAAAGCGCGCAACATCCTGGCGAAACCGAAAGCCTCATTGATGGTGGACCTGCGTAAACCAGCGACCGAGCGCGGCCTCACCGTTGCATGCAAAGCAGAGTTGCTCTCAGGCGATCGCTCGAAACAGCTCAACCGCCGCATTCACAGCCGTTATCTCAGCGTCGCGGCAATGGCTGATCCTCAGATCGAGCCGGTTTTCGCTTCGTTTGACGACGTAACGATTCAGCTGACCCCTGAATCCTCGTTTATGTGGGACATGGCCACGCTCGACGCGCAAGCCTTCGGCGGCCGTTTGGGCGGAACTCCTGGCTACTTGTTGCCGTTGGATTGACTGCGCCAAGCTGCAGCTTGGGCGCGCCCGTCGAAGCTCATCCTTCAATTTCTTTTCTGCGTTGCTCGCGCGCTCTGCGCATCTGCGTTAGCTTTTTTCTTCCTCTTCCCTTTCGACTTTCAACTGTCGACTGTCAACTTTCTTTCACGCAATAAAATCCCCCGCCAGCCCCCAAAAATCATTCACGTAGTAGTGCGACAAAACATTCCCGAACAAATAGCAGATCCCTTCGCAAGGCGGAATATCTCCATACCGCTTCTTCCCCCGCGCAAAAATCTTCTTCAACGACCCATCCTGCAATAAATTCCCCGCCACCTTCCGCAGCGGTTCGCACGGATAAAACACGTCCCCATTCGGATACACCCGCGGAAACATCGTCGGAAAACACTCGAAACTCCGAAACCGCAACAACGTATCGATCGTCCTCGGCGTCCCGTTGATCGGCTGCTTATTCTCCCGCCGCCGCGCAATGATCGTATCCACCAGCGCCTGATACTTCGGATTCCGCAGCAGCGCCAGGTTCGGCATCTTCTCCATCTGCGCCGACTGCGCCGCAAACACAAACCCCTGCTCCCCGCACCAATCCAGCAGTCGCTCCACTTCCGCGATATTCCATTCCTCGATCACCGTGCTGATCGTGATCTTCCGCGGATTCCCCAATCGCTCCTTCGCAAACTGCAAATTCTCCATCACCTTCGGCAGCGCCGCCGGCTTCGACAGCGCGTTCGTCGGATCAGCCTGCAACGCATCGAGACTCACGACTAATCCCGTCACTCCATCCAGAATTTTCGGCTTGCGGTCCAGCAGTGTCCCATTCGTAATCAGCAGCACCGATCGAAATTTATTCTTGAATCGCGCCGCCTCGACGATCGTCTCGATGTCCGATCGCAGCGTCGGCTCGCCCCCGGTGATAACGATCGAATCCGTCTCCCGCCGAATCTTCGCCAAAACCTTCAGTGTTCCGGCTGTCGGCAACTCTGCACTGAAAACATCCGGCTCTTTCTGCGTGCAATAGCTGCAATCTAGATTGCATTTGTGCGTCACATAAAACGTCACGGCATACGGCGCCACAACCTTCGTCTGCAAAACGTGCCGCCGCCACCCATTCCGAAAATAAAGCTCAAAATTCTTCGCCACAAACGGCGCCTGCTTCACCAACCCCCGAATCAACTCCATCCGCGTCGGCCCTCGCCGCCCCGCCCCACCGTTGTTCGACGTCGTCGCCGACCCAGCGCCCACCGCCGCGCCAGCCGCGCGCCGATCAAGCACGCCCACTGGCACAAATCCTGGCCTGCTCTCACTTGTCTTCAGTTCCGGCATATTTCGCAACTCGCCCAAAACGCACACCCCACCGTTTCAGCGTCCACAAAACTCAACTGTCATTCCGACCGAAGCGCGCCGACGCCTTTTCTTCTCGCGTTCACTTCCTGCTTGCCCTGAGCTTCAAAGGGTGAACGCGTCGGATTGCGTAGTGGAGGAACCTCTCTTCGATCTCAAATTTCTCTACGGCTTGCCATTAGGGGGCGGGTTTGCGCCGGCATTTCCACTCCCATTCCCCTTCGCCGCAGCCTGCGCCTTCGTCGCCGCCTCCACCTGATCCTTAAACTTCTGAAACAGCGGCATCTCCGGCTTGTCCAGCCCATCCTTCAAAAACTCATGCCACACCGGACCAAACTTCTTCCCATCCGGATTCACCAGGTACACATAGAGCATGTCTTGGTTCGGCCCAACCTCCGCCCCAATCCGCCCCGCCTCGTGCGTCTCCGTATCGGTCGTCCCCGGCACAGTTCCACGCCCGATCGTCCCGCCTATCTGCGCGCTCGCGATGCGCTCCTTGCGCACCACAAAGACAACCTCGGCTTCCGATCGTCGCACCGTCACGAAGTAACGATTCCAGTTTCGCAACGCATCTTCGACGTCCCCGATCGCATGCCGATCTTCCGGAATCAGATTGATGCTGTGGATGTCTCCATCCTCCGCTTCGACATACACATACCGCGCCTGCAACAGCGCCTTCGGAAAATCATCCTTGTTCTTCGGTTTCGAATATCCAACCGCACAAACCGCCAGCACCGCGCAGAACCCAATCCACATCCGTGAGTTCATCGTGCACCTCACTACCCCGAACAATCTCCAACCCGCTCCCAAGATGCTACTCCCAAGCTCCCCGCCACACTAGACCCACCACCACGCCCAACCATCGCCACCGAACGCCGAAAAGCTCGCCCAAAATAAAAACGGCGCAGCAATCGCCGCGCCTCACTCCCTCTGAACTCCGTGCCCTCTGCAAACTCTGTGGTGAATCTTTCTTCGCTCTTCTCTTCCCTTTCAACTCTCAACTTTCAACTGTCGACTATCAACTTTCCTCTCTCCTCAGTCCGTAAACACCACCCCCACCGAACTAACCCCCTTTTCTCGCCCCTCATCGATCCTCGTCACGTATCCTCGCAGCCGCATCGCCCCCTGCAATCCATTCGGCCCCGGCGTCTCCATGATCACCTGCAACTCCGACTGCAGCCGCGGACTATGCTTCAACGTAATCATCGCCCCTTGCAGCGACAAATCGCTCACCAGCGTCTCTTCATCAAACGCGCGTCCGCCTTCCGTTACCCCCGAAACCCGCGCCCTGAATTGCGCTTCGCGCCGGAGCGCCGTTCGCGTCCCCGGCATATGCGCATCGACGCGCCCATTGGCCGCGCCCAAAGTGATCACCATGCCCTCGCTCGCCGCAAACACCGAATCAAATTCTTCGCGCCCCTGCCGCAAAATCGAATCCACCATCCGATCTGTCGAGTCCGGATCGTGATGAAACAGCACCAGCGTTTTTGCACCAGCGTCGCGCGCCGCCTTCACTCCCTCTTGCCACGTCGAATGTCCCCATCCACGTTTTACTCCGGCAAGCTGTTCCGGCGTGTACTGCGCATCGTTGATGAAAATATCCGCGCCCGCCGCCAGATCGCGCAAACTCTTATCGAGCGCCGGATTCCCCGGCTCATTGTCCGTCGCGTACACCACAATCCCCGCCGCCGTCTCGATCCGGAATCCCAGGCATCCCTGCGGGTGATTCAGCGCGCGCACCGAAATCTTATTCTCGCCGATAAAAAACGCATCGCCGTCGGCCACTTCCTGAAATCGCCGCTTCGCATTCATCGCCGTCAAATCCACCGGAAAATACGGCTGCGCCATCTGCGTTTCGAAAACCTGCTTCAGGCTGTCGCGTCCCAGCGACTCCGACCGAAAACTATAAAAATGAAATTCGTTCTGTTCGGAATACAACGGAGTGAAAAAAGGAATGCCCTGAATGTGGTCCCAGTGATAGTGAGTAACGAGGAAGTGCGTTTCCTGCTGCTGTTGCGCGTGTTCTTTGCCCCAACGCGAACCCAGCATACGCAACCCGGTGCCGCAATCCAGAATCAATTGCATCCCGTCTGGCGTCGTCAATTCGACGCACGGCGTGTTCCCGCCATAACGCCACGTTGCCGGATCGACGGTCGCCGTTGATCCGCGCACGCCCCAAAAACTTAACTTGGCAACCGGATTTGTCATTTCACCCTGGTACTCTCATCCCGGCGGACACAAATCATCCAATATTCGAACGGTGCGCGCTCTGTATGTCCCCTCCAAACACACAGCCGCACAACTACCCTGGTACCCGCCGAACCTGATGAGCCTCATTCGATGTTGGCAGCCACCCCCGGCACCGTCAACGGAATCGCAAACCCGACGTGTCAAGATATCCACTAAGTAAGTAGCCGCACTTCGCCAAGCGACCAAACCGCGCGTAGAATGGGTCATAGCGGCTATGCACACGCATTCCCACGACCTCGCCCACGGGGATCACACGCACGACTGCCCGCCCGGAACGGCCCCGCATGGCGCCTCTGAAAGCCACAACCACTCGCATTTCGGTCACTCCCACGGTCACAGCCACGGCCATCACGGCCACGAACATCCGCCCCTGAGCCCCAGCATCCTCGGCTGGGCGATGGCCGCCACGCTCGGTCTGGTTGGCGCTGAAGTCGTCGGCGGCATCGTCGGCCACTCTGTCGCGCTCCTCAACGACGCGGTCCACAACCTCTCCGACGTCCCCGCCATCGGCCTCTCCTATTTGGCGATGCGCTGGGCCCAACGGCCCGCCGATTCCGAAAAAACCTACGGTTACCACCGCGCAGGCACACTCGCTGCATTCACCAACGCCGTCGTCCTTGTTTTACTTTCGCTCTGGCTGGGCTACGAATCGATCGAGCGTTTCCGCTCTCCGGTAGAAGTTGTCGAGAGCTGGATGATCTGGACTTCCCTCGCCGCACTCGCCGTCAACGGAGGCATCACGCTCGCGCTCGTCCGCGGCCGCAACGATCTAAATCTCCGCAGCATCTTGATTCACAATTTCGGCGACGCACTCTCCAACGTAGCCATCATCATCGGCGCCATCATCATCGGCGCTACCGGCATCCGCTGGATCGATCCTCTTCTCGGTCTCGCCATCGGCCTGCTCGTCCTCTGGTCCAGCATCGGGATCTTGCGCCAGTCCGCACACGTTTTGCTTGAAGGCCGCCCGCCTGATTGCACCGTGGAAGATGTAGCTCGCGCGGTCCTGACAATCGAAGGAGTCCTCGAAGTTCACGACATCCACATCTGGTCCCTCGGCGACGACCACAACGCTCTCAGCCTCCACGCCCGCGTCCCAGACATGCACATGGACGAATGCGAGCGCATCCTCAACGCCATCCAATCCAAATGCGCCGCCGACTTCAACATCGGCCACGCCACCATCCAACTCGAACGCGCCGGCCTCCCCGCCACCTCCGGCTACGTCATGCCAGCCCCCGCAAAATGACGGCAACCCGCCGCCGTTCAGCCAAAAAAAATAAGCGCCGAACCTAAGCTCGGCGCCGATACAATCGTTGCTTCTTTGCTTCGTTACTTCGCTTTTGTCTTACGCCCCAACGCGGAAACTCAACCCGCGCGATTCGTTAAATTGCGTTGTCGCATCCATATCGAGCGAATCCGCTGCAACGCTCTTCCGCTGACCTTCAGGCGTCACATAGCGCAGCGTCCCGTTGTCCCACGAATACGCCACCGCGAAAACAACTCCGCCGTTTCGCATCACGAATACGTACGACGAAGGATCAGCAGCCGGCTCAGGTGCAGGTGGGGGGGGCGCCTGCGCAACGGACTGTTGTCCCGCGCGGTAGGCTTGCATTTGCGCAGCCTCAAACTGCGCTTGCGCATCGGCATCGCCTTGATCCGCCGCAGTCTCCTGCGCTTCTGCAACAGCCTGCGGATTGTCCACGTAAATTTCAGGAGTCGAAATCAGGAAACCGCCAAATCCAAACGGCACCGTCTGCCGGAATCGGAAATTCCGTCCCAATTGCCCGTTCTTCGGGCTAATAGCTGCCAGATGCGGATAGTCGAAACCAAGCCCCGGCACATTATTCGAAACAAAACTCGCATTTCCAAAATTCGGATTCAAGCTGACGATTCGATTCGGAGAAGAACTGCGGACATGCCCGGCCGTCGGACGGGTAGCAACAGCCACATGGCTAACAGGATGCGCCCCCGCAGGCGCAGGCGCACCAACGTGCGCCGCAACCACAGGCGCCGAAACAGGCCCTACGTGAACTCCCGCGCCGCCGCCAACTCCGCCAGCGCGCTGCGCAAACACTGCCAAAGGCAGCGCCAACACCGCAACCGCGACTGTCCCAATTCGTCGCATAGCAGCACCATGCCTTTACCGGGCCTTCATATAGCCCGGCCTCACATAAGAAAGATGCGCCTTTCCACCCACAGGTTTCAAGACCCACTTCTCCCAGTACCTTCTTTGCGGACCTGTACTCCTCGATTGCACAACAACCGCACTCAATGCGAGTTCGGGCACTGACCCGGCAAAGCCATCAGCGTCGGTGGCGCGTCTCCCGCCGTCGTGACCAGCGCGTCCGGTGCACTCTCCCGTGCGAACTCCAGCCGATCTACCATCACCGCTGACTGCGCCGAGTTGAATCCCAGAACTCCACGCTTCAGTTCTTCCATCGTCCGCAAACCCCAGTGCGCCCGCATCAAGCCGTCCACCGAATGCGAGTGCAGGCCCAGCAAGAGGTGTGCAATTTCATGTGCCGCCACATGGCCCAGCACCGCATCCAAATTCACCGCAAACGTTCGCTGCAGCTCCTCCATCGGCTCAAGGAAAACATCGCAGTACGCGCCCTGGCCATCCTCCGAGAGATACGCGACGCCGAGTGGCTCCGCGACCAGGCCGCGTGGCCGCCTCTCAATCCGAAGCACCAGCCTCGCCGGATAAGCCACCTCATTGCATTGCTTACCAGCAAGCGCCACGATCTCCTCCCCGTCGCAGTTCTTCCATTCCGTCTCAATTCCTGCCTGTCGGAAGACCGCAGCAGCATCCTCCTCTGCATGTAGCAACGTCCCACGTTTCAATCCGGCATCGTTGAAGACCGAAATACGCAACATCGGCCTGACTCGACTGCCGCTGTCTCCCAGTACACTCGAAGCTCCTGCCGAAGCCATCCACAGCAATGCCACGCCTAACGAGACCCATCTCTCTACCGTCTGAATCTTCATAGCCCTCGCCTCCACAAGGGCTGAAGTTCAGCGATTGCGTCTCGTACCTCAATGCCGGGCGGGTAACGTCTCGGCGGTGCGCAGGTAACCGCACAAAGCCCGCGGCATCAGAGAGATACAGCGACTGGTAACGCTGGGGCTTGAAACAAATCTGATCGTTTCTGCGTTTTGATCTGTAAGACTACGAAGCTTCCGTCTGAGAGGATTCTGTGCCGCAGGCACAAAACGACAGCACCGTTCGCTTCGGCGTCTTCGAGGCCAATCTCGCCTCCGCCGAACTGCGCAAGAACGGGCAGAAGATCAAGCTTCAGGATCAGCCTTTTCAGGTCCTGACGATCTTGCTCGAAAGTCCAGGTGAGATCGTCACTCGCGAGCAGTTCCGCGCCACCCTTTGGCCCGCCGACACCTTTGTCGATTTCGACCACGGTCTCAACGCCGCCATCAAGCGGCTTCGCGATGCCTTGGGCGACTCCGCCGACAGCCCGCTTTTCGTCGAAACCTTGGCTCGTCGCGGCTACCGTTTCATCGCGCCGGTAACGATCCCGTCCAACGGGAACCGCTCACACGCAGCGAGTGCGGTCGCTTCGCTGGTTATAGCGCCTGTCCTTTCTGAATCGTCCATTCCCGTCGTCGCTATCGAACCGGACACAGTGTCAGCCTCTCCGACTCGCGCCAACGTATTCGTCCGCCATTGGCTCCTCGCTCTTAGCGCCGCTACCTTCCTAATCGTCGGCACCGTTGTTGGCTGGATCGCCGCCCATCGCATCACCCTTAAGCCTCAAGCCTCCGAGTTGCGTCTTACGAACAATCCTTTCGACGACCCAGTCCTCAGCGCAGCACTTTCGCCCGATTCGAAATATCTCGCATTCGCAGATCGCTCCGGCCTCTTCCTGCGCGAACTGGCCACAGGTGAAACTCACTCCATTGACGTGCCGGGCGTCGTGCAACTCCGCCCGAAAGTATGGTTCCCCGACGGCAGCCATATGCTCGTCAACGCTACCCAGCCCACGGGCGTCATCAGCGTTTACAACGTTTCCCTTCTCGGAGGCAGCCCGCGAAAACTGGTTGACAACGCGAGCGCGCGATCGGTCTCGCCGGACGGTTCTCAGATCGCCGTTGTTCGAAACGACTGGCCCGATCAGGAAATCTGGCTCTTTTCTTCCGATGGCCAGAATTCGCGCCGGCTCACCGCGGCATCCAGCGACGTCTTCGGTGCCGTCGTCTGGTCGCCTCACGGACGCAAACTCGCTTTCGTCCGCTCCAAATACGGAGCCAGTCATCACGAAAGCGAAAACACGCTTGAGATCTACGACGTGGGAAACAGCCGGACTCACGTCATTCTTTCAAACCCTGCTCTTGCCGACAGCATGATCTGGTCACCCGACGGCCGCCTGATCTATTCCCTGCAGGAACGAACACCGACTCCCTCCGTCAAGTCAGGTGACGGCGACTCGAACTTCTGGGCTTGGTCCATCGACGAAAACTCCGGTCAGCCTTCCGGCACTGCGCTTCGACTCACGAGCGGCTGGGAGAAAAAGATGAGTCCAAGCCTCTCTGCGGACGGCAAGCACCTCGCGTTTATTCGCTGGAACGGCATTGCTCACGTTTACTTTTCTGAAGTCGAGCCAGGCGCGCGCCGCATCGGTGCGCCGCAACGCCTGAGCCTCGAAGAGGGGCGCAACTATCCCTACAGTTGGACATCCGACGGCAAGTCCATCATCTTCGTGTCCGATCGCGACGGTCAGACACATCTGTATCGACAGCGCATCGATCAACCTGCCCCTGAACTCCTCGTTGGCGGGAATGATGGAATCACGCTCGCACGGCCCAGCCCCGACGGCTCGCAAGTTTTCTATCTGGCTCCGGGGCAGAGCGGTCAAAAAGGAATGCGCCTCATGCGCGTTCCGCTGTCGGGCGGCGCGCCGCAACTCGTCCTTCAACGCGAAAACATCGACAATTTTCAGTGCGCCGCCTTGCCAGCGACGCTCTGCATTTTGGGACAAGCTACCGCCCAGGATATTCATTTCATCCGCTTCGATCCGGTCACTGGCCAGCAAACGCCGCTCGGATTTGGCGTGCAGGGGAGCAAATACAACTGGAGCCTTTCCCCCGACGGTCAAACGATCGCCCTCGCCCAATGGCGCCGCCCGGAAGTTCAGCTTCTTTCCACGAAAACTGGAAAAGCCCGCACGCTCACGCTCCAAAGCAACCGCGGCGTTGCGAGTGTGGACTGGGCTGCGGACAGTCAGAGTTTGTGGGCGAGTTCTTCGACCTTCACGGGTACGCAAGCATTGCTCAACATCGATCTTCGCGGTCATGTGATCCAAGTCTTTCAGGATCCCGACCGAGATGTCGGCTGGGCCATTCCTTCTGCCGATGGCCGACATATTGCCTTCTGGGAGGCCGGCGGCAGTTCCAACGCCTGGGTGCTCAAAGGCTTCTAGCGCGGCCCTCCGCAGCTAGGGCCTACCTACCCACCTCCCGACCCGCTTTTCCCCCGCAAGGGGTTGTGCTATAAACCTCAGCCCGTGGAACCTGCCGCGAAAGAAGGGGCAACTTCGATCCACGCTGTTTCGCGTACGCTACTTCTCCTCATTCTCACCCTCGCGTCGCTTTCTCTAACTGGTTCCGCGCGCGCCGACGAAGATCAAAAATCAAAAGACAAGCCCGAAGAAAAGTGGGACACCACGCTCGCCCGCGGCACCACACGCGAGATCGCCTTCGACACTTCCGAAGGCACGTGGATGTCCGTGGACATTTCTCCCGACGGCAAGTGGATTGTCTTTGACTTACTCGCGCACATCTACCGCATGCCCGTAACGGGAGGCAACGCCGAATGCCTCACGCAAAAGAGCGGCGTAGCGCTCAACGCTCATCCCCGTTTCTCACTCGACGGAAAATACATCGCATTCATTTCCGATCGTGCCGGCCAGGACAACCTCTGGGTTATGAATGCCGACGGTTCAAATCCTCACGCGGTGGTCGAAGACAAAGATCTCCGCATGTACGAACCGGCATGGACACCCGATAGCCAAAATATTCTTGTATCTCGACATTCCGTGGCGACGGGATTGGAAGCTCGCCCGCCAGCCGGAATTTGGCTCTACAACCGTGACGGCGGCAAAGGCATAGAAATCGTCAGCAGCAAAGACGAAAAAGATGCCGATTGGCCGGCCGTTTCTTCCGACGGCCGTTATGTTTATTTTCAATACGCCGCCGGAGAATCCTCTTCATACGCGGGACACGACGATCCATCACAAGGTTTTTTCCAAATCAAACGGATCGAACTTCGCACAGGAGACAAGGAAGACGTCACATCGGGCCAGGGCGCGCAACAATATCGCCTCTCCAACGGTGGCGCCTTCGCCCCGGAAATTTCGCCCGACGGCCGCTGGCTCACCTTCGCGCGTCGCATTCCGAACGGCACCATCTCTTACAAAGGACACAAGTACGGTCCCCGCACCGCACTCTGGCTCCGCGACCTGCAATCCGGCGCCGAGCGTGTCCTGATGGACCCAATCGAAAGCGACGTCGATTCCTGGAGCGCATGGCGCCTCCTCCCTGGCTATGCGTGGGCGCACGATGGAAAGTCCATCGTGATTTCGCAGGGCGGAAAGATTCATCGCGTCTGGATCGCCGACGGAAAGGTGGAAGCAATTCCATTCACCGTGCACGTCCAGCGCACGATCTCGCAGATGGCCAAGTCCAAGCGCCGCGTCACCGACGACGCTTTCCCCATGCATTTCGCGCGCTGGCACACCGCCTCTCCCGACGGCAAGACACTCGCATTCCAGGCAGTCGGTCACATCTGGCTCATGGACATGCCGAGCGGACAACCACGCCGCTTAACCACGCCCTCTTTCACCGCAACAGAGTATTCGCCTGCGTGGTCCCCCGATGGAAAATCCATCGTCTTCGCCTCCTGGGACGAAAAAATCGGCGGTGCGCTCTGGAAGATTTTGGCGGAAGGTGGCTCACCCCAGCAACTCACCAACGAGCCTGGCGAATACATTCATCCCGCATGGAGTCCCGACGGCGCAACCATCATCGTCGCGCGCGGCTCTGGCGCATTTTTCCGCGGACAGCCGTGGATCACAAATACGTGGTACGACCTCGTCTCGGTTCCAGCTTCCGGCGGCGAAACAAAATTGGTCGTCCGCACACCCCGCTATTCCGAAT
>JGI12635J15846_10003749_pt1 | contig 13198 bp, 8 predicted proteins | sample BlaSpr_A8_OM2_M2_FD_15846 | JGI IMG/M metagenome (IMG submission 15846) | reverse complement strand
CGCGGCCCTCCGCCACCGCCACCGCGACTGCGTCGCCGACGAACTTCACCTCATCCGAACAAAGGCGCGGGCGCGCGGTCTCAGACTCGAAGGCCAGGTCGGCGGCCTGGAAGACGCCGAGGACCCCGGGTATCTGCTGCGCGGCGCTCACATCCACACCGGCGATTCGCGCATGCGCGTGCGGCGAGCGGACGAACACCGCATGGAGGCAGCGCTGCGGGGCGACGTCGTCGGTGAACGTTCCGGCGCCGCTGATGAGGCGGCGGTCCTCGCGCCTTTTGACGCGACCGCCAAGCGCCGCATTCACCGCCATCTAGAGAACTTCCAGGTTCTCCACGATCGCCTCCTGCGTGGTCCGGGCGATCACAACGACCGCCTCCTCCTGGGAGTGCGCGTTCGACTCGACGTGATGGACGAACGGCGGGATGTAGATGTAGTCGCCGGGCTTGGTCCGCACGCGCACCTCTTGTCCGCCGTCCGAATAGATGAACTCGGGATGGCCTGACACCACGTAGATCCCGGTCTCGCTCTCGCCGTGGTGATGCGGTCCGGACGCCACGCCCGCGGCCACGTAGGTCTGCCCCATCCAGATCGCGCGGCTTCCCACGGACTCGCCCGAGAGGGCGGCCACACGCGTCATGCCGGCGGTCTGCGCGGTCCCTGAGCTGCAAGCCTCGGCCGGGACGTGGAAAAGCTTTGCCACGATGGACTTGAGGATACTTGCGCACGATGTCCGAGCGATCGATCCGTTGGGGCGTGCTGCCGCGGTACTTCGGCTTCCGCGGCGACCTCATCGAGACGCAACCCCACACGGAGGAGGCGATCCTCGCGGCCATAGGCGCCGCCGGCGACCATCCTCCCCGCGCTCGACGGCAAGAGCTTCCCGAAGGGAAGTGCGAGCCACCCCCGAACCGAGCCTGGGGCTGGGCCGCGCAGATCTATGCCGCGCGCTCGCGCGAAAGCTGGGGCATCGGCGACCTCGCCGACCTCCGCCGCCTTGGGCGAATGGCCAGGAGCGAGGGAGCGTCCGTGCTGCTCATCAATCCTCTCGGGGCGCAGCCGCCGACCGCGCACCAGGAACCCTGTCCTTATTACGCGTCATCGCGGCGGTTCCTGAACACCCTGTACCTGAGGGTCGAAGAGCTGCCCGGCGCCGAACGCTGCGCCGCCGAGCTGGAGCCCTTGAGAAATGAGGCGCTCGCTCTGAACTCGCAGCGACTCATCGACCACGACGCGGCATTCCGACTCAAGTCGCGCGCGCTCGAAGCCATCTTCAAGGTGGCGCCTGATCCAGCGGGCATGCAGTCCTGGGTCCGCGGACAGGGCCGGGCGCTCGAGGACTACGCGACCTTCAGCGCCATCACCGAGCACCTGGGGCCGGCATGGCGCAGCTGGCCCGCCGAGCTCCGCCATCCGCGCAACGAGGGAGTCGCGGCGATACGCGGGCCGCTCGCCGGCCGGGTGGCCTTCCACCAGTGGCTGCAGTTCCACCTCGACCGCCAGCTCGCCCGAGCCTCCAAGGAGATCGGCCTGATCACCGACGTGCCGGTTGGGTTCGCCGCCGACGGCTGCGACGCGTGGCGCTGGCAGGACCTGCTTGCGCCGGGCATGCGGGTGGGCGCGCCACCTGACTACTTCTTTCCCGACGGCCAGGACTGGGGCATGCCCCCCTTCGACCCCTGGAAGCTCCGCAGGGCTCATTTCGAGCCTTTCGTCGAGACCATTCGCAGCACCGCCAAGCACGCTGCGGGCCTGCGTCTCGACCACGTGATGGGCCTGTTCCGCCTGTTCTGGATCCCGCGGGACGCGCAGGCGTCCGGCGGCGCGTACGTGCGCTACCCAGGGCGTGAGCTGCTCGCCATCCTTGCCGCGGAGAGCCGCCGGACAAACACCTTCATCATTGGCGAGGACCTGGGGCTCGTCGAGCCGGCAATGCGCAGCCGCCTGCGCCACAGCGGCGTGTTGTCTTATCGATTGCTGTGGTTCGAGGACGACCTGCCGGAGAAATGGCCGCGGGAGTCCGCGGCCGCGATCGGGACCCATGACCTTCCGACGGTGGCTGGGATCTGGAACCTCAGCGAGCCCGACCAGCGGCAGCACCACCTACGCCGGCGCCTGACCGACGCGACCGGTCTGCCGGACGGCACTCCGCCGGTCGATGTAGCGGTGGCCGCCTACGAGCGGCTCGCGCACGCTCGATCTCGCATCGTGCTCGCTTCTATCGAAGACGCGCTGGGCATCGAGGAGCGGACCAACGAGCCCGGCACGACCACCGAGCGGCCCAACTGGCGCCTTGCGCTGACGAAGCCGCTCGAGGACATCGAACACGACGAGGGCGTGCTTCGCATCGGCCAATCGATGCGTGATTCGCGGCGCTAGTACGATCTGAACATGGTCGGAAGATCGAAGCTCTCGGGCACCGAGCTCGATTTTTACCCTCTCACCGCCCTTCCGAAGGCTGGCTTGCCCGATGCCTCCGGCCTCCCCATGACCGTCAAGGTGCTGCTCGAAGGCCTCGTGCGCCTGGCCGAGACCGGCACCACCGCAGAGGACAACGTCAAAGCGCTCGCCGCGTGGCCCGCGGCCCCACCGAAGGACGCCGAGCTTCCGTTTCTCCCCGCGCGCGTCCTCATGCAGGACTTCACCGGGGTGCCTGCCGTCGTCGACCTGGCCGCCATGCGCTCCGCCATGAAGCGCGCGGGCAAGGATGCCGGCAAGGTCGACCCGCTCGTGCCGGTCGACCTGATCATCGACCACTCGGTCCAGGTCGATGCGTTCGGCTTCCGCGACGCGTACACGCGAAACATCCAGCGCGAGATCGAACGGAACCACGAGCGGTACGCGCTGCTGCGATGGGCCCAGCAGGCGTTCCACAACTTCTCGCTGGTGCCGCCGGGAATGGGCATCTGCCACCAGGTCAACCTCGAGTACGTCGCCAAGGTTGTCCAGGTTCGCGACCTCGATGGTCGAAGGGTCGCCATCCCGGACACGCTCATGGGCACCGACTCGCACACCACGATGGTCAACGGGCTCGGCGTGCTCGGATGGGGCGTCGGCGGGATCGAGGCGGAGGCGGCGATGCTTGGCCAGCCCGCATACCTCGCCACCCCAGTCGTCGTGGGCGTCCGTTTTATTGGCGCGCTGCCCGCCGGTTCGACCGCGACCGACCTCGTGCTGACCCTCACGGAGATGCTGCGCAAGCACGGCGTGGTCGAGAAGTTCGTCGAGTTCTGCGGGGATGGCCTCTCTAGCCTCTCGGTTCCGGACCGGGCCACTCTGAGCAACATGTGCCCGGAGTACGGCGCGACATCCGCGCTGTTCCCGGTCGACGCTCAGACGCTGCGCTACCTCGACGTCACGGGCCGCAGCCGCGAGCAGATCGACCTCGTCGAGCGCTACACGAAGGAACAGGGCCTGTTCCGCCAGGATGGCGACAAGACGCCGAAGTTCAGCGAGATGCTCGAGCTGGACCTCGGCAAGGTCGAGCCCAGCCTTGCGGGACCCAAGCGCCCGCAAGACCGCGCGCCGCTGCCAAAAGTCTGGGAGAGCTTCACAGCCGCGTTTGGAAGTGGGCCGAAGGCGAGCCCCGACTCACTCGGCCGCATGGCCGACGAAGGCGGCCCGGTCAACGGACGCGCCGCGACAGCGGTGGCAGCCCGGCCCGCCGCCAAGCTCGAAAACGGATGTGTCGTGATCGCAGCCATCACAAGCTGCACCAACACTTCCAACCCGTCAGTCATGGTCGCCGCGGGCCTGCTGGCCAGGAGAGCGGTCGAGCTCGGCCTCGAGGTGAACCCGTACGTCAAGACGAGCCTCGCGCCGGGATCGCGCGTGGTCACCGACTACCTGCAGACCGCGGGCCTCATGGAGCCGCTAGAGAAGCTCGGGTTCTTTCTCGTCGGCTACGGATGTACCACCTGCATTGGCAACTCGGGCCCGCTAGCGACCCCGGAGGTCGAGGCAGCCGTTGTCAAGGAGGACCTCAGCGTGGTCGCGGTGCTGTCTGGCAACCGCAACTTCGAGTCGCGCATCCATCCCCTGGTCAAGGCGAGCTACCTCGGGTCGCCGCCGCTGGTGGTCGCTTACGCGCTCGCGGGTACGGTGAACATCGACCTGACGAAAGACCCGATCGGCCACACCAAGGAAGGAAAGCCCGTAATGCTCTCCGAGCTGTGGCCCGCGCAGGGCGAGGTGAACGAGGTAGTGCAGCGCTGCGTCCAGCAGGAGATGTTCAAGCGCGAGTACGCAAAGATCTTCGAGGGCGACGAGCACTGGAAGACGATGTCGGCGCCGACCGGCCCGATCTTCGAGTGGGACGAGAACTCCACCTACGTCCACGAGCCCCCGTACTTCGAGGATTTCGGCAGCGAGCCCAAAGCGCTTGCAGACGTGGAAGGAGCGCGCGTGATCGCGGTGCTCGGCGACTCGGTGACCACCGACCACATCTCACCCGCTGGCGCGATTCCGCCGGATAGTCCGGCCGGCCGCTATCTCATCGAGCACGGCGTCGAGCGCAGCGAGTTCAACAGCTTCGGCGCACGGCGGGGCAACCACGAGGTGATGGTGCGCGGAACGTTCGGCAACATCCGCCTGCGCAACAAGCTCGTGGAGCGGGAGGGCTATTGGACGCGCCATCTGCCCGACGGCGCCGAAACGACGATCTTCGACGCCTCCGTGCGGTACAGGGCCGAAGGGGTGCCGCTCATCGTTATCGCCGGCAAGGAATACGGATCCGGCTCCTCGCGCGACTGGGCGGCCAAAGGCCCGCTGCTGCTGGGCGTGCGCGCGGTGATCGCCGAGAGCTTCGAGCGGATCCACCGTTCGAACCTGGTGGGGATGGGCATCCTGCCCCTGGAGTTCGCACACGGCGAGACCCTGCAATCGCTCGGCCTGACGGGTCGCGAGCGTTTCACGATCAAAGGGATCGATGCGATCAAGCCCGGCCAGCAGGTCGAGGTCGAGGCCGCGGGCGACGATGGCAAGGAGACCACCTTCATGACCCACTCGCGCGTCGACAACCAGACCGAGGTGGGCTACCTGCATCACGGCGGCATCCTTCCCCAAGTGCTCAGAGAGCTCATCGCAAAGGACTAAGACGGCTCGGGACCGTGAGGACCAGGGGTCAGGCGTCGGCAAAGTAGGTGGCTGCCGTGAATCTGAACTCCCGCGGCATCAAATACAGGCTGCGGTTGGGTGCCTCATTTCGCGCGTGACGACCAGGGAGCACCTGACGTTTAATCCTGATATGGCGGTGTCCAATACGCTCCGTGTCCTCTCAGCCCTTGTCTCCGCGGCATTTCTGGCCTCCTGCGGCGCTGCGGCGACCGGCGGCGGGGCGAGCCCGAGCCCAGGTTCGACGCCGGAAGCGGGGCAGATCGTAGCCACGGACTCAGACAACGGCAAGACTTTCCAGTTGCACGTCGGCGATAGGTTGGAAGTGACGCTCGCTAGCACCTACTGGAATATCCAAGAAAGCAGCGACCTGGGCGTCCTCAGATTGGCAGGACCGATGGCGATCTCGCCCAGACCCAACGGGTGCGTTCCAGGCGCGGGCTGCGGACTTGCGATCGCGTCTTTCGACGCGGTTGGTACGGGGTCTGCGGACATCACCGCGTCGCGGAGCAGCTGCGGCGAGGCCATGCGCTGCGTCGGAAGCGCGGGCTCCTACCGCCTTTCGGTGGTCGTCACCTCTAGCACTTAACCAGAGCCACACAGAGCATCTTGCGCGGAGGAGATTCAGAGGTCTTGCGACGACTGGTGTCGGCAAAGTCGTTGCTTGACACTGGGCCCGGCCGTCCCCCATATTCTTCGCGCCCGGACATGGGGAACCGGGCACGCGGCAGGTGGTGGTTAGTCCGGCCAACCTCCAGGCGGCCGGGGGGAGGAGTGGGGTGGCTCTTCACAGGCGTTGGAGGCTTTTGTTCGGGTTTGCCATCGCGGCGGTCGCACTTGGATCCGTACCTTCTGTTGGCGCGTCGGCCACGCCAACGCAGCCTTCCGTTCACCCGGCGGCGTATGTCCCGCTGCTGAACAGCCCGGCAGTGGCGGCGCGAAATGCCAGCAATGCAGTCAGTCCGGCCGACCTCCTCATCAACATGGACTACAACGGCGGACCGGTGATGCCGTCGAACACCGACTACATGGTGCTCTGGAGCCCAGGTGGCCGCGAGGCCTACCCGGACGGCTTCATCTCCGGTGTCGAGCGTTGGTTCAGGGACCTTGCCCACGACAGCGGCGGCAACCAGAACACGGACTCGGTATCGGCTCAATACCAGGACCTGACCGGCGCGTTCGCCCGCTACGCGACGACGTTCGGCGGCGTGCTTGTGGACAGGCAGCCGTATCCGGCGAGCCAGTGCCCGGTAAACAGCCCGGTGACCCACTGCCTGACCGACGCCCAGATTCAGGTGGAGCTGGAGCGTTTCGTCGCTGCCCGCGGTCTCGTCAAGGACCTCAGCCACGAGTACTTCCTCATGACACCGCCCCACGTGGAAACGTGCTTCAGCAATGACCCCATCCAGCTGTTCGGAGGATGCTCGGCGGGCGAGGTGCCGGATAGCCTCGCGTTCTTCTGTGCGTACCACGGGAACACGACGATCTCGCCCTTCCTGATTTACGCGAACGACCCCTATGTGCCCGGGAACCCAGGGTGCGACGACGGGATCCATCCAAACGGTTTCTGGGATGGTCAGCTCAGTGGCGGCCTGAGCCATGAGCAGAACGAGTCGGTGACAGATCCCATCCCGAATGACGCCTGGACTATTGGCGGCGGCTCACTCCAGGGCTTCGAGGTTGGCGACGTATGCCAGAGTGCGTTCGGGACTCCGCTAGGGACGCACAACGGGGCGAAGTACAACCAGGTGATCAACGGCCATTTCTACTGGTATCAGGGGGAATGGAGCAACGTCGGTGCCACGTGCCTCCAGCGGCTCGCGCCCGTTGGAACGATGCCAACAGCGACNCTTGAAGTGAGCAAGGGCCACGGGCTCACGTTGAACTTCGACGCCACGGGCTCGACCGCGCCGGGTGGCGTGGCCGAATATGTCTGGCAGTTCAACGACGCTTTCGCCGCTCAGACGGTTGCACAGACCACACCGAAAATCTCGCACACGTTTCCGTCGGCGGGCGCTTACTCCATCGGCTTGACCGTCTTCGCNCNCGANGGACTGTCCACCGGCACAGGCGGCATTGTCACCACAGGCCACAGTGGCATCTCGCGTGGGTTTACGTTCTCGCCGTCGCGTCCGGACCCACGCCAGACAGTCACATTCAACGCTTTGTTTGCGACCATGAGTGCCCAGCCGGTGCTCGTAAATCTGTGGGAGTTCGGAGACGGCACAGTCGGCGCAGGCGCGAATCCCACCCACAAATATGCCAAGCCGGGCAGCTACGTGGTGACACTCGTTCAGTTCAGCGGGGTCGGATCCGCCTTCCCCGGAGCCGGCGCCGGTCCAATCGTGACTCAGAAGGTAACAATCGGGCGGGAGGAAGACCAGGGCTCTACCGCCACCAGCTGACCGCAGCGCTGATCTGGAGTCACAGGAGTGGGCCGCCGCAGACGGCCCGCTCCTCACGCTGCCCACCTCTGAGAGCGAGGCCGAACCCTCGATCTAGCGCGGCCGATCAGCCAGACTCTCGCGGATGGACGTGCTCGGCGTTTTGTTGACGGTGCTGTCCATTGGGGTGGCGGCCCTTGTACTCTGGCTGACGCTTCGGCAGCGAGCTCGGAGAGGCCGGCTGATCGGGCTTGGGGCACTGGCCATCTGGCTTGCCATCAGCGTTCCGATCGCGTGGTCTTTTGACTCGCCCTATGTGAGCTACGAGCTGGCAGTGAACCAGTGCGGCCACCAGCCGGTGATCGCGTCCAATTTCGCGGCCGGCTACACGTACGACCTGCCGGGCGACGCCGGCTACGGACCATCGATCTTCAACAACACGTACTACTGCACCGCCGCCGAGGCGGAAGCGGCCGGCTACCGGAGGGGCGTGCACTAGGGCCCGAAGCCGGTGTCCCGAGCTCAAATCCCGGGCCCGAACAAACTCTGACTTAAGACCGGTCGCTTCCGGGCGGCAAGGAGCAATCTTGCCGAGGCGGTGAGAGATGTGACCGAGCGCGTAGCGACTTAGATGGGCTACGGCGGGCTGTTGATACTCGTGGCCATCGTGGCAGCCATGGTGTGGATCGTGTGGATGAGCCGGAGGCGGGCACAATTTGCCGGCGTGAGCGAGGTGAGCACGGCGGAGCAGGCGATGCTGGGCCAGGAGGCGCGGGCGATGTATGTCGGTCCCACGTTCAGGCTCTGCAACATCGACGCGCCGAGCGAATTCGACAGCCGCCTGCTCTCGCTTTTCGACAGCATCGAAGCGAACCGCGATGACATCGACTCCAGGATCGAGGACCTGGGTGCCTATCTGAAATCCGGCTGCACCACGCTCGAGCGCTTCAAGAACAAACAGAAGCTCCGCCTTGTGTATAACGACATGGCGGCGTACCTGGTGCGGCCAAGGCCGGAACGGTCGAGGCTCGGCATGCAGCAGTTGCTCGCGAGCTGGGGGATGGTGGGCCGGCTCGCCTCCGGCTACGAGGGTCCATCGAAAGTGCCAAAGGCCTGGATCCGGCCGCTCGTCAATGACTCCGCGCCTCGGGCCTCCTACACCGGCAGCGGGAGTCGGAAGGTTCTCAAACTGTCCCCCAACCGCCAAGTGTTGGTGGGCTCGCTGTTCCTCTCAGGCAGCGGGGCCATGATCGCCTACGGAATTCGGCCTGACCTGACCACAGACCTCGCTTGGGGCGTGGGCATCTGCGTTGTCTACCTGGCTCTCTACAAACTTGGTCTGCTCAAGATAAGCAAGTAGAAGGCTCAGCGGGCATGCGCCACAGCTCAATCGAGTTCAAATCTCTCCAAATCGGTCTGGGTAGCCGAAAGCGCATAGGTTTCGGGACCGGCCCCCGGGTTCAAATCCCGGGCCCCCGACCAAAGTCGAAGTCAGTCTCGGTCGCGCGTCGGAGATGAGGTTATGTGTCCGCTGTGCCTGACGCTCCCTTCTCAACACACACCAATTGGAAGCTGCGCTAGGCCCGGATTGCGACCTTCGACGGCTCGGACGCCGGCATCTCGTTCGCGAACATGCGGACCAATTCCGTCCGGGAGCGCGCACCCAGCTTGCGGTAGGCGCGGCTGAGATGCGCCTCTACGGTTCTAGGGCTGAGAAAGAGCTGGGCGGCAGCCTCCCGGTTGGTAGCGCCCTGCGCCACGGCGAGTGCGATCTGCAATTCCTGCGGGGTCAGGTCGCGGGTGACGGCGACATCGCGCGTTCTTGCCTTCTCACCAGTCGCAGAGAGCTCGGCTTGGGCACGACTGGCCCAGGGCTCGGCCCCGAGACGCTCGAAGGTGTGGAGCGCCTCGTGAAGCGCCTGCCGAGCTTCGACCCGCTGTCGTTGCCGGCGGAGGACCTCGCCATAACACAGCTGGGTCCGGGCGATTTCAAACGGCGACGGCGATGCCCCGTGCAGCTCGAGGGCGCGACGGAAGTGTGCCGCCGAGTCTTCCTGTGAGAGGTAGCCCCGGCAGCGAGCAGCCGTCGCCTTCGCCCAGGCACGATTCGTCCGCTCGGCATCGTGTTCGAACGCCGCGAGCGCGCGCGCTGCGTCGTCGGTTCTCCCGGCACGGGCCAGGCTTTCGATGTAGTCCGGCTGCCACTGAATGAGGTTTGGCTCGCTGGGGCCTTGCTCGCGAAAACCCTGCGCTGTCTGTTCGAGGTGAACGAGTGCTTCCGCGAGCCGCCCCCGGCCCAGCTCTAACAATCCGATGGCCGCCCCTGCGTAGTTGAAGATTGACCCGAGACCGTGAGTGCGGGCGAGCTCGATCGCGGCGCGCACGTGGGTTCGGCAATCGTCATCCCTTCCCTGCGCTGCCTCAACTCGCGCGAGGGTGACCAGGCTGTAGGAGGCCCCGCTCCACTGGCCGGTCTCGCCGGCAAGCCGGACGGATTCCGTGCCTGCCGCGTAGGCTGCAGCGAGGTTCCCCGTCCGGAAATCGAGCTCGGAGAGAACAGCAAGTCCGTATGGCAGGATGCCCACCGCGCTTGCGTTCCGTGCCGCCGCCACCGCGCCGGCGATGAGCGCCCGCGCCTCGGTGTATCGCTCGACCGCGAGGAGTGAGAAGGGGAGGTACTGGGCATCGCGCGCGGCGTCCTGGCCGCTCGCCAGCGCCCGGCGCAAACACTCGTCGATCAGAGGTGCCGCCTCGACCGCCATCCCGGACAGGACCATCGCTTCTGCCAGCACGACATCGACGAGCAGCGGCGCGGAATTGCCTGCCTGATCCGCAAAGGCCCGTGCCCGCCGGGCGGTTTCGAGGGAACGCGGGACATCGCCTGCCATGAAGCAGGGAATCGTGGCTTCAGCGAGGAGTATGGCCGCGGTCGCGGGGTCATCGTGTTGCGCCCGGATAGCCTCACTCAGCATGTGATCGTGCGCCACCATCGGCGTACTGACCCAGATCTCGATCCCGGCTCGAAGGTGCTCAATCTCGAAGCGCATTCGCTCAGGCGGCCGGCAGGCGATCGCCTCGTCCAGAAGCCGCAAGCCTTCATCCGGCCGCCCTGCCAGCTGGTAGGCGTTGGCCGCAGCCAGCAGCCGGCGTGCGCGCTCGGAGGTCGACGGTGACAGAGCTGCTGAGCGGACGAGGGCGCGCGCCGCCGATCCGTAGCCGCTGCGGGCTTGCGATCGAGCCGCCGCGTCTTCGAGGGCTGAGGCGATCGATTCGTCGGGCGCACTACTGGCGGCCGCCAGGTGCCAGGCCCGGCGGTCGGGAGCCTGTTCCGCATCCAGGGCCCGGGCGAGGGCTCCATGGGCCTCCCGCCGGTTGACTGCTGCGGCGGACTGATAGATCGCCGAACGGATCAACGGGTTGCGAAAACGAACATCGGAGCCGTCGAGCGTGATGAGCCCGGCACCCTCCGCGGCATCGAGAGCCTGGGGCGCGATTTCGAGTTGCTCGATCGCTCGCCGGATGGGCCCGATCTCGGTCGACTCGCTGGCCGCCGCGACCAGCAGCGCGCGTTGAGTGTGAACTGGAAGCGTGGCAACCCGCCGGACAAAGGCGTGCTCGAGTCGCGGACCGGACGGCACCGGGTCGGGCAACGGCTCCCGACCCGTCAGCTGTGCCGCGGTCAACAGGGTCGGGATTTCCATCAGCGCCAGCGGGTTGCCGCGGGTCGCGAGATGCAGGGCGGCGGCGACGCGGGGTGCTAAGCGCGCAGGAGTTTGGTCTGCGAGGAGGTGAATCGAGTCCTCTTCGCTGAGCCCCGTCAACTGGAGCAGCGGTAGATCCGAAAGCTCCAGGGCAGTGGGCTCGCCTTCGCGGATGGCGAACAGGAGCAGCGCCCTCTCGGCGCTCATCCGCCTGGCGGCAAACAGCACCGCTTCCGCCGAGCCTGTATCCAGCCATTGGATATCGTCGACGACAACGAGGAGTGGGGAGGTCTCAGCCGCGGCGGCCAGGATGCTCAGCGTTGCCGCACATACGGCAAATCGATCCGCCCCGACCGGGGGCCCGAGCGTGACGGCACCGGCGAGGACCGCCGCCTGAAGTGGGGGTATGCCGGCGAGCGCGTGACTGAGCGGACGGACCAGGTCGGCCAGGCCGGCGAAGGGAAGTTCGGACTCCGACTCCATGCCTCTGGCGACGACAGTGGTCATCCCGGTCGCGCGATCCTGCGCATATCGGAGGAGGGCGCTCTTGCCCACGCCAGGCTCACCGCGGATCAGCAGCGCGCTGCTCTTGCCCTCTCGGGCCGCGTTAAGCAGGCCGTCCAGCCGTAAGCACTCCGCTTCGCGCCCCCACAGCACGTCCGAATCGTATTCCGTGTCACTTAAACCCGCTTAACGAGGGGTTTCACGGATGCGATGGGGATTGGGGCGCCGTACGGTCGTGAGGCGGTTTCGGCCGAGCACGAGCAGTGCGCCATCACGGCCATCGTGCACGTCCATTTTGAGATCCGGGTTGGCGGGGGGAAAGCGCGATGAGGCGAGTCTTCTTGGCGGTGCATTCCGCATTCGTGGCTACGGTGCCCGGCGCGAGGAACCATCAAACGCTTGCTGGTTTCCGTCCCGCTTGTTTCGCAGCCACGATTGCGCTGGTGGCGACCCTGCTGGTGCCGGTTGGGGCCTCGGCGGCGGCGTTCACCGTCACGACCCCTGGCGAACTCCAACAGGCGATTAACGCCGCCGAATCGGCTGGTGGCCCCGCCACGATCAGCCTTGCCCCAGGCACGTACGACATCGGAAACACGATCGGTTCCGTCGCCATCTGCGGCCCCAGCGACATCACCATGATCGGGGCGGGCGCCTCGTCGACGATCCTGGACGGCGACTTCACTTACAACAGCGTCGTGGATGTCAGTTGCATTGGCGGGAACACGACGCTCGAGAACGTGACGATCCAGAACAGCGGAAGCCAGAGCTATAGGAGCGAAGGCATCTACGCCAACGGCGGCCTCTTCGTCCTCCGCGACAGCGTCGTGCAAAACAATGCATCAGTTGGAATCTTTGACGGCGGCACTCCGGGCCTCACCGTGTCCGGGAGCACGATTGTCGGCAACGGCGGCGGCGGTCTCTGGATCGAGACCGCCGCTTCGGTCGTGAATTCGACAATAGCGAACAACAAGGGCCCTGGCATCGCCGGCGCCGGCGGTACCCTGACGAACGTCACGATCGCAGGCAACGTGGGCGGGATCCGGGCAAAGGGCGGCACGCTGGCGCTTGTCAACACCATCGTGGCCGGGAACCCAGGCGGCGACTGCAACGCCTACGCCTACACGACAACGAGCGTGAACTTCACGCAGCCCGCCGTCGGCAGCATGGTAAGCGTCACTGTCAGCACCACCGCCTGGATGGCCACCGGCCAGCAGCTCTGGGTCACGACCGGCGGCTACTACACTGTCAGCTCGATCACCGACTCCACCCACGTCGTCCTCATCAACCTCGGCTACACCGGCCCCGCGCCAGGCGCCACCGTCTCCGCCGGCTCCGCTGTCGTGGCCTCGGGCGACCCTGGCTCAGGAGGGCGAGGCATCGCCTCGGGCGGCCACAACCTGGCGTCGGACACGAGCTGCCCGTTCACGGCGGTGAGCGACCAGAACGGCGTGAATCCGCTGCTGCGTCCGCTCGCCGATAACGGCGGTCCAACGCCGA
>JGI12635J15846_10003747_pt1 | contig 13199 bp, 12 predicted proteins | sample BlaSpr_A8_OM2_M2_FD_15846 | JGI IMG/M metagenome (IMG submission 15846) | reverse complement strand
GGAGCTCGCCGGCAATCCCGATGCGGCACGGCGCGCGGCGGAGGAATTGACCTCGGTCGGGCTCGGCGACCGCCTGCATCACTATCCCACGCAATTGTCCGGCGGCGAACAGCAGCGGGTGGCGCTGGCCCGGGCGCTGGCGCCCGACCCGGCAATCCTGGTGGCGGACGAGCCCACCGGCAATCTCGATGAGGCGACCGGCAAGCAGATCGTCGATCTCCTGTTCACCAAGCATGCCGAGCGCGGCATGACGCTGGTGCTGGTGACCCACGACAGCGCGCTGGCGGAGCGCTGCGACCGCGTGGTGCGGCTGCGCTCGGGCCGCATCGACGGCCAGCCGGCGGATCGCAAAGCCATTTCATGACGATCGCTTCCGAAGCCATCGAGGGCCGCCGCGCGCCGTCGCTTCCGCTGCGCTTTGCCTTGCGCGAATTGCGCGGCGGCTTGCGCGGCTTCTATGTCTTCATCGCCTGCATCGCGCTCGGCGTGATGGCGATTGCCGGCGTCGGCTCGGTCGCCGCCAGCCTCGGCGAGGGGCTGGCGCGGGAGGGCCGCACCCTGCTCGGCGGCGACGCGGCGTTTTCCCTGATGCAGCGCGAGGCCGCGCCGGATGAAATCGCGTTTCTCCGCGCACGCGGCGAGGTCTCGGTGTCGGCGACGTTGCGAACCATGGCGCGTGCCGGCGACGGCCAGCTCGCGCTGGTCGAGGTCAAGGCGGTCGATGACAGCTATCCGATGCTGGGTGGATTGACGCTGCAACCGGCCATGCCGCTGGCCGATCTGCTGGCCGAGCGCCAGGAGGCTTCCGGCACCGCATTCGGCGCGGCGGTCGATTCCACCCTGCTGGCGCGGCTCGATCTCAAGCTCGGCGACCGCGTCACGATCGGCAGTGCGAGTTTTGTAATCCGCAGCGTGGTCGACGCCGAACCCGACAAGCTCGCCGGCGGCGGCATCGGTCTCGGTCCGCGATTCCTGGTCAGCCTGGCCGGCCTGCGTGCCACCGGATTGATCCAGCCGGGCAGCCTGGTGCGTTGGCTCTACCGGGTGAAGTTGCCCGACAATTTGGCCGGCGACCGCGCCACCGCCGCATTCGTCGATAATGTCAGAGCCGCGTTGCCACAGGCCGGCTGGGGCATCCGCAGCCGCAGCAACGCTTCCCCGCAGCTCGAACGCACCATCAACCGTTTCACCCAGTTCCTCACGCTGGTCGGCCTCGCTGCACTCCTGGTCGGCGGCGTCGGCGTCGCCAATGCGGTCAAAAGCCATATCGATCGCCGCCGCGACGTCATCGCGACGTTCAAGGCGCTCGGCGCCACCGGCCGCGAGGTGTTTGCGATCTACCTGACCCAGGTCATCGTGCTCGCGACCATCGGCTCGGCAATCGGGCTTGCCGCCGGCGCGGCACTGCCCTTCGTCATCGTCGGGGCGTTCGGCAAGCTGCTGCCGCTGCCGGTGGTGCCGGCGCTGCATCCGGATGAGCTCGCGCTGTCGTTCGCCTATGGCCTGTTGACCGCGCTGGCCTTCGGGCTGTGGCCGCTCGGCCGGGTCCATGATGTGCCGGTGGCGGCGCTGTTCCGCGAGGCGGTCTCGAGCGAATGGCATCGGCCGCGCTGGCGCTACCTCGCCTCGATGGCGGTGGTGATCGCCCTGCTGATCGCGGTGGTGATCGGGCTTGCCTATGACAAGCGGGTCGCGACAGTGTTCGTCGTCGCCTCGATCGCGGTGTTCGCGTTGTTGCGCGGCATCGCGGCCGGCGTGATGGCGCTGGCGCGACGGCTGCCGCGGTCGCGTTTCACCATGCTGCGGCTGGCGATCGCCAACATCTACCGGCCCGGCGCATTGACGCCGTCGGTGGTGATGTCGCTTGGCCTCGGGCTCGCGGTGCTGGTCACGATCACGCAGATCGACGGCAACCTGCGGCGGCAATTCCTCGCGGCGCTGCCGGACCGCGCGCCGTCATTCTATTTCATCGATATCCCCACCGCCGAGGCCGCTCGCTTCGGCGAATTCCTCAAATCCACCGCCCCGGGATCGACGGTGGAGGACGTGCCGATGCTGCGCGGGCGCATCATCTCGGCCCGCGGCGTCAAGGGGGAGGACCTCAACGCCACGCCCGACTCCGAATGGGTGCTGCAGAGCGACCGCGGCCTGACCTATACCGGCGAAATCCCGAAAGGCTCCAAGGTGGTGGAGGGTCAATGGTGGGGCCCCGATTACAGCGGGCCGCCGCTGGTCTCGATGGAAAAAAAGATCGCCGACGGACTTGGACTGAAGATCGGCGACGAGATCGTCATCAACGTGCTCGGCCGCAATATTCCGGCCACCATCGGCAATTTGCGCAGCATCGACTGGCAAGCCCTCGGCATCAACTTCGTGCTGGTGTACTCCCCCAACGCCTTCAAGGGTGCGCCGCACACCCATGTCGCGACCCTGACCGAGGCCCATCCGGACGCCACCGGCGACGCCCGGATCATCAGGGCGGTCGCCGACGCCTTCCCGATGGTGACGAGCGTGCGGGTCCGCGAGGCGCTCGACACCATCGGCAGCGTGGTGACCAACCTCGTGCTGGCGATCCGCGGCGCCAGCGCGGTCACCTTGATCTCCGCCATCCTGGTGCTGGGCGGCGCGCTCGCCGCCGGCCATCGCCACCGGGTCTACGACGCCGTCATTCTCAAGACCCTGGGGGCGACCCGGGCGCGACTGCTAGGCGCCTATGCGCTGGAATATCTGATGATCGGTTTTGCGACCGCGGTTTTCGGCGTGATCGCCGGCTCGATCGCGGCCTGGCTGATCGTGACCCGGCTGATGACGCTGAGCTTCGTCTGGCAGGCCGGCAGCGCCGCCTTCGTGGTCGCCGCCGCGCTGATTGTCACGGTGGGACTGGGGCTCGCCGGCACGCTTTTGGCCCTGAATCAGAAGCCGGCCACGGTGCTGCGAAATTTGTGACAAAGTAGAAACAATTGGCCGCGGGCTGACGCGCCGGCGCCGCGGGCAGTTGCCCACGACATCCCGCTTCTCGTTTGCGGAGCGACATTCAGCCGCGCATGGAAGCTTGCGGCGGATGTGCTAGTTTCCCACATATGAACCGGGTCAGACGCCGCTTGATGAATTAAAGTTAATGTCAGCGGGCGGCGGTATCTGAGATAGGTTTCTGACCGGCGCCGCAAACCCCTTGCGCTCCGCCGGACCAACAACGGGAATTCGACCATGTCGGACCTAGACCGCAACTACGCCTCTCCTTTCGGCCGGGCCGCCGGGCGCGTTGACGCCGCGACCGTCGACGCCGGTCTGCGCGCCTACATGCTGCGCATCTACAATTACATGAGCATCGGCCTGGCCATCACCGGCCTTGCCGCGCTTGGCGTCTATATGGCGGCGGTGACCGCCGATCCGTCAGGCGCCGCGGCCAAGATCGGCAACGCCTTTCTGACGCCGTTCGGCTACGCGATGTTCGTGAGCCCGCTGAAATGGCTGTTCATCCTGGCGCCACTCGTCATGGTGTTCGCGATTTCGGCCGGCATCAACCGTCTCGCACCGGCGACCGCCCAGATGCTGTTCTGGGTGTTCTCGGCGTTGATGGGCGTTTCGCTGTCCTCGATCTTCCTGGTGTATACGCACACCTCGATCGTTCGGGTGTTCTTCATCACCGCGGCCACCTTCGGCGCCTTGAGCCTGTACGGCTACACCACCAAGCGTGACATGACCGGGATGGGATCGTTCCTGTTCATGGGATTGATCGGCATCATCATCGCCAGCCTGGTCAATCTGTTCCTGGCCAGCTCGGCGCTGCAGTTCATCGTGTCGGTGGTCGGCGTTTTGGTGTTCGCGGGCCTCACCGCCTGGGATACCCAGCGGCTGAAGAACGACTACATCTACGGCTATGCCTCGCAGGGCGGCGCCGTGGCGGAGCGTGCGTCCATCCTCGGTGCGCTGTCGCTCTATTTGAACTTCATCAACCTGTTCACGCTGCTGCTGCAGCTGCTTGGGCAGCGCGACTGACCGCTTTCGCTTCCGGCGAAGCAATGAAGCCCCGGCCATACCGGCCGGGGCTTTTCTTTTGCAATCAGCAAAAATAATCTACGAGCCATGTCCTCGCTCGAAATCAGGCCCACGGCCGCGGCCGACCTGCCGGCCATTACCGCGATCTATCAACACGCCGTGCTTTACGGCACCGCCACCTTCGAATTGATCCCGCCGGATCTCGCCGAGATGACGCGGCGCTTCGATGCGCTGATGGACGGCGGTTTTCCCTATTTCGTCGCCGCCCTCGACGGCCGCGTGGTCGGCTACGCCTATGCCGGCGCCTACCGGCCGCGGCCGGCCTATCGCTTCACGGTGGAGAATTCGGTCTATCTGGAGCCCGCAATCCACCGCCGCGGCATCGGCCTGCAATTGATGCAGAGGCTGATTGCGGAGTGCGAGGCGGGCGGCTATCGGCAGATGATCGCGGTGATCGGCGATTCCGCCAATGCCGGATCGCTCGGCGTGCATGCAAAATGCGGCTTCCAGATGATCGGCACCCATCCCGATGTCGGCTTCAAGTTCGGCCGCTGGCTCGACATCGTGATGATGCAGCTCGCGCTCGGCGAGGGCGCCACCACGCTGCCGGAATAGTCACGTCATTCCGGGGCGCGCGTAAGCGCGAACCCGGAATCTCGCGCAGCAAAGTAGCTTCTGGATTCCGGGTTCGTCGCTGCGCGACGCCCCGGAATGACGGGATATCAAACCACCGCCAGCTTGCGGTCGATCACCAGCAGCACGCGATCGAGCTCGTGGCCGCGGCGCAGGATCAGCCCGCTCGCCGAAATCACGCTGTAGATGCCCTGCTTGCGCGCCAGCCTCGGATCTTTCTCGATGCGGTAGATCGGGACTTCCGACGCCCGGCGGAACACCGAGAACACCGCGCGATCCCGCAGAAAATCGATGGCGTAGTCGCGCCACTCACCATCGGCGACCATGCGGCCGTACAAATTCAGGATGCGATTGAGTTCGAAGCGATTGAACGTCACCCGGCCTGGCAAAGGACCCGCAGCGGCCTGCCGCGCCGCTGCGTGGCTCTCGCTTGGATCGGCTTCCTCCGACATCGAACTCATGGAGCGCCTCCTGTCATCTCACCGACATGATTGCGCCAACCGCGCGCGGCTGCAAGGGGGCCGGGCTGCGATGCCTTCATATTCGCACGCGACCGATCGTCCCGCGCCCCCGTCGGGGTCGAAATCCCGATGTGCGGTTGCACATCTGGACGTCACGGGATCGTTAGCGCAATCATAATGCCGCCCCACTTCCGCCTAGCGCCCGCCGTCGTGGATTGCGAGAACATAATCCTGCGTTGGCCCGGTCCTTTCGGTTCCGGATTCCTCAGCCCCCAGCCCCCCGGGGTCGTCAGGATCGGGCCTGTTCGCAAGTAACTATCCCCATACTGGGCCAACGCGAGTTGGTCCTTTTCTTTTTGGGGGCCGTCATTCCGGGGCGCGAGTGAAACGAGCGAGCCCGGAATCCATAGCCACGAATCGGGGTTATGGATTCCGCGCCTAAGCCAAGCGGCGCATCCACGATGTGCAATTGCACATCGGGGAATGACGTGAGACAGACGGGTTTGGGAAGTTCAGTGCAGCGGCGTGTAGGCCGCGCCCAGCATCGGGCCGGGCTTGTCGCGGCTGCCATCCTGGACATAGACCACCGCGGCATCGATGCCCTCGTGCGAAATATTTTCCAGCGGCACGGTCCAGGTGCCGGAGCTTCCATCCCAGTCACCGAGCTTGAGCAGGTTGCGCACCACATTGTGGTAGGTGATTTCGCGGCCGCTGTTTTCGCCGCGCCCAATCGCAATCGGCACCGAATTGGAGATCGAGCAGATCCAGACCTCACCGTGCATCACCGCCGGACCCTTGCGCGAGGCCGCGACCGAAACGTTGAGCTGCTCGCCTGATCTCGTCATGGTCACCGGCACCGACATCACGCCATCGGCCTTCTTGCTGGTATCGATGGCGCTCTCGATGCCGGCGCGGTCGCTGCCGATCACATGCATCGATCCGTTGACGACGACCTGCGGCGTGTAAACTTCGCGATCGCCGCGCACCTGGGAGTAGGCCTTCTGGCGGGCGCTGAAGCGGGAATCCGCCAGCGTGTCCTTCCAGCCGAGATAATCCCAGTAATCGATCGGCATGCTCAGGGCGATCACGGACGGATCCTTGGCCAGCTCGCCGAGAATCTTGTCGGCGGGCGGGCACGACGAGCACCCTTGCGACGTGAACAGTTCGATCACCGCGCGGGGGTCGGCGTGGGCCGGACGAATGATGGCGACGATCACGCACACGCCCAGCGCGCCCGACCATCGCGAAATCAAATTATAGGCCATCATCGCTGTCATACTGAACCCTGAAAACCCTTGCCCCATCAGCGTTAATCATCTTGCCGTCCCCGAACGCTGAAGGCGGCCCTTTCATAGGCCGCCTCCCCTCACCTCGCTACTCACTTCGCAGTGAGCCATCGATCACAACTTGCGTTACGCCGCCAGTTTGCGCAGCACATAATGCAGGATGCCGCCGTTTCGATAATAATCGAGCTCGTCGAGCGTATCGATCCGGCACAGCAGCGAAATGCGCTGTAGCGAACCGTCGCCGGACACGATTTCCGCCGTCAGCTTCTGCCGCGGTTTCAGGTCGCCCTGCAACCCCCGTATTGTTACGGTCTCGTCGCCCTTTACCCCGATCGATTGCCAGGACGCGCCATCCTCGAAGGTCAGCGGCAGCACGCCCATGCCGACCAGATTGGAGCGGTGGATGCGCTCAAAACTCTGGCAGATCACGGCGCGGACACCGAGCAGCCGGGTTCCCTTTGCGGCCCAGTCGCGCGACGAGCCGTTGCCGTATTCGGCGCCGGCAAAAACCACCAGCGGCACCCGCTCGGCCTGATACTTCATCGCGGCGTCGTAGATCGACATCTGCTCGCCGTCGGGCCAGTGTTTTGTCAAGCCGCCCTCGGGAATATTGCCGTCGGCGCCTTTCAGCATGAAATTCTTGATGCGGATATTGGCGAAGGTGCCGCGCATCATGATCTCATGATTGCCGCGCCGTGTGCCGTATTGATTGAAGTCGGCGGGGCGCACCTGATGCTCGGACAGATATCTTCCGGCAGGCGAGGTCAGCTTGATCGCGCCGGCCGGCGAGATGTGGTCGGTGGTGATCTTGTCGCCGAACATCGCGAGAATCCGCGCGTCGACCACATCGACGATCGGTTCCGGCTCTTTCTTCATGCCTTCGAAATAAGGTGGGTTCTGCACATAGGTCGAACTCATGTTCCAGCGATAGGTTTCGCTCTCGACCGTCTTGATCTTGCGCCAGTTGGTATCGCCCTTGAACACATCGGCGTAGCGCTTCTTGAAGATCGAAGACGTCACGAATTTCTTCATGTAGGCGTTGATCTCCTTCGCCGTCGGCCAGATGTCCTTGAGATACACCGGCTTGCCGTCCTTGCCGGTGCCGAGCGGCTCGACCGCCAGATTCGTGGTCACGGTGCCCGCCAGCGCATGGGCCACCACCAGCGGTGGCGAGGCGAGGTAATTGGCCTGCACGTCGGGACTGACGCGGCCTTCGAAATTTCTGTTACCGGAGAGCACGGCGGCGGCGATGATGCCGTTGTCGTTGATCGATTTGGAAATTTCTTCCGGCAACGGACCCGAATTGCCGATGCAGGTGGTGCAGCCGAAGCCGACCAAATTGAAGCCGACCTTGTCGAGATCGAGCTGCAGTCCGGAATTGGAAAGATACTCCGCGACCACCTGGCTGCCCGGCGCCAGCGAGGTCTTGACCCAGGGTTTTGCGGTCAAGCCCTTGGCGGCGGCGTTGCGCGCCAAGAGTCCGGCGCCGATCAGCACGCTTGGATTGGAGGTGTTGGTGCAGGACGTGATCGCCGCGATCACCACGTCGCCATGGCCGAGATCGAAGTTGCGGTTCTCGACCGCATAGCGCTTCGATGCATCCGCGGCCTTCTTGTATTCGCTGGTCATCGCGGCGGCAAAGCCGTCGGCGACCGCGGGCAGCGCAACGCGGCCCTCGGGACGCTTCGGTCCGGCCATCGAGGGAACCACGTCGCCGAGATCGAGGATGAGGGTTTCGGTGAACACCGGATCGGGCGATTTGGCGGTACGGAACAGGCCCTGCGCCTTGGCATAGGCGGTCACCAGCGCGACGCGATCGGCCTTGCGGCCGGAGGTCTTGAGATAATCGATGGTCTCGACGTCGACCGGGAAGAAGCCGCAGGTGGCGCCGTATTCGGGCGCCATGTTGCCGATGGTCGCCTTGTCCGCGACCGAGAGATGATCAAGGCCGGGCCCGAAGAACTCGACGAATTTTCCGACCACGCCCTGCTTGCGCAGCATCTGCGTCACGGTCAGCACCAGATCGGTGGCGGTGACGCCTTCCTTGAGCTGGCCCTTGAGCTTGAAGCCGACCACTTCCGGCAGCAGCATGGAGAGCGGCTGGCCCAGCATGCAGGCTTCCGCCTCGATGCCGCCGACGCCCCAGCCGAGCACGGCAAGGCCGTTGACCATGGTGGTGTGGGAGTCGGTGCCTACAAGCGAATCCGGATAGGCGAGCTCGAAAGTGCCCTTCTTCTTGCCGACCGTCATCTTCTCCTTGCGGGTCCATACCGTCTGCGCGAGGTATTCGAGGTTGACCTGATGGCAGATGCCGGTGCCGGGCGGCACCACCGAGAAATTCGAGAACGCCTTCTGGCCCCATTTCAGGAATTCGTAGCGTTCCTGGTTCTGCTTGTATTCCTCGACCACGTTCTTGGCGAAGGCCTTGTTGTCCCCGAAGAAGTTCACGATCACGGAATGGTCGATGACGAGATCGACCGGCACCAGCGGGTTGATCTTCTCGGCATCGCCGCCGAGCTTCTGCATGGCGTTGCGCATCGCGGCGAGATCGACCACCGCCGGCACGCCAGTGAAATCCTGCATCAGCACGCGCGCCGGACGGAACGCGATTTCATGTTCGAGCTTGCGCTTCTTCAGCCACTTCGCGACCGCGACGATATCCTCTTTCTTGACCGAGCGGCCGTCTTCATTGCGCAGCAGGTTTTCCAGCAGCACCTTCATGGAATAAGGCAGTTTGGAAATTCCCTTCAGACCGTTTTTTTCGGCGGCGGGCAGGCTGTAATAGACGTAGGTCTTGCCGCCGACCTTGAGGATTTTTTGGCTTTTGAAGCTGTCGAGCGAGGTCATGTGAGGAAATCCCAATTGTCAGTGATGTCAGGCAAGGGTATTAAAACACCGTCAGCGAGACTTGGCCTGATGGCTTGCAGCCGCAGAGTAGGTGCTGCATCAAGGTCCGGCTTATAGAATCATTCCAGTGGCGCCGCCACACCGACAATCGGGCCGCAGCATTGCGCTACCCCAAAATTCTGCTGCGGTACCCACAGGATTCCAAAGGGCTATGAAAGGGCAAAATGCGGCTCTCCGGACGCGGCGTCAAATGTGTGCGGGGCGGCCGGGAGGTATTTTCGGGCCTCGATTTCGAGGCTTCCTCGGGCGAGGCGCTGGCGGTCACCGGCGCCAATGGATCGGGCAAGACCTCGCTGTTGCGGATGATCGCCGGCCTGCTCTCGGCCGCAGATGGATCGATCGGCCTGGAGGGCGGCGAGGCTGAGCTGACCCTCTCCGAACAGACGCACTATCTCGGTCACCGCGACGCGCTAAAGCCCGCTTTGAGCGTGATCGAAAACCTTGCCTTCTGGCTGGATTTTCTGGGTGGCGAGGCCTCCGACACACGCGCCAGCCTGGCCGCAGCAGGGCTCGATCATGCGGTCCATTTGCCGGCGGCGTTTTTGTCAGCGGGTCAGCGGCGGCGGCTCTCGATCGCCCGGCTGCTCACGGTGCGGCGGCCGATCTGGCTTCTCGACGAGCCGACCAACGCGCTCGATACCGCAGGACACAGCCTGTTTGGCGCCCTGATGGGTGACCATCTCGCCAGCGGCGGCCTGATCGTCGCCGCTACCCACGCGCCGCTGGGAATTGCCGCGCGCGAATTGCGGCTCGGGGTTATGGCATGACCGCGCTCGCCGCACTGATTCAACGGGACATCAAAATCGCGCTGCGGGTCGGCGGCGGGGCACTGATCGGCGTGCTGTTCTTTCTTACCGTGGTGGTGCTGATGCCGTTCGCGGTTGGACCCGATCTGGCGCTGCTGGCGCGGTTGGGGCCTGCGATCCTCTGGCTCGGCGCGCTGCTGGCGAGCCTGCTCACCCTCGACCGGCTGTTCATGGCGGACCATGATGACGGCTCGCTCGACCTGATCGTGATGGGCCGCACCCCGCTGGAACTGGCCTGCGCTGCCAAGGCGCTGGCGCATTGGCTCGCCGCCGGATTGCCGCTGGTGATCGCCACCCCGGTGCTGGGCCTGCTGTTGAACCTCGATGCGACATCGACATCGGCAGTGGCGCTAACGCTGCTGGTAGGCACGCCGGCCCTCACATTTACCGGCATGATCGGGGCGGCGCTGGCGGTGACGCTGCATCGCGGCGGATTGTTGCTGGCGGTGCTGGTGCTGCCGCTGTCGATCCCGGTCCTGATCTTCGGCGTCGCTGCCTCGCAGGCGGCGATATCAGGTTTATCGTTCGGCGCGCCGTTCTCGATCCTGTGCGCGCTGTCGCTGGTCAGTTTTGTCGTCGGGCCGTTCGCCGCCGCCGCCAGCTTGCGGCACGGACTGGATTAGGCATGATCCCGAAAAGTGGATTCCGGTTTTCGGATAAGATCATGCCCAAAAATGACTTGATGCCGATCAACTCTCGCGGAGTGCCGTTATGCTGATTGCCTGCGACGACTGCTGCCATTAACAGGATGCCATGACGCTGATCGATCTCGCCAACCCCACAAAATTCCTGTCGCTGACGTCGCGGATATTGCCGTGGCTGGCGGCTGCGACCGTCATCCTGCTGCTGATCGGCCTCACCCAATCGGCGATGGCGCCCGACGACTACCAGCAGGGCGCCACCGTCAAGATCATGTTCATCCATGTGCCGAATGCCTGGCTGTCGATGTTCGTCTGGGGCGTGATGAGCCTGGCAGCACTCGGCACGCTGGTGTGGCGGCATCCGCTGGCTGACGTCGCCGCCAAGGCCGCCGCCCCGATCGGCGCGGCCTTCACGTTTCTGGCGCTGGTCACGGGCTCGCTGTGGGGACGGCCGATGTGGGGCACCTATTGGGAATGGGATGCGCGGCTGACCTCGGTCCTGATCCTGTTTCTGATGTATCTCGGCCTGATCGCGCTGTGGCGGGCGGTGGAAGATCCCTCGCGTGCGGCGCGCGCCGCCGCGATCCTGACCTTGGTCGGCGCCATCAACCTGCCGATCATCAAATTCTCGGTCGACTGGTGGAACACGCTGCATCAGCCGGCATCGGTGTTCCGGATGGGCGGACCCACGCTCGATCGTGCGTTTCTCATTCCGCTCTTGGTGATGGCGGTGGCGTTCACGCTGCTGTTCCTGACGCTGCATCTGGCGGCGATGCGCAACGAGATCCTGCGCCGCCGGGTGCGCGCATTGCAGATGATGCAAGCCAGCCAGCGGTCGGCGTGAACGCGATGTCGCTTGGTCCCTATGCATCTTTCATCGTGACCTCCTATTTGCTGGTCACGGTGGTCGTGCTGATTCTCATTGCCTGGATCGCGATCGACTATCGCCGCCAGATGACGCGACTGCGCGAACTCGACGCGTCCGGTGTGGCGAGGCGCTCCGGGCGAAGCGCGGTGGAATCAAAATGAGCGAACCTCCGACCACAGGCACCCCGCCGCCACCCCCCTCTTCGACCAGATCCTGGCTGATGGCGACGCCATTGATTGCGTTTGCCGCGCTCGCCACGCTGTTCTGGTTTCGGCTGGGCGGCGGCGATCCCTCGCGAATCCCCTCGGCCTTGATCGGCCACCCGGCGCCGCAAACCGCGTTGCCGCCGCTTGCCGGCCTGTTCGCCGGCGGCGCGCCGGTACCCGGGCTTGATCCTGCCGTCTTCAAGGGCAAGGTCAGCGTCGTCAATGTCTGGGCCTCGTGGTGCGTGCCCTGCCACGACGAAGCGCCGCTGCTGGTCGAAGTGGGCAGCGACAAGCGGCTGCAAGTGATCGGCATCAACTACAAGGACGCGCCCGATAATGCCCGCCGCTTCCTCGGCCGCTACGGCAACCCTTATGGGATTGTCGGCGTCGACGGCAACGGCCGCGCCGCGATCGAATGGGGTGTCTACGGCGTGCCCGAAACCTTTGTCGTCGGGCGCGAAGGCACCATCGTCTACAAGATGGTCGGCCCGATCACACCGGACAATGTCAATGCGGTGTTGAAGGTCGAGATCGACAAGGCGCTGAAAGCGGGGTCGTAGATCCAGTCCCCGTCATTCCGGGGCGCGCGACAGCGCGAACCCGGAATCTCGAGATTCCGGGTTCATCGTCCATCGGGCCGCGCTTCGCGCAGACCCGTTGGCGATGCCCCGGAATGACACTCAAATAATTACCCGCTTTTATCTGCCGTTCATTTGACGGCCATGGCGTCGCCACGAATCCGCAGCTAGCTTGCGGGCGTTACTTAAACTCCTTGGAGGAAGACACCCCATGCGTCATTTCACGCTCGCTTCCCTTGCCGCCGCGGCGCTCACCCTCGGCCTGCTGACGGCTTCGCCGTCGATGGCCCAGTCGACGCAGCCCGCCGCCAAATCCGACAAGATGGCGCCCGCGCCGAAGGCCGATTCGAAGATGACGGCGCCGGCCAGCAAGTCGGACTTGCTCGACATCAATTCGGCAAGCGCTGACGAACTCGACGCGCTGCCGGGAATCGGCAAGGCCTATTCGGCCGCGATCATCAAGGGCCGCCCCTACAAGGGCAAGGATGATCTCGTCAACAAGAACATCGTGCCGCAGAAGACCTATGACGGCATCAAGGACAAGATCATCGCCAAGCAGAAGTGAACCGATGTTTTCTTGACCTCTCCCCGTTCTTCACGGGGAGAGGTCGAATTCTCGCAAAGCGAGAATTCGGGTGAGGGGCCGGGCGCGGCGCCCACCACAATTTAGACCGCTTCGCGGAGAGAGCCCCTCACCCCAGCCCTCTCCCCGCGAAGGAGCCTGTGAACCTATTTGAAGGCGTCGCCTGTGGCGGCGGGTGATGTTGGTTTGGCTATCGGTTTTATGCTGCGGAAGCAGCCATTGCCCTCAACC
>JGI12635J15846_10003746_pt1 | contig 13199 bp, 9 predicted proteins | sample BlaSpr_A8_OM2_M2_FD_15846 | JGI IMG/M metagenome (IMG submission 15846) | reverse complement strand
ACCGCCGCAGCGCAGGGTCGCGCCGCCAGCGAGCGTCCGCCCGACAATCCCTTCGATACGCGCCGCCTGCGGTTCGGAAATGATCGGCGAGAGGGTCGTGCCGGGTGTCCAGGTTGCGCCCGCTTTCAGTCCGCTGAACACGGCCTGGATGCGTTCGGCCAGTGGCTCCGCGAGCGAACGCTCGACCAGCAGCCGGGAACCCGCGACGCACACCTGACCCGCATTGCCCGAAATTGCCCCGGCGATACGGCGCGCGACATCGTCCAGACGCGGGGCATCGGCGAAGACGATTTGCGGGCTCTTGCCGCCCAGTTCCAGCGTGACCGGCTTGGTCCCCGTTTCAGCGCACGCAGCCATGATGGCCGCGCCCGTGCGTGTGGAACCGGTGAATGTGACCTTGGAGATCTTCGGGTGGCGCACGAGCGCATCGCCCGTCGTGCGGCCATCGCCTTGCACAACGTTGAAAATGCCCGCCGGGATGCCGGCACGGATCGCGAGTTCGGCGAGGCGCAGCACTGAGAACGGCGTCATTTCCGAGGGTTTCAGGACCACGGCATTGCCTGCCGCAAGTGCCGGCGCGATCTTCCACGACGCCATCACCAGCGGGAAATTCCACGGTGCGATGGCGCCGATCACGCCGTACGGTTCGGCGATCGTCATGCCCAGGTGATCGTGATCGGTCGCGGCCACGTCGCCGCCGATCTTGTCCGCGAACTCCGCGTAGAAGCGGATGCCTTCGGCTGTGAATGGCACGTCCCAGTTACTTGCGTCGCGGATCGGGCGGGTTGAACCGAGCGCTTCCAGGGGGCCGAGCGTCTCGACATCGGCTGCGACCAGGTCGGCGAAACGGCGCAGGATCCGGGCGCGCTCGCGCGGGGCCATGGATCGCCAGCCGCTGGTGCGAAACGCCTGCCATGCGTTTTCGACTGCGCGATCGATCATATCCGCGTCCGCGAGCGGCACTGATGCATACATCACGCCATCCGACGGGCGCGCAACCTCGATGCGGCGCGCGCCTTCATCCACATATTCGCCGCCGATGAAATGGCCGCTGCGCACGGTCACGGCGGCGGGATCGAAGCTATCCATATGAAGGTCCTTTGAGTAGCGGCCGCGGATGCGGCGCGGCCTGATGGAATCGTAAGGCTAGCCGGGCCACATTTATCGTCGACAAAAACAGTAGCTCAGCAGATCACGCGCGTTATGAGGCCGCCGACGCGCCGTTTTGTATCGAAGTTCGTCCGGTGCGGCTTCAAAGCCGCTTCATGAAAAGATCGTCCTAGTCACGTTGCGTGGTGGATGCGAGAGTGGCGGCGTGAAACCTGAGCTTGATTAAAAGGCCTGATGACCGGGCTTGCGTGAAAGCCATCGAGGGAGGCCGGCGTGTCCGAGCAAGTCAACGAACGAATCACCTATAGATCCTTTACCAGCGACGATATAACCGCGGCGCATGCACTGACCGTTGAACTCAAGTGGCCTCATCGAGCGGACGACTGGCGTTTCGTGGTGCAGGCAGGCGCGGGTTTTGTCGCGCAGACGCCGGAAGGTGTGATTGGCACGGCGTTGTACTGGACTTATGGGGCTGAACGAGCGTCGCTGGGGATGGTGATTGTGTCGCCGGCATGGCAGGGCCGGGGGATCGGAAAGAAGTTGATGGAGCTCGTGCTTGAACAACTCGACGACCGCGTCACGTTTCTGCACGCGACAACTGCTGGGCAACCGCTCTATGAGAAGCTGGGTTTTCGGGCGGTTGGCACGCTCGATCAGCATCAAGGGGCTGCGTTCCAGCCGCCGCTGGTGTCGTTGCCGCCGGGTGAGCGGTTGCGGCCGCTGGGTTCCAACGATGCTCCTCGTTTGATCGAGCTGGCTTCGCGGGCGTGTGGGCTGGATCGTGGTGAGGTGTTGCCCGCGCTGCTTGAGAGCGCAGATGGCATTGCACTGGATCGCGATGGCGAGTTGCTTGGTTTTGCGTTGTTCAGGCGTTTTGGACGCGGGTTTGCGATTGGGCCGGTGGTGGCGCCTGATGCGCCTGATTCCAGTCGGGCTAAGGCGTTGATCAGTCATTGGCTGGCGTTGAACGAGGGGGTTTTTGTTCGTATCGATACGCCGGGCGAAAGTGGTTTGACGGAGTGGCTGGATGGGCTTGGGCTACCGAAGGTTGATACGGTGGTCAAGATGGTTTTGAATGGGCCAAAGGGTTTGGGGGCGCCCTTTCCTCCCGCGGATCCGGACTTTAAGCAGTTTGGGATTATCAATCAGGCAATGATGTAAGCGTTATTGGCTCTGGAAGAATCCAGCTTGCAAAACCCCTGGTGCGAACGTCCCATGACTTTTCTATATAAAGGCAGTCCCGAACGCGGCGCGCAATGGGCAAAGCTGTTTGCACAAAAAGCCCCTGACGTCCCCTTCCACGTATGGCCGGAAACGGGCGATCCCACGAAGATCCGTTACCTCGCCGCATGGCAACCGCCCGAGGACCCCGCCCGCACGCTGCCGAACCTCGAAGTCGTGTTCTCAGTCGGCGCAGGCGTCGATCAGTTCGACCTCTCCGGCGTGCCCGCACACATCCCGGTAGTACGGATGATCGAACCCGGCATTGTCGAAGGCATGGTCGAATACGTGACCCACGCGGTACTCACCATCCACCGCGATCACTTCGATTACCAACTGCAGCAACAACAAAAAACCTGGCACCCCCTGCCCGTTCGCGCAGCCTCATCCAGACGCATAGGCGTACTAGGCCTCGGCGTACTCGGTACAGCAGTCCTCGAACAACTGCGCCTGTTCGGCTTCGCCTGCGCTGGCTGGAGCCGCTCAGGCCGCGAAATAGAAGGGGTGGAATGTTACGCCGGCGCCGATACGCTCGATGCGTTCCTCGCCCGCACCGACATCCTGATCTGCCTGCTGCCCCTCACCGATGCCACCCGCGGCCTGCTGAACACATCTCTATTCAACAAGCTGCCGCGCGGCGCGTCGCTGATTCAAACCGGACGCGGCCCGCATCTCAATCAGGATGATTTGCTCGCGGCGCTCGCCGACGGTCAGCTACAGAACGCGATCCTCGACGTCACCGACCCTGAACCCCTGCCGGACACGCATCCGCTCTGGACCCACCCGCGCGTGCGGATCACGCCGCATATAGCAAGCGAGACGCGGCCGGACAGCGCCGTTGAGGTGGTGCTGGAGAATCTGCGGCGCCATCGCGAAGGTTTGCCGATGCTCGGTCAGATCGACCGCAATCGCGGTTATTGAACGTCACCAATAAAGTAGTCGATAACCCTCGCCAACCACGGCTTTTATGCGCCCGCGGCAGAAAATGCTGCGGGCGCGCTGCAAAACGCGGCATTCGCGCTATTTGGCGAATTGTTTAGGGCGTCGGCCCACCCCTCTCCTTCTCTAGTATGGAACGGTCATCAGCCCCTTTCCGCGACGAGAAAATTCCCCATGTCGATCCAATCGCTCATTGAAGCCGACCGCAAGCATCTGATTCATCCGGTCATCAACTACCGCGCCCACGAAGCCCGCGGCGTCACCGTGCTCGACTCCGCCAGCGGCGCATTCCTGCGCGACGCCGACGGCAACGAACTCCTCGACGCCTTCTCGGGACTCTGGTGCGTCAACGTTGGCTACGGCCAGNCCAGCATCGTGAAAGTGGCGGCCGAACAAATGGCCCGCCTGCCCTACGCCACCAGCTATTTCCACTTCGGCAACGCACCCGCGATCGAACTGGCCGAGAAACTCGTCGAGTTGTCGCCGGCATCGCTGCAGCACGTGTATTTCACGCTGGGCGGATCGGACGCGGTCGACTCCGCACTGCGTTTCATCACGCATTACTTCAATGCGACCGGCCGGCCAGCGAAGAAACACATCATCGCGCTCGAACGCGGTTATCACGGATCGTCGGCGGTCGGCGCGGGACTGACCGCGCTGCCGGCGTTCCATCGCAACTTCGATGTGCCGCTGCCAAATCAGCATCACATCCCGTCGCCGTATGCGTATCGCAGCAATTTCACGAGCGACGCCGAATTGATCGCCGCCTCCGTCGCCTCGCTGGAAGCGAAGGTCGCGGCACTCGGGACGGACAACGTAGCGGCGTTCTTCTGCGAACCGATCCAGGGCTCGGGCGGCGTGATCGTGCCGCCGTTCGGCTGGCTGAAAGCCATGCGCGAGGCCTGCCGAAAGCTCGATATCCTGTTTGTCGCGGATGAGGTCATCACCGGCTTTGGGCGCACCGGCCCGCTGTTCGCCTGCCAGGCCGAAGATGTCGCACCGGACCTGATGACCGTTGCCAAGGGCCTGACGGCCGGTTATGCGCCGATGGGCGCGGTATTGATGTCGGACGCGATATACCAGGGCATCGCCGACGGCGACGCCGCCGCGATCGTCGGTCATGGTCATACGTATTCGGCGCATCCGGTCAGCGCGGCCATCGGCCTGGAAGTCCTGCGCCTGTATCACGAAGGCGGCCTGCTCGCGAACGGCGTGCGTCACGCTGAGCGTTTCGCGCGCGGCCTCGATGCGTTGCTGGCTCATCCGCTGGTCGGCGATTCACGTCATCGCGGATTGCTGGGCGCGCTTGAACTCGTCTCCGATAAAGACAGCAAGCAAGGCTTCGACGCATCGCTTAAATTGTCCGACCGGATCACGGCGGCCGCCTACCGGAACCGGCTGGTGTTCCGTGCTTTCGGCGACAACATCCTGGGTTTTGCGCCCGCCCTCAGCTACACGGAAGCGGAGTTCGACCTGATGTTCGAGCGCCTTGAAAAGACGCTCGACGACGTGCTCGCCGAACCCGAAGTCCGCGCTGCCCTGAACGTCAAAGCGAAGGTCGAAGCGAACGTCAAAGAGGCTAAAGATGAGGTGAAAGGCGGGGTGAAACCCCACGTAGCTGCGTGATAAGATCGAATGACGATTTGAGACGATCCCACGCACCTGGAGAGACACCCTGACGATGAGCAGCGACGGCAAGCTTGACCGCATAGATCTGCGCATCCTTTCGCAATTGCAGAAGAAAGGCCGCATCACGAATGTCGAGCTGGCCGACGCGGTCGGGCTCTCGCCGAGCCCGTGCCTGATCCGCGTGAAGCGGCTTGAGAAGGCGGGATATATCGTCGGATATGGCGCGCAAATCCAGCTGGAGAAGCTGGGCGACGTGCAGATTGTCTTCACTGAAGTCACGCTTGCCGATCATCGCCGCGAGGACTTCATCAAGTTTGTCGCGGCGATCAAGGACGTGGATGAAATCGTGGAATGCCATCTGGCAAGCGGCGGATACGACTACTTGCTGAAGTTCGTCACGCGCAGCGTGAGTCACTATCAAAGCATCATTGAAGGCTTGCTTGAACGCGATATCGGCATCGAGAAGTACTTCAGCTTCATCATCATCAAGTCGCCGTTCGTGAAGAATCACTATCCGCTCGAAAGCCTGTTTTCCCAAAACCACAGTTAGGGTGCGGGAAGGTTCCATAACGCGAACTCGTCGGCGAGAAAGTCCACGCAAACCCGCACTTTCGCCGACGAGGCCAGCCGCGCCGGGTACACCGCCCAGACGTTGGCGGGCTGGGTGACATCGGGCAGGACCTGCAGCAACTGGCCGCTCGCAAGCAACGGGCGAACGTCCCAAAGCGAGCGCAGCACAATCCCGCGCCCGGCCAGCGCCCATTGCACCGCGACCTCGCCGTGATTAGTCGATAACGGCCCGGTCACCTTGATCGAAACCGGTTCGCCACGCACATGCAAGCGCCACAAACCGAACGGATGATCGCGCTCCTTGATCGCAAGACACGCGTGGCTCGCGAGATCGGCGAGTTGCTTTGGCGCGCCGTGGCGTTCGACATAGTCTGGCGAAGCGCACAGCACGCGATGATTCGACGCCAGCCTCTTGGCAATCAGATGCGCCGCGATCTCATCGCCAATACGAATATCCAGGTCGAACCCTTCCCCCGCCACGTCGACCAGCCGGTCGAACAGATCGAGACGCACGCTCAGTTGCGGGTGTTTGTCGGAGAGGCGCGCGAGCGCGGGCGCCACGATATGCCGGCCAAAGCCGAAGCTGCTGGATATGCGCAGCGTGCCGCGCGGAATGCGCCGTGTGGTGGACACGTCTTCAACAAGGTGGTCGACGTCGTCCAGAATTTTTTCGGCCCACGCGTAGACGCGTTCGCCCGCCTCGGTAATGGCGACCCGGCGCGTGGAGCGGTGCAGCAAGCGAGTGCCGAGGTCGGTTTCGAGCACGCTCACGCGCTTGCTGACATACGCCGCCGAGACCGACAGGACTTCCGCCGCCCCGCTGAAACTGGACTTGCGGGCGACGGTGCAGAAGACGCGGAGATCATCGAGGTTCGGGGAAGAGGTGATGTTCATTATTCACGCTTCGTGCACAGTGGCTTAACCAAAACGCTGATTTTAAGCCTTGTAGAGCGGAATAAAATATTCACCACAGGCAAGTGCGAGCGGAAAACCCGTATGCGATTAAACCCTTAACAGGACCCCGAATATGACCAAAACCTACAAGATCGCGATCATCCCCGGCGATGGCATCGGCACGGAAGTGATGCCCGAAGCTGTCCGCGTGCTCGACGCCGCCACCAAGCGCTTCGGCATTTCCATCGACTACAAGCACATTGAATGGGCCAGTTGCGAGTATTACCTGCAACACGGCCAGATGATGCCGGACGACTGGAAAGCGCAACTGCAAGACTGCGACGCCATCCTTTTCGGCGCGGTCGGCTGGCCCGACACCGTCCCCGATCACATCTCGCTATGGGGCTCGCTTCTCAAGTTCCGCCGCGAATTCGACCAGTACATCAACCTGCGCCCGGCGCGTTTGTTCGAAGGCGTGCCGTCGCCGCTCGCGAACCGCAAGGCCGGCGACATCGATTTCTGGATCGTCCGCGAAAACACCGAAGGCGAATATTCATCGGTCGGCGGCGTGATGTTCGAAGGCACGGACCGCGAGTTCGTCCTGCAAGAATCCGTCTTCACGCGCCACGGCAGCGAACGCGTGCTGAAATTCGCATTCGACCTCGCCCAGCGCCGCGAGAAGAAAAAGATCACCGTCGCCACGAAGAGCAACGGCATCGCCATCAGCATGCCGTGGTGGGACCAGCGCGCCGCCGAAGTGGCCGCGCTCTATCCGGACGTCAAGTGGGACAAGCAGCACATCGACATCCTGTGCGCACGCTTCGTGCTGAATCCCGACCGCTTCGACGTGGTCGTGGCCACGAATCTCTTCGGCGACATACTCTCCGACCTCGGCCCTGCCTGCACCGGCACCATCGGCCTCGCGCCTTCGTGCAACCTGAATCCGGAGCGCAAGTTCCCGTCGCTGTTCGAACCGGTGCACGGATCGGCGCCCGACATTGCGGGCAAGAACATCGCCAACCCGATCGCCATGATCTGGTCGGCAGCCATGATGCTCGAGTTCCTCGGCGACTTCAAAGGCCCGGAACGCGAGGCGCATGACGCCATCCTGGCCGCTATCGAAGCAACGCTCAAGGAAGGCCCGCGTACCGGCGACCTCGGCGGCAAGGCGAACACGACGGAAGTCGGCCAGGCGATTGCTGCACGGTTGGCTTAAACCTAAGGAGCATGGACATATGACACGCCAGTTCGAACTGAAAGAGCTGATCCGCTCAGACAATTTCATCGATGGCCAATGGCGCGCGGCCGCTGACGACGCACGCTTCGCCGTCACCGATCCGGCCACCGGCACGATCATCGCGCAAGTCGCCGACAGCAGCCCCGCCGACGCCCGCGCCGCCACCGACGCAGCTGCTCGCGCGCTGCCCGCGTGGCGTGATTTGCTGCCGAAAGAACGCGCGACGATCCTGCATAAATGGAACGCGCTGATCCTGGCGAACCAGGACGCGCTCGGTGCGCTGATTTCGCTGGAACAAGGCAAGCCGCTGGTCGAGGGCCGGGGTGAAGTGGCGTATGGCGCGTCGTATGTCGCATGGTTCGCCGACGAAGCCACGCGCATCTACGGTGACATCATTCCGCAGCAGCAGCGCGGCAAGCGCATGACTGCAGTGAAGGAACCGATCGGCATTGTCGCGGCCATCACGCCGTGGAATTTTCCGCTCGCCATGATCGCGCGCAAGATCGCACCGGCGCTCGCGGCCGGGTGCACAGTCGTCGCGAAGCCCGCTGAAGACACGCCGCTGACCGCCTCGGCACTGGTCCTGCTGGCACACGAAGCGGGCGTGCCGGCGGGCGTGCTGAACCTCATCACGGCGTCGCGGGATCACGCCGNGGCCACCGTCGCTGACTGGCTTGAAGACACGCGTGTGCGCAAGATCACGTTCACCGGTTCGACGCCGGTGGGCAAATACCTGGCGCGTGAATCGGCCGGAACGCTGAAGAAGTTGTCGCTGGAACTCGGTGGCAATGCACCGTTCATTGTCTTCGACGACGCCGATCTCGACGCCGCCGTCACCGGCCTTCTCGCCGCCAAGTTCCGCAATGGCGGCCAGACCTGCGTGTGCCCTAATCGCGTGTATGTACAAGCTGGCGTGTACGACAAATTCGCGGACATGCTGAGCCGCCGCGTAGCCGAACTGAAGGTCGCACCGGCCACCGACCCCGACGCGCAGATCGGTCCGATGATCAACATCCGCGCACTCGACAAGATCGCCCGCCATGTCGACGACGCGTTGGCCCACGGCGCACGCGTGCTGGCAGGCGGCAAGCGCTTGCCCGAACTCGGTCCGCATTATTACGCGCCAACCGTACTCGCCGACGCCACCCACGAGATGCTCCTGTGCGGCGAAGAAACCTTCGGGCCCGTCGTGCCGCTGTTCCGTTTCGACGACGAAGCCGAAGCCGTCGAAGCAGCCAACAACACGCCGTTCGGCCTCGCTTCGTATTTCTATAGCCAGGATGTGCGGCGCATCGACCGCGTATCGCGAGCGTTACAAGCCGGCATTGTCGGTATCAACGAAGGCGCGCTGGCCAGCGAAGCAGCGCCCTTCGGCGGCGTGAAAGAATCGGGCTATGGACGCGAAGGATCGAAATACGGCCTCGACGACTACCTGTCGATCAAGTACCTGTGCCAGGGGAATCTCGCATGAGCGCGCCGGCTGAACATTATCCGATCGAGGTCACGTTCCCCGATATCTCGATGCATGCCAAGTCGGAGTCGGGCATTCCCTATGTGCACACCTTCGACTCCGGCGTGGCCGGACCACACGTAATGATCAACGCGCTGACACACGGCAACGAAGTGTGCGGCGCGATCGTGGTGGACGCATTGTTGCGCCTGAAACTGCGGCCACGGCGCGGCCGCCTGACGCTCTCGTTCGCGAACGTCGCGGCGTATGCCAGCTTCGATCCGTCGAAGCCCGACGCCGCCCGTTTCGTCGATCAGGACTTCAACCGCGTATGGACCAGCAGGGTACTCGACGACACATCGCGTACCTCTAGCGAGCTCGCACGCGCTCGCGAAATGCGGCCGGTCATCGATACCGTCGATGCATTGCTCGACCTCCATTCAATGCACGAGCGCAGCAAGCCGCTGATTGTCGCGGGTCCGTTGGACAAGGGCATCGAACTGTCGTTGCGGCTCGGCACGCCGGCCACGGTGATCTGCGATGAGGGCCATCCCGAAGGCCGCCGGATGCGCGACTACGAGGGTTTCGGCGACGCTGGCAGCCCCAAGAATGCGCTGTTGATCGAATGTGGACAGCATTGGGAACGCAGCGCCGTCGCGGTCGCACGCGATACCACTGCGCGTTTCCTGCTGCTGTCCGGCGTGGTCGATAGTGAAGACTTGCCCGGCGATTGGCTTAGCCCCTTGCCGGAGATCATGCACGTCGTGCGCGTCACGCAACCGGTTGTCGCGCAGAGCATGGATTTTCGCTTCGCCGCGCCTTACACCGGCCTGGAAATTTTCCCCGAGGCGGGCAGCCTGATCGGCTGGTCGAATGGCGAGCCGATTCACACGCCTTACGACGACTGCATGCTGGTAATGCCATCGCTGCGGCAATTGCGTCCGGGCGTGACAGTCGTTCGCTTAGGGAAGATCGAGCGAAAGGTAGAGCGGGAAACTGCCGTCTGACACCACGGATAACGAATCAAAAAGGTCTACATGAAGGTTCAGCAAATCAAACAAAGCGTCAGCCTGCAAAATCTCGAGGATTGGGGCACAGCCGGCCTGCCGGGCACGACGCCGATTCAGGTGTCGGGCGTGCAGCGCGTGATCGAAGGCAGCGAAGCTATCGATACCGGTATTTTCGAATGCTCGGCGGGAACGTACCGGCGCTCGGTCAAGCAGGCGGAAGTGATGCATTTTCTCGCGGGCCGTGGGCGCTTTACGCCGGACGGCGAAGACACAATTCACTTCGCCGGCGGCGACACGTTGTTTTTCGAAGCGAACACCGAAGGGCTGTGGGAAGTGGAANAAACCATGCGCAAGGTGTATGTGATTTTCTAAGTACTCGAAGTCGCCGGGTGATGCGAGCGCCTGGCAAGAGCAATAACGGCCGCTTGCTAACGGCGGCCGTATTCAAGCGCTTTTCGGCGTTGCATCGCAGGATCTTGCGCGATTTCCGTTGGGGACCCCGCCCCCATTTCTGCGCACGACGCTCATTCGTCATACCTTCACCGGTGGCCTCGTCGGCCATTCCATCTTTCAACGCTTCCAGATAGATCCAGTCGTCATTAGGTCCTTCTCCGTTAACCCCTCGAATAGCCCAGGGTGTCATGAAAATTGCTGTGAACTTGAGTAGGCTCAAGCGAGCTTGACGCGGTCACGCCTTGCGTTGACCCGTGATTTTCGGACCGGGTATTTACTTTTACGGGGCACACTATGGACGTTCAAATGTCGGAAGAGCAGATTCGCACGCTTGCGTTCTATCTTTGGGAACAAGACGGCAGTCCCGATGGACGCGCAGACGAGTATTGGGAAAAAGCACGGCGGCAACTGGGGTTGGAAAACACATCCCAAGATACAACCAGGACGGCTGATACAGCTAATGGTGAGGCCGCAGGAATTGGCGTCGAGCCAGAAGCGACGTCTACTCGTCCGCTGGCGGAATGAAGGTCAGAGCGCCAGGCAACGCGGCGTCAAATCACGCGCAGTGATTCGAGGTCACGCGTGACTTGTTATCGTCCTGCATGTTGCTAGCCGGAAGCATCCTTGGAGAGCAGTACACCACGTAAGCATCGCGTGATACCGCATCGCTGTTCACGTGGTTGATCCTTATCGTGCCATCGGTTTTGAGAGACACAAGGCGCCATTACAAACGCCGATCCCTTAGCCATGGCAAAGAGCGCCTGGACCCCATGGGCCGATAAACACTAGCGCTGGCGGCACGAACCGATCGAACGCCGGCCCTTGCGCTAGCAGGTCTTCAATACTGTTGCCCTAAACATACGCTTGATGCCGCACAGCCCCGCACAGCCCCAGCCAGAGCGGGCGTGGGCTGGCGCATTGGTGACACTACCAATGTCCTGAACCTGGCAGTTGGCGCTTACTGGAAGAACACGAACTTCGGCTGTCCGGTGTTTAGTCTCGGGAACGCGCCCATCAGGCGCATACGTCTACCTGACAAGCCGTTGTTTGCGCCGATAAATAATCGAAGTGGTGTTCAACATGAAGACGTTCAATCATCTCAATGCCGTAACCTCATCGCTCGCAGGAAGCCATAGCAAAGTCTCCAAGGCGAGTGTCAAAGCCGAAAAGCAGTGCTCTTCTTATATGTCCATGCTTCAGGCGCCCATGACCGTGCTGGCTTGCAACGTGTCCGATCGTGCGGACATTACAGCCGTGGCGATACTTGGCTATAACTAGTCACGTTGTTGCAAGACTGCACATGTGAAGCTGCACGGAGAAAACCGCATCGACTATATCGATGCGGCCAACGACTTCGGTCAGGTCATGCCCTGACTGAAGCCGTCCCTCTTGCACCTCGTTCTTGAACGCCAAGCCGTGCTTTGAACCGCGATCAATTCGCACCGCCGGTTCTACGCACTCTTGAGACCTGCCTAGCTCAGTTCGCCGCCTTAGATTGCCGCCTTAGTTAGCCGAAACAACCGGCATTGACGCAGGGGCCGCAGCCGCTGTGTTTGCCGTTGCGCCGCCATGCGAGGCGTAAGCGTTATCCGCTGCTTGCACGCGTGCTTCAGCCGCTTGAATCTCATCGGGATAATGATTCTGCTTCGCGGCAGGCTGGTAGCCCGCTTTTTCCAGTTGAACGAGTTCGGCGCGTACTTCGGCACGCGTAACAGGACCATTGCTGGTTTGCGCGAACGATACAGCCGGAACGACCAGAACAGCAGCCAGTATTGCGCAGATAAGGTTTTTCATAATAAGCAGACCTCGCGGAATGTGGCTCCAGTCACCATGATTGAAGCCCGTGGCTCATCGCCTTAAGGTGGTGATGAGCAGGACTTCATTCTGCGCAACCGGCACTGTCCTTAAGCTGACGCCGCGATTACAAGCTTGTTATCTGCATGGTCGGGCCGACTCGTGGTCCAGCCGATAGTGGGTCCGACACCACGCAATTTTCGCAATAGAGAATTGCATGTCGCCGCTATTTATGACGATTTTAAAGTTCCCCTGGCGTGCTGCGGAGACCTCGATCAACGACGTCGAAGATCCGTGTCGCACGATTAAATCAAAGCTCATCCAAGGGAACCGAAATGAAAAAACTATTGTTCGCCGGCGCGACAATGGGCGTGCTCGCCTTTCCGCTTTCGAGCTTCGCGCAGAGCAGCGTGACGCTCTACGGCGTGATCGACGAAGGCTTCAACTACACGAGTAACGTGGGAGGCCATTCGAACGAACAACTGCAAAGCGGCTACGCGCAAGGAAGCCGCTGGGGCCTTAAAGGATCAGAGGATCTGGGCGGCGGACTCAAGGCACTATTCCAGCTTGAGAATGGTTTCGACGTCAATTCCGGCAACCTTAATCAGGGAGGACGGATGTTCGGCCGGCAAGCGTACGTGGGCCTGAGCTCAGCGAAGTTGGGCACTGTAACCCTTGGCCGGCAGTACGACTCGGTTGTCGACTACCTTGCGCCGCTGACGGCAAACGGAAATTGGGCGGGTTACCTGATGTCCCACCCGCTGGACAACGACAACACCGACAACTCGTTCCGCCTCAACAATTCGGTCAAGTACGCCAGCAACAACTATGGCGGGTTCACCTTCGGCGGCTTATACGGGTTCAGCAATCAGGCCGGCGGTTTTGCGAACAA
>JGI12635J15846_10003745_pt1 | contig 13201 bp, 14 predicted proteins | sample BlaSpr_A8_OM2_M2_FD_15846 | JGI IMG/M metagenome (IMG submission 15846) | reverse complement strand
ATGACGTAGCCCGCCGACAGGTAAACCAGGATCAGGCCGATGAGCACGCCCCAGACGTAGAGGCTGGTCCCGAAATATGGCGCGAGGAGTCGTGAGGCGCCGAATTCGATCCCCAGGGACGCCATGCCCGACACGAACACGACCGGCAGCAAAAGCCGACGAGACAACCCGGCAAGCAAAGTTGATAGAGGTTAGCTAAGCGGCTGCTCTGACGCCCACTTGCGAGTCTTCTCGTCCATCGGCACCGGCAGCTGCACGTTGACCTCCGCATAGAGATCACCCGGCTGCCCGCCCTTCGGATCGGGAAGGCCGAGTCCGCGCAGCCTGATCTTCTTTCGGTTCTGCGACTCGGGCGGAACCTTGAACTTGACCTGGCCGCCCTTGAGCGTGGGCGCCGTCACCTCTCCCCCGCTGAGCGCGACATTCAATGGGACCGGCACGGACACGCGCACGTCCTTGCCCTCCCGCGTAAAGACGGGATCCGGCGCGACCTGCACCGTCGCGCGCAGCCCGGGCACGCGAAGGATGGTGCCTTCCTTGACGCCGGCGGGGACGTTGACCTCGACTCGCCGCCCACCCGGAAGCTCGACGGTGCGGCTCGTGCCCCGATAGACCTCGCCCAGGCTGACCGTGATGGGAGCCTCGACATCTATCGGCGCCGGCCGGCTTCTTGTGCGCGAGCTGTTGCCGAAAATCGACCCGAAGATGTCTCCGAACGACCCGCTGTCGCCGAACATGTCCTCCATCTCGTCCGGGGCCACCGTCCGGTACTGAACGCCGGGGCCACCCGCTTGGGGCCTGAAACCACCGCCCGCGCTCCGGCCCCCGGTCCCAGGTTGCACACCGGCCTGCTGCGCGGACCTCCAGTCCGCACCGAACTCGTCGTACAGCTTTCGATTCTTGCCATCGGACAGCACGTCGTGAGCCTCGGAGATCTCTTTGAATTTCGCCTCGGCCTGCTTATCGCCCGCGTTCAGGTCCGGGTGGTGCTTGCGCGCCAGCTTGCGGAAGGCGGACGTGATCTCCTTCTGCGTCGCCGTTCGCGGCAGGCCGAGCACGTCGTAGTAGTCCTTGGTCTTGGCCATGTGGATTAGGTATCTACCCCCTTCGGGAGGCCGGCGAACCCATCATCTCGAACCAGACTCTAGAGGTATCACGGAGGGCACTATCGCGCTGCGGCTCACCTCGAGGATTCCGACCGTCGGCGGCGAGTAATCGCGCAGGTGCCGGGCGACCTGAAGCCAGCACCATTCGAACCAGCCTGGATTCCGTTTGAGCCGCAACGCCGCCGTCCGCGGGTTCCACTGGTGCACAGCTCCCGGGTTGAACATCAGAGTGCCGTCGAGGGTCTCGATGTGCGCACGGTGCGTGTGACCGAAGACGATCACGTCGGACGCTCCGAAGCGGCGGCGCAGCGAACGGGGCAGGCCGGGGTGCGGATGGTAGGCGCCGAGGCTCAGCGTCCACAAAAGTGTCAGCGGCTCCTCGATCCACCGGCTCCGGTTGCCATGGACGACCACGATGCGCCGGCCTTCAACCGTGACCACGCGGCTGGACGGCAAATCGCCTGAGGCCCGGTCGTGGTCCCCTCCCACCGCCTCGATCGGAGCGATGGCTGCCAGCGCAGCGAGGGTTTCCTGACCGTTCACGTCACCGGCGTGGATGACGAGGTCGACGCCTCGGAGCACCTCGAACAACCGATCCGGAAGGCGGTCGAGGAACTCCGGGCAGTGGGTGTCCGCGACCACGCCGATGCGCGTCGTCACCGCGTATCAGCTTAAATCCCGCAGAGCATTCATGTTTTACGCTCCACCTTGACAAATTGGTAAGACTTGCTTTCTAATTTGAGTCATGAAAGACCTCAAGCGTGAAATCCTCAACCAGGTAGCCGCAGGCACGATCTCGGCCGAGGAGGGCGCGACCCGGCTCGACTCACTTGAATCGGTCGACTCCGCGACCCCGGCGGGAGTGTCCCGACCGGCTCCGCCGGCATTCCAACCAGTGCCCTCCAGCACCCGCCGCGTGCGGGTGACGAGCGCCATCGGGAGCGCGGAGATCGTCGGCGATCCCAGCGTGGCTTTCGCCGTCGCCGAGGGCCCTCATCGCGTCCGACAGGATGGCGACACCATGATCATCGAGCAGGGCCCACTCGACGAGCACGACCACTTCAGCTTCAGTCGCAGCGACCGCCGCGCCTTGATCGACACCATGGACATTGGGCGCCGGAAGCTCAAGGTCCGGATGAATCCCGACCTCGCCCTCGCCGTGCACGTCAACGCTGGCGCGCTGCGCATCGACGGCATTCACGGAGCCATCACCGCAGAGATCCTTGCGGGCAGCTGCAAGATCTCGGATTTTGCTTCTACTCTCGACCTCTCCACTCAGGCAGGCAACCTCTCCGCGAGCGGTCGGCTGGCCGGGGGCGCGTCGAAGATTCGTTGTGAGATGGGTAACGTCACGATCAACCTCGAGAAGGGTTCGAGTGTCAAGGTCACCGCACGCACCACCTTGGGCAAGGTCGCGGTGGACGAAAGCGGCGGCGAGCAGATAATCCTTGGCCACTCGGGCCAGGAAGTGACGGTCGGTTCCGGGGCGGGCAGCCTCGACATCGAATGCACGATGGGCAACGTTCGGGTGTCGGCGTGACAGCATCCGTCGCCAATCGAAGGCCGCCTCTCAACTGTCCCGTTTGCAACGAGCGCCTCGCGCTGACCCGCCTCACTTGCCCTGCCTGCGACACCGAGCTTTCGGGCGGCTTCGCGACCTGCGAGTTCTGCGTCCTTTCGAACGAGGACCGAGAGGTGCTGAGGGTCTTCCTTGCGTCGCGTGGAAACATGAAGGAGCTCGAGCGCCATCTCGGCGTCAGCTACCCGACGGCCCGAGCACGATTCGACGGGCTGCTCGGCAAGATCGGAATCGACCGGCCAGCGGGCGCGCCTGCGCAGACTCGTGTGGAGCTCATGGAACAGGTGGCTCGAGGCGAGATCGACATCGACGAGGCGCTGAAGCGCCTCGACAGCAACTAATCGAGGCGCTCAAGCGCCTCGAGAGCTTAAACAGCTAGCGCCTAAGGCCGGCCGCAGCGGCTCCCGCATTGTGGGCGGCCGTCGCGTCGGCCCCGGCATCGAGCGCCTTGACCGCGGCCGTCGCGAAGAGGTGGGCGCGTGCGTTGTCCAGCTTCATGTCGATGTTCGCGAGCGAGTACCACGCGCAGTAGGCCTGGCGTTGGGCGTCTACAGCCGCCGGTGGGCTCGACATCGCGGCGGTGGCCCATTTGACCGCGGTCGCGACGTCGTGGCCAGTTGAGAGCGCTCGGAATGCGCCCTGCGCGGCAGAGTGGCAAGCAGCTGACTTGGCGCCACCCCGCTTGGCCCAGGCAAACCACTCCGCGTAGGCCTTGTCGTCGGTGGTGGGCACCAGCCTCGTGATGTTCACGTCCACGTGCTTCTGCTGGACGACAGACCACGATGAGCTTTGCCCTGGCGGCTGGGCAGGCGCGCCCGGCTGCGGAACCGGAGGCGCCGAAGCTGCCGGTGCGGGCGGAGCCGGTGGCGGCGGCGGGGGCGGCGGTGGCGGCGGAGCAGCCTGGGCCGGCGGCTGCTGAACGGGTGGCGCGGGCGGGGTGATGGGCGTCGGTGGGGTCGAGCGAATCTGCGGAGCCCATGCAGGCACAGGCACGGCTCCCGGCCAATCCGTGTCGAAAGCTGATGGAGCCGAGGCGGGCGCCGCGGGGGCTGGCGGCGGCGGGGCCGCGGCAGGGGGACCAGGGGCGGCCGGCGGCACGGACGGCTCCGAAACGCCGGAAGGCGCCGGTGGAGCGCCGGCGGCCGGAGGAGCAGGCGGCGAAGCAGGCGGCGCGGGTGGCACAGGCGCTGGTGTTACGGGCGCAGGTGCCGGCGGGTCAGGCCATGCGGATGCCGCCGGCGCTGGCCAAGGGGGCGTGGCCGCCGGCACCGCGGGCGTCGCTGGAGGCGGTACGGGCGTTGGCGCCGGCGGCACGGGCGCTAGCGCGGGCGGCGGAGGCGTCGCCTTAGGCGGCGCGGGCGGTGGTGCAGGCGCCGCCGGCTGGCTGCTCATTGACGGAGGCACTGTGGGTTGGGCGGCGGGTGAGGTGTCCGACCCGACCGTATCGGAAGGCGACCACACCGGCATCGCCCGCTCCGTGGGGGGTTCCGGCGGCCACGCGTCAGGCACTGGAGGCTCGGGCTTGGCCGAAGGCGAACGACCCCAAGCGGGCATGGCGGGCTCGGTGGGCGGGTCGGCGGGCCAGACGTCGCTCTTGGAGCGCGCCGGTGGCGTCGTCGACGCCGGCCACGCTGGGGTGATCGGCTCTATTGGCTTAGCGTCGGCCTGCGCCTCCTCCTCTTGCATCTCGGGCTCAGCCGGAGCGGGCGGGCTGGTGGCAACTGGAGGCAGTGCGGTGACGGCAGCGGGAGGCGTGGTTATGGCAGCGGGATGCGCCGTTGCAGGTGGCGGCGGGGCTGTCATCGGTGGGGGCTCGGTACCGGCCGCCGGTTCCTCAACCCTCGATGGCTCCACGGGCCCGGCCGGTTCCGGGATCGTCTCCGCCCATGCGGGCGCCTCCCTGGCCATCGGCACCGCCGGCTTGGCGTCGGCATCCACGGGCTCCGCCTCGGCGGGAGGCGCCGTCGCCTCAGGCACTGTCTTCGCCCAGTTCGGCGTCGGCTTTTGCATCGGCTTCGCAGGCGCCGGTCCCTCGCCGTTGCCTTCGGCAGCCACCGCGTCTTCGCCCGAATCCGGGACCGTTTGGGCGAAGGCCGGCATCGGCTTTTGCATGGGCAGCGCCGGCTTGGGCTGGTCGGGGTCGGTCGCTTCCGACTCTGCCGGTTTCGGGCGCTCCGCTGCCTTCGCGGGCTTGGCCGGCTTCGTGGGCTCCACCGCCTTGGTGGGCTTCGCCGCTTTCGTTGGCTCCGCCGTCTTCGTGGGCTCTGCTGACTTCGTGGGCTCCGCCGTCTTCGTGGGCTCCGCCGTCTTCGTGGGCTCTGCCACCTTCGTGGGCTTGGCCGGCTCTCCGGGATCCGAAGTTTCGTCCTCGGTTACAAGCGGCTCGGCTGTCTCGTGTACCGCGTCTCTCGGCGATGCGGAAGGCATCGGCGGCACCGTCGACGCCACTTCGGGTTCGGGTAGATCGGGCAGCAGCGATTCCACGTCGCCGGACACGTCAGGCGAGCCGGCAGAGTCAGGCGGGAACGATTCTTCCTTGTCCACGGGGCCCAGTCGAAATCAGTCTATCTTCGGAGCACCGGGTTGGAGAAGTCGTGAGCAACGGCCGGAAATTGGTTCCCGTCAGGCGAAGAGGTTCGTAAGAGCGTCTTCGGCAACCGGGTCGGGCTGCTGCTCGGCCCAGTCGGCCGCGTCGGATGCCTCCTGGTCGCAAGCGGCCTGGATGCCATCCGCATCCTCGGCCGAAATCCAGCCCCGCTCGATCAGCCAGGACCGGAACCGCTCGAGCGGGTCGTGCTCGGCCGCGTCGGCGATCTCCTCCTTGCTGCGGTACTTGAGCTGGTTGTCCTCGGACGTGTGCGAGTTGATGCGCCAGATCTTGGCGTCGATGAGCGTCGGACCTTCCCCGCGTCGCGCTCGCTCGACCGCCTCCTTGCAAACGGCGTAGGTGGCCGGAACGTCGGTGCCGTCGACGGTTACTCCGACGATCCCATAACCACGGGCCCTCTCGGCGACGTCGGGGTTTGCCATCTGCAGCCGGATCGGCACCGAGATCGCATAGCCGTTGTTCTCGCAAACGAACACCACCGGCAGCTTGTGGGCGGCGGCGAAGTTCACGCCCTCGTGAAAGTCGCCCTGGCTCGTGGCGCCATCGCCGAACGTGCACAGGGTGACGGCGCGATCGCCGGACAGCTTCGATGCGTAAGCGATGCCCGACGCTTTCGGGATCCAGCTCGCGACCACCTGCGAGACCGGGGCGATCTTCAGTTTGTGGTAGCTGTAGCAGCCGCCCGGAATGTTGCGGCCGGCGGAGAGCGGGTCGCCGGCCTTGGCGAACACCGCCAGCATCCACTCCTTCATCGTCAGCCCGCGCACGATCGCGTTGGCCAGCCCGCGGTAGTGGGGCACGAGCCAGTCGTCCGGCCCGATCGCCGCGGTGGATGCGACCTGGATGCCCTCGTGGCCGCGGCTCGACCCGACGAAGGGCGCACGTCCCTGCTTGACCAGGATATGCATGCGGTTGTCCAGCGCTTTGGCCATTGACATCCACCGGTGGAGCTGGAGGTACTCCTCGTGGGTGGCGGTCTCGCGCCGCGTCGTGGTCGCCATCACGCCCTGCTCCCGCCGAGGGCGTGTGCAATCTCGACGACCTCGCCGGCCGTGAGCCCCAGGCGTCCCAGGTGCTCGTAATAGCGGCGATGGAAGTCTGAGAAGTCGGCGTGCTCGGCCCGCTCCTCGCGCACGCGCTTAACCTCGCCCAGCACCCTCGCCACGAGCTCCGGCTCCGGCCGGATCCCTGCCTCACGGAGCGCGTGCTCGATGACCACCGCCCCCGAATGCTTGCCGTACACGTAGTCGATTTTGGCGCCCATGTCGGCAGGAGGGAGGAACTGATAGATGGCCGGGTGGATGAGCATGCCCGCGGTGTGGATGCCGGACTCGTGCGTGAAAACATTCAAGCCGATGCCGGGCTCGGTCGGCTGCACCGGGATGCCGGTCACCCGCTCGAGGTGGCGGGCGAGCTCACGCAGCTTCTCGTACTTGAAGTTTGGGATCTCGATGCCGAAGAGGTAGCGCAGCTGCATGAGCACCTGATGCATCGGCGCGTTGCCGGTGCGCTCGCCGATGCCGTTGACGCTCGTCGTGAACACCTCGGCGCCAGAGCCGAGCGCCATCACAGTGTTCCAGGCTCCCAGCCCAAGGTCGTTGTGAAAGTGCACGACCAGCGGCGCATCCGGCGCCGCGGCCTTGATGCGGGGGATGTACTCGCGGACCGCAAACGGTGAGTAACAGCCCACGGTGTCCGGTGTCGACGGCCGCGTCCCGCCCGCCCGCATTCCTTCGCGATGGATCTCGGCGATGTAGTCGACGTCGGCTCGGCTGCCGTCCTCGCCCCCGAACTCGATCGAAGTCGCGCCCTGCTGGCGCGCATACCGGATGGCGTCGCACATCATCCTCAGATTGGCGGCGCGGTAGAACCACACCGGCAGCTCGAGCCACTCGGATTCGGGAACGCCTTCGCGATGCAGCAAGGTCTTGCCGAGCTTGTACTTCACGTGCAGGTCGGAGGCCGACGTGAAGATGAAGTACGTGACCTCGTCGCGTTTGTACCCAAGCGAGTCGATCACGCGCATCGTGGCGTCGATGTCGCCCGGGGTCGAGCGCATCATGCAGACGACCTCGAGGTCAGCCCGGAGCTCGCCGCGCTTGCGGCCCTCGAGGACGAGCCTCAGGGTCTCGCGTTCGCTCTCCGAGACCGCGGGGAAGCCGACGTCCATGATGTGAACGCCGATGTCGGAAAGCATGCGGGCGAGCTCGTACTTGTCCTTCGGCGTGATCGCGACGCCCGGCATCTGCTCGCCGTCGCGAAGCGTGTCGTCGTAGACGCGGATCTTGTCTTCAGGGGGAAAGACGAGGTCGTGCCCGAAATGCTTGGGGTCGCGCGCCAGCTCCTCGAGCGGCTCCTGCAGCTCGACTGGCTTTCCGCCGTCCACTAGGCCCTCGCGGCCATGCGGCGTTCTTTGAGCCGTTCACGCACCCATGGCACGAGCCCGCCCATGCGCAACAGCTCGTTCATGAACGGCGGGAAGGCTTCGCAGCGGTACTCGTCGCTCCTTGTGAAATCGCGGATGATGCCCTGCTCGAGATCCACCTCGAGCTCATCGCCTTCGACCACGGCTTCGGCGGCCTGGGGCGACTGCAGGATCGGATAGCCAAGGTTGATCGCGTTGCGGAAGAAGATCCGCGCGTATGAGTCGGCGATGACGAGCGAGATGCCGGCGCCACGGATCGCGATGGGTGCGATCTCGCGGGACGAGCCGCAGCCGAAATTCGACCCGGCCACGAGGATGTCCCCGGGCGTCACGCCGGCCGCCCAACCATCCCGGCCGGGCACGCCCTCCATGGCGTGCTTGCCCAACTCCTTTTCGTCCAGCGAGTAGATCGCGTATTTAGCCGGGATGATCTGGTCGGTATCGATGTTGGCCCCGAATGTCCAGGCCTTGCCTCGAATGACCTTCGGGAGGGTCATCGGATGCCCACCGGCATGTGCTTGAGCACCTCGCTCGGGTGGGTGATGACCCCGGTCACCGCGCTCGCGGCGGCGACCGCCGGGTTGGACAGGTAGACCATCGCTTTCGGATGGCCCATCCGGCCCGGGAAGTTCCGGTTGGTGGTGCTGAGGCAGACCTCTCCTTCCCCGAGGACCCCCATGTGCCCGCCGAGGCAGGCGCCGCAGGTGGCCGTCGTCCAGGCCGCGCCCGCGGCGAGAAACGTCCTGATCAGCCCTTCCTTCTCGGCCTGGATCGCAACCTGGTGCGAGGAGGGAGTGATGATCAGCCGGCAGCCGTCAGCGACCTTGTGCCCTTCGAGCACCGCGGCCGCGCGACGCAGGTCTGTGATGCGCGAATTCGTGCACGAGCCGATGAACACCTGGTCGAGACGCGTGCCGAGAACCTCCGACAGCGGCGCGTAGTTGTCGGGCGACATGGGTTTGGCGACGCCGAGCTCCACCGCGGCCGCATCGAACTCGAAGACTTTCTCGTACTCGGCATCGGGGTCGGAGAAGACCGGCGTATATGGCCGCTTGGCGCGCCCGTCGAGATACTCCTTGGTCACCTCGTCGAACTCGAGGATGCCGTTCTTGGCGCCCGCTTCAATCGCCATGTTGGTGATGGTCAGGCGGGCCTCCATGTCGATGTGCTTGAGCGTCTCGCCCACGTGCTCCATCGCCTTGGACCTCGCACCGTCCACCCCGATCTTGCCGATCACATAGAGGATCAAGTCCTTCGCCTCGACCCACTCCTGGAGGCGGTTGTGATAGACGAACTTCAACGTTTCCGGCACCCGGAACCACAGCTCGCCGAGCGCCATCACGCAGGCGAGGTCGGTCGAGCCGATGCCGGTGGCGAAGTTGTTGAGCGCGCCATAAGTGCAGCTGTGCGAGTCGGCGCCGACGACCAGCTCTCCCGGCAGCACGAGCCCGTTCTCAGGCAGCACCGTGTGGCAGATGCCGCCCTGCCCCACCTCGAAGTACCACTTGACCCCCATCTGGTGGGAGAACTCGCGGGTCAGGCGGCCGAGGGTGGCGCTGGCCGCGTCCTTCGCCGGCTGGAAGTGGTCCTGGGTCACGGCCACGCGGTCGGGGTCCCAGATCTTCTCGGCCCCCATCTGCTCCCGCATGATCTTGCCGGCGGGAGGGATGGTCAGGTCGTGGCCCATGGCGAAGTCGATCTTGGCCAGGATCAGGTCACCGGGGCGAACGCTCTCGCGACCGCTGGCGCGGGCGAGGATCTTCTCCGTCATCGTCATGCCCATCTGTCGTTAGTCCTTCAGCCTCTTGACGATGGCGTCGCCGGCCTGCGAGGTGGACAAGTCACCGCCAATGTCGCGTGTGCACTCACGGGCGCGAATGGCTGATTCGACCGCACCCTCGATCGCGTCTGCCATGTCAGGAACACCCAGGTGTTTCACCATCATAGCCGCGCTCAAAATCGCCCCCACCGGGTTCACCAGGCCCTTGCCGGCGATGTCCGGCGCGGTGCCGTGGACGGGCTCGAAGAGGCCGCGGCCGCTCTCGGGGTTGATGTTGCCCGACGGCGCCACCCCCATGCCGCCGACCAGCTCGGCCGTGAGGTCGGAGAGGATGTCGCCGAAAAGGTTGCCGGTGACGATGACGTCGAACTGGCTGGGATCCTTGACCAGCTGCATCGCCGCGGCATCGACGAGAAGGTGGCGCGTCTTCACCTTCGGATGAGCAGCCGCTGCGGCCTTCCAGCGATCCTGCCAGAGTCCGCCCGCGAAGACCATCGCATTGGACTTGTCCACCATGACGACCTCCCGCTTCGCAACTTTGAATGCGTGCTCGATGATGCGCGTCACGCCCAGATGTGTGTTGACGTCTTCTTGAGTTGCGATCTCCTCGTCGGTGCCCTTCTTGAACCGCCCGCCCATGCCCACGTAAAGGCCCTCGGTGTTCTCGCGCACGATCAACAGGTCCGCGCGCCGGCGATCCTCCCGCCGCAGCGGTGAGAGCCGGTCGTCATAGAGCTTGGCGGGGCGAAGGTTGACGTACAGGTCGAGCTCGAAGCGGAGCCGGAGGAGGACGCCGGCCAGATAATTGGGATCTGAGACGCGCGGGTCGCCGACGGCGCCGAAGAGGATGGCGTCCGCTGCGGCGAGCTCCTTCCACACATCGTCTGGGATCGGCACGCCGGTGCGCAGATAAGAGTCGGCGTTGACGTCGAACTCCTCGAACTCGAAATCGGCGCCGGCAGCCCGCAGCACCTTGATCGCTTCCGGGACGACCTCCTTCCCCGCTCCGTCGCAGGGCACCACCGCGATGTGTTTAGGCACGAGCAGTGGTGGCTTCCTTCTCGCGCAGCTTGTAGCGCTGGATCTTGCCGGTAACAGTCTTCGGCAGCTCGGGCACGAACTCGATCAGGTGCGGGTACTGATAGCGCTGAAGGCGCGACTTGCAGTGTTCCTGGAGCTCGGCCACGAGCACGTCGCCGGCCGCCGCGTCGCCCTTGGTGATGACGAAGGCCTTGATTTTCGTGAACCCTTCGACATCGACGCCGACCACCGCGCTCTCGGCCACCGATGGGTGCTCCAGGAGCGCCGACTCGATCTCGATCGGCGAGGCCCACAGCCCGCTCACCTTGATCATGTCGTCGGAGCGACCCTCGTACCAGTAGAAGCCGTCCGCATCGACGCGGTAGCGATCGCCCGTGAAGAACCATTCTCCGAGCACCGACCGCTTCGTCTTTTCGTGTTGGGCCCAGTACAGCGCGAGAGCGCTGTCGCCTTTGACGTACAGGTCGCCCGCCTCCTCGGCCGGTGCCGGCTTGCCTTCGTCATCCAGGATCTTCAGCTCGTAACCGGGAACAGGCTTGCCGCTCGACCCGGGCCGCACGTCGTCGAGCCGGTTGGAGCAATAGATGTGGAGCAGCTCTGTCGAGCCGACCCCGTCGAGGATGGTCAGGCCGTAAGCCTCCTTCCAGCGCCGCCACACCTCCGCCGGTAGAGCCTCGGCGGCAGCGATGCAATGCCGGATCGATGAGAGGTCGCGGCCGCGCGAGCCCTCGAAGTTGAGGATCGCGTTATAGAGCGTCGGCGCCGAGAAGAAGAGCGTCGGCCGGCGCTTCTCGATCGTGTCCAGCACCGTCGCGGGTGTGTGCCGCCCCGCGTGGAGGATGCTCGACGCGCCCACCCAATAAGGAAATGTGAGGTTGTTGCCGAATCCGTAAGCGTGGAAGAGTCCTGTGGTCGAGAAAGTCGTGTCGTGCTCGGTGATGCCAAGCACCTGCTCGGCATAGGTGACACACGTGTACGGAATGTCGTGGTGGAGGTGCACAACGGCTTTCGGTTTCCCGGTGGAGCCCGAGCTGTAGAGCCAGAAGGCCATGTCGTCGCGACGCGTCGGGGCTGGATCGACCTCTTCCTCGACCGTGATTTGCCCGGCGCGAAGGAGTTGTGGCGGCTTGGCCGCGCGATCGACGGCTGCCTTCAGTTTCTCCTCCGTGGCGCCGTCGACGACCACGATGCGGGCGAGCGAGTCCTCGATGTAGTGGTCGTAGTCCTCGGAACGCTGGAGGAGAGGATTGACGGGAACCGGCACCGCGCCAAGTCGAATCGCACCCCGGAACGCAGCCACCCAGCCCGGGCTGTCGTAAGCGACTATCAGAATGCGCTCCTCCCGCCTGACACCAAGCTCGCTGAAAGTCCGAGCCGCCCCGCATGCGAGGCCGAAAAGCTCCCGGTACCTGGTGCCGCCCCCAGCCGAATAAATCGCCACCTTGTCGCCGCGGCCGGCGTTCAGGTTGCGGTCGAGGAGGTCGGCGGCGACGTTGTAACGGTCCGGGAGCTCCAACCCACCCTTCTCCATCCCAGGAGAGTGTAGTTTCGGGCTGTGGCGGATGACCGGTTGATCCTCGTCTACGACGGCGAGTGCAACTTTTGAATCCGACTCGCGCGCTGGGTCCAGCGCCACGATCGAGCGGGCCGGGTTGACCCGAGGCCGAACCAGGAGCCAGGCCTCACCGAGCGCCTGGGTTTGAGTCGAGAAGAGATTGGGCGGGCGGTATGGGCTGTCGAGCCGGCCGGCCCTAAGTTCGAGGGCGCGGCGGCAGTCAACCGGGTGCTGAAAGAACTGGGCGGCGGTTGGGCATTGCTCGCTGCTCTGTACTCAGTCCCGCCGATCAGGAGGGTTCAGGATGCCTATTACAAAAGGGTCGCCCGCAGACGCGCCTGGTGGTGACGGACTGGGAAGAAGGAGTGGAGCGGAGCCCGCAGACTAACGGTGCGCCTGGTGCTGGCAGGGGACGCTCTGAGCACTCCTTGTTTTCGTGCTTCTTGAAATTAACAGGGCGATTTTGTTGACGCTCCAAACAGATGTTCGTATAATGTCTTCATGACGATAGGGTGTGGGGTTGTTATGTCGGGAGAGCTGCTGGGCTACAAGCTCATCGGCCTCCGCCAGGCCATCGACAGCCTGGAGCTGGAGTTCGCGCAGACCGCGGCTGACTTCGCCCGCACCAACGAGTACGACGAGCAGGGATCGACCAGCCCCATCGACTGGATCCGCCACACCTGCCACATGACCAGCACTACCGCTGCTGCTTCGTTGGCTGTAGGCAAGAACCTGGAGCGACTGCCAGTCAGCGTCCAGGCCATGAAGAGCGGCGAGGTCGGCTTCGCCCATCTCACGGTCATGGCGCGCACGATGAATGCGGTCCGGGATCGATTTCAAGAGGACCGGCTCCTGGAGCAGGCGCGCGAGAGCTCGCCGGGCAAGTTCCACCACATCTGCCGCCATTTCCGCCACGCGGCTGACCCCAAGGGTTATGCCGCCGAGCAGGCCGAGCAAGTCGAGAACCGTAGCCTCCACCTGAGCATGTGGGAGGACGGCTCCTACATTCTCAACGGGTACCTCGACGCGGTGGGCGGGGCGGCCGTGCGCACGGCGCTCGAGCCGCTGGCTCGCAAATCCGGCGAGGACGACACCCGCGAGCTGGAT
>JGI12635J15846_10003742_pt1 | contig 13204 bp, 17 predicted proteins | sample BlaSpr_A8_OM2_M2_FD_15846 | JGI IMG/M metagenome (IMG submission 15846) | reverse complement strand
CTCAGCAATGACGATCAAAAAATTCGGGAAATTTGCGTACGTAAAAATACGTAACAGTCAATGACGCACGGGATGCCGCTTTTAAGTAACTGCAGTCACGGAGCGAATCACTCTCGTGCGAGGCAGAAATGTCATCTACCCAAGCTGCTGGGACCGTTGCACCGAATTTCACGCTGCGCGTCACCCCCGATCAGAATCTGACGCGTTCGGATCTGAGGGGAAAACCAGTAATCCGGGCGTTCTATCCCGTCGACTGGAGCCCGGTTTGTGGCGACCAGATGACGCTCTACAACGAGATACTCCCGGAGTTCCGCAAGCACGACGCGGAACTATTGGGCATTTCGGTCGAAGGGGTGTGGTGCCATGCCGCCTTCGCCCGTGACCGTCACCTGCATTTCCCGCTGCTCGCCGATTTCGAACCCAAGGGCGACGTCGCGAGGAAATACCGCGCCTATCGCGCAATCGAGGGCGTCTGCGAGCGCGCGCTGTTTGTCCTGGACCGACAGGGCACGATCGCATGGAGCTATTTGTCTCCGATCGCGGTCAATCCCGGCGCGGATGGAATTCTTGACGCCCTCGAAAAACTCTCAGCTCAGGCAAGCGCTCATGGCCACCTTGAAAGCACCGATCACGCGAAATGATCACATTCGCGGACCTGCAAACGCGCCGATTACTGTTGTTGAATACGGCGATTATGAATGCCCGCATTGCGGGCTGGCATATCCGATCGTTAATCAGCTTCAATTGTCCTTTAGCGGACGCATGCGGTTCGTTTACCGGCATTTTCCCCTGACCGAAATACACCCCCATGCTGAGATCGCCGCCGAAAGCGCGGAGTTCGCCAGCGCGGCGGGACTGTTCTGGGATATGCACGATGCCCTGTTCGAAAACCAGAGCAGGCTGAGCATTACCACGATCTTCCTGATCGGCGCAGAGCTTGGGCTTCCCGAAACGGCCATGCGGAATGCTCTTGAGACGGGCCAGTACAGAAATAAGGTGCGCAGCGATTTCATGGGTGGCGTACGCAGCGGCGTAAATGGCACACCGGCGTTTTTCATCAATGGCGTGCGCCATGATGGTGCTTACGACTACGCCTCCCTGGTGTCGGCAATCCAGACGCGTGCCGCCGCCGATACGAACATATAGCGGACTTGCGAAGACTCCGTCAGATCAGGTGACGTTTCGATAAAGGTTGTTCGAATTGACAATGGTCAGTGCTGCTTCGACCTCCGGGAATTATCCCGGTAGCCATACTGAAACCTCAGGAGAGAACCATGGTTGCCTTTACAGGATTCCGAACCCCGCTGAAACCNNGCATTGATGCNGGTTCCGCACCGCCGCGTTCGGCGGGCCTCGCTCTTGCGGCACGAGGACGCTCTTCGGACTGGATCATCTGGCCGGCGCTGGCGATTGCNCTCGCGAGCAGCATGGTCCTCGCGACCGGCCCTGCGCTGCCGCAGGTCGGGGTGTCGCTCGTCAAGGTGGATCTCTCGGTCGTGGCGAAGGGCTACCGGATGAGCAAGCTGATTGGCAGCAGCGTCATCAACGACAAGAGCGAAAAGATCGGCACCGTCGATGATGTGATCGCAGACAAGGACAAGAAACTGCTCAGTTTCGCCGTGTTGCAGGTGGGTGGCTTCCTCGGTTTGGGCGGACGTCTTGTTGCGGTGCCGTTTGACAGCCTTGTCATCGACGATACTGGACAGAAGATCACGCTGCCCGGCGCGTCGAAGGACGAGCTGAAGAAGCTGTCGGAATTCAGCTATCCGGCATCATAGCAACCACCACCGGGAAAATCTCGATGCATGCATCATCAGACGATATCCTGGACCTGGTCCGCACGCGCGAGGTGACGGGTGTCTTCCATTCGCGGAAGGCGCTCGACGCCGCCGTGCAGGACTTGCTTCTTGCAGACGTCGATCGTGCTGACATTGACGTGAGCGCCTCGGTCGATGAGCTGCAGCGGCGCCTGAATTACAGCGCAATCCCGGCACCAGATCTCGCCGATATTCCGACCGCCCCGCGGCAGCCTTATGTGGGTGAAGACGATGTGGTTGGCACCGACGCCGTCGTCGGCAGCGTCGCCGGCTGCGCTGCCGCGGTAGGCGTGGCGTTTTATCTTGTCGCGCAGGGGATGCAGCCGATCTCTGTCGGCATCCTCGCAGTTCTGAGCGGGATCATTGTAGCCGGCGTGGCGGTTTTGTGGGCGCGGCGGCGCTTGCAGCGCGAACGCGCACAGGGATTGGAGAAGCTTTCCGAAGCGCAGGGCTTGCTGATCTGGGTGCGCGTCCGATCCCCGGAACAGGAAGCCCAGGCTCAGGAAATCCTGGTGCGCCATGGCGCGGAAGCCGTCCACGTTCACGAGATCGACCTGGCGAAACGGCCTGAGGATCTTCCACTCCAATCGTTGCGACCCGATCCGTGGCTGGGCGACGAACGGCTCGGCCAGCCATAACGCTGCAGGTCATGATCTGAAGACGCCGGTCGGTGGTCTCCATCGCTTAACNGGAGCATCCGGCGCCGTGCGCGGCGACCGGCATCATGACAAGACCCCCCTCATGACAAGGCCCCCTCGTGAACGAGAAACTGGCAGCAGAAGTTGACGGTCGTCATGGCTCTGCCCGTCACCTCTCATAGATTGGCTGCGATCGGTGGGGTCATCAGCCGAGCCCGCAAATCCCCTTTGTATTGACGAGGAGCCAACCATGAAATCCGACAGTGAAATAGAGCGCGATGTCCGGGACGAATTGAAATGGGATCCCGATCTTGACGCCGAGGACATTGCCGTCTCCGTGAAAAATGGCGTCGTCACGCTGGCGGGCTTCACCAAAAGCTATTCCGACAGGCTTGAGGCCGAGGCCGCCACGAAGCGGGTCGCCGGAGTTCACGCAGTCGCCAACGATATCGAGGTGCGGCTGCCGGCGATCGATCAGCGTCCCGATCCGGATATTGCGCGAGATGCGGTTGGGGCCCTGAAGGCGGAATTGCCGATTTCTCATGACCGGATCAAGGTTATCGTCAAGGACGGCTGGGTTACCCTGGAAGGCGCGGTGGAGTGGCAATATCAAAAAACCACCGCTGAGAACGCGGTGCGAAAGGTGAAAGGCGTTAAAGGTGTGACCAACGTCATCACGGTCAAGCCCAAGGTGCAACCCTCGGAGCTCCAGCGCAAGATCCTGGAGGCGTTCAAGCGAAATGCCGAAGTGGACGCCAATCGGATCACCGTCGAAGCCAACGGTAGCGAGGTGATACTGAAAGGCACCGTTCGCTCCTGGATCGAGCGCGAGGAAGCAGAACGTGTCGCCTGGTCAGCGCCCGGCGTCACCAAGGTCGAAGACCGGATTGTGGTGAGTCCCTAGAGCCCTGTCTTACTTGGCACCATACCACCGTCAGCAAGTCCCTAAATTAAAAAAGTCCCCAAGCCAAAAAGGAGAATCCTATGAGGTTAACATCACTCGTTCCGTCCAGAGGGTCCAATGCATTGATGCGGCCTGACTTCGGACTGTTTGGTCTGCATCGGGAGATCGACCGGCTGTTCAGCGACTTAGCGCAAGGCGTCGCCGGCAACGGCGCCCAGGCAAATATTGTCCCGAATATCGACATCTCCGAGACGGACAAGGCCATCGAGATTAGCGCGGAGATGCCAGGGCTCGAGCGCAAGGATGTCGAGATATCGATCGAGGATGACACCCTCACTATCCGCGGCGAAAAGAGGGTCGAGGAAAATAAGGACGATAAGAACGTTCAGCACAGCGAACGAAGCTACGGCGTGTTCCTCCGCGTACTGCAGCTCCCTGCCGGCATCGATCCGTCGAGCGTCCAGGCCACTATGTCGAACGGAGTTCTCAAGATCGTAATTCCGAAGCCGGCGAAACCCGAGCCGAAGAAGATCGAGGTCAAGGACGCCGAAGCCAAGGACGGCCAGGCCAAGCAAGCCGCTTGAACCCCCAGGCGGTTGCGGGACGCGCTCGCCGTTTCCCCCCGACGCGCTATGCGCGTCCTGCACGAGGCCTGGAAAGTTTTGAAGCGACGCCCAATTCCATTCCGCTAAGGCGGGTCGCTCCAAAGCAACTCGCACGCATTTGAAAACAAGGAGCCTGGTCATGGCGAAGGCAATTGGTATCGATCTCGGCACCACGAACTCTTGCGTTGCCGTGATGGAAGGAAACAAGGCCAAGGTGATCGAAAATGCCGAGGGCGGTCGCACCACGCCGTCTATGGTCGCCTTCACCGACGATGGCCAAGTCCTGGTCGGCCAGCCGGCCAAGCGCCAGAGCATTACCAACCCGGAAAACACCATCTACGCCATCAAGCGGCTGATAGGCCGGCGCTATGACGACCCGATCACCGCAAAAGACAAGGAGATGGTCCCCTACCATATCGTGCCTGGCGACAACGGCGACGCATGGGTCGAGGTCAGAGGCAAGAAATACAGCCCGAGCCAGATCAGCGCCTTCATTCTCACCAAGATGAAGGAAACGGCGGAAGCCAATCTGGGCAGCACCGTCACGCAGGCCGTGATCACCGTACCGGCCTATTTCAACGATGCCCAGCGCCAGGCGACAAAGGACGCCGGCCGAATTGCCGGTCTTGACGTGATGCGTATCATCAACGAACCCACCGCAGCCGCGCTCGCCTACGGACTCGACAAGAAGGGAAGCGGCAAGATCGCCGTCTATGACCTCGGCGGAGGCACCTTCGACATTTCGATTCTCGAGGTCGGCGACGGCGTGTTCGAGGTCAAATCGACCAACGGCGATACCTTCCTCGGCGGTGAGGATTTCGACAAGCGGATCATGGACTACCTGGCTGACGAATTCCGCAAGGAGAATGGCATCGACCTGCGCAAGGATCGTCTAGCACTGCAGCGGCTCAAGGATGCCGCCGAGAAGGCCAAGATCGAACTCTCGAGCGCCACCCAGACCGAGGTGAATCTGCCGTTCATCACGGCGGACCAGAACGGGCCGAAGCATCTTGCCATCAAGCTNTCGCGCGCAAAGCTGGAGGCACTNGTCGACGACCTGATTCAGCGCACCATCGAGCCGTGCAAGGCCGCATTGAAGGACGCGGGTCTGCAGGCGTCCGAAATCAGCGAGGTCGTGCTGGTTGGCGGGCAGACCCGCATGCCGAAAGTGCAGGAAACCGTGCAGAAGCTGTTCGGGCGCGAGCCGCACAAGGGCGTCAATCCGGACGAAGTGGTCGCCATCGGCGCGGCAATCCAGGCGGGCGTGCTGCAAGGCGACGTCAAGGATGTCCTGCTGCTCGACGTTACGCCGCTGTCGCTTGGAATCGAGACGCTCGGCGGCGTCATGACGAAGCTGATCGACCGCAACACCACCATACCGACCAAGCGCAGCCAGGTTTTCTCGACGGCCGAGGATAATCAAACCGCGGTCACTGTCCGGGTCTTCCAGGGCGAGCGAGAGATGGCGGCCGATAACAAGCTCCTCGCCCAGTTCGATCTGGTCGGAATTCCTCCGGCGCCACGGGGTGTCCCGCAGATCGAGGTCACCTTCGATATTGACGCCAACGGCATCGTCAATGTTTCGGCCAAGGACAAGGCAAGCGGCAAGGAGCAGAGCATCCGGATCCAGGCATCCGGCGGCTTGAGCGAGGCCGATATCCAGAAGATGGTGAAGGAGGCCGAAGCTCATGCCGAAGAAGACAAGCGCCGCAAGGAGCTCGTCGAAGCGCGCAACCAGGCCGACGCGGCGATCTACAGCACCGAGAAAGCGCTGAAGGAGTCGGAGGGGAAGATCCCCGCCGACCTCAAGCAGCAGGTCGAGCAGGCCGTCGCCGAAGCGAAGCAAAATCTGACATCGGAAAACGCGCAAACCATCCGTCAGGCGACGGAACGTCTGCAGCAGGCGGCGTCCAAAATAGGCGAAGCCCTCAATCGCGCGGCCTCGCAAGGAGCCAATGGCGCGGGCGGGCAAGCGAGATCGTCCGGTGACGGAAGCGCCTCTTCCGGCGACGACGTCGTCGATGCCGAATTCGAGGAAGTCGATCCTCGCGACCGCAAAGCTTCCTGAAACCTCCTGAGGGCTTCAGGCTGACGCGACGCGGTGAGACGTGGAGCATGACATGGCGACCAACACCATGGACAACGATGTCGACCCGTCGGCAACGGGCGAAGGCAAAGACAACGATCCGGCGTCCGAAATCGCCTCCTTGCGCGAGCGGTTGATGCGGGCGCTGGCCGAGACCGAGAATACCAGGCGTCAGGGTGAACGGCGCGAGGAAGACGCCCAGCAATACGCGATCACGAAATTTGCCCGCGAGTTGTTGCAGGTTGTCGACAATTTGCGCCGTGCCATCGACGCTGGCGCGGCCGATCCGGATCCGGGAAAGGCAGGCGGATTGATGGAGGGCGTTGCGGCCACCGACCGCGTTCTGACACAGATTCTGAATCGCTTCGGCGTCAGGGAGATCGACGCTCTCAACCGGCCGTTCGATCCCGGGAAACATGAAGCGGTGATGCAGACGGATGAGACCGAACAGCCCCCCGGCAGCGTGGTGCAGGTTTTGGAGAACGGCTACATGCTTCACGACCGCCTGTTGCGGCCGGCGCGCGTCGTCGTGGCCAAGTCCGCGCAACAATCGTCGCAGGCGGCAGAACAATGACGCCACATTCGCTCGGCTTTGCCGGCGTGCAGACAGGAGTGGGCATTGGCCGCGGACCCTTACACAACGCTGGGCGTGAAAAAAGACGCTACGCAGGACGAAATTCAGAAGGCCTATCGCCGCCTGGCGAANAAGCTGCACCCGGACCTAAATCCCGGCAACAAGGTTGCTGAGGAAAAATTCAAGGAAATTACGGCCGCCTACGATCTCCTGAGCGATCCGGTTAAGCGCGCGCGCTTTGACCGCGGCGAAGTCGACGCTTCAGGCACGGAGCGGCCGCGCCAGCAATACTATAGGGATTTCGCCGATCAGGACGGCTGGTCGGCCTACACGAACAACGCCGGGTTTGCCGATTTCGGCGATTACGCCGGGGCTGAAGATATTCTTTCGGAGATTTTCGGCCGCGAAGGCCGCGCGGGCCGCCGCCGGCGCGGCCAGGATGTCCGTTATCATCTCGCACTTTCTTTTCTTGATGCCGTCAATGGCGGCAAGCAATCTATTGTCCTTCCTGACGGCACCACGCTGGACGTTAACATTCCGCCGGGCACGCGGGACGGCCAGATACTGCGTTTGAAAGGCAAAGGCCGCCCGGCGGCGGGCGACGGTACGCCAGGCGATGCGCTGATCGAGATAAGCGTCCTGCCGCATCCCTATTTCACCCGCAGAGGCGACGACATCTATCTGGACTTGCCGATTTCCCTGAAGGAGGCGGTGCTGGGCGCCAAGGTCAAAGTGCCCACCCCCAGTGGAACGGTCACGGCGGCGGTGCCAAAATGGTCAAGCACCGGTCGCGTTCTCCGGCTGAAAGGACGCGGCGTGCCGCGTTCCGACGGTAGCAAAGGCGATCAATACGTCACGCTCAGGCTGGTGCTTCCGCAGAAGCCGGATCCGAAGCTCGAAGAATTCATGGCGCAGTGGCAGCCTGCGGAGGACAGTCCGCGGCAATCCATGGGAGTATAACGATGGAAATCCAGGAATTCATCGATCGATCGCATCTTGACACGCCGACGCTGGATGCCTGGATGGAAGCGGAATGGCTGTTGCCTCTCGCCAGCGGAAGGACATTTAACTTCTCTGACGCCGACCTCGCGCGGGCGCGGCTGATCAGGGACCTCAAGGTAGATTTCGGTGTGAACGACGAGGGCATCGCGATCGTTTTGCATCTGCTTGACCAGTTGCACGGGCTGCGTTGCCTGGTGAGGGATATTCACGCGATGGAAATGTCCGGTCGTNCGAAGGATGTGAGCTGAGACGGCCGGCGTCTCAGTGGAATTCATAACGGAGGATGGCAGCCAGCGGCGCCCGCTCCGGCATCTCTTCCTTCCGCGCACCCAGCACCCGGGCTCCCGTGCACAGCGCGCGCCGCGCGACCTCGTCGACGACGCTATAGGTCTCGGCGTCATCAGAGGCTGAATAGGTAACGCTGCCATCGATGTCGCTAACGAGGCCGGGAATAACCGCATCGAGATCGACGAGAAGCTGATCGATGACGCCCGCGGTTGCTGCATGGGCAGCGTAGGAAACATCTGTCGTCGCACGGCGTGGCTTCAGTTCATCGTAGAGTGCGATCACCGCCTTCAGCTCATGGGAATAGAGACGGTCAAGAATCGGGATCGCCACGTCTTCCAACTCGGCATCCGTCTTAAGGTCCGGATTCCCCTCGATCGTCTCAGCGGCCAGCCGTGGATAGGTGTTGACCGAACGGAATATCGACGCCAGTGGTTCCACCGCCGCAAGAACCAGTGGCTTGTCCTGTCCGGCGAGCGCGCTGCGAACGGCCTGATCGACCTTCCTTGCATACTGGTGCAGCAGCACCTTCTCGCCTTCCAGGTTCTGCAGCCGGCCGCGCGGCGCCCGCACGTGAACGGATGGACGTCGCGTCGCTTCTTCGGCGTTCCTGGGCAACTCCGGAATCTGCAGCCGCTCTGGCGGAAAATTGGCGAAGGCGTGGATCAGCCGAACGCTTTCTTCCGCCAGCGCAAGCACGAAGACGTCGTGCGGCGACGTCATGGCGCGTATCAGCGGCGTCAGATGAAATCGGTCCGCCACTTCGGCCAGCGNTCTTGGCCGGTTAGGAAGGCGGAACGTTCGCATCATGCTGGGGGTGGCGAGCACCGCCAACCCGTTCGCCTGATAGTGCCAGAACGACTCGACCGGATCTGGTTTTGCGCGCTGGAGCTTTCGGATCTTGTCGTCGTCCTGAACGTCATGTTCAGCACCCGCGAGATGCTCGAACCGCTCTTCGAAAACGCTGATTTTTTTCTTGTCGGTACCGGCTTCCTTCAACTGCGACAGTGCTTCCTTCGCGATGTCCTTGAAGGCGGTGCGATTAGTCCGGGCGCTACCGCCCAGGGGAGAGGTCGGGAGATACAGTGAAACGCAAGTTTCGCCCTTGATCTGCGCAAGGGCCTTGAACTCCGCCAGGGTCGGAATATCGATGTGAAGCATCGGTCCCTCGCTCCGCGCCGGCGCAGATACGTTCATTCGGTCCTTATTGCGATATTGGCCGAAGCGCCGCGCACCAGCATTGACAGCCATCAATCACGCCGGCTGCTCGAGCGCCCACGCGAAGGCGCATACGGCGGCAAACCCGATCAGGGCGTGACCCCATTCCAGCAGCCCCCAGTCCCGGATCAGTTCGCGCACGGGCGAGACCGCTCTTCCCGGCGAAATGGCGCAGAGCCAGACGTTCACCGGCACCATCACAAAATAGGCGTATGGCCAGCTCGCCAGGATCGTGGCGCCGCCAATGAGCCAGCGTACGTCGCCATTGGACCTGAATTGGATGTAAGCGAGAATTGCCGAGACGACGGCAAAAACCGACAACAACAGCGTGCCTCGCCGGTTGCTCAATGTCCATTCCTTGATCATCGCACGGCTGCCTAGTCTAAGCCGGGCAGGCTGCTCGACCAGACCGATATAGATCGCCGCGCCAAGGAAGCTGGCGGCGGCAGCGAATGCGTACAAACCGGGCCGCATGGTTGTGGCTCCTGACTCGAGGCTGGTTGCCTAGTCAATGCGACATGAACACCGGGACGGTCATCGACTTCAGCATATCGCGGGTCACCCCTCCCAGAATGACCTCGCGCAGCTTGGCATGGCCGTAGCCACCCATCACGATCAGCGTTCCGGAAACGTCGGCGACATAGGACAGGATAGCATTGCTGACGTCGATGTCGGCCGCCGGGACTGTTACAATCTGAACCTTGACGTCATGGCGCGCGAGATGTTTCGCGATTTCGGCGCCGCGAATTTCGTTCTGGCCGCTCTTGGTCTTTTCGTTCACCACGATCAGCAGGTCGACCATCGTCGCCTTGACCAATAGCGGCAATCCATCGTTGATGGCGCGTGCCGCTGCGCGGCTGCCGTCCCAGCAACACACCACATGGTCGAGCTTTAGCCCCTCTTTCTGGATGTACGGCACCACGATAAGCGGACGCCCGGACTCGAATAGCGAAGCTTCGATCATGTCATCGTTGTCCACGCCAGCTGGCTCGGATTGCATGAAAACGCTGAGATCGAAACGGCGGGCGAGCATCGACAGGATCAGGGGCGCGGACGCCCCTATCGTCTTGAGCAGACGGTGCTCCGCGGCAACCAGGCTGCGCCTGGCAGCGGCATCGAAGCGTTCTATCGCGGCCAAAGCGGCCTTCTCGCTTTCAGCAGTCATCTGGGCCACAATTTCGGGTGGAATTTGCAGCATCGCGTAGCCCGGAAAATCCGGCGCATATGCGAAAGCAACTCCGGCGACATGTGCGTCAAAGCTCTCCGCAATAGTGACGGCAAAATCGCGGGCCGGATCGCGCGAGATCCGGTGCTCGAGATTGACGATAATGTCCTTGATCATCGAAACGCTCCCGTGACTGACGTGAAGCCGTCAGGGAAGCATTGTCGAGGTCCGCGCTGTCGTGGGCATTGATGGCGGTCAACGTACGAAGCCGCTCATTGATCGCGATGCCGCGACGGACGGCCAGAGCTGCTCACTCGCCTCTTGGGAACAAAACCGGGCCATCGCGATTGTTCCGGTACCGTTCCACAATCGCCCATGCTCTTGCCCGATCATCGATATTCAAGGACGAAGCCGGCGAGATGCTTGCGGATGCTTCCTTGGCCTTGCAGCATGCCAGGCGGATCGCTCTCGAGCTAGTGCGGGGTGGCGAACCGACGCATGCTGCAATCATCGTGGCCGAGGGCGACCGGCAACTTTTCGAAGTTCCGTGTCGGAACACGGCGACTAAGACGGCCGCCTCTTGCGCGACCTGAATGGCGCGCCGGACCCGCGCCGCGTCAGTAGCAATCCTCTACGCGGCGAACATGCCAACCCCATCCGTCCCAGAAGCGTTCACGCCGGATGTAACATCGCGGCCCGAAATAGACGGGGTCGTAGGCGTAAGCGTAATAGGGCCTTGGTGCTGCGAGCGCGGCGCCAAGGATGGCTCCTGCCGCCAAGCCGCCAACGACGGGGGCGACGGGAAAGCCATGACGCCATCGAGCGTCTGCCGTCGTCGGGCTCGCAATCGCACCGATTGCGACCGTTGCACCAACCGCGAGTGGGATTAAAACTTTTCTCATCACGACCTCCACTGCTTCGTTTCCGTGAATATCGAGCGTCCGGCATTTGATGAAATTCCGGACGCTCAGCCCGCAGCGGCCCTGAATGTAGCCACTTGGTACGCACCTGGCATTGGCGTTCGTCAATGATTGGCTTGTCGTCATCGAATTCGGCAATCCGCAAAAGCGATCCGGAAATTGATCGCCGTCATGGCAATGGGCGCGCTGCTCTGTCTGTTAAAGGGCCTGCTGCCTTTGGCAAACCGGCACGCCGGTACTGGATGCAGACTTAAAAACAGGATGCATAACGACTTGAAGAGGAGAACATCCATGGCCGTGATGCTTAACCGACGAGCGTATGAGCACGCCAGAGAACTCATCAACGAAGGAAAATTTGTATTCGACGAACGCGATGCATGGAGCGAGCACCGGCCGTCCGCACAGGAGGAAAATGAATTCATTCGCCTCCACGGTTTTGTGGAATACGGCAAGTGGTATTTGGGAATCAACGACGAAAAGCCTGAGGATACCAAGGGACACTATGAGTTTCCCTATGGGGATTTCAAAAACGTCCACCGCTGTGGTGTGCTCGCTGCAGAAAGCCGCGCGGGCCAATACCAGCACTTTGACATCGAGAATGCGACGGCCCATTTGCACGGAATGATGGACGGCCGGAAGGTTGCATCGGCGCCGAAGCCCTCGCGAACGGCTTCCCCTGGCAGAACGCCGCGCGGGGTCCGGCATCCAGTGCGATGATCAGATGGCCGTCTCAGCGGTTCACAACCCAAAAGACCAGGCTGAGCAGCACACTCACAAGCAGACATGTCATCAGCGGGAAATAGAACGTGACATTTTCCCGCTCAATGACGATGTCGCCGGGCAGCCGTCCCAACCCGATCTGGCTCAGATAGGGCCAAAGCAGGCCGGCCACCAGGATTACAAGGCCGAGCACGATCAGAACGCGCGCCATCGCCGCCAGTCCTTGAAGGGTTCTTGCCTCAATTCTCTCGGCGCTGACCGAACAATTGAAGCAGCAACATGAACAGATTTATGAAGTCGAGATAGAGCGCCAGCGCACCGAGCACGGCCTTCTTATCTGCGATTTCAAACGCGTCTGACTCAAGATACATCTCCTTGACACGTTGCGTGTCGTACGCGGTAAGGCCAACGAAGGCGACGACGCCGATGACGGAGATTGCAAACTGAAGGGCGCTTGAACCGACAAATATGTTGACGATGGACGCGATGACGATGCCGATCAATCCCATCAGAAGGAACGAGCCGAAACCCGAAAGATCGGACCTGGTCGTATAACCGTAGAGGCTCATCGCTCCGTAGGTCGCGGTGGTGATAAAGAACACACGGGCAATCGAGGCCCCGGTGAACACCAGGAAGATGCCCCCCAGTGACAGCCCCATCACGGCGGCATAGAGCCAGAACAGCACCATCGCCGTTCCGGCGCTCATTCGCTGGATACCGAAGCTCAGGGCCAGGACGAAGCCCAGCGGCGCCAGCATAACAATCCAGATCAGCGGCGTGCCGGCGATGGTTTCGTAAAAACCGGAGGCCGCGGCGGCGTAAGCGACGATGCCGGTCAATGCGAGGCCGCCGGCCATGTAACCATAGACGCGCTGCATATGGGCGCGCAGACCTTCATCGATCTGGGCGCCGACGAACGGCGGCGCGGCCATCCCCGGGGAACTTCTCCGCGCGTTAGAATCGTAATCGAAATAGCTCATGGATTGCTCCTATGCGGTTGGCTCGACCTTCCGAGCGCGGGATCATGAGTTGCATCGGTCTCGTATTTCTCAGGAGGCGCCGTGCCGAGATCGTCTGTCGACAAGGAGAAGCCCGATGACCAGCGCAAGCAGCAGGATTGCGAGCCCGTAAGCGCCTGGAAACACCAGCCAGAAAAGCAGTGCACCCAATACCGCGGCGGAAGCGACGAACCACAGCAACATGACCGCCCCGACGCCGGCCATCACGAGCAGAAACGGCAGCAGCAGCAGCACGACGGCCACCACCATGA
>JGI12635J15846_10003741_pt1 | contig 13205 bp, 9 predicted proteins | sample BlaSpr_A8_OM2_M2_FD_15846 | JGI IMG/M metagenome (IMG submission 15846) | reverse complement strand
CGTTGCCGACCAAGACGCCGGCGCAGAGAAGCGCGAACGCGGTAACGAGGAGAATTGGAGTGCCACGCGCCTGGCGAGCCGGGTTCACGTTAGTCTTTCGCGGCGCCCAGAATCGCCGCGAGATTTTGCGTAAATGCCGATCGCGGCATGACTTCGTCGCAGCCCGCGGCTCGAGCCTGGGCCGCAAGATCGGTTTGCACATGGGAAAGAAATCCGATGACACGCACGCCATTTTTGCTTGCTCGTACACGCTCGATGGCCTGAATCGGCTGGCTACGCGCGTTCAGGTCCACGATCACGAGCTTCGGCATCGTCTCCAGCAGCGTCTGCAGGGCGTCGCTGTTCGCGGCCACCTTCAGCTCCAGGCCCAGATGCTTCGCGGTTTCCGCAACTTTCATCTGAAAAAATAGATCGTCCATCAAGGCCACTACTCTTGCCATGCCGTCCGCCTTTCATGCCGTAGCTGTGGGAGGCTGCTCTTGTAGGATGCGCGGATCCCGATTCACGCTGTAACGGGTGATGGTAAGGAAAAGTCAACAGGACAGCGGCGAGTTGTAAGACTCGCATCGATTTCGCGCCGCGGAAGTCAACGCGGCAAGCCTAGTGACCGCCTCCGTCGCTGTGCGCGCCGACGGTGTCATCCGGCACGGCGCCTTTGCGGCCTTTGACGCGATCGTAGACCGAGATTTGGCTCACGGATCCGAGCGCCTCATTGTAAAAAGTCGGCACGCCCAGCGTCGTCCGCAATTCTTCGTTAAACTTCCGCAAATTCTCCAGGTGGTAGGCCAAGGCGGGCAGCTTCAGGCCGTCATCGGTCAGCAGAAATTTCTGGTAGCCGGCGTCCCACAAGCGCGTGAATTGCCCCTTCAGCATGATGGTGGGGGAAACCGTCATCTGGTAAAGGCCGTCGGTTCCTTTGCGGAACTCCGCGCCACATCCATATTTCTCCACGCGCACGACGCCGCGCGTGCTGCCCACGGCGAAACCGAGCGCCGCCATCCCCTCAATCGCTTTCGGTGCAAACCGTTCTTCGACGTTCCACATAGGCTTTTTAGGGTAATGAATGAATGCGCGTCTGTAAAGGCCGGGGTCCGCCTTCGAATCCGGGGAGGTGGAATCCCGAGAGCCATTCAGGCTTGTGTAATAGAACTGCAACAATCGCTTCGCCTTCCATTCACAGACCTCATTTATAGTGTCGGCCACGATACATCGCGCCTGGCGATATCCACAGGCCACGGCTTGATTTCCGGGCAGGGCACATGATAACTCTGCCGAAACCCGTCGAGGAAAAAGGGGCTTTAACGAATGTTGAAACTAGGTCGTACGCTGGTAGTGTTTGTCTGCACCTTGTTCCTCGTTGTAATTCCTTGTTACGCGCAACAAACTCTCGGGTCGATCAACGGCACGGTCACCGACACCTCCGGCGCGGTACTGCAGAACGCCATGGTTAAGATTCGCAACGTAGCCACCAACGATGTGCGCAGCGTCGGCACCAACAACGAGGGCTTCTACCAGGTCGTCGATCTGGCGATTGGCACCTATGAGGTGACCTTTTCACGCGACGGATTCGGTACCGAGGTCCACTCAAAAATCCTGATCCAGGGTGACCGCACGACAACCGTGAGTGCTTCTTTGCGGCCCGGACAGGTATCCGCCACGGTCACGGTGACGGGCACTCCGCTGCTGAACCAGACGGATATGACCAACGGGTACACGTTGGACAGCCAAATCATCGAAAATATCCCCCTCGGCACCGGCAGCTTCACGCAACTAGCGATTTTGGCCCCCGGGGCGAATGCCGACTTTCTGGGCGGCGCGGGCACCAATGCGGGCCTGGGAAATCAGAATATTTTCGCCAACGGCCAGCGCGACACCAGCAACACGTTTACGTTCAATTCCGTCGATGCCAACAACCTCTTCAACGGGTTGTCGTCGAGCGCCGTCGGTGAGAGCCGTTTCGTACTGAACACCAACGAGCATTTCGGAGCGGGCGGGCAGGTCATCACCAACAGTTCCGTCTTCGACGCCATCGGACAGGCGCTTCCCGCGCCTCCGCCGGAATCGGTCGAAGAAATTCACGTAAATACCTCGATGTATGATGTCTCGCAGGGAGCGAATAGCGGAGCCCACGTTGCGCTGGCCACCAAATCTGGCACCAACGACTTCCACGGCTCGGCGTACGAATATCACCAGACCTCCGGGTGGGACGCCAACCAGTTTTTCCTGAACGCTGCCGGGATCGCTCGCCCTCCGCTTCACCGCAACACCTTTGGCGGTACCCTGGGCGGGCCGATCCTGCACGATAAACTCTTTTTCTTCGGTTCCTACCAGGGCCAGAGAGTTACGGACGCGACCAACGGATCTACCGAAGTTGTCAACGTTCCCACCGGTCTCACCGACGATCGCAGCGCTTCGACGCTCGCGGCCCTGGCCGGCGTTCCAGTAACCAGTATCGACAACGCGGCGCTGACCATCCTTCAGGCCAAAACGGCCAGCGGGCAGCTGGTGATTCCTTCGCAAAACATCACCAATACTGCGCAGATTCAAGTCCTCGGTGGCAACGCCGTCCAGACCGGGCCTCCGAGCACCTTCAACGCCGATCAGGTTAACGCCAACATTGACTACCTGTTCAGCACCAAGGACCGTTTGGCGGGAAAATATTATTTTCAAAATGACCCCAGTACCAGTCCTTTCGCGGTCAGCGACGTGCTTGGTTTTCCCCAGTCTTTGAAAGCCGGCAGTCAGGTGTTCTCGCTCGATAACACCACGAGCTTGACTTCGAACACGACCTGGGAGCAAAGAATCGGTTTTATCCGGCAGATCGTTAACGCCACGACTTCTCAGCAACTGAGCGCCAGCAGTTTAGGCATCAACCTTCTGGGCAGCGATTTCTTTCCAGGTTTTACCATCAGCAACGCCGGTTCCGGAACCGGCGACTCTTTGAAAATTGGCCCGGCCAACAATTTTGCAAACGCCGGCGTCTTCCAAAATCACTTTCAGGTCGCCACCAATTACAACTGGACCCTCGGCCGGCACACCTTGTCCTTCGGATTCGATGGAGACTACGGCCAATTGAACGTGATCAACAAAGAAGATCAGGTGGCTGCGTTCAATTTCACCAGCTTCGCAAATTTCTTGACCGGAGACCTCGGCGGCCGCAACGGCGGACAGCTTTTGAACGGCGAGACCAACCGCTACTATCACGCCAAACAAACTGGATTGTTCGCGCAGGATAACTTCAAACTAAGGTCCAATCTCTCCGTGACCGCCGGTCTTCGTTGGGACTGGAATGGTCCACTCATCGAAAAGAACGGGCTCCTCACGAATTTCTACCCGCAGAACTATTCTTATGACCTCGGCACCGACACCATCAGCGACATCGGCTTGGTCATCGCCGGCAATAACAAGCAGTTCTGCTCGACGCCATCCTCGTTCTGCGTCAACGATTCGACTCTCACCGGACGCCAGTGGTTGTTCGAGCCGCGCATCGGCGTCGCGTGGAGTCCCAAATTCGTGAAGAACGTTGTCGTCCGTGCGGGTTTCGGCCTTTACGCCGACCGCGGCGAATTCTTCACCGAATTCTCGCCCAGCGCGGGACTCGGCATCAGCGGTCCCTTTGGCGTCACCGCGGAGCAGCCGTTCACCGTGCCGGTCAATAGCAGTTGCAAGGGCGTTCAGTGCCTCAGCAACAATCCGTTCGGCACCGTGACCCCCCCGCCGCCCCCCAGCAATCTCTCCGGTGTGGAGGCGCTTGTGCACAATCAATCGGGATTGAGCGGTTGCGCCGAGCCGGTAACCCCCACCTGCTCCCCGACGGGAACGCCCGAGTTGGCGTTTCTGTTCGGCGGCTACGATCCGAGGAACACGTTGCCCTATTCGGAAAACTGGACCCTCGATGTGCAGTGGCAACCTCGAGATACGCTGCTCATCGACATTGGTTACGTGGGCAATCGCGGGCTTCACGAGCTTTTGCCGATCCCGTTTAATCAACCGGGTATCGCCACCCCGAGCCATCCCATCAACGGGCAGATTTACTCCTACGGATATCAAGCCACGGACGCCGATGGAGGCTTCGGCGTTCTTCAGACCGAACAGGTGGCCACCACCATCGGTGAGTTCACCGGTGCTGATGGCAACACTGCTCTGCGTGTGCCCTACATCGGCTACAACCCGAATTCGGATTTCTGGGAAGCGGAGGGCGTCTCGACCTACAACGCCCTTCAGGTCAGCGTAAAGAAGCGATTGAGTCATGGTCTGACGATCAACGCTTCCTACACGTGGTCCCACACGCTGGATGAAGGCAGCGGCCTGTCCGAGGGACTGTTCTTCAACGGCAACAATCCGCTGAATCCCAGCGGCGCTTACGGCGATGCTGCTTACGATCGCACGCACGTGTTCACCATCAACTATGTGTATCAGATCCCGAATCTCACGAAATCCGAGGGTTTCCTGAAGCACATCGTCAACGGATGGGGCGTCAATGGGATCACCATCGCGGAGAGCGGGCTGCCCTACAGCGTGTACGATTTCTCGGGCACCGTGGCCAGCCAATACTTCGGCGCAGGAGACGACTTCATCACCAACCCCTTGCTGGGCACACCGAACGGGACACCCAAGAGCGTGCAGTTGCAAGGCACCACCGGCGTAAACGCCGGCAACCCGGTGCTCAACGGTGGCGCATTCGGCATTCTTGTCAATGCGCCGGGGACCAACGGCGTGCCTCCTTGTGGTCCCACGACCGACGAGCCAACCAACCCCACTGCCGCGTGCGACTTTTCGGAAACCGGCTTCTCCAACGCCGGTCGCAACGTCTTTCGCGGAGCCTTCCAGACGCGTTTCGATTTCAGCGTTTTCAAGACCTTCAAGCTGAACGAACGCTTCTCTCTGCGGTACGACGCGCAATTCTTCAACATCTTCAATCACGCGAGCTTTGACGCTCCGACCAATAACATCAGCTTGGATCCGTGTTTCGGCCCTAACCTGCAAACCAGTCCGGCGTTCGGATGCCAATGGCTCGGTACCATTCCGGCGGTCGGTTCATCGACCAGTGCGCTCGGCAATGGCACAACGCCTTTTGGATCGGGCTTCATCCAAGGCACTATCGGAAGCCCGCGCCTGATTCAGATGGCTCTGCACCTCACGTTCTGAGCCGCGTTTATTTCTCGGTGGACAAGAAAAAGGGGGCCCGCAATCGGGCCCCCTTTTTCATGATTCTTGGTTGCATAGCGCCCGAGGGTGCGCCCGACTCCTCTAGCCGCCCTGTTCACAGGGCGGGTTTTGGGTGCCTAGCCAACTGCGTCACCCCCGCCCCCCTGCTATCGTACCCGCTGGCCTCCGCATCAAATGGGAGAGTAGAATGGGTTCTCTTAGACTGGCGACAGCGGCTCAGGCCACTCAAGTTCAATACTCGGTATATGTGATTGACAAGTAATGACTTATGCTTTATCTTACACAAGTCGTCGATGAGCAGCTTTCCTCCCGAGGGCTGAGCGCAACGCCGCTCGCTCTGACCCAGAGCCAGAAATCGCCTAACCACTTTAGAATCAGCACTTCGAAGCCTGGAGAGCTTAAGGTCCTTCACAATTGGCGGGTACAAAAAAGGGCCGCGCGTACCTTCCCACGGTTTACCGGGGCGTTCCAAAATGGGGCAACCTCGTGACCCCTTTCGCTGCCAAGTTTGAGACGCCTTCTGGTGCGTCTCCCACTCCCGCTGCGGCGGGTCGTTCCGTCCTCGATTTCATAGGCAACACGCCCCTCCTGCGCTTGGAGCGGATAGGCCGCGAATTCCCGAACGTTGAATTTGCCGCTAAAGCCGAGTGGTTCAACCCCGGCGGCTCGGTCAAGGACCGCCCCGCGCTAAGCATGATTCAGGCGGGACTGGCGAACGGCGTCTTGGCTGCGGGCAAGACCATCATCGACGCCACGAGCGGCAACACCGGAATCGCCTACGCCATGATCGGGGCCGCGTTGGGATATCCCGTGAAGCTTTGCCTGCCCGACAGCGCTTCGCAGGAACGCAAACGCATCCTGGCGGCCTTCGGCGCCGAACTGGTGATTACTCCCGGCGATGAAGCGACCGACGGCGCGATTCGCCGCGTGCAGCAAATTGTCGCCGCTGATCCGCAGAAATATTTTTATCCCGATCAATACAGCAATCCGGCGAACTGGCAAGCGCACTATCGCACGACTGCGAATGAGATCTGGGAGCAGAGCGCCGGGCGCATCACGCATTTTGTCGCCGGTCTTGGCACCAGCGGCACCTTCGTCGGCGTAACGCGCAGGCTCAGAGAACTAAATCCTGCGGTTCGTTGCATCAGCTTACAACCCGACGCTTCGTTCCACGGGCTCGAAGGCTGGAAACACATGGACACCGCGATTCGTCCGGCGATTTACGATGAAACTCTGGCCGATGAGAACATCGAAGTGGGCACCGAACAATCCTACGCGATGGTGAAAAAGATTGCGCGGGAACAAGGTTTGCTTGTCAGCCCCAGCGCGGCGGCGGCGCTTCTGGGGTGCTTCCACGTGGCGAAGAAAATTCCGCGCGAACAGCACGCCGTCATCGTCACGGTGTTCGCCGATTCCGCGGCAAAATACCTCACCGAACGATTTTGGGAAGAGTCCTAACCATGGCTACCGAACCACGAGCCAGGCTGAGCCCGGAGATCGCCGCGAAGATTCGCAGTCACGGTGCCGAGACCTATCCGCACGAGTGTTGCGGCGCTTTGCTGGGGCGCGAGATCGCGGATGATTTGCGGGAAATCGTCGGCTTGTTCCCATTGGTGAACCGCCGCGACGACTCGCCCCGCAACCGCTTTTCGATCACCTCGGATGATGTGCGCGACGCCGAGAAATCCGCGCGAGAACAAGGCGTGGACCTCCTGGGCTGGTATCATTCGCACCCGGATCATCCGGCAAAGCCCAGCCAATACGATCAGGATCACGCCTGGCCCTGGTACAGTTACGTCATCGTAAGCGTGGCCAACGGCGAGCCACAAAACATGACTTCGTGGCGCTTGGCGGATGACCGCTCGCGGTTCACACCGGAAGATTTGGAGATTCGGGGGAGCACGGCTGCGCGTTTACCCTGAGGTACGAAGGCCGTGCCCTAGAGTGCGGCAACCGGCCGCGGCTCTAACCGCCGAGGGCGATCCACTGGCTTGTTGGCGGATTTTTGCTTAGACTTTCGTGAGGAGAACTAAATGGCGGTAAAAGTAATGATCCCGACCCCGTTGCGCGTCTATGCCGGCAAGCGCGATTCCGCCGAGTTCACCGCGGCAACGGTGGGTGAAGCACTCGGGCACCTGACCGCGCAATTCGGCGACCTGCGCAAACACCTGTTCACAGAAGACGGCAAACTTCGCAGTTTCGTCAATGTCTACGTCAACGACGAAGACATTCGCTACCTAGCCAAGGAAAATACTCCGACCAAAGACGGTGACACCATCAGCATCGTCCCCTCCATCGCCGGCGGTTGTTTGCTCTCATCCTGTTGTTGTTGATCCTCGTTCAACACCAGCGCTCTGTGTCTACCCATGCATCGAGATGCATCAATCTTCATCGAATGGAACGAACGATTTTGAGGAACCAGCTATGTCGACCAAAGTACAGCCATTGACTGCAACACCCGCCGTCGCTCCCGCGACCAGCCTCTCCAACGAAGAGATCCTGCGTTACAGCCGCCACCTGATCATGCCGGAGGTCGGCATGGAAGGTCAGCTCAAGCTGAAAAAGGCCAAGGTTCTGCTGATCGGCACCGGCGGATTGGGCGCGCCGCTGGGTTTGTATCTCGCCGCGGCCGGCGTTGGACGCCTGGGCCTGGTGGATTTCGACGTGGTGGACTTCACGAACCTGCAGCGGCAGATTGCATTTGGAACTGCGGACGTCGGCAAATCGAAAGCGCAGGCGGCGCGGGCGCGGCTTTCCGATCTGAATCCGGATATCCAGATCGAAGCTTTCGAGACGCAACTCACCAGCGCAAACGCGCTCGAATTGTTCAAGGATTTCGACATCATCGTCGATGGGACCGACAATTTTCCAACACGTTATCTGGTGAATGACGCTTGCATTCTGCTGGGCAAGCCCAACGTCTACGGGTCAATTTTCCGGTTTGAAGGGCAGATCACTGTTTTCGGTATGCCCGACGGCCCGTGCTACCGCTGTCTTTATCCCGAACCGCCTCCGCCGGGGCTCGTGCCTTCTTGCGCGGAAGGAGGGGTGCTCGGTGTGTTGCCCGGAATCGTCGGCTCGATTCAGGCGATGGAGACGATCAAGCTGATCCTGGGACGCGGGGATAGTCTCGTCGGCCGGTTGCTGCTGTTCGATGCGCTAGGCATGAAGTTCCGCGAGCTGAAGCTGCGTAAGAATCCGAGTTGCCCGATGTGCGGCGAGCATCGCACCATCAACAAGCTGATCGACTACTACGAATTCTGCGGCGTGCGCGGGGAAGAAGCGCCTGGGCCGAATTTGCAGGTTCCGGAGATCGCGCCGAAGGAACTGAAGGCGCGGCTCGATCGCGGCGATGATCTGTACATTCTGGATGTACGCGAGCCGCACGAATACCAGATTTGCAACTTGAACGGCCACCTGATTCCACTAGGAGAGCTGCCGCGGCGCGTGCACGAACTGGATTCCTCGCGAGAGATCGTCGCGCATTGCCGCAGCGGCAAGCGTTCGGCGGAGGCCGTCGATTTCTTGCGCAAAGCTGGTTTCCGCAAAACCCTCAACCTCAAGGGCGGAATCCTGGCCTGGTCCGACGAAGTCGACCCAACCGTGCCGAAGTATTGAGCAGGCGACGCTACCAAGGATGCTGGCAGTTGCCGACCAGTAGATCGGTGCCTTGCTTGAGGTTTCGTTTCGGGAACAGGTCTCAGTGGAAAATTGGCACCCGGTTCTGAAGACCGGCGACGACAACTGCGGTATCATGAGCGCGCGTTCTGCAGGAGAACAGATGGCGGCAACCAAGATCATCGTGAACCACAATGGCTCGATCCGTGTCGAAGGAGACTTCGAGATCGTCGATCCCGAGGGCCGCGTGTTCGGCCTCGCGGGGCGGACGGCGATCGGCCTGTGTCGTTGCGGGCAATCGGCCAACAAGCCCTTCTGCGACGGGTCCCACAAGGCTTGCGCCTTTGCCGACACGGTGGTCGCCCGCGAACTCCCCGCTCCGAAGCCCAAACCCTAGCGCCGTAAAGACCGAAGCGGAAGCTGAGCCCAGCTCCCTGCGCCGGAATTGAAATTAAAGATTCCCAATACGGCGTGAGACGCGTCTCAGAGTGAGAATGCGTTGCGTCTCGACTTCTGCCGCCGATTCTCACCAATAAGTGTCTAAAAATGAATTAGATAGCTGGGCATAAGCACGGCTTTCCGCGTGATGCCACTGTCTCGCTGATCCGATACGGCCGTGTGCTGCCAGTTACCCCTCCAGTAAGTCATTAAAAATCAGACGCTTACAGACCGATAGTTTCCTTGGAGAAGGGACACCGACGTGCATTTACCGGGGTTCGCAGGCTTTCTTCGGCATTTGGGGGATTTCGTGGGCGGTTGGGGCAAGATCATCGGGTTTCTGCGGTTTTCGCCATTCGCGGTGGTTAACGCGGGCGTCGGCCGCGCCGCGAGTCGCACTGCGAGTGCCGCGCGGGGAAAGTCGCCCTCCCGCCTGTGGATGGCTTCGTATTTTGCTTTGGCGGCACTCTTCTTCGGATTCATCTTCTATCTGCGCCATGTCGGGATTAGCGGGAGTCCGCAAAGCTACCTGTATCTTGAGGTTGGCGGAACGCTGATCAGCTTTTGCTACGCGGCGAATGCTTTGGTGCGGTTCCGCGGAACTCACGATCGGACCGCGCTGATTCTCGCTTTCGGGTTTGTTTTATCTGGAATCATCGAGACGGTTGGCTATTTTGCGCTGAACGCTCAGATGCAGGCGGGCCACGCCGCGCCTACGACCGTGCCCATGGGTTGGATGGTCAGCCGCGTATTGCTGGCGGTGATGCTGCTGGCCGCGATCGGCGTCGAGCGATATATGCCGACGGCGCGCCAGCCTAGCCGGGAAACTGCGGGCGCATTGCTGGTGGTTTTGCTGGCTGCTTATCTTACCAGCGCGGCGTTTCTGGCGGCACCGGCGGCGCCGTTTTCGCACGCCGCGTGGATATTGTCTCGGCCATGGGATTTGCTCCCCGGAGTGCTGTTCCTGGCGGCGGCGTTTTGCTACCGGCAACGTCTGGATCGGGACAAGAGCAGCAAGAATCCTGCGAGCCTCTACGAATATTCCCTTTTTGGGGTTGCGTCGCTGAACGTGGTTTGCCATGCCGCAGCGGCTTTTTCTCGCCACATTTTTGACGGACCATTTTTCGTTGCGGAGCTGTTCAAGACCGCGAGCTATGTCGTCATTCTCGGCGGTGCGTTGCTGGAGCAAGCGCGCTTGTTCGAACAGGTTCGCTCGATGGCGGTCAGCGACTCGCTCACCGGCCTAGCCAACTATCGACGACTCATCCACGTTCTCGAAACCGAACTTGATCGTTCGCGGCGCACGCAGCGGGCGTTCAGCGTGATTCTGCTGGATATGGACGGGCTCAAGGCCATCAACGATCAATTCGGACACTTGACCGGAAGCCGGGCGCTGGTGCGGCTTGGCAAAGTTCTTTCGAATCATTCGCGCGCGATCGACACACCTGCGCGGTATGGCGGCGATGAATTCGCGTTGGTTCTGCCGGAGGCCGGACGCGACGTGGCTGCACGCGTTGTAGCGCGCATTCGCGAGCGACTGGCTGCAGAGCCCGAGCGGCCGGCGCTTTCGGTCAGTGCTGGGGTTGCTGCTTTCCCGGAAGACGGCGATACGCCGGAACAACTGCTTGGGGCCGCGGACCGCGCGCTGTACGGCATGAAGAATCGCGGCAACGGCAGCATTCAAAATCTCACGCGCATTGCGGCGTGCCTCTGAGGGGATGACACCAGCGATGCCTCTCAAGACGGCTTTCACCTTTCATCGCGCCGAACGGCGCATTCCGATGGAGATACCGGTGGTGCTGGATGGGCANCGCGCCACGCCGGGAGCGGAATCGACTTTTACAGAAAATGTGAGTGCGCGCGGAGCTCGCGTGGTCAGCAGCCGCCGATGGGAAAAAGGCGAAGCGCTGACGTTTGTGTTGCGCACTGGAGAGTTTCGTTCGTTGGCTCGAGTGGCTTACTGCCAACCACAGCATGGCGACGGCTATGCGGTGGGGGTGGAGTTTCTCGATCCGGCAGGGCGATGGGTTGTTCAATCAAAACAAGCTCGACCGAACGGCCGGGCGGATAGGAGGGGAACGCCTGGAACGGAAGACAAATAACTGGTGCAAACAAAAGAATAGGAGTTGAAGCGCCGCCCGGAAGAGAAGGCCGAGCGGCGCTTCATTCTTTTTAGGGGAGAAAAAGAAGCAATGACCTAGAGAACTAAACAGAGAGGGGAGAGACACCAACAAAGCACGCGCCGGTTGGCCGAGGAAGAGTCTGAGGCGAGTCTCCGCTGTGCCAGATTTGACGCCAGGTCGCTCGCGTATCCCCGGAACCGAACTACAGATCGGCCACTCCAGGTTCGCGACTATAAAGCGGAGATATCCAGTGTGGTGTCGGCGTTTTTCCAGGCGGTTTTGAATTGGGATTCGACCCAAGCGGCATCGGCGTCTTTGTGTTGGGCTTGGAGGCTGTGCATCAGGCCGAACAGGGAGCGGGGGTTACGGGGGTTTCGCTTCAGGTCTTCGCGGAAGACTTGCTCGGCGTCGGTTGCTCTTCCCACTGTTAACAGGGCGGCTCCCAGCGATTCTCTGACTGGGTAATACCAATCGGGTGGTTCGTCGTAGCGCAATGCGTCCTGCATTTCGACTGCTTTTTGCCAGTGAGAGACGGCTTGGTCTTTGCTGCCTCGGGCCATGGCGATGCGCGCGTCGAGAATTTGGGATGCCAGACCGAGCAGGTCCTTGCTGGAATTAAATTCACCCATCCTGGCATCGGAGGGAATCACAGCTGCCTCGCTGGCGAACAACTCATACTCGGCGGCGGCCTTTTCTTTTTCGCCGCGGGCGGTGAAAGCCTGGGTGCGCGCGTAACGCCACATGACGTGGGTAGCAGTCAACTCCTTCACGGGTTCGGGATGGGCCAAAATCGCGTCCCACTGACGGAAACGAACATCGACCCAAAACGGCGTAATGAGGAACAGATCGAGCATCGGCATGGTCTTTGCGTGAGGCATGAGCCGCGTAGCCATGGCCTCGGCCGCGCCTTTGGCCACGGCGTAATTTCCTTCCATGCAGGCAACCGCCGCTAGGAAGTGCTCGTTGTGGCTATGGTACATGAGGTCGTACATGCTGCCTTCCTGGTCGGCCTTTCGCGCGTATACGGTGTCAACCTTGGCAGCTTCTTCATTGCTCTTCACCGCGGCGGCGTAGTCGCCGGTGCGAATATAGATGTGCGCGGGCATGTGCACCAGATGTCCGGCTTGGGGAACCATGGTGTCCAGGCGGCGGGCGCTGGGCAGGGCGCGCTCCGGATTCGGCGAAGCTTCGACGGCGTGAATGTAAAAGTGATTTGCGCCCGCGTGATCGGGATCTCGGGCCAGAACCAATTCGAGAATTCGGACAATCTCCAGAGTGTTCGCCGCTGGCTGGCCGTCGTGGCTCCACAACTTCCAGGGGTTCAAGTCCATCAGGCTCTCGGCATAAAAGGTTGCCGCATCCAGGTCGTCGGGATATTTTTGCCAGAGGGCTTTCATGGCGGCCGCATAGTTTCGCGCGAGTTGCGGGTAGTCGGGCTTAGGCTCACCAGAGAAGCGCGCTGCGAGCGCTTGCACATAATCGTGCTCCACGACGGGAGCATGCTCAGAGAGTATTTGTGCGTTCTGGATGGTGTGGAAGGCAAGTTTTTCTCTTTCGGCGTCCACATCCGCGTTGTAGTTGGGCCCTACGGCGAGCGCGATCCCCCACAGCGGCATCGGAGAGGCCGGATCGAGTTCGGCGGCGCGCTGGAACGCGCGCTGGGCTTCTTCATGGTTGAAACCGTAGATGAAGGTCAACCCTTGATCGAAATACGCTTGTGCATCTTCGCTCTTGGTGTCGATCGCGTGGTGCTGGCGACCAATGACGGTGAGCGACAAATCCGGCGAGTGAGAGGCAGGATTTTGCTGGGCCCTTGTGCTGAAGGCGCACGTGGTGACAAGGAACAGGATCGTGTGC
>JGI12635J15846_10003737_pt1 | contig 13215 bp, 13 predicted proteins | sample BlaSpr_A8_OM2_M2_FD_15846 | JGI IMG/M metagenome (IMG submission 15846) | reverse complement strand
CGCCAAGCGAGGTAAATATAAAAAGCGAGCAGCGGAATCATGGCCACGATCGGCACGTTGTCAGGCGCGGAGATGATTTCCCACACTTGTTTCCAATCCATGGCTATTTCCGCGCCTCCTTAACCTCAGAGTCGAGGATGACCTGTGCCGGGCCCGAAATTCCGCCGTCCTTTCGTACTCGCCAGAAGTGAAGCACCATAAAAATCGATGCAATGATGGGAATGCCGATGCAGTGCCAGATGTAAGACCGCAGCAACGCATTGGCATCCACGATCGAGCCGCCCAGCAAGCCAAATCGCACGTCGTTGTATGGGGTCATATTCAGATAGTTGCTGAAGGGGCCTTCATGTCCAAGCAGCGGCGTCGCCCGCGCCATGTTGGTTCCCACCGTCACGGCCCAGAAGCCAAGCTGATCGTCCGGCAACAAATACCCCGTAAAGGAAAGCAAAAGCGTCAGCACAAGCAAAATAACGCCGACGTTCCAGTTAAACTCGCGCGGCTTCTTGTAAGAGCCCGTGAGAAAGACCCGGAACATGTGCAGCTCCACGGCGATCACCATGAGGTGCGCGGCCCAGCGGTGCATGTTGCGCAGCAACCTGCCAAATGGGACGTCGTGCTCCAAGTAAAGCACATCGCGGAAAGCCTGCACCTTGCTCGGGTGGTAGTAAAACATCAGCAGCGTACCGGTGAAGGTGAGCACCAAAAACAAATAAAATGTAATCCCGCCCATCCCCCACGTATAGCTGTAACGCACCGAATCGCGATTGATTTTTGCCGGATGCAAATGCAAAAAAACGTTGGAAAGCACGCCGAGCGCGCGATTGCGCGGCGTATCGTCGTGCTTGTGCCGGAAAATCGAAGTGTAAACCTGCGTCTTCGTCGGATTCTTAAGCGTTTCCAGAGACTCTTTCGCTTTGGCCGGCAGATCAGTCTTTAGAGATTCGAGATCTTCTTTGACACCCGTCTTAATGGTGTCTACGAGGCCGATGGCCTTGCCATTTTTGCCGTTCGAGTTTGCGTCATCAGGCATTTCTTCTGCTCCCGTTTTCTACCCCGCTCGAACCGTCGCCTCAAATCGCTACTTCTTTACTCCGAAAGTCCCCAATCACATGGCGCGTGCACGACTCTGGTGTTTACACATTTAGATATGACCCCGGATCACTAAAATGGCTCGGCTGCCCCTTGGGCCATTCAAACAACTGCGACACATCCACGACAATCTGCCCATCCGGTGCCAACTCCACCCGCGCCCGATCCATCGGACGCGGCGCAGGCCCCTCGAAGTTGACCCCTTCACTGTCGTAACCACTGCCGTGGCACGGACACTTGAATTTGTTTTCGCTGGCTTTCCAATCCGGCGTGCAACCCAAGTGCGTGCACCTCGCGTAAATCACAAAAAGCCGGTCCGGCGTGCGGTCCACCCAGATGCGATATTTCTGCTGCCATTTCGTATCTACACCGAGAGCGTAGTCGGAGGGATAGCCAATTTTGAAAACGGTCGGAGGTTCAAAAAGTGTCCGCGGAAGAAAAAAACGAAGAAACGCGATAAACCAAGCCCCCAGAAATCCGACCACAGCGCACCAAACTAAACTTCGCCGGCTCTGGTTCATTCCGCCGGCCGCCGGCCCAACCGTTGGTAGACCGGCAGCAGGCGCAGCTTTAGAGGTACCGACCGCAGGCGTGCCCACAAACTTTGCAGCTTCGCCGCCAGCAGCTGGCGTCTTCGCTGCATCCGGTTTCGGATTAGCCGAATTAGATTCCGGGGCCGCCATGCATTACCTCCCAATACCCTGTCGAGATACCCTGCGATCGACTTACGCAGCGGCCGCGAACGAAGCCGCTACTTCCCTCCCCTGAACGTGAGCCCATAAGCCATTCGCTACTTCGCGCAGGCGCAAAAAACCTTTTTCGTTCTTAGCTCTAACTTTATATTTTGTGGAACGGACTACGTTGTGCGCGGGAAAATTACCAGCGCCGGTGCGCAGATAAACTCGCGCCAAAAGCTCCGAATCACTCCCGCGAGCACACAAGGGCGGTGCGGCCTGTGGAAGCGTCTCTGGCCCGCCGAATTTGAAGAGCGTAGCAGCGATACATCGTGAGGTCCCTACCATTCCACTGGACCCCCCAGGAAACGGGCCGGATGTTACTCAAATAAAAAAAATTCGTCAACACAAGTCTAAAAATTTCTGCAAGCTCCATTTCGCCAAAGTCGCGCGACCAAGAAAAAATCATCCCGGTTTCGCGGACGCAGCCATCAACATGAAAAATGAATACATGCAAGAACCCGCTTGCGCTTGTAAAGACCTGTGGTAGACTCGCCCCGTTTTCGGGCTTTGAGATCCAGATTCCGAAGGTTGGCGGCCGCATCATTGGCAACGGCGGATTATTCAACCATGGAGGTCAGGGTACATGGGCCTAGTTCTTCTCGTTGTCATTTGGCTGATCACCTTCATCAGCGCGTACTTCTTCATCGCGAAGACGTGGTGGTTGCCTGTCGGCGCTTCCGCCGCAGCTGCGGGCATCGATCATCATTTCGCAACGACGTACGTTCTCATGGGCATCGTGTTCGTGGCCGCGCAGCTCAGTCTGGGCCTCTTCGCTTGGCAATATCGCGAACGCAGCGCAACTACTCCTCAAGCGCACTACTCCCACGGCAATAACACCCTTGAGATCACTTGGACCGTCCTTACGCTAATCTTGTTCGTCGGCCTGAATTTTATGAGCAGTTCTATCTGGGCCTCCGAACGATTTCGTCCCGCAGTCTCCGACGCCGTGCAAGTCGAAGTCACGGGAATGCAGTTCCAGTGGTATTTCCGTTATCCAGGACCTGACGGAAAATTCGGCGCGACGAAGCCGCAATTGCAAGATCCTTCCGGGGGAGGCGAAGCCGCCCTCGGCCTCGACCCCGCAGACCCCACCTCAAAAGACGACGTCGTGGCCGGAACAATGTATGTCCCGGTGAATCGCGAAATCGATGTGATCCTCCGCGCCGAAGATGTGATCCACAGTTTTTTTGTTCCCGCCATGCGTTTCAAGCAGGACGCCGTGCCCGGTCTCGCCATCCATATGCACTTTACGCCCATCACGACTGGCGACTACGAGATCGCGTGTTCCCAACTTTGCGGTCTCGGCCACTACAAAATGCACGGCATCCTGAGAGTCATCAGCCAGGAAGACTTCGACAAGTGGCTTACAGCGCGCGAAGCGGAGAAACAATAAAATGGCCACCGGCGAATTCGCTGCCCACGCTGTACATGCCCACGCGGCCCCGACAAGTTGGATACGCAAGTATGTTTTCAGCCTCGATCACAAAGTCATCGGCATCCAGTACTTTTTTCTCGCGCTGACCGCCGTCTTCGTCGGCATGTTTCTCTCTCTGCTGATGCGCATTCACTTGATCTGGCCCGCAGCCGCCCTGCCGTTACTCGGAGAGATCAAGCCCGAGACCTATCTGACTTTGTTGACTATGCACGGCACGATAATGGTCTTCTTCGTCCTCACCACCGCTCCGCAGGGCGGGTTCGGCAATTACTTCCTGCCCATTCAAATCGGCGCGCCAGACATGGCCTTCCCCGTCCTCAACATGCTTTCTTTCTGGGTGACCGCGCTCGCTTTTTTTGTGATGATCGCCGCTTTCTTTGTGGTCGGAGGCGCGCCCCTCCACGGCTGGACGGGCTATCCGCCACTCAGCGCACTCCCATCCGCAGGACCAGGCGAAGGCCTCGGCGCGGATTTATGGGTCATCAGCATCGCTCTCTTCTGCCTCGGGGCGCTGATGAGCGCGCTCAACTTCATCACCACAACCCTGGACATGCGCGCCAGAGGCATGACCCTCATGCGCATGCCCCTCACCTGCTGGGCGTGGTTTATCACCGCCATCCTCGGTCTGCTCGCGTTTGGTGTTCTCTTGTCCGCAGGCATTCTGCTCTTGCTCGACCGCAACGCGGGCACCAGCTTCTTTGTTCCACTGGTTACCATCAATGGCCAGCTGACGGGACACAAAGGCGGCTCGCCTCTCTTGTGGCAACACCTGTTCTGGTTCTTCGGACATCCCGAGGTCTACATCGCCATTTTGCCGGCGATGGGTTTGTGCTCGCAGTTGCTCTCTGTCTTCTCCCGCAAACCAATTTTTGGCTACAAGGCCATGGTCTACGCCATGCTCTCCATCGGCTTTCTCGGCTTCATGGTCTGGGGCCATCACATGTTCATGAGCGGCATGAGCCCCTATACCGCCTTCGCTTTTTCCGTGATGACCATGGCCATCGGTGTGCCCTCCGCCATCAAAACATTTAACTGGCTCGGCACGATTTGGCGCGGGCATATTCGTTTTACCTCGCCTATGTTGTTCGCCCTCGGGTTTGTTTCGCTCTTCATCTCGGGCGGAATCAGTGGGCCATTCCTCGCTCAGCCCGTGCTGGATATTCCATTGCACGACACTTATTTTGTCGTCGGCCACTTTCATCTGATCATGGGCGTGGCTTCCATCTTCGGCATCTTTGGCGCCACGTATTACTGGTTCCCCAAAATGTTCGGCCGCATGATGAGCGAAGGCATGGCGCGCTGGCATTTCTTCATCACCTTGATCGGTACCTACGCCATCTTCATGCCCATGCACTATCTCGGCATGGCCGGACATCTGCGCCGCTACTCTCAGCTCACCGAACTGAATTACCTGCACGGATTGGTCCCCTTGCAGACATTTATGACCTACGCCGCCTTCATTACCATCGCGGGACAATTTATTTTTCTTTTCAATCTTTTCTGGAGCATGAAGTTCGGTAAAAAGGCCGCGGACAACCCCTGGGAAGCGACAACGCTGGAATGGACCACCGCGACTCCACCTCCACACGACAATTTCGGCGGGCACATTCCCGTGGTTTACAACGGACCCTACGAATACAGCGTCCCCGGCGCCCCCCGTGATTTCGTGATGCAAACCGATCCAGCAACTGTGAAGGCACACTAGGAAACCAATGGCGAGCATCACCACAACGGCCTCGGTAGAAACCGCAAAAGCTCTCCTGGCGGGCAACGGCCGTCCAGATCAGACTGCGCTCGATTTCGCCACGCGTCTGCGCCGTGCCCGCCTCGGAATCATCGTCGCACTCACGGCCGTCGTAATGATCTTTGTCTCCTATTCCAGCGCCTACGTCGTGCGCCAGGGCCTTCCCACTCTTGATCCACGCACAGGCACTCTGGTACGCGATTGGCTCCCCCTTCAACTTCCAAACTTTTTGTTGGTCAACACCCTCGTCTTGCTCATCAGCACTCTGACCATGGAGTTAGCCAGGCGCCAAGCCTTCCGCGCGGCGGTGGCGACTGGAAAAGAATCCTCCCCCGCACAAAGCATCGACACAGACGGAATGCCATGGCTCGCGTTGACCGCCATCCTTGGCCTCAGCTTCCTGGCCGGGCAATGGCTGGTCTGGCGCGAACTAGCCGCTAGCGGCTTTTACGTCTCCACAAGTCCCAGCAGCTCCTTCTTCTATCTTCTGACCGGCATGCATGGGATCCACTTGTTTGGCGGCATCATCGCTTTGCTCGCCGCGGGCGCCGCTTCCATCCTGCGCAAGTCTGCTGCCTCCCGCGCCGTTGTGCTGGATGCCACCGCCTGGTATTGGCATTTCATGACAGTCTTATGGGTCTATATCTTGTGTTTGCTGGAGTTCGCACGCTAGCCCGATGCTAATTTCCGGCCGCGTGCGCGGCCAAAGGTCACAAGGAGCCTAACCTCATGTCTGAAGCGACGCTACCGCACGAGATGCCAGCGGTTTACGAACCGTCGCTCTTCGGCACTTACTCCAAGAAAATCGGCATGTGGCTGTTCCTCATGTCAGACTCACTGACCTTTGGCGCTCTGCTCTACGCCTACAGCTACGGCCGCATTTCCACACCCAACTGGCCCACGCCATTCCACTCCGAAAGCATCGTCAACGCCACCATCATGACCGCGTTTCTGCTTACCAGCTCCCTCACGATGGTTCTGGCCGTCCGTGCCTCTGCCGAGGGCAATGCCAAAGCGCAGCGCCTCTGGCTACTGGCCACAATGGCGTGCGGGATGGGTTTCGTCCTTCTCCACGGTCGCGAGTGGAGCAAACTAATCGCTGAAGGCTTGAGCCTCCCTGTATTCCCGAAACCACCCGGCTCCGCATCAGCAGGAGAATATGCCAATGTAGTGCAAACCGTCCCGCAGTTCCCCGCCACCTTCTTTGGCCTAACCGGCATGCACATGCTCCACGTCACGCTCGGTGTCGTCTATCTCGGGATCGTGGCTTTGCGCCGCTATTTCATCCCCATCTTGCTAATTTTTTGGCTGGTCGCCTGGCTCGGCACACCCGTCTACAGCCCCTTCCACTACGGCGCCCACGTTCTTCTCCTAGCCGCGATTGTGTGCACCATCATCCTGTGGCTCAAGCCCAAGGTTTACGATTCGTCCGACGTCGAAGTCGCTGGCCTCTACTGGCACTTCGTCGACCTCGTCTGGATGTTTATCTTCCCGCTGGTTTATTTAATGTCCGCGAAGATTCTCTAGGAGCACTCGAGCATGGAACCCGATCAAATCGCCATCGCCACGCGGGTCGCCGAAGAGCAGCGCCATCACGGAAAAGGACAATTCTTCTGGGTCTGGGGCGCGCTCCTCGTAATGACCGCCATCGAGGTCTATCTCACTTACAAAAACATGCAGCCGCTGCGCATGCTCACCATCCTGATGGGCTTGTCCCTTCTCAAAGCCGCTCTCATCATCGGCTATTTCATGCACATGAAATTCGAAGTCTCCCGAATGAAGTGGCTCACCATGGCCTCCCTGGTGGTATGCTTGGCCCTGATGATGATTTTCTTCCCAGACGCTTTCCGCATCCTCTCGCTGGGACCAAAATGAAACTTCGTGCCACCCTGCTTGCCGCCATCCTCGGCGTTACTATTCTCGTGTCGGCCGCGCCAGCCTTTAGCCAAGCCTGCTCGATGTGCTACAGCACCGCCAAAGCAACCTCCGCGGCTGGCCAACGGGCCATCACCAAAGGCGTCGTCGTCCTTCTTATCCCTCCTCTCGGCTTCATGACCCTCGGCATCGCCCTGGCTTTTCGCTACGGAAAAAGACGCGACCTCGAGCATATCCAATAGCCTCTCCCCGGACGGTCCCAAATCCTAGAAGGGGGCGCTTACACAATCCTGTTCCAAATCGAGACTCTCGAGCCGTGATGGCGCAGACTCTCTTACCGTCTCTGATCTTCTTCCCTTTCCTAGCAAAATAACCATTTCCGTTTCAACATCTTACACGCAGTCCTGTTATTGAAAACAGCTAGCTACTTGGATGGCTTCGTGCAAGAACAGTCTTGAAGGTTTAGCAGCCCACGACCATCCAAACTCAGTGACAAAGAAATTCCGTCCTGAGCGAAGGAGTGGACTCCGTTCGGTGAATCTTGCAACCGCGTCAACTAAAAACAATCGACCATGGGGCAAGCGCGCAATCGAAGGACATCCGCGCGAACTTCCGGCGCATCGAGAGGCGGGAGTGGTGGCTATGGGCCGCCGCCGCCATCATCACTCTCCTCCTCACCGTTGGACTTGCTTCCTTTCTTCTTCCTAACGTCCACCATCAAGACTTCTACTCGCAAAATGTATTGCCCCAGGCCATGCGAGGGCTCGTCGGCTTGGTTTTCCTCTTCGACCTTTACACTATCTATCAGTACCTTCTGATTCATCGAATCCGCCGGCAGTTGGTCGATCGCGAAGAGCTGTTTCACCTCATCAGTGAGAACGCCGCCGACATGATCGCTGTCGTGGATATGGACGGAAATCGCATCTACAACAGTCTTTCCTACCAGAAAGTGCTGGGATATTCGCCCGAGGAATTGCAAGCCTCTTCATCATTCGAGCAGATTCACCCCGATGATCGGGAACGCGTCAAGAATGCCGCTGCCGAGGCCCGGCGCACGGGGATCGGAAAAACTCTGGAATACCGCCTTCGCCACAAGAACGGCGCGTGGCTGGTCCTGGAATCAACTTCCAGTGTCATCCAAAATGCCGATGGTCAGCCGGAAAAATTGGTCATTGTGAACCGCGACGTCACCGAGCGCAAAAGAGCCGAGGACGCCCTGCGCCGGTTGGAAACAGGTTTTCGTTCGGTGGTCGAAGACGCTCCTTATGGGATTTATCGGGCAAGTACCGCCGGCCGTTTTCTTCAAGTGAATCCGGCGCTCCAGAAAATGCTGGGCTACGAGTCGACGGAGGCACTCCTTGGAAAAGATCTGCCGAGTGAAATCTTCCTGCATTTTGATGAATATCAGCGCTTAACCGAACTCCTGACCCGCACGGAAGAAATCAAGGATCTCGAAATGGAGTGGAAACGGATGGACTCCACCCCGATCACTGTCCGCTGTTCCGGCCGCCGCGTTAACGATGAAAATGGGGCCATGGCCTACTTTGAAGCCTTCGCCGAGGACGTAACCGAAAAACGAATCCTCGAAAGGCAGCTGCGGATGGCGCAAAAGATGGAAGCGATTGGAAGGCTGTCGGGCGGCATCGCTCACGACTTCAACAATCTTCTCGGTGTAATCATCGGCTACAGCAGAGTGCTGAAGCGCGAGTTGGGGGCCAACAATCCCTTGGCTGAGCATGCTTTGGAGATCGAAAAAGCGGGACAGCGCGCCGCCTCTCTCACCAAACAGTTGCTGGCCTTCAGCCGCCAGCAGGTCTTGACGCCTGCCGTCCTCAACCTCAATACGCTCGCCTCTGACATGGAAAAGATGCTCCCTCAGCTTCTGGGCGAAGACGTCAAAGTATCCATGCTGCTTGATCCAAAGCTTGGCAATGTGAAGGCGGACCAGAGTCAGATCGAGCAAGTCATCATGAACCTGGCCGTTAACGCGCGCGACGCCATGCCCATGGGCGGCAAGCTAAAGATCGAGACCACAAACGTGGAGCTGGACCAGGCTTACGTCTGGAGCCACCCAGGCTCCAAGGTCGGTAGTTACGTGCTGCTGGCAGTAACCGACACGGGAACGGGCATGGATGCCGCAACGCTCACCCATATCTTTGAACCGTTCTTCACCACCAAGGAGCTTGGTAAGGGCACCGGACTTGGGCTCGCGACCGTTTACGGCATCGTCAAACAGAGCAACGGCTATATCGCCCTGGAGAGCGCCATCGGCAAAGGCACATCCTTCCAAATCTACCTCCCACGACATGCTGGTCAGCCAATCGTCGATGAACTTAAGATTGATTCGCCGGATGATCTGCGCGGCTCCGAAACCATTCTTCTCGTGGAAGACTCCGAGCCTTTGCGAAAGCTCGCAAAGACTTTTCTTGAATCCAGAGGATTCCGTGTTCTATCTGCAGATAGCGGCGAAGACGCTCTCCAGGTCGCCGCGCGCTTCGATGGGATTTTTGATCTCTTGCTGACCGATGTCGTTATGCCGGGCATAAACGGCCGCGTCTTGGCTGAAAACTTGTTACCGCGTCAGCCGGGAATGAAGGTTCTCTACATGTCGGGCTATACCGACAGCTTTATCGCGGGCCACGGCGTTCTGGATCCCGGAATCCATCTCCTCCACAAACCCTTCATTGAAGAAGTCCTAATCCGCAAGGTCCGCGAGGTGCTTGACGGAGGGAAGAGCCCGGCACCCGTTTCAAACTCATTGACCGAATTGGTTGGAAGCAATACTCGCCCGGGAAGATAGGACCTACATCGCGATGGATAAGCTGTTGGTTGTGGACGATGACGAGGCTATTCGGCGCCTGCTACGCCTTGAATTGAGCGACATCTTTGAAGTCATTGACTCCGGCGAGCCTCAAGAAGGCTTGGCTCTCGCCCTCGAACACAAGCCGCACGCTATCTTGTTGGACCTTCGCATGCCCAATTATTCCGGCTATGAACTCCTTCAAACCTTCACGGCCTTCAGCCACACGCAAAAGATACCCGTGATTATCGTCAGCGGCGAGGCCGGCGGACAAACCAAAGATCACTGCAAGCAGCTTGGCGCTTTCGCTTATTTCGAGAAACCCATTGACTTCGACGCGCTGCGCGCTTGCCTCACCCAACTCAACAAGGCCCGCCGTTTTATCCCTCGCGCTGAAGTGCGCGTGCGTTTGCGTGTTCCGCTAAAATTGCGCGGCACGGACAAGCTCGGTAATAAAGTCGAACAGGATACGACGACCGAGGACGTAAGTCTCAGTGGGTTCCTCTGTGCCTGCACGGTCGAGATGCCTGTTGACTCTATTGTGGAAGTGTATCTTATCGACTGCGCGGCGAAGTACGTGGGCAAGGCTAAGATCGTTCATTCGAGCACAAAAGGTTCTTCCATTCGCCACTTCGGATTCCGTTTTATCGAGAAAACTGGGCCCTGGGTGCTGAGCTAGGGATTTAGGCGCGCTCTTTCCATGGCCAATCCTAACGCCCCCCTTCTCCTTCCAAATCAACCTGCCGTCGGTGCTTCTGCACGGCATCCCGCTTCTGTCCTCCGCGTCCTCGCCGTTGACGACGAGCCGGCAGCCTGCAAACTTCTTGCCCTAATGCTGCGTCCCCCCTCCTTCCTCTGCACTACTGCCACGAATGGTGAAGACGCCCTCGTAGCTTTGCAGCACGAGCGCTTCGATGCCCTAATCTCCGACCTCCAAATGCCCGGCATCAGTGGCCTCGATCTCCTCGCCCAGGTTCGCCGTTCTTATCCTTATGTGGCGTTCTTGGTCACGACCGGTGTGGACGACGTGGAAGTGGGTGTTCAAGCCATGCGCTTTGGTGCCGACGACTATCTCGTCAAACCTCTTCTGGAAAGTGCCGTCATTGCGAGCCTGGAAAGTGCCCTTCATAAGCGGCATCTCGAACAGCGATTGGAAAACTACCGCCTGCATCTTGAAGAAATGGTTGCCGAGCGCACTGGCCAGCTGCGCCAGGCTCTCCAACAGATCGAGCGCGGCTATGAAGACACTCTGCAGGCACTCGGCGCGGCGATCGATCTCCGCGACACGGAAACTGCCGGCCACTCTCAGCGTGTCTGCCTTTACTCGCTCGAGATTGCCCGCGCCATGGCTTGCTCTGAGGAACAGTTGGGAAGTCTGGCCAGAGGTGCCCACCTACACGATATCGGAAAGCTCGGAATCCCCGACGCCATTCTCCTCAAGCCCGGTCCTCTCACCGCGGACGAACGAAACCTCATGCAGCGCCATGTGCGCATCGGCTTCGATCTCGTCAAAGACATCGTCTTTCTCAGCGACGCAGCCGAACTTGTCCTGACTCATCACGAGCGCTACGACGGCAGCGGCTATCCCCGCGGCCTAAAAGGCGATGCAATTCTTCCCACCGCCCGGATCTTCGCCGTGGCCGATTCCTTCGATGCCATCACCTCCGACCGGCCCTATCGTCGCGCCTCCTCCTTCGAGTCCGGCCTCAAGATCATCCACGGCTGTTCGGGCACCCAGTTCGACCCGCAAGTGGTCAGCGCCTTCCTCAACATCCCCGCAGAGACTTGGCCGGCCATCGCAAAAGAGCAGCGCCAGTTCGCTTCACGTTGACCGCTGCTGCAAAGTAAGCACTGAATGATAGAATCCGCCCATGAGACGAGCGGTTGCTATAGTGGCGATCATCGGATGGGTGTTCGCGCTCTTTCTTCTGTTGCCGGAGATCAAGAATTTTCTCCTGATGCATCCTTTGTGGCACAGCTTATTGGCTGCTGTGCCTGGAATTGCGGTTCCCGTTCTCGCGTGGTTCGCGTTGCGCGACTCCGCCGAAGCAAACACCCTCCGCGCTGATGCAAATCGTCTCCGTTCTGAACAGAATGCTCTTCAAAATCAGATCGGCGAGCTTACAGCCGAACTTGCTGCGGAGCGGAACAAACATCTGCAACAGATTGCCGAGAATACGAAGAAGCCAGCGGATATTCCAGCTTTTGCAAAGGGCGGCATGGCCTACCACGCCACATATAGTAAAGGTTCGTCCGAGAGGCGGACGATCTATGTGTATGCAGCCAAAGACGGTTCAAATTCATTTTTGCTTGAGGCTTCCACGGGACAGAGGGTTATAGGAAACAACGAAGAGATTTCTAAGCGGTTCTCGGTCCTGCAAATTGAGTACGAAGCAGCAGGCTTTGAGCGTACCAACTCCGGCACAGGCGGTACCCTGCATCGACTTTTTATTCGCTAACGCTCACGCACCGCCACTGTCAAGCTGTTCGCAGATTTGTGGAACATGAAACAATAGAATTGTGATTCTGTTAACGGGAATCGAACCCGCATTTCGGCCTTGAAAGGGGGGTGTTTTGCATATTCCCAAGCATTTTGTGGTGTTTTATGGGCTAGTGCAACAACAGTGCAACAATTCGGCTAGCCGCTAACCCTGCTATAACCACAGAAGGTTTCACGTGTGGCCACATGCCCGTGCCTGAATCCTGCTCTGCAGGAACTTGTCCCATTTATTTCCTGAGGTAGTTGACCAAATCAATAAATGCGCGAACGACCTCAACTGCCGCGATGACGACCCCACTTATCCCGGCCATGACGATGTACTTCGCCAAGGTGCTAATAGAATCCGCACTTCTAAAACACGGCACTTAAAGTCCTTTAGAATCCGCACTTACGAAAAAAACCCCGGGGGGGGTACCCGCGTGTGAACAAGCCCCTGGGCGGCGGTGTCTTACTCTTAGAATGGAGGAGGTATCCATCATGAAAAAACTCAGTTTCGTTACGTTGTTTGCAGCAATGCTGTTTTTCGCTCCGCAGATGGCGGGGAGAACTGTCCCTGTTTCGACTACTACCAATGCGAGTGCGCCATGTCCTCCGCCCCCCGCGGTTGTTGCCTCGTTTCTGGGGCTCACGCCGGGACAGGTGGAGCAAATGGGAGCGCTGCTTTCGCAGGTGCTGCCTGTTTTACAAACGTTGGGGCAACAATCCGCTGAGGTTCAGCATCAGTTGGATCTTTTGCTGAGCCAGGCGAATCTTGATCCGGCGCAAATCGGCAGGCTGGTCGTGCAACTTCACGTGCTACAGCAGCAAGCCGCTCAGGTGATAGAAAATTTTCATAACATTTTTGCGAGCTTGCTTTCGCAGGACCAAAAACAAAAACTGGAGGGCGTGACCCTGGCATCACAACTTCAACCGGTCGTGGGGGCGTTTGCGGCTCTGTACCTCGTGCCGCCGCCGCCGTCAACTCCGTGCCAGAAGCAATAAAATTCGCTGGATGCCTTGTTGCCTTGCAAGGCGGAGAGTACGAGATCGGCTGGT
>JGI12635J15846_10003734_pt1 | contig 13217 bp, 18 predicted proteins | sample BlaSpr_A8_OM2_M2_FD_15846 | JGI IMG/M metagenome (IMG submission 15846) | reverse complement strand
CATATGGCAGTGTGGTGACCCATCAAACTTCCGGTGAAGAACTGGGCCGCTATCCAGCCAATTTAATTCTGGATGAAGAGTCCGCAGCAATGTTGGACCAGCAGAGCGGCAATAGCGTTAGCGGGAAAGAAAGGCAGCCCCGTGGAACCGGCGGCATTTGGAGCGACGTAAGTAACACGCCCTGCGGCGCGCAGTATGGTGACCGTGGAGGCGCGAGCAGATTCTTCTATTGTGCGAAGGCCAGCAAGCGAGAGCGTGATGCAGGCTGCGAGGACTTGGCTGTCATCAACAGTGGTATGAGCAACGGAGCACAGATGCATGGTGAAGGTTATGACCGGGGCCAGGGCATCGGACTTAACCGAGTTATCCCTCGATACAACGACCACCCTTGTGTTAAACCTTTGGCGCTAACTCGCCATCTCGCCGCCTTACTCCTTCCACCCGCATCGGTTGCACCGCGGCGTCTGTTAGCCCCTTTCTTGGGGTCAGGAAGCGAGATGATCGGCGCCTTACAAGCGGGGTGGGACGAAATCGTGGGCATTGAGCAAGATGCCCGCTACCGCGAAATCGCCAAACGAAGAATCGCATATTGGAGGAAGTTTCCGCCGGTGTCGCCGGAACGGAACTGAGGCGGCGCGAGGAGTTTATCCGCGGTAGCGCGGTAACGTTGATTTACGGTCGGGTCGCCGCGCTTGTTTTGGGCGCGTTCTTAGCGCTGGTTCTCGTCCTCGCTCGAATTCCGCGCCTTCACGGTCCTTCCTGGATACTTCCCCCCGCGTCACCCCAGTCGGTGTGCTGAATAAAATCGCGCCTTTGTGCGCAATGCACTAACGATTCCCTCATGTTTCCCAAAACTCCGGGCCGTCAAGTATTAGGCGCATGAGTGCAACCAATGACAACGGACGGCTGAAATGCCGCCCATCAATCAAGTTAGAATTCGAGGTTTTATGCCTACAAAACATAGCACCAAAGCAGAGCAGTGGTTGGAAGTGATTGACCATCCCAAGGGGATACAGGGCACTGGGCAAATGGGAATCAATCGCCGTGCGGTAAAGGGTATGCAGGAATCGGCTGTGAACATCCTGCAGGACGCCAGTCCCCGTTGCTCGGACATTTATGTTTTCGCTGACGGGAGCGGATTGTGGTCGAAACGACGGGACGACTGGTACACCGCCGACCAAGATACCATCGCTGAATTGCAGGCCGAGAGAACGACGAAGTAGTGGAAGCGAACTAACCAAAAGGGGCGAGGTGAAACGGCGAACCTCGTGCACGAGGAAGCGAACGCACGCCCCCATCACACTTATTACTTAATACGGAGATTTATGCACTTTCCAACGCAATACTACAAGTATGAAGTGGGAGTAACCATGACCCCGGACGATCTGGGCACAGACATCAGCACGGAAATCAGTGTCCCGGATTGGGTCATCGAGGAGCATGACTACTTTAGCGATGAGCACAGGGTCTATGCAGAACACGCCGAAGATGGGAATGGAATCGGATGGTGGGACTATGACGATTGCTACAACGAAGATGATGACCCATTCGACATCTGGTTGAATGAGTTTATCGTGGAGCATTTCGGCAAAGACGCCAAGGTCACTGGCTACAGCCTGGTGGGCTAAATCAACATGAGCGGGAGTGGCCAGACCATCGGGGGCTCGCCCACCACGACGGGAACTCTGGCTTATTGTGGCGCGCTGAGTCGATGATCTGACATCCCCGCGCTGCTTTCGCCGCTACCAGGTGGGGAGTATCTGCCCGGATCCGAGTTAAGCCTATCGATTCCAGTCGCAGAAAACGGCGAAAACGCAGGCCGGCGCCGAGCCGGTCCTTTTTCAATTTCTCGGAAACATCGGGCCTCTCGGGTATTAGGGGGTATGGGCATGTCAACGCCCGGGAATTCCAAGACTACGGGATTCCTCAAGTGTAAGGCAGATCGGGGACGGTCTGGAATTTGGGGGACGGGTTACTCAGCCTTTCCCGTCTCCTTCTCTTACATATATCCAACAAGGCTGAGGAAGAAGGCTGATTGTGGACACATTCCGACACCACGCAAAGAAGTCATCCCTACGGCCTGATGAGGTCGTATGTCCCAAAACTCCGAAGCACTCCTAGCAAAACTCAAGCAAATAGCCGAAGACACCCAAGCCATACAGGCATTCTGGCGTTCTCTCTTCCGTGACTTCACACCGCCGGACGGCCGCCAATGCCACCTTTGGCTCACCCGCTATGGCATGGATACCGTGATTTACGGGCTGAATGCAGCAGGCAGCAACTACAACAAGAAGCTGCAGACCTTGGAGGAAATCGAGTCCGATGGGAATGAGCCGACCGCCGAGGAACTTGCCGCCGGCAAGTGGACTAGGCCCGAGATCATGAAGTACGCCTCCGGCTCGATGATCCGACGCCGGGAACGAGGCGACGAATGAGCGACCTACGACCCCTCCCTACTGATCTTCGCGACCACTTACGTGAACTGACAGGCAACGAATACAAAGTCTGGACAGGCTATTACTTGCGCACCGGTGATTTCGATCTCACCGCCCATCCCAGCAACCAGACCATAGAGCAAGACACGGGGCTCAGCAATCGGACCGTGAAAACCTCTAAAGCCGGACTCATAGCCAAAGGATGGATTGGCTATACCGGGGACTACAAGCAGCCCCGTCATGCTGAGGGCACTTATGCCGTCCCTGTGATGGAAGTGCGGTTCCCCTGGAGACCCGATTGGTCGGCCGTAGTCATGGAGTTGAGCATGGCATACGATACTTTTCAGACCGTGGTGCAAAATCTACCCCACGGCACCGTGGTGCAAAATTTGCACCCAGAAGGTTATGGTTCTGGTTCTATTGGTTTAGGTTTAGATTCGTCTTTTTCTTCGCTTCACGTTAGGGGGGCTGCGCCCCCGTGCAGCACGTCAAAAGAGAAAATAGAAGCCAAACCTTCAAACCTGGAACCAACCCCAAAACCAACCCCGGTCATGGCTATGGCTGAGAAGTCTGAGGGGCATGTCAAAAAGGCTAGGTATGCTCCGGACAGTACCCCTTGGCCCAACGCTTTTGATTCATGGACGAACGGTGAACGGCTTGAATGGTTGGCAGCGCATGGTTGGAAGCAAGGCAGGATGGTGGACGCCGCGTCGCAGAGAACCGTTGAAATCGTGGATGGGGACAGGAAACCAACAGCAACAGCAACATCTTTGCTCAATCCCCCCGGTTCCGCGACACCCCCCGATGGGTATTGCCGGCGATGCGGTGAACCCGATGATTTTTGCGACTGCCAGCGGCCGAGCAGTATTAAAACTACAGCACCTTTGGATAATTGGGACGAACTATGACACCAGACGCTCTGACTTTTGACCTCGTGGACAGATTGGCCGCCATCTCCGTGAGCCGAGGACGCGTAAGTTTTCTCCATGGCAACGACCTGTACGACATCACCAACACCAACTTCGGGCGTTTCCTGCTGGAAACGCAAGGTTGGCGTCCGCCGCAACCCATGGAACCGCTCCAATGGCCGGAGACTGGCGGAACAATACAATGAGCTTCCGCCCCATGCTGCACCCGCGCCAGGATCGTCGCCCCTAACTCTTAGGTTGAGGAATCTTCAAAACGCATTCAATGCAAAGCCAGAAGCCTGGGTGCGGTATCAGCCATTCCATTTGCGCCGGACCCCGATGACTCCACGCCGCCGCAGTAAACTCAGGCAAACTTGGGTTCCGCCAACCCGCCCTCCCGTCGCGCCGGAGGGATTCTTGCAAAATGGAGATATGTGGTGGCGATATTGTATGTACGAGCGTTCCACGTGGAAACATTTCGTGGCGGCAGTACTGTACGTATATAAATGTACGAGAATTGGCTGCAAGTGAAAGCAGTGAGGCGGGTTATGGCGCTTTTTGGGTTTTGCGCGACTGCAGGTCTTGGGCACGCGATCGCGTCAGGCGGCCAGCCCCTAGTAACTCCAGGGCGTTTTCTTTCCTTGTGCCTTCGCCTCACGGATGATCTTGGCACGGTCTTTTGGAACATACATATCGACTGCGCGTTGTGCTTCGGTATCGTCGAAATAGACCAAGGACTCTGCAATTACCGCCGCTGCCGCTGCTGGGGCTCGTTTACATGCCTCGATGATGAGCGGAATGGAGTCCTTGTCCTGGATCTCGGCCAGGCCTTTGGCGGCGTCGATCTCAATCATGTGATTAGGTGATAGCAGGGCTCGTTGAAGCAGGGGGATCGCTCTCGGATCGGCGGTCGAACCCAGCATCATCACTTTTCCCGGGAACCAATACATCGAATCTTCTGCCGCTGTACCAGTGGGACCATTGGGGGGCACGTTATGGGCCTTGGCCCACGCGATAAACTCTGGTGAGGGGCCAGCGCCGGTTTTTGCTTGCGAGTCGAAGTTCATAAAGTCAGGGGCGTCGCTCTCTACCGCCGGGGTCACTTGTTTCACCAAGAAGTCCCAATAGATTTCGTCCTTGGCCCCCAGCCTGACTAAGGCACTCGCTATTTTGGCCTTTACGAACGGGTCCTGGCTACGCACAAATTGCTCTTTCAGGATGGGAATCGCTTCCACCGCGCGAGCGTCGGCAATCATCTCAACATGAACGAGTGCGAAGTCTCCAGATTTCACCTTCGCAATTGCATCGGGCACGTTGGCTTTGTCCGCGGCATATGCCAGTTTATTCGATTGGCTCTGCTCCGCCTGGGCGTATGCGAGGACCGTCAGCAGTCCGCATAAAATTAAGGAGAAAAACTTTCTTTTGGTTGACATTCTATCCTCCATACCCCTGCCTCCCTGTCCGCCTTACGGGATTTGGGATGGCTCCAATTGGTACGTTTGATTGTTCGCAATGAAAGCTGCCACTGTGCTTTGCGGATAAGTGATCACGATCTCTCCATTGACGTATACGGAATACGTGGGAAACATTCCAACATCATCATACGTGGGGGTCCCAGACGAGTTAAATTCGATTACGCTCCATATCCATGGAACGGTCCGACCGCCGTTGATTGTCTCGCTTCCTAACTGGCCCACAGTGCCGATCCGCCCCTCCGCGAGCTGATACACTTCGCCACTGGGAGACGTCCCGGAGGCACCCATGTACTGGCTAGGTTGCCCTTTTGAGGCCCAACCTAGGATACCTGTATTGCATGGGTCAGGTGTGATCCCAACGTTGTATGCAGCCTTTCCGTTACCGAAATCATTGAAGAGTCTGTGATTTCCACCGCTGTTCTGCGCAGAGGGCGTAATCGTGCGCGGCGGAGCTGTGTTCGCAGAGTTCTTGATAAGCCACGCGTTAGCGTAAGCTGAATCAGCTGCGGTGATAATGTCCGTCGCGAAACCCGCGACCCAGTCGGTAACCTGAATAGCGCAAACGACCTGCTGAGCAAGTGTGCCGTTTTGCAGATAGCTTTGCAGCGTAGAATTCTCACCGGTTGGCAGGGGATTGAGGTCTGGGGCGTTTCCGTTCACCCATGCGATCACAGTCACCTCGGGCGAGTTAAGCGGTGCGCGGACGGTGGCGTAAACCGGAGCACTCGTCGGAGATACGACCCCGCCGCCGGACTGAAATCCTGAACCTCCATAGCCGTTGTTGGTGACGCTCACGTCGACGTCCTCAGTCGGAGTGCCTGACGCGACCGTAATATTCGCGACAATCTGAGTGTCGTTGTAGCTAACGAGGGAATAACTGATACCAGAACTCGGTGAGAAGGTGAGTGTAGGAGCATTCGTCCCAAAATACTCCCCAGTGAAGTTGACGCTGGGAGTTGTGGCGCCAGAAGGCCAATCACTGGGATCGATACCGGTAAGTATGGGGGTGTTGTTGGTCACCGTGATCGGCTGCCCCGGGCTCCATTGCTCTAGCGGGCAGTTCTTACCGATCAGGTTGCTCTGCAGCGTAACCTCGGCGGAGCCGGTCGTCGTCCCTGCGGCGACGGTGTTAAGGGTCGGCGAAGTCAGCGTCGCCACCGCCGTGTTGCTGCTCTGCCAATCGGACATCGAGTCGGTGATGTCGTCGAGGTCATGGCTGCAGGCATCTTCCGAGTCCACTAATTCGCCGTAGTCGATGTCGGAGGGTAACCCTACGGAATCGGGGTCGAAGGCAGGCTCAAGCCAGCCGCAGCAACCTGCGCAGCCGTAGGACGCATGGCCGTAGGTTTTATCGATCACCAACTTTCCCTCATAGAGCATTCCGACCAGCGGATGATCCAAGTCACGCAACTCATAGGAGCCGGTCATGATTCCCGGAGGAATGGTTCGTCCGTCGGAGTCGGCGACTTGATCGCGGACTAACTGGCCTACATCGAGCCACAGTTGCTGGCCGGGTGACAGCGGTTTCTCTACACGGTACTCACCCGTACCCCCATTATAGTAAAGCGTAGCTTGGGCCCTGGTCTTTTCCGTGCCGCCGTTCCCAGTCGTGATGAGGGTGTTGTGGGCGGCGTCGGCGTGCCACATGCTGCCCATGAACAAACGGTTGGTACCCTCGATGAACGGCGTCTGTAGACCGTAACGGCTGGTTTTGTCATAGCTCATGGCAACGGCGACCAAATCTGCTCTGCGTCCCGTGTAACCGAGGGTTACGGTGCTCCACGTGGCCTCGGCCGGAAGCTTTCCGGATTTCTGGAAGTCGGCCAGATTTATGACATTGATCTGTCCCGGTAACAGTGTGATGGGTGGCAGCGGGGACGTTCCCGCGTCGCTATCGTTGCGCCAATTCACGCCCGGAGAAACAACCATGGACGCTGATCCCGCGTTGCGCAGAAAAATCTTAGGGTCGAGGACCGCCCCGTTTGGAAACCCCAAGCTATGATCGGGCTGGCTGAGGGCCATCATCGGCGCTCGAAGCACGTGGTTCTTGGCCTCGTCTCGAGGTTCGCGGTCGAACAACTTCATGATGGCCGCGAATCCCGTGGTTTCGTCGAAGACGATCTCGGTTGCGGAAAGAGCCCCGTCTTTCGCTACGAACAGGCTAAGCCCGCCGATAGCCCCACCTGCGGAAGAGTGGGACATTTCTCCTATGTTCGTACGCTGGCTTTGTCCTGGCCCCAGAGTCAGAGAGAGTGGATGGGCTGCTCCTGAGGCGTCTGAGAGCGTCAGATTTGCAGTCACAGGTTTGCCTGTGGGGTTGCTGAGAATTAGATAGTCGGTGGAACTCTCGGCGGGAAGGTACCAAATACCCTCGACCGCGGTTGAACCGCTATCGTACGCGTCGAAGTGGAAATCAATGGGATGGCCTTCGCGGCGCACAAGGGAAGCGGCAAATGCGTTTGAGGCTGTGCGTCCGTCAAAACGGAATACCACGGAGCCGAAAGCTCCCGTTTTGCCAAGGAGTTCCGGCTTGGCGGAGGCTACGGCGTCGTGGAGGTTGACCGACACGATCTCATTGGGTTTCAGGTTGACGGGTGTGAGTGGCACCTCAATTCCATCCGTGGTACGGAACTGGAGTGATCCGGAGGTCGCGCTGCGCTAGGTTGTTGCGCATTTCCAGTTCGGTATTCCAGCCCGGTTCGAGCGTCCAGTAAGACACAAACAGCTCTTGGGGGGCAGGATTCCACTTTGGCGAGCTTATGACCCTCGGCTGAACTTGCTTCCTTGGCGGAGTTTGAGCTGTGAGGAAACTGGAAGCGACAAGCAGAAAGGATGTGATCAGAATCTTGCGAGAACTGCGAAGCATGGTGGCCCTCCTGAAGAGGAGTGTTGGTTTCTCGGAGTCGGCCCGATGTGAGGCCGAAGTCTACAACAGACAGGTCCCGCACGCCAGTTTTATTTTCGGCAATTCGGCAATTCTGTCGCGGTTCTGATCTCCAACTAAGCGACTCGGGGCGCGGTTGAGGTTGTTCAACAGGACGAATCCGTGAATCCATTCGCGTTCAAGCCCTGATCCCCAATATCGGTGCGCAAATGGGAATGTCGATTTGGATCCCGCGTGCTGACCGTGCTGCAGTCCTAACCCACATCATTCATGAAGAGTGGAGTGGAGTGTGATTGTTCGCATGAGTGATATGTAATTGCGACAACGCGAGATGACCAACCTGAAATCCCTCAAGCCCGGCGATCCCGTGAGCCGCTGCGAGACACTAGCCGAGCGCCATCGGCAGACACAAACGGGTCACAATCCAGGAAAGTGAAACCCTTCAAGGCTCCGGGGTGATTAACTCCCTTGACAAAGCCGCAGAACGACAAAAGCCATTGTGGCCAGAGCAGCCATAAATTGCCGTTACTGGCCACAATTTCCTGCTTTTTAGAACGAACCCTGCGCGTCTCTTTAGCGAAAGCGAACTGTTTATTTTTCTGTTAGTTACAGAACGGCGCTCTAGCGGCAGAATCCAGGCTCTCAGATTCTCAACCACAGCACCTGCAATGGTCTCGCCAAAATACCCCTTTAGTGTTTGGATATGCAAACGCTCGGGATATCCCTTAGCTGGGTCTTTTGCACTTGGTTCTTTGGTTCGTTCAGCGGGTTCAGGGAGCCTGTCGCGAGCTTCCGAAGCCGCCTTCGAGCATGCTCATGCGCGTCTGGGATCAGAACTTGCAGTTGCGGCACAATCAACGACCGATAGTGCCCGTTTTCTTGAGCCAGAGCATGCTCGTATAGACCTCCTGTAGCTTTCTGTACTACAACGTTCAGCCAGGAGGTCATGCCTGGAAATTTGGACATGTCTTGCCTAAGTTGCCTCGAAAATGCGCGCTCACCGAGCATACGCTCTCTGTTTAGACAAACCTAGCGGGCCTTGGCCAGTGTCAACATTTCCATCAATCCAGCCTGAACAATCGGCTTCACGTTGTCCCGGATTACCTAGCACGCCCGGACAGGCGATCCTATTGTTCACCCATTGATCGCAAGCCAGCCCGAGAATTCGTTACCCTCCAGGTGCGGATTTCCTTTGTCGGTGTAGGTATGTGCGACACGGTACTGGTTTCCCAACGTTGCCTCCATCGGTAGAGCCATCGTCATCGTAATACCTCACGGGCACGAAACTCAGAATGCCTCACAGATTCAAGATACGAAGACAGTATTAGGCCTAGCCCAACAGATTTCATGCCCGCGCTGAATCATGCTCTTGAGAAACTGAATGTCACCTTCGCTCCAATCGATCTTCCGCCAGTCTGGGTGTTGGCACCCATCTGTGTGAATTGGATCGGGGTTGGCGACCAAGAAAAAGGAAGCTGGAAAGCCATATTGGTCGAGGATGGGAACGGCTTGCTCGAACTGACATCGCAATCCATCGTCAAATGTGAGTGAAATCAGTGTTGGTTTATCCAATAGGTTTTACCCCCGACTCTACTGCTGGTTGTCCTTATATTTTTCCCGTTCTCTGTCCAGTTCGTTTTCTATTTCCTTTATCGTTTTATCTAATGCCTCCTTCTCCTCTCGTTCTTTCCTGGCCGCTTCGGAACGGGCATTTCTGAGGCTCACAATCTTCTTGTAGATCGCCTCCCAGACCACGGCAAATGTTTTATCGCTGGTTCTCGGATTCGCTGCTCGGAACAACGCGAAGCTTATGTGGCTATCAAGTGCCTCAAGTATCTGGGTGGTGAAGTTGTCGATGTTTACATTTTCCGCGTGACCGTTATTTCTGAGAACGGAGATGCGAACCTCACCCCCACAACCCTCACCGTGAGCAACTGCTTGCTTTAGCATGTAGGATGTCAGCACAATAGCATCCTCAACAGTCGTCGGTTTCGCCTTGATTCGATCTCGGATGTAGTCTGTAATTTCGTTACCCATCCCTGAAGCCTTGTATCCAATACCAGTTTGCCTTCCGATTTCATTGATGACTGGGCCTTGCGCGTAATACAACCGTGTTTCGCCCCTGCACCAAATTCCGTAGGTTACCTGTGCAGGGGGCATATAGCCTGCATGGAAAACCTTGTTGTATTCGCCGTAAAGTTCCAAAAATCTTCTTTCAATGGCTGTCGCGATCTCCACGATATTAGGGTTTTGAATCGCAGCTTCTAGCCACGCGTCATCTATCAGCTTGTCAACCAGCGAAGAGTCACCAGCACCAGTAAAAATCAGTCTTCGATCCGGTGCTTCGTGGGCCTCGTCAGCGCTCCCGATGGGTGGAAAGACTATTAGCTTGGGAACGGAGCGCTTTAGGGCGCTGCCCTCATAGCTCTCTTGACTGTCTGCTCCGAGCACTACTCCGTCACGGCAGAGGAAGCCAATGGTGACCGTCACATATTTCCTCGAAGGAAGCCGCTTATAGGTTCGGTAGTGATAGCCGAATGCGGGAGCGGCTTTAGGACTACCATCCTACGCCTCCCCCTGTGGAAAATGAAACTGACCTGCTACCGATGGAGGACTGCGCAGTCCGCGAATAATCACAACGCCGGAATGAGGCACTTGCGAACGATCAGTTTATCTAATTATTTGTTTTTGGCAGACTTTCTTCTTGGCTGGCTTGGATTATCAAAACATGCCTTGCTGCTTGGATCAAAAGACGAGGCCATGCAGGTTTGCTTTCTTATCCCGTGCTTGTCAATCACAATGGCATTCGATTGATGGAGTGAGCTTACCCATGCTCCCAGTATCCCACCCACCAATACGATAAGAATCAGTTCCAGCCAGTTTTTTCTCGTCATTGATCTATCTCAACAGTTTGCCGCGCCAGCGTTCACCGGACAACGGCACGAGGGTAGCGAGGACGGGCGCATTCGTGCATGCAGCGCTTGGCTAATCCGTTAGCGATCGGTCGAACCTTGGAAGGTGGCGATGAAATGGAGTACGAACGAAACTGTAAATAACGCCGCACCTAGAAACAACGCTCTCTGTCTTACTCGGCTATCATTGGCTAATTTTCCTACAACCCCTTCCAGGGTGAATCGGGCAAAAAACAGTGAGAGGACAAGCCCAATAATAAGGGCGACCGATAGAGGCGAGAAAAATAAGACCATGGACCAGTCTGACGTAAACAGAGCGATGATAACAAGCGTAGGGATGAAAAGCGCTGTATATCTAAACAAGATGTTGGTTATGCGTTCCACGGCCTTCGGTACGCGCAGAAGCACGGCGGCCAATGTCTGCTCCCATGACTTCAGACGATGCTCACCGATAAACTCGGGCGCGGCAAACCAGAACGAAAAGAACCCCAGTACGAGCCCGATCCGGTTAAGGTTGTCAGCCAGCTTGTGAGTCAGCATGATTTCCCAGGTCTCCGTTACGGTGTGATGGATGGAGCACGGTTGCGAAAATGGGAAGCAGTGAACTGCCTACCGGATCGTCTTGAGCAACTCATAAGGCCGCACCCGCAGGGCTCTTGCGATCTTCACGATATTTGCCAGGCTGATATTTCTTTCGCCGCGTTCCTTTCTCGAACATCGAGAAGGATGTCTTCAGGTTTCGATCTCGAAAGAGTTGTTACGCGCATCGAACATAACTTTGAATCTATCAAAGAAACCTACCTGCCCAAATATCCCCATATACTCTTCGCCTATGTTCCAGTTGTTCATGCTTTCCGCAAAACCGGCATACAACGGATACGGTTCAGTGAACGGCAAGGCCATCGTAACTTCGCAGAAAAATATCGGCGCTGAACCAATTGGGCTAAAAAGGTTGGAACCTAATCTCGCCTCTGACCTGTCGATACCGAGCGCGGCCATCCACACTCCGGGGAAGGTGCAGTAGTCAGCTCCAGAATCAACGAAGGCGTGGCCGGTGACGCTACGAGCGCCCTTCGATAAGAAAAAATGTAGTACGGGCCGCAATGCTTTACTGCCATCAGGGAAAGCCTCACTCACTTCTCCCTGAAAGTCGGTGTACGGAAACACATGCCGAGTCATGGAGCGATTCTACATCTTCGTCCTTGCTCGCGATCCTAGCTCAAAACCAGCCCTTCCTCAGTGTGTTTCCGACCGTTAAAACCGACATTGGCTAACCGAACCAGCGACTCCGGCGTGATCTTGCGTTTAGTCTTAGCCTGAACACTCTTCATCGCGAGTTTCGCCTGCATCTGCTTCGATGGATCAAATACGAATATGCCCTCCGCATCTCCCTCCTGATGCAGTCTCATCCCTGCCGCCAGACACTTCTTCTTCGTGACATTCCAGAGGCCGGTGCGCCGTGCATCCGTCAGCCAGGACATCGCCAGCTCTGTTTCGTCCGGGTTGCGGACGCTAAACTCTGAGATATTCGCATCCTTACCCAACCTGCCTTGGATCATGGGATCGCCACAGGAATCATGGATTAGTTTCAGGCGGTTATGGTTGGCGAATTCAATTATGGTCATGGTGTTCCTTTCAAGATAATTGTGGGATTGACGGTCGGGGGGATCGGGAGGACAATGGCGGTTTCTGGGCCTCGTCAGATATTGGGAAGAAGTCCAATTCGATGGAGGAGTCAAATGTTAAGAACAAAATCGCTGTGTGTTGCTTTCGGCGTGGTTCTTTCGCTTGCTCTACTCGTGCCTGTGGGTGAAGCTCAGTTTAAGGTGACAGACAATTTCAATCGACCAAATGGAGCAGTCGGGCTTGGATGGTCAACTTGGGGCGAGGGAGCACAAATCAGTGGCAATCAGCTTGAAACATTCGGTGGAAACGACGTAGCAGGGGGCATCGGGCGGGCTCTCGGCGTTACTTTCCCATTGGGTTTTACCTTTGATTTCAGCACCGACACTCCGTCTGACGGCGGTTGGCAAGTCGTGTTCAACGCTGCAACGGCGGGTCAGTTTCCTAACGGTGAATTCGGTCTGTTTCAATACAACGGAGCGGGGGCTTTATGCGCCAGCATTCAGACCTCCAACGGGTCGTCGGTTCAGTGTGGTGAAACTGTGAGTGGGCAGCGTGATTTTACGGCCCAGGCTCATATTTCCGGCACGGTTAATTCTGACTTCTCGTCAAAGATCACGGTCGAGTACAACGACGGGCTGACACCAAACAGAGTCACGCTGAAGACGCCTACTCCTGTTGGAGCTATACAGACCCCACTGGGCAGTGTGTTTTGTTTTGGTAATTCAAACGCATCCTACGGTCCACATTTCTTCGACAACTTCTCACTTGTCTTGAAATAGGGGCTGATTCAGAGTTGCGCATGTTCGAGCTTGCCCCATCAGACCACGGTGGGGTTTCTCTTTTCGGGTAGCTACGTGCTCAAAGGCACTCCTCCGTAGCAGCCCGTGGTGAAAGTCTGGATTCCTGGACGGAAAAAAGTTTCATAATCCACAGCCATCGTTCGTAGAATGCGCGCATGGCAATGGGCACACGCAAGC
>JGI12635J15846_10003733_pt1 | contig 13217 bp, 8 predicted proteins | sample BlaSpr_A8_OM2_M2_FD_15846 | JGI IMG/M metagenome (IMG submission 15846) | reverse complement strand
CCGGTGGCGATGGAGAAAGGCCTGCGCTTCGCCATCCGCGAAGGCGGGCACACGGTAGGCGCGGGAACGATCAGCGAGATTGTGACCTAGTGGTAAAGCGCGGGCGCCCTCGCCCGCGGGCATGCAATATTGACGAGTTGCGGGCGAGGGTGCCCGCGCTACACGAAGCAGGGAGTGAGCGATGCCCCGAGAAATTGTTACGTTACAGTGCGGTGATTGCAAAGAGCGGAATTATTCGACGACCAAGAATCGCAAGACGACGACGGAACGGCTGGAGTTCAAGAAGTTTTGTAACCGTTGCCGCAAGCACACGCCGCATAAAGAAGTGAAGTAGCCAGTTGCTGGTGTCTAGTACCTGGCGGGCGGTTTCAGGCAGCCGGGTATTGGCAACTGTTTTAGGGGCGTAAGCTCAACGGTTAAACTGTCGGTCTCCAAAACCGAACTTGGGGGTTCGAATCCCTCCGCCCCTGCCAGATTTTGGAAGGAAGCCGGAAAGGGTCAGGAGCAGTATGGCAGTAGAAGCGAAAAAGAAGATGGCAAACTCAATCACAAGCGCCAGCGAGAATTTTGCAGATCGGCTCAAGTCCTGGCCGGAGCGGGTGAAGACGTTCTACAACGACGTGCGCACGGAAACGCGCAAGGTCACCGCGCCATCGTGGAAGGAAGTGCAGGCCACCACGGCCGTCGTCGTGGTCACGGTATTCATCTTTGGCGTTTATTTTTTTATCATCGATAACCTGATTCAGAAGGGTGTTTCATTCTTGTACAGCTATTTCGGAAAATAGGCCACAACGCGCAGGAAGCCGGAGTTTAACTTGATCATGCAGGACGAAGAAAAAAACGAAGCTGGCGCAAGCGGGGAGCAGCCACCCAACGGGGATGGCGCTGCCGCGAGCAGCGAGCCGCCTCGCAACCCGAACATGAAGTGGTACATCATCCACTCCTACTCAGGTTTTGAGCGCAAGGTGAAAGAGTCGTTGGAGTCGCGCGTTCAGGCCTTTGGGCTGCAGGAAAAGATTGGCAAGGTGCTGATCCCGACCGAGTCGGTCACCGAAGTGCGCGGCGGCAAGAAATATACCTCGGAGCGCATGTTCTATCCCGGCTACGTGCTGGTGGAAATGGACATGGACGACCATGTCTGGCATGTGGTGAAGTCCACGCCGCGCGTAACCGGATTCGTGGGCACGGGACAGCAGCCTACGCCGCTTTCGGACGAGGAAGTGCAGCACATCGTGTACAAAGTCGCCGACAGCCGCGAGAAGCCCAAGTTGAAGGTTAAGTTCGAGAAGAACGAAACGGTGCGCATTTCCGAGGGTCCGTTCGCGACGTTCCAGGGCATCGTGGATGAAGTGAACGAAGATCGCGAGACGCTTAAGGTGATGGTCACGATTTTCGGCCGCTCGACTCCGGTCGAGTTGGAATTCAACCAGGTGGAGAAAGTCGCGTAAGCAAGTTGTAATTCGGCAATCTTGTGATGCAGAGACTTCTTTAGCGATTTGAGCTGCAAATTACAAATTGCCCGATTACGAAATTACAAATTCGTAAGGGAAGTAAAGGAACGCATCGATGGCGAAGAAAGTTACTGGTTTCGTAAAGTTGCAGATCGCGGCCGGCAAGGCGACCCCGGCTCCTCCGGTTGGGCCGGCGCTCGGCCAGGCGCAGATCAACATCATGGAGTTTTGCAAGCAGTTCAACGCGCGCACCAATCAAAAGGAGATGGAAGGGTTGATCGTTCCGGTCGTGGTTTCGGTTTACAGCGACCGCTCCTTCACTTTCATCACGAAGACGCCGCCCGCCTCGATTCTGCTCAAGCGCGCAGCCGGTATCGCCAAGGGTTCGGGCACCCCGAATAAAGACAAAGTCGGTAAGGTTACGCTCAGGCAGGTCGAGGACATCGCCAAGCAGAAAATGCCGGACCTGAACGCCGCTTCGGTTGAGGCTGCGATCAAGAGCGTCCGTGGAACCGCAAGGTCGATGGGGATTGAGGTCGTCGGGTAATTGAGCGATTTTGTGATGGGGCGATTGAAAATCAAAAAGGGGTCGGTGATTTTTGAATCGCCCGATGGCTCAATCCCCAAATCGCGCAATGGAGTCAGTCGAAATCACCACGGTTTACCGGAACAGCGATAAACGGTGGAAGACAAGGGAAAAGAAAATGAAAAAAGAAGGAAAAAATATAACGAAGGCGCACGCGGCAGTGGAGAAGCGCCCGTACACTTTGCAGGATGCGGTTCCGCTGTTGCAGAAGGTTAAGTTTGCGAAATTTGACGAGACTGTCGAGGTCACGTTGCGGTTGGGAGTCGACCCCAAGCACGCCGACCAAATGGTGCGGGGCACGGTCGTGCTGCCCCACGGCTTGGGTAAATCGAAAAAAGTCCTGGTGATCGCCAGCGGCGATAAGATCAGAGAAGCGGAAGCTGCCGGCGCCGATTTCTTCGGCGGCGAAGAGATGGTCGAGAAGATTACCAAAGAAAACTGGACCGACTTCGACGCGCTGATTGCCACTCCCGACGTGATGAAGTCTGTCGGACGGCTGGGAAAGATCCTCGGTCCCAAAGGACTGATGCCGAATCCGAAGACCGGTACGGTCACCGTTGACGTGGCCAAGGCGGTGCAGGAAGTGAAGGCCGGCAAAGTGGAATTCCGCACCGACAAAACAGCGCTCGTGCATGTTCCCGTGGGAAAGATTTCGTTCTCGCCCGATAAGTTGATCGAGAACGCGACGGTGTTGATCACGAGCGTCATCAAAGCGAAGCCGTCGGTGGCCAAGGGTAAGTACATCAAGGGTTGCACGCTGAGTTCGACGATGGGGCCGGGGATTTTGCTCGACACGGCGCCGATTGAGACCGCGGCGAAAGCTTAACTGGGGAAGCGCGCCGAACCCGCTGCTTTGCATTCTCGCAAAGAACGCGAGAATGTTCGCGCGGCGCGCCCAGATCCTTCGGCGACCCAAAGCGGGCGCCTCAGGATGACAAACGACAACGAGGGATTGAACTATGGCGGTTACCAAAGCGCGAAAGAAAGAGCAGGTCGAGAAGCTGAGCGCGGACCTGAAGAATGTTTCCAATGCGGTCGTGGCGACTTATACAAAGATGACCGTTGCCCAAGACTACGAACTGCGCAAGGCTCTGCGTGGTGCCGGCGCGAAATATCAGGTTGTGAAGAATACGCTGGTTGAACGCGCCGCCAAAGGCACGAAGATCGAGGAAGGCCTAAAGAATCTGGCCGGGGTTACCTCGATTGCCTACACCACGGGAGATCCTGTGGCCATGGCCAAGGCGCTCACCAAGTGCGCCAAGGACATGCCGGAGTTTACCTTCAAGGTGGGCGTGGTTGAGGGCCGTGTAATTTCGCTCAAAGAGATTGAAGCGCTCGCCAGCCTGCCATCGAAGCAAGAGTTGATGTCCAAGTTATTGTTCCTGATCAATGCGCCGGCGCAGCGTCTGGTTACGGCGATGGGCGCGGTCGGGCGTAATCTGGCCGTGGTAGTCGATCAGGGCGTGCAGCAGAAGAAGTTCAAAGAAGCGTAGATGCTGCGATGGTGTGAAGCGGGCACTCCTGCCCGCTTTGCATGCAGCATCGATCGGGGTTCGCGGGCAAGAGTGCCCGGGCCACACAACAGTTCGGGATGGCGGAAGCCGTCCTCAAGGGATTTGGTTATCGGCGGTCAGGGGTTGCGCGGTTCGGATTCAGGCGTTGTCTGGCGCATGAAAGACGAGTCTGGCGCACTGGAAACCGGCTGGCGGTTAACGAAATCAAAAATTCATAACTAGAAAAGTGGAGAACTAACATGGCAGACCTGCAACAGTTGGAAGATTCAATCGTAGCCTTGTCGCTGCTGGACGCGGCACAGCTGGTAAAGAAACTCGAAGAGCGTCTCGGCGTGTCGGCAGCGGCAGCGGCCCCGGTTATGGTGGCGGGCGGCGGTGCGGTCGCTGGCGCGGCTCCGGCTGAGGAGAAGACAGAGTTCACCGTCCTTCTCAAAGAAGTCGGCGCCAACAAGATCAACGTGATCAAGGCCGTCCGCGAAGTCACCAGTCTGGGCTTGAAGGAAGCCAAGGAACTGGTGGACGGAGCGCCCAAGAACATCAAGGAAGGCGTTTCCAAGGACGAAGCTGAGACCATTAAGAAGAAGTTTACCGACGCTGGAGCTACGGTTGAAGTGAAGTGACCGCGTTTAGCGGGCCCGTTCGGCACTTCGCTTCGCTCAGTTTCTCAGGGCAGGCTAAGAGCTGAGCCGGCTGCGGTCATCCTGAGCGCTTTTTGCGAGGGATCTGGAGCCATCCGTATCTGATCAGTCTGCCACGGCTGATTCGGGCCGACTATGGACCAGATTCCGTGCAAGTCTCAGGAGATGTTCACGTTCTAGTTGTGAAGCCGAGAAGGTAGTGTTAGCATCTAACTTAACACCGCTTCCCTTGGCCTCACTCATCGCGGGCGAGACCCGCTGGGAAGCTTGGGCACTGTTCCGTGGGCAGGCGGAACGGAAACGGCCGAAGGAAACTGGCGCGAAAGATTGCAAATTTACATTGGCGAAACGCCTTGCATGGCGTCTGCGGGAATACTCGTCCCTGCGGGCGCCCGTCGTGTTTTCCACGCTTTACAATGATTTACACAGGTTCGAAACAGCTTAAGTAGCGCGGCGCGATTCTGCGCCCCACATTCCGCGGGTTGTCGCAGCACTCGGCTGCGCCTGACATTGGGAGTTTCTTGATGATGAAGAATAATGCCTTCCGTAAACGATTTGATTTTTCAAAAATTCCAGCCACCATCCAGATCCCGAACCTGATCGAGGTTCAGAAGCGCTCCTACGACCGCTTTTTGCAGATGGATAAGTTGCCCAGCGAGCGCGAAGATGGCGGATTGCAGGCGGTCTTCCAGTCCGTCTTCCCGATCACCGACTTCCGCAACGTATCACAACTTGAGTTTGTGGATTACGCCATTGGTAACTGGGAGTGCAAGTGTGGTCACCTCAAGGGCCTGCACCACCTGCGTACCACTTGTAAGAATTGCGGCAATACCGTTATTACGGATCCTTTCCATCCGGGTGACGTACTCTGCCAAAAGTGCGGAACGTACAACGCCAACACGCCTGATTTCTGCAATAAGTGCGGCGACCCGGTGGGATTGCAGTTGAAGTATGACGTGGCCGAGTGCGAAGAGCGTGGCATGACCTATTCCGCGCCGCTCAAGGTCACGATGCGCCTGACCATCTTCGACAAGGATGCCGAGACCGGCAACCGTTCCATTCGCGACATTAAGGAGCAGGAAGTCTTCTTCGGCGATGTGCCGCTGATGACGCAGAACGGGACTTTCATCATTAACGGTACCGAGCGCGTCATTGTCAGCCAGTTGCATCGCTCGCCGGGCGTGTTCTTCGAGACCGCCAATAACCGCACCTACTTTTTGGGCAAGATCATTCCCTACCGCGGGTCCTGGGTGGAGTTTGAATACGACCAGAAGAATGTGCTCTACGTCCGCATCGACCGCAAGCGTAAATTCCTGGGAACAATTTTCCTCCGCGCCCTGGGGCTGCGTTCCGGCGAAGACATTCTGCGGTCTTTTTACACCGTGGATCGCATTGCGATCAGAGACAAGAAACTCTACTGGACGCTCGACCCCGCCAGTGAGAAGCCCACGAACCTGCTGGGCATGAAGCTGGCGCACAGCATCAAGAACAAGTCGGGAGACGAAATTGCGCACTCCGGCCGCAAGCTGAACCCGCAGATTCTGAAAGAAATTCAGAAGGCGAAGATCTCCGAGATCGAAGTGGACGTCACCGATCTCGAAGGCGCGTGGGCAGCCGCGGATGTGGTTGATACGACCACCGGCGAAGTGCTGCTCGAAGCCAACACGGAACTCTCCGGCGACAAAGTCTCAAAGATTCTGGACTCCGGCGTGGTCGAGATGAGCCTGTTTTTCCCCGAACGCGACGACGTGGGCACGGTGATCAGCCAAACGCTGAAGCGCGATTCCGTGAAGACTCCGCAGGAAGCGCTGATCGAAATCTACCGCAAGCTGCGCCCCGGCGATCCGCCGACGCTGGACACCGCCACGGCGTTGTTCCACGGCATGTTCTTCGACCCGCGCAAGTACGACTTCTCGAAGGTCGGCCGGCTCAAGTTCAACATCAAGCTGTTCGAGAACCAGGACGCGACCAGCCTGGACAAGCGCACGCTTGATCCCGATGATTTCTACGCCACCATCGGCTACCTGCTGAAGCTCCGCAAGAACATCGGCTCGGTAGACGACATCGATCACCTCGGCAACCGCCGTGTCCGCGCGGTCGGTGAGTTGATGGAAAACCAGTTCCGCATCGGCCTGGTGCGCATGGAGCGCGCCATCAAGGAAAAGATGAGCGTCTACCAGGAAATGTCGACGGCCATGCCGCACGATTTGGTCAACGCTAAGCCGGTGATGGCTGCGATCCGCGAATTTTTCGGATCGTCGCAACTTTCGCAGTTCATGGATCAGACTAACCCGCTCTCCGAGATCACGCACAAGCGGCGTCTCTCGGCCCTTGGGCCGGGTGGCCTGTCACGTGAACGTGCAGGATTCGAAGTCCGCGACGTTCACCCCACGCACTACGGCCGTATCTGCCCGATTGAAACGCCGGAAGGTCCGAACATTGGACTGATCTCGTCGTTGAGCTGCTATGCCCGCATCAACGACTACGGCTTCATCGAATCGCCCTACCGCAAGATCAAGGGCGGGCGCGTGATTGACTACGTCTCGGTGGTGAACACCGGCGACAGCGATTATAAGGTCGGCGATCACATGGAAAAACATGAGATCGAGAAGATCAATGCCGAATTGAAAGAGAAGCATAAGAAGCCGGCGCAGATCGATCCGTTCTCGTTTTATCTTTCCGCATGGGAAGAAGACCGGCACACCATTGCGCAGGCCAACGTGGAGCTCGACGACAAAGGCCGCATTGTGGCGGAACTGGTCAACGCACGCAAGGCCGGCAACTTCGTGCTGGTGAGCCGCGACGAAGTCGACTATGTCGATGTCAGCCCGAAGCAGCTGGTCTCGGTCGCTGCATCGCTCGTTCCATTCCTTGAGCACGACGACGCCAACCGAGCATTGATGGGAGCGAACATGCAACGCCAGTCCGTGCCGCTGCTCCGCGCGCAAGCGCCGATCGTCGGCACCGGAATGGAAGGCGTTACGGCTCGTGACTCGGGCGCGGTAGTTCTGGCTCGGCGCAACGGCATTATCGACTCGGTCGACTCCGACCGCATTATCGTGCGCGTTGAAGGCGAGCACCATCCCACGCAGCTTTCGCGTGAGGTGGGCAGCGACATCTACCAGCTCACCAAGTTCAAGCGCTCCAACCAGAACACCTGCATCAATCAGAAGCCGGTGGTCAAGAAGGGACAGCGCGTGCTGAAGGGAGAAGTGATCGCCGACGGTCCTTGCACGGATCATGGCGAGCTTGCGCTCGGACGCAACGTGCTGGTGGCCTTCATGCCATGGCGGGGGTACAACTTTGAAGACGCGATTCTGGTCTCCGAGAAGATGGTGAAGGACGATTACTACACGTCACTGCACATCGAGGAGTACGAAATCGAAGCGCGCGACACCAAGCTCGGCCCGGAAGAAGTCACGCGCGACATTCCCAACGTCAGCGAGTCTATGCTGCGCAATCTGGACGAAGCGGGCGTGATCCGCATCGGCGCCAGCATCAAGCAGGGCGACATTCTGGTGGGCAAAGTTACGCCCAAGGGCGAAACCCAGCTCACGCCGGAAGAAAAGCTGCTACGCGCCATCTTCGGCGAAAAGGCTGGCGACGTGCGTGACGCTTCTCTCTACTGCCCGCCGGGCATCGAGGGTGTGATCGTCGATGTGAAGATTTTCTCCCGCAAAGGCCAGGAAAAGGACGAGCGGGCGAAGTCGATCGAAGCCACACAGATCGGCAAGCTGGAGAAAAATCTCTCCGACGAAATCCGCATTCTTACCGACGAGCGCCTCAAACGTCTGGAGAACATTCTGGGCGGCAAGGAAGTGCAAGCCGACCTGCACGATGAGCGCACCAACAAGCGTCTTTTGACCAAGGGCAATGTGCTGGATCGCGACGCCATCGAGCGCATCTCCACCCGCAACCTGAAGCGTATCAAGTATGCCGATAAGGATCCCCGGGTGAATGAGCAGATCGACGAGATTGAGGAAATGACCTCGCGCCAGATCGATGTGCTCAAGAAGATCGTCAACGAGAAGAAAGAAAAACTCACCAAGGGCGACGAACTGCCGCCCGGCGTGATCAAGCTGGTCAAGGTTTACATCGCCATGAAGCGCAAGCTGAGTGTCGGCGATAAGATGGCCGGCCGTCACGGCAACAAGGGCGTGATCGCACGCATTCTGCCGGAAGAGGACATGCCTTACCTCGAAGACGGAACGCCGGTTGAAATCGTCCTGAATCCACTCGGGGTACCCAGCCGTATGAATGTGGGCCAGATTCTCGAAACTCACCTGGGATGGGCCGGCTACACCTTGGGCGAGAAGATCGGAAGGTTGCTCAAGGAAAACACGCGCACGGAAGCAATTCGTCGCGAGTTGAAGGCCCTGTTCAAGGACTCGAAACTGGCCGACACCATCGGCGAGATGGGTGACGAAGAGCTGGAGGCTTTGGCTCCCACGCTGGCACGCGGCGTCTATATGGGTTCGCCCGTGTTCGACGGCGCGAAGGAAGGCGAAATCAAGGCGCTGCTCGAGCACGCGGGTCTGCCGACTTCGGGCAAGACCACTCTGCACGATGGCATGACCGGCGATCAGTTCGAACAGCCGGTATGCGTCGGCTACATCTACATGCTTAAGCTATCGCACCTGGTGGACGACAAGATTCACGCGCGTTCCATCGGGCCGTACTCGCTCATCACCCAGCAGCCATTGGGTGGTAAGGCGCAGTTCGGCGGACAGCGCTTCGGAGAAATGGAAGTCTGGGCACTCGAAGCTTACGGCGCGGCTTTCATTCTCCAGGAATTGCTGACGGCGAAGTCCGACGACGTATATGGCCGTACCAAGATTTACGAGGCCATCGTCAAGGGCGAAGCTGCTATGGAGCCCGGCGTACCAGAATCGTTTAACGTGCTGATCCGCGAGCTGCAATCGCTCTGTCTCGACGTGGAGCTGATCAAGACCGGGGAGAAGAAGCCCACGGCCAGCGCGGCAGCAGATTAGTACCGAGTACCCAGTACCGAGAAAAAACAGGGCTCGGGCTAGGGCTAGGACGAATTTTGAGAATTTGATAAAGAACGTTTCGTGGATAAGCAGCTCTCGATTCCGCGAAACAGGAACCGCAGTGAGGGCTTGGTACTGGGTACTCGGTACTGGGTGCTGCTGTAAGAGAGCAGGAAGCGGAGGACCACTTGTTTCGTTCGAGCCCGTTCGAAATGCAAAACGCGATCGCCGATTTCGATGCCATCAAGATCAGCCTGGCATCTCCGGAAAAAATCAGAAGCTGGTCTCACGGGGAAGTCACCAAGCCGGAGACCATTAACTACCGCACCTTCAAGCCGGAGCGGGACGGCCTGTTCTGCGCCCGCATCTTTGGTCCGGTAACCGACTGGGAGTGTTTGTGCGGCAAGTACAAGCGCATGAAGCACCGCGGCGTGATCTGCGACAAGTGCGGCGTGGAAGTCACGCTCTCGAAAGTTCGCCGCGAACGCCTGGGACATATCGAGCTGGCTTCGCCCTGTTCGCACGTGTGGTTCTTCAAAGGACTGCCCAGCCGCATCGGCCACCTGCTCGATATCTCGCTGCGCGATCTTGAATCCGTCCTTTACTTCGAGGCCTATGTGGTTGTCGAGCCCGGCGACGCTCCAGTAAAAGAGCGCGAAGTCATCAAGGACGAAGCCAAGTTCCGCGAACTCGATCAGCAGTACCGTCCCGCCGGCTTCAAGGCGATGATGGGCGCAGAGGCCATCAAGGAACTGCTCAAACGCATCGACACCGACGGCTTGTCGATTGAACTGCGCGAGAAGATGAAGAACGAGAGCTCGCTGCAGAAGCGACTCAAGTACACGAAGCGTCTGAAAGTGGTCGAAGCCTTCCGCCGCAGCGGAAACAAGCCGAGCTGGATGATCCTTGATGTCATTCCGGTGATTCCACCGGAGCTTCGCCCGCTGGTTCCACTCGATGGCGGCCGCTTTGCCACCTCCGATTTGAACGATCTCTACCGCCGCGTCATCAACCGCAACAACCGGTTGAAGAAGCTGATGGACCTGCACGCGCCCGAAGTCATCGTAAGAAACGAAAAGCGCATGCTGCAGGAAGCAGTCGACGCGCTCTTCGACAATGGCCGCCGTGGCCGAGTGTTGCGTGGCGCCAACAACCGCCCGCTGAAGTCGCTTTCCGACACGCTGAAGGGCAAGCAGGGCCGCTTCCGGCAGAACCTGCTCGGCAAGCGCGTAGATTACTCCGGACGTTCCGTCATCGTGGTCGGCCCTGAACTCAAGCTGCACCAGTGCGGCTTGCCCAAGAAGATGGCGCTCGAGTTGTTCAAGCCGTTCATTTATCACCGACTCGAACAAACCGGCAACGTCACCACCATCAAGCAAGCCAAGGAAATGGTGGAGCAGCAGGAGCCTATTGTTTGGGACATCCTCGAAGAAGTCATCAAGGATCATCCCGTACTGCTGAACCGCGCTCCCACGCTGCATCGCCTGGGCATTCAGGCGTTCGAGCCGGTGTTGGTAGAAGGCAAAGCCATCCGCATTCACCCGCTAGTCTGCACGGCGTTCAACGCCGACTTCGACGGCGATCAGATGGCGGTGCACATTCCGCTGTCTCCAGAAGCTCAGGTTGAAGCCAGCGTGTTGATGCTGGCGTCGCACAACATTCTTTCACCCGCATCCGGCCAGCCGATCACAGTGCCCACACAGGATATGGTGCTCGGGCTTTACTACCTGACCAAAGGCAAGCCGGGAGCCAAGGGTGAAGGCCGTGTATTCGCCAATATTGAGGAAGTTCTGCTGGCGCTGGAAATGGGTGAAGTGGAAACGCTTTCTCCCATTCGCCTGCGCTACACCGGCGAATTGATCGACCTGACCACCGCTTACGACGATCAGGACATTATTCACACCGAGCCGATTCAAGTGGACCGTACCTTCATCAACACGACGGTAGGCCGCGCCATTCTTAACGACCACCTGCCTGAAGGCATGCCTTACATCAACGGCTTGCTGAAGAAAAAAGGCATCGGGGCGCTGGTGAACTATGGCTACCTCCGGTTCGGGCTCGAGACCACAGTGAAGATGCTCGACGAGGTGAAAGAGTTCGGCTTCAAGTACGCCACCAAGGCCGGCCTTTCCATCGGCATCGACGACATGGTCATCCCCGACAGCAAGAAGACCTTGGTCAAGGATGCCGAAAAGCAAGTCGTCGCCGTGCAGCAGCAATACCTGGACGGCGCCATCACCAACGGCGAACGCTACAACAAGGTCATCGAAATCTGGTCGGCGATCACGGAAAAAGTTGCCGATGAGATGTTCGGGCAGATGCAGCGGGCCGACAAGGAAGGATTCATCAATCCGATTTACGTCATGGCCGATTCCGGTGCTCGCGGATCGAAACAGCAGATCCGCCAGCTCTCCGGCATGCGCGGTTTGATGGCCAAGCCTTCCGGCGAGATTATCGAGTCGCCAATCACGGCAAACTTCCGTGAGGGTCTGACGGTGCTCGAATACTTCGTCTCGACTCACGGCGCCCGCAAGGGTCTGGCCGATACCGCGCTCAAGACGGCGGATTCCGGCTACCTTACTCGGCGTCTCGTCGATGTGGCGCAAGACGTCATCATCAGCGAATACGATTGCGGAACCGTGGACGGCATCTACGTCCAGGGTATCGTCGAAGCCGGCGAAATTATCGAGCCGTTACGCGACCGAATTGTGGGCCGCGTTTCACTCGAGAAGATCAAAGACTACGACGGCAACGTGATCGTTGACATCAACAACGAGATTACCGAGGAGCTCGCGGTGGCCATTCAGGCTGCCGGAATTGAGCGGGTGAAGATTCGTTCGGTGCTCACGTGCGAATCGAAACGCGGTGTCTGCGTCATGTGCTACGGCCGTAATTTGGCTTCCGGACGGCTGGTTGAACTGGGCGAAGCGACGGGCGTTATCGCCGCGCAATCGATCGGTGAGCCTGGAACGCAGCTCACCATGCGTACCTTCCACATCGGCGGCACGGCGTCTCGAGTCTCTGAGCAGTCGCGTCTCGATGCCAAGAATAAGGGCAACGTGCGCTTCATCGGATTGCAAACGGTTAAGTCGAAGTCTGGCGACCTCGTAGTCATGAACCGCCAGGGCTCGATCGCAGTGGTCGACGAAAAGAACCGCGAGCGTGAGCGCTACTCCGTAATTTATGGCGCTAAGCTTAAAGTTAACGACGGCGACGCGGTGGAGCAAGGCAAGGTCATGGTCGAGTGGGATCCTTACACCTTCGCCATCCTCACCGAAATCGGCGGTACGGCGCAGTTCAAGGACTTGCAGGAAGGCGTCACGCTGCACGAAGAAGTCGACGAGGTTACCGGATTGTCGCGGCACGTTGTGGCCGATTCGCCCGACGAGAAGCGCCAGCCGGCGATCGTGGTCAAAGGCAAAGGCAGCAAGCGCTACCTCATGCCTTCCCGCGCTCACCTCATGGTGCAGGATGGCGACACGGTTTTCCCGGGAGACGTGCTCGCTAAGATTCCGCGCGAGACTACCAAGACCAAAGACATCACCGGTGGTCTGCCGCGTGTTGTCGAATTGTTCGAAGCCCGCAAGCCGCATGAAACCGCGGTCATCAGCGAAATCGATGGCACGGTGAAATTCGGGGAAGTCTCCAAGGGCCAGCGCAAACTGTATGTGCAGGCCGATAACGGCACGGAAAAAGAATACTCAGTGCCGCGCGGCGTTCACATCAATGTGCAGGAAGGCGAGCGCGTCAAGGCGGGCGAACCGCTTATGGACGGCCCGCTCAACCCGCACGACATTCTGGCCGTGCTCGGCGAAAAAGAGCTGCAGTCCTACCTGGTGAACGAAATCCAGGAAGTTTACCGGTTGCAGGGCGTCAACATCAGCGACAAGCACATCGAAGTGATTGTCCGCCAGATGATGCGCTGGGTGAAGGTCGAGGACGTGGGCGACACCACGTTCCTGCTGGAGCAGCAACTGGATAAGTCCGCTTCCGCGAAGAGAACGAGCGCGTGATCAAGGAAGGCGGCAAGCCGGCTA
>JGI12635J15846_10003728_pt1 | contig 13226 bp, 11 predicted proteins | sample BlaSpr_A8_OM2_M2_FD_15846 | JGI IMG/M metagenome (IMG submission 15846) | reverse complement strand
GACCTCAGCCGCCCCAGGAGCGTCCGCAGCCGCAGCAGCAGGCACCTCACGCTACGCAGCCGCAGCACGCGCCCCAACCGCCGCCCAACCAGAAGCCAAAACCAAACTGAAGGTTAGCAGGACGAGTAAATGCCAGCTCCAATCGGGGCTGGCATTTGCTTTTACTGCTGTAAACTCGCACTGAGGCCGGAAGCTTTGCCTCGAAGGTTGAGCATTTTGAAATGGAAGTGCGCGTCTTATTTTTCGGGATGCTGAAGGATTTTGCCGGGCGGGACTCCGAGCAGCTTACTCTGCCGGAAAACGCCACGCTCGAAGATCTGCTTGGGCACTATGGGGAAGGGAATCCGCGCCTAAAGCAGGCCCTGTCGTCCATAGCAATTTCGGTGAACCAGGAATACGCTCCTCAGAGCACAAAATTGGCTCACGGAGATGAGGTCGCATTGCTGCCCCCGGTGAGCGGAGGCTCAGCGCGCGCCCCGCTCCACGAAACCAGTCCGATGTCCCACGCTGCGATCACCAGGGAGGAAATCAACGCCGGCCAGATCATCGAGGAAATCAAGCGTCCCTCCGACGGCGCAGTAGCCGTATTTGAAGGAATCGTCCGCAATCAGAGTCGAGGCCGCCGGACTCTCTACCTGGATTACGAGTCTTATGAAGAAATGGCCCTTAAACAGATGGAAGCTCTAGCCCAGCGGGCTCTTGGAGACTTCAGGATTCGCGACGCGAAACTCATTCACCGCCTGGGACGACTTGAAATTGGCGAAACCAGCGTGTTGATCGTAGTAGCCTCCGAGCATCGAGACGCGGCCTTCGATGCCAGCCGCTGGCTGATTGATACACTTAAGCGCACCGTCCCTATTTGGAAGAAAGAGTACTTTGAAGATGGCGCGGTGTGGGCCGCAGGAGAACCTTTTCCCGCCGAAATCCGAGGGGCCGAGGGCAGCCATTGAAAAATCGCTGCATCTAACCGCAGAGCTTGCTTAGTAACGCCTTCGAGAAAAGAACACTGAGAGCAATCCAAATCTTCATGCCACGTCTGATTGTCTTTTTTGCGCTCGCGGTCGCAATTTGCCCTGCCCAGGTGCCAAAGCCACCATGGGCTTCATCTCCCTCGGGGACTGCGCAACCTCCTGCGCAGGCTTCAGCTTCCTCTAAGAGCCCCAGCGGGAGGGTCGACGAGCCGCAAACCGATAGCACGTTCAAAGTCGATGTAAAGCTGGTGAACGTGTTTGTCACGGTTACTGATGCCGAGGGCGCTCCGATCGCGACCTTGACTAAAGATAATTTCGCGTTGCTCGAAGATGGAAAGCCGCAAAAGGTGGCAGTATTTGCCAAGGAATCCGCGTTGCCGCTTTCCATCGTGCTGGACATTGACACAAGCTTGAGCACCCGCAAAGACCTGTCATTCGAATTGGCGTCCGCTCGCCGCTTTGCGCACGCCATTTTGCGTCCCGTGGATGCCCTTTCGTTATACGGGTTCAATGAAATAGTGACCGAGATCGTTCCTTTCACTCCCGATCTCCGAACCATCGATCGCGGCATCGAGCGGGTTCAGCTTGGGTCGGCGACGGCTCTTTACGATGCGCTTTATCTCGGCGCGCAAGCCCTCGAGCCGCGTCAGGGACGGAAGGTCATGGTGGTGATAACTGACGGCGGCGATACCATGAGCAAAGTGGATTACAAAGAAGCCGTTCGGGAGGCGCAACACGCAGAGGCAATTGTGTACAGCATTATTGTTGTGCCCATCGAATCCAGCGCTGGACGCGACACCGGTGGAGAGCACGCGCTGATTCAGCTTTCAGAAGATACCGGCGGTAAATATTTTTACGCGATGTCGAATGCGCAGCTCGACGAGGCCTTTCAGCGGATCAGCGACGAACTTCGCACTCAGTATTTGCTGGCCTACTATCCATCGCAGAGAATGTCGGATTCGGACTTCAGGCGAATCGAAGTCTCTGTAGATGGCGTGCCATCTGGTTCCGACTATAAAGTACGTCATCGCTCTGGCTACTACACCTCGAAGTCGCAATAACGAAGTCGCAATAACCGAGAGAGAACAATGCTTTCCATTAACACGAGTTATGTTCAGTACTGTAAACTCACACAAAGTAAAAAAGTGACGATGCACACGTAGGGGCGGATGTCCCATCTGCCTTGCCGGATATTGCCGGCGAGCTTCCCGGCGCTCGCCTGCCCAGACCATTGCGTTTGGGTCTACGTGAATCTGGAAGGAAAGGTTGTTAAACGATGAGGCTGAACTATGTGTCAGGTCGGCGATTAAGAATCGCGATCATGACAGTAGCCGCTCTACTTGGAATCGCATCGACAACTCTCGCTCAATCAACCAGCGCGACCGGCAGTATCGCCGGAATTGTGACCGACCCCAATGGATCCGCGGCTGGCGGCGTGAAGGTTGTCATCATGAGCGTGGACACCGGGCAAGAGCTGGACGTCATCGCTTCGGCGGCCGGCCTCTACACTTCCGGGCCTGTGATTCCGGGAAATTACGCAATCCACATTGACGTGAGTGGCTTTGCGCCCGTTGAGTTTCCCGTAACTATCCACGTCGGAACCACTGCCTCGGGCAATGTGCGCTTGCGGCCGACTACCGGGGACAAAAAGAAAGGACCCGACTCAGCGCCGCAAATCAATCTCAATCAGGCCACAATTCAGGGCGTCATCACGACGCCCCAGATCGAAGGCCTTCCGGCGAACGGGCGCAACTATCTGGACCTTGCCCAATTGGAGCCGGGAATCCAGATTTTGGACGCCACCAACTTGGACCCTACCAAGAGCGGTGTTTTTTCGGTTTCAATCGACGGCCGTTCCGGGCGCACTACAAAAAATCTGCTCGATGGGATCGACATCTCAGACGCTCGGCACGGAACCACGACGCAAAATCTCTCGTCAGGTTCGATCCAGGAATTTCAAGTCGCGCAGTCCAACTTGGATATTTCTTCCCCGATGACGTCGTCCGGAGCGGTCAGTGCGGTGACGCGGCCGGGCGGCAAGAGCCTCCACGGCGGCGGGTTTTATGGATTCCGCGATCAAGACGTCGGATTCGCGGCATTGCCCGGCGGACACAATTCACACTTCGAGCGGAATCAGTTTGGCGGTAATCTCGGCGGTGCGATCATCACAGATAAGCTGTTCTTTTTTGTGGACGGACAACGGACGAAACAGGACTCTCGCACTACTCCTAACCTCAACTATCCGTTCAATGGAATCGGAGTTAGCTATAACGATCCATTTCGCGACAACATGCTGCTTGGACGCATGGACTGGATTGGCGAGAACATGCGCGCTTTTTTTCGCGCGACCTATAACGAAGATAGCGTCATCGGACCTGCTAACAATTATTCGCCTTTTCGCAGCCATGGCAACACACCTGGATACGCCTTCGGAGCGGATTTCTACCATGGAGGCATCACTCATAGCCTTCGCCTGGCCTACACCCGATACGCGAATCACTTAAATTTGGCCAATGGGGCCGGGCTGTTAATTGGCTCGCCGTCGCTCACTATCCAGAATACGGGCATCAACGCCGGACCGAATCCGGCAGCCCCCCAGTCAACGGTTCAAAGCAGTAAGCAGTTCCGATACGACGGATCAAAGGTTTGGAACAATCACGTGCTCCGCTTTGGAGGGTCGTTCGATCGCATTTCCACCGGAGGCCTCACTCCATTCGGAAGCCTTGGACCGACTGTGACTGGATCTCCTACAATCGCCAACCAGCTTGCCATACTGGGCAATCCCAACGCTTATGCTCCTGCTTTGAACCCGAAAGATCCGGCAGGGCAGCTGGATAATCCTTTGAATTATCCTGTCGCGTCGATCACGATCAGCAATGGCCAGGGGTTTTTCGCCGAAAATTCGGCGTTCGGATCCCCACATGGCGGGCAGGCCGATAACCGTTTCGAGTTTTATGTTGGCGACGCATTCAAAGTCAAGAGAAACCTCACCGTAAATTATGGTGCGCATTACCTTCGCGACAGTGGCCTCACCAACTCTGATCTCGCCGGCATCCCTCTGCTGAATGGATTCGGGCCCACGTTAGGCAATGCCGTCCACCAGCCAAATCTCAACTTCTCGCCTCAGTTAGGAATCGCGTGGGCGCCGTTCAGCGGCGAGAAGACAGTATTTCGTGCCGGTGCAGGCCTCTATTACGACAGCAACCTGTTTGGCAACAGTCTTCCCGACCGCGGTCTGCGCCTTCCACAGGGTCAGTACTATGCTCAACAACCTCTCTGCGGACCCGGAGAATACTCCGTACTTCTCCCAAATGGCACGGCCCTTACCAGTTCTGATGGGCTTAACATTGCGACCCAGATTTGTGGTCATCCCCTTAGCGGCATTGTTGGCGGCGTGAGCGTTGCCCAGGCTATCGCGGATTTGCAAAGTACAGTCGCGACTGCTAGCGCAGTCCCAGGGGCAAATGGATTTTATGCCGGCAAGACTGGCAGCACGCTGGGATCAATGTTGTCTCCGAACTACGTGAGTCCGCGAACGGTGGAGTTCAACATCGGAGTGCAGCATCAATTCGGGCGCAACACCGTCGTCTCCATAGATTATGTTCGCAGTAACGGCACTCATTTTTTGTTGGGGGTAGACCGCAATCACGTCGGCGACGCCAGCAATCTGAACGTCACTAAAGCCCTGCTTGCCATCAACCGAACCATCGTCGCTAACGCTCCATCCTGCGGTCTGGTGACTCAATCTACTTCCGTCGCCGGCATTACCTGCTATCTCAGACAAGTTCACGGGGCTAGCATCTCCGACTTTGCGGCGCGTGGCCTCGACAGCTCCGGCGCGTTTGCAAACCCTCTTGCAGCCTATCCCGGAGATAATCCCTCGCTGGGTCAAGGTCTATTTTTTGAGCCAATCGGAAACTCACGTTATCGCGCCATGGACCTTTCAGTGCGTTCTGCCATGGATCATCCAGTCCGCGGGGTTGAGAGAGCAAATTGGCAGCTCGCTTATTCGTGGTCGAAGTTCCAGGATAATGTTCCCGTCGGTAATGGCACATCTGGTGATCAAGATGTTCTGACCAACGCAGTTGATTGGAACAGTCCAAATCGATTCTTCGGGCCTTCAGGGCAAGATCGAAAACACCAGATTTCCTTTGGCGCAGTGCTCGATTTGCGATACGGAATCGAGTTGAGCATGCTCGGGCATTTTGACTCACCTCTTCCACTCACTGTCTTTCTTCCTCAACTCAGCGGTGGGGGCGTACCGGGAGAGATTTTCCGCAGCGACGTAACCGGAGACGGAACAGTGGGAGACGTTGTATCGGGATCGAATATTGGCAGCCTTAACCTCGGCAGCTCAGGAACCAATGTCACCAAGATTATCAACACTTACAACAACGCCATTGCGAACCGTCCCACGCCCGCGGGAGTCGCCCTCATCACCAACGGTCTCTTTACCCAATCGCAATTGCTGCAGTTGGGTGCGGTCACCCCGACGCTGGCGAGCGCTACTCCGAATCTCGGAGCCGCGTGGCTGAAGACACTAGATTTAACGCTCTCGCGGCCCTTCAAGATCAAGGAACGCTTCACCCTCGCGCCCAGCGTTTCTGCCTTTAACGTCTTCAACTTTGTGAATTTCAACGGTTCTATGAATTCTTCGATCGGGATCCTGCAATCCCTGGCCGGCCCGACTCCGATCTCAACCCTCGGCTGCGGAACATCACCCACATGCGGCTCCGCCAGAGTCGGACCTGGTTCCGGAGTATTTTCGCAGGGTTCCGCGAGGCAATTGGAGTTTGGGATCCGACTGACGTTTTGAGAGTAAAATGTGGCTATGTCATTCCAGGGCGCACAAACTCCATCGCGAAAAGGTAAATCGCCGCCTCCGGACGAAACATCTGAGGAAGCTGCTTATCTCAAATGGCTCGGCGACAAGCAGAAACCTGTGTGCGTGAAACTCGCGGATGGCGAGGTCGTGCGAGGCTGGATTGAGTACTATGATCGCAACATGATCAGGCTCACGCGAGAGAACGAGCCCAATCTGTTCATCTTTAAGCACGAAATCATGTACGTCATGGAAGATGGTTCTAAGCGCGGTAATTCCTGATCTGACCGCTCCTGAAAGGCCTCCGAATATATCTTGTCGAACAATTTAGACAACTACAAATATGTTCCGGCTATGGCAGAGATTGCCCGCGAAGCCGGGGCATTGCTCATGGACTACTTCCGCCGGTGCGTCGCGGTTGAATATAAAGGCGAAGCTGACCTGGTCACGGCGGCTGACCGCGCATCGGAAACGTTAATTCGCGATCGAATCCGCGCCCTATGGCCGTCACACGACATTCTCGGTGAGGAAGAAGGACTGATCGACACAGGCAGCGACTATCGCTGGTACGTCGATCCCCTGGATGGCACTACAAATTTTGCCCACGGATTCCCGGTGTTCTGTGTCTCAATGGGGCTCGAGCACAAGGGCAAGCTCATCGCTGGCGTTGTCTATGATCCAACGCGCGATGAGATGTTCACCGCCGAAGCCGGATTGGGGGCATTTCTCAACCAGCAGCGAATCCACGTTTCCGCAATAGCGAAATTGAGTGAGAGCCTGCTAGCGACCGGTTTTCCAAGCCAAAAACGCCATAAGAATCCAAACATCTTTTTCTATCACCAGATCACTCTGCGCACCCACGGAGTCCGCCGCGCCGGCTCTGCCGCGCTGGATCTTTGCAGCATAGCCGCCGGCCGCTTCGAAGGCTTCTGGGAGTTCAATCTCAACCCTTGGGACACTGCGGCAGGAGTGCTTCTCGTGGAAGAGGCCGGAGGAAGAGTCACCGACTTCAAGGGCATGCCGTTTCAACTCAACAGCCGCGAAACCGTAGCTTCGAACAACCTCGTACACGAAGCGATGTTGAATGAGTTCGAACAAATCTTCTCCGGACGCGATCTCGAGCCGCTGCCTGATGTTCAGGCGTACAAGAGATAGTCGTCAGGAACCCTGACCCTACAAGCGACTCTGTCATCCCGACCGCTTAACACATTTGTCATCCCGACCGAAGAGAAGCGGAGTGGAGGGACCTGCTTTAAGATATTTAAAACCTTATGCCCCGGAAATCCACGGCAGCCACGAAACCAAAACCTTCCAAACCGGCAAAGAACTATTGCTTCGCCTGCGGAAAAGATAATCCTCAAGGCATGCATCTGAAGTTCGTCCATGATCCGAAGCGGCGGGGCTTCACATGCCGCTTTCGTCTCAGCAAGCGCTACACCGGCCCCCCCGGATACTGCCATGGCGGAATCATCGCCACAATTCTCGATGATGCCATGGGGAAATTGAACAAGCTCCGCCAGGTTTCCGCTGTGACTGCGCAAATGTCGATCGATTACTTGAAGCCGGTTCCTCTAAACCGGCCGTTGCGCGTTGACTCGCGAGAGTTGCGCGTGAACGGCCGCCGCCATTTCCACATTGCAGAGATCGTGAACGCCAAAGGCGAAGTACTGGCGCGAAGCCGCGGCGTGTTCGTCGCCATTGATCCCGAGCGCCTCTTCGGCAAACATGTCCGGAAGTGACGAGCCGACTCAAGAAAAGCAGGTCCCTCCACTCGCCAGTTGATTTGCTTCACAAATTAACTGACTCGGTCGGGATGACAGAAATATTAAGTTTTCAAATACATTGTCATCTCGAGCGAAGGAGGTCGTTCGCTCGCGAACGACTTCCACAGTCGAGAGACCTGCTGTTTTGGCCGCCACTGCTAAGTGTTTTCTCCCCTTTTTGATGCCTGGGCGGTAAAATAACAGCAGCAACTCCTGAGCGCTCCCAAGCGCGTTTCACGATCCAGAAAAGAGTTCATACATGTCTCAACATAACGGAAATTCCACCAGCCTTCGCCTGAAGACCGGCCTCGCCGAAATGCTAAAGGGCGGCGTCATTATGGACGTCACCAACGCTGAGCAAGCCACCATCGCCGAACAGGCCGGGGCAGTCGCGGTCATGGCGCTCGAGCGCGTCCCGGCGCAGATTCGCGCCGAAGGTGGAGTCGCTCGCATGGCGTCCCCGAAAAAGATTCGCGAGATTATGGCTGCGGTTTCGATCCCAGTGATGGCGAAGTGCCGCATTGGCCACTTCGCCGAGGCCCAAATCCTCCAAGAACTAGGCGTGGATTACATCGACGAGTCTGAGGTGTTGACGCCCGCCGACGAAGCGCATCACGTGGACAAGCATGCTTTCAAAGTTCCATTCGTTTGTGGGGCGCGCAATCTCGGCGAAGCCCTGCGCCGCATCGCCGAAGGCGCTGCCATGATTCGCACCAAGGGAGAAGCTGGCACCGGAGACGTCGTCCACGCCGTGAAACACATCCGGCAGATTGTGCAGGAGATGAAAATCCTCACCGTCCTCGGCGAAGAAGAACTCTATGCGAAGGCCAAAGAACATCAGGCTCCGTACGAACTGATAAAGCTGGTGGCCAAAGCAGGGAAGCTGCCGGTCCCGAATTTTTGTGCCGGAGGCATCGCCACTCCCGCCGACGCGTCTCTAGTCATGCAGCTGGGCGCTGAAGCCGTTTTCGTCGGCTCCGGAATCTTCATGAAAGACTCCACAACCTTCGCCGATCCCGCCGAAGCCTCTCTTCGCGCCAAAGCCATCGTGCAAGCAGCCACGCACTTCAACGATCCCAAAGTGTTACTCGAAGTTAGCGCCGATCTAAGCAGCATGAAAGGCTTGGCCGTGGGCGCGATGGACCAAGCAAACATGCTGCAAACCCGAGGCTGGTAACTGGGTGCCCGAGGCCTCGCATGAACATTCCCAGCCTTCGCGGCCGCCCCCTTTTTTGGCGACCCCGCGTAATTGCGTCCGGTCTCACTCCTTGAGTAGATGCCAGGCTTCGCGGTAACTCTCGTAGAATGCGCCAGTTTGATTGCCTTTCCCATGTGGGTAAACACGGATGGTTTTGCTGCGTCCCAGTGCTTCCACAGGAATCACGTACCAAATGTTGTATCGAGCAACGAAGACGGCGATAAAGTCAACTTCTGCCTGAGTATAGAGGCGGAGCTCCTTGCCGCACCTGTATGCGACAAGGATGTGGAATCCGGTGCGGCCGTGAGTTCTTCTCGGGGTGAAGCAAGATTTCACCTGCACGCGAGACAGGCGGCGGCCATGCTGCATCAGGAAATCGCACGGATGGCTGTCGCCGTAGGGCCTCGCGACCCCGATGCCTTCGATGGCTGAGCGATACATGAACGCGATTTCGGCGACTTCGCCCATGCGCTTGGGGCCGAGATGTCCGACGGGCATATAAGCTTTGCGTGGTTTCAAAATTGATCCCATATTTCTGGCGGAAATAGAAAAAGGCGCGGAAAGAATCCGCGCCTTGTCGCCTTTTATTTAGCTTCTATATCTAGAATAGCAAATTGAATGGGGAGATCATGCCACATTTGGGGGGTTTATTGTGTCCATTGATTCATGGAGTTAGGTTAAATCGGGATCGTTTGACCCCTTGACAAGAATTTGGCGGTTGCACAGGAAATGGTGCAAAAGTACATTTTGGTTAGAAGGTTGACATCCCCACTCAACCCAAAAACGGGCTTGAATGGGCCACCGTCCAAGGGCTGGCGGACGCCCTCGTCCGTGCTTGCCGTCTGGGCGTAAAATGTTGTGATGACTCCTGACGCTTCCGAACTTTTAAAGATAGCGCTGGCCCTCCCACCTGAGGAGCGCGCTGCCTTGGCCGGGTCGCTCCTAGAGAGCCTCGATGATGACCCGCCCGATGCCGGTGTGGAAGCTGCCTGGGACGAAGAAATCAAGCAACGAATTGAGGAAATTGATTCGGGCAAGGTTCAGATGATTCCTTATGAAGAAGTGCGTCGCCGCATAGCAGCCTTGCTGTCAGATGTCAGCAAGTAAGCCCTACCGCTTCCATCCTCAAGCATGGCAAGAGGTGGAATCGGCTGAAAAGTGGTATAGGCAGCGCAATCCCGAAGCGAGTATCAGATTCCTTTCTGCTTTACACGATGGGTTGGAAAGCATTTCCCGCTGGCCAGAGCGCTGGCCGAACTATTTACAGAAGACGCGAAGATTGGTTCTCCACCAATTTCCGTTTTCGATCGTTTACCGCGACGAACCTTCGGCGGTCAGCATTGTGGCCGTCGCTCATCACAAGCGAAGGCCGGGATATTGGAAAGACCGGTTGTAACGTCTCCGTTTTTAGCGGCAACTTGGCTGCGTCACCCGGAATGGATTCAGTGTGTTTTGTCGGATGCGTCTGGGACCCGCGTCTGATCGGTGATCCAGTTTACTTCCCACGTCTTGCCGCCGTCGTTTGAGAACGACTGCTCGAAGTGTGGTGTGTCTGTGTCCAGGTTGGTCCAGGCAAATCGAACGAAAATGATTTTTCCGTTGAGATCGTCCTGGGCGTAGAACTCGCCGCGTCCATTTTTGAACTCGCCGATCTGGGGCGCAACGACCTTGCCATCCTTGCTGTTCGCCCAATAGAGGCTCCACTGGTGGGTTTGGGGATTGTATGTGCGCAAGGTCAGACCTTCGATGTGACCGGTTGGACCGTCGACTTCGATGGTGTCCAACTCGGCGCGGCCGTCCCAAATTTTGTAGCAGACGCCAGTACCCTCAAATTCGACCCAGGTCGTCGAGCCTGTCAAAGGATGCAGACGGCGTTTGAGGTGATATTTCCATGAGCCAATCAGAGGATCGAAATCGTGTTGCCCATTGCGTTCGACGGAGGTGTTTTGAGGGCTTGGGTTTGAATTCTGCTGAGAAAGTACCTGAATGGAATAAAAGACGACTAGGATAAATGCCGCGAGATAAGCCCGTTTCTTGTTCATTTGGATTGGCGCCTCCGTTGGTTCGACTCGCATGCTGGAAAAGGGTTAGCTCAATCAGGCTATCCCTACTTCCGTGGAGCGTGTATAGACCTCAGCGGCTAAAAAAGCCGTCTCTGTAGCTAGGACTTTATCGCAGTGCTGAAAGCGCTGCGACACCCAAAAGCCTACGCCCACCCAAGAGCCTGCGCCCCCCAAAAAGCTTGAGCCACCGTCCTGTGTGGTGGACGATTGAAAGCTAAAAGCAGATTCCTCGCGTGTTGCTTTCGGCAGCATGCCTATTTGGGGGCTCGGAATGACAATATTTTTGGAGCGGAGGGATTCTCCGGCCGGGGGGCGGCTGTCGGTGGAAAGTGCAGAGGTCCTTCGTTGGGAGTCATTCGCGATCGAATGACTCCGCCGCCTCAGGATGACAATGAGGGGCTACGCTTCAATCGTTCACAAGCACCGCGGCTGGGGGTTTTGCGAGTGCTGTCCGCTAACTATTGACTGGGGTGATAGTGTTGTGTTGCAAAAAATGACACGTGCAATCTAGGAGGCGGGCCCTTTCATGAGAACATCCCGGCGAGATTTTGCGAAATTGTCGGCGCTTGGCTTGGCGGCAAATGCAATCGGCGCGGTTCCTCTATTGTCGAAGGCGTCTTTAGCCTCGTCTGCATCAGCTTCGTCTACATCAGCCCCGTCTACAGCCGGCGACATTTCCGTTTGGGTGACCAGCGATAAGTCCCGCTATGCTCCGGGAAACACAATCGCGTGGAAGGCGGCATCAGGTGGCACGTCCGCCAATGCCATTGCGTTGCATCCGGAAACCAAGTTTCAGCCGATCTTGGGATTTGGAGCCGCTTTTACTGACGCGGCCTGCTATACGCTGAACCAGCTTGCACCCGCGCCACGCGCCCAGTTGTTTCACGAACTCTTCGATCCCGCGGAAATGGGTTTCAGCGTTTGCCGCACATGTATTGGAGCGAGCGACTACTCGACCAAGGTCTATAGCTTCGATGAGGGCGCGCCAGATCCGGATCTCACCCGTTTTTCGATCGACCATGATCGTGAGTACATTCTGCCCATGCTGCGGGAGGCGCGCAAAGCCAATCCTGATCTGTTTTTGTTCTCGTCGCCGTGGAGTCCGCCCGGCTGGATGAAAGGCAACAACAGTATGCTGGGCGGCGCGATGCAGCGAAAATACATGCCATCGTATGCAAACTACTTTGTGAAATTTTTGCAAGGATACGCCGCCGAAGGCGTCCCCGTGCAGGCGGTCACGGTTCAAAACGAACTAGACACGGAACAAGACGGACGCATGCCCGCCTGCGCCTGGCCGCAGGAATACGAGGCGGATTTTGTCCGCAACATGCTTGGGCCGACGTTTGAGAAGAACAATGTCGAGACAAAAATCTGGATCATCGATCACAACTACAACTTATGGGGACGCGCTCTGGGCGAGTTGGAGACCCCCAACGTCCGCAAATATACCAATGCGATCGCGTGGCACGGGTATGTGGGCCAGGTGGAGTGGATTGACCGAGTGCAAGAAAAGTATCCGGACGTAGAGATGTACTGGACCGAAGGCGGCCCGGACTATACCGACCCGCATTACCTGGATGATTGGAGCAAATGGAGTGCGACCTTTACTGGAATTCTGCGACATTGGTGCCGGTCGATTACCTCGTGGAACATCGCGCTCGACGAAAAAGGCAAGCCGAATATCGGGCCGTTCCCTTGCGGCGGGCTGGTTTCAATCAACGGCAGTACGAAAGAGATCGCCCGTTGCGGACAGTTCTGGGCCTTCGCTCACTACAGCAAAACCATCCGCCGAGGGGCGCGGCGTTTCGATTCGCAAAGCGGCGGAAATGATATCCAGCATGTGGCCTTCGAGAATCCTGATGGGCAGCGTGTGTTGGTGGTGACCAATGCAGGTGCTCCGACAATCGCAGCTTTGCGGCTTGAGGGAATGCAGGCAGACGTTCCCCTCGACGCCAACTCGGTCACGACGCTGGCGTGGCGGTGATGTCCTCGGAAGCTAGGTTCCATTGAGGCAGCTGGCCCGCCATCCCCCTACTCCCATCCTCCACTGGGTAGGCTTTAGCTGGATAGATTCAGTGCGCTTTGTCGGATGCGTCCCGGACGCGGGTTAGCTGCGATGTGGCGGGTGCCGTGTAACTGACGCTACCTGGCTCTTCCGGCAGCGCCGAGGCTAGAGCGAGCGCCATTCCAGCGAAGAGCAACGTGTCTGCGACGTAATTGATCGCTTCGGTGATCTGTGGCGCTGACCCGTCCCGCGCCAAGATCAAAATAGGCAAGTACAGAAATAGTGTGAGCAGAGTCATCAATATCCCGATTGAAGTTGCAGCGATCCGAGAATGTTTGTTGATGACTAGGCCGATGCCCGACCCCAGGAGGATCGCACCCGTTAGGTATCCCCAAGCTGGGCGA
>JGI12635J15846_10003726_pt1 | contig 13230 bp, 11 predicted proteins | sample BlaSpr_A8_OM2_M2_FD_15846 | JGI IMG/M metagenome (IMG submission 15846) | reverse complement strand
AGGACCCGGCCGGCTCACGGAAACCTGCAGGTAGTACGGTTCTGGAAGGTGCTCGTACCATTGCCACCCTGCGTAGCCGCCGATGATAACGGCCAGGAGAGCCACTGTCGTCAGCCAGAAGCCCTTAGGATTTGCGGCGCGGCGCGCAGCCAGCCAGTCGATGGATCGGGTGGTCCAAATGCGCAACCTGGCAATGGCTCGCGGGAGCCAGTCTGGCGGGGTCCATTTGATCTGTCCGAATATTGCCCGCAGAACGGGGGCCAGGAACCGTTGGAACGCGCCAGCTATTGTTGCGCCAAGTCCAGCGAGAAATTTCATCGTCGTGAGCTATTAGACGAAGGCACTCTTATTCCGTTACAAAGGCTGTGAATAGGTATCTTCTCGGAGACCTACACCGTTAACTGGTTGTCAGATAGGAGTCCACCCGCGACTCTTTGCTAGCGGCAAAGCGCAACAGACTGTGGCATGGGACCGACTTATGTCGCTGCGAGTTTTCTTAGCCATTCTGACAGTCGCTACCTGGCGAACTCGCACGCACCAGGAAGGTCTCTTGGCGCGTGTGGCCGACCTTTATCATTCCGAACGAGTGCGCTCTCCCGGCGAGATTGTCAGATTTGCTGGAACTGGGGTCGGGAACGATACGGCCAGCTGGCAGAGGGTGAGTCGCTGCTTTGCCGGCGGTTCCCTAGTTGGATGCCAGCGAATGTCTTCGGCGCCGAACCATCTCGTCAGGGCGGAGCGAAGCCGCCGCTCAGCTTCATCGTACGTGTCGCGCGCGGACGCAACCCACGCGACGTAACCGTCCGGACGAATCAGAAAGGCATCAGCAGGTGGTCGGCCCGGCGCCGGCGATCGACGTTAAGTATCGTTGAAGTTGACCGCCACCCTCTCCCGGCCTCTCCCGCGAGCGTCGCGGGAGAGGCCGTTGGCGCGGCGCAGCTCTAGTTAGTCTCGCCGCCGTTCTGGTTTACGTAGTTCGCGAACTTCTGCTGAAGCTGAGGATCGTTCTGCACCATCTGGATCACCTGGTTGTACTGCTGAGGATCCAGACCTTCGTTGCGGACCGCGGCTATCTTCTGTGACTGCGCAGCCGCCGGGTCGGCCTGAGAGCTATTGCCGCTCGATTGATGCGCGATCTGATCCACCTTCACGTATGCCTTGGCGGCCTTCTGCAGCGTCGCGTCATCGATCTGCGCGCTTTGGCCCGGTGCCGACGACATGGAACCGCTCTCGCCCATCGATCCCGAGGAACTCGACGCCGAAGAACCGCTATCGCCCATCGCGCCCGAGCTTTGAGCGAAGACCGCGGAAGCCGGTAACCCTATGAGGGCTGCGAAAGTGCTGACGGCAAGTACTTTGCGTAGAGTCATATCCTTACCTCACCTTGTAAAAATTGCAGCGATGCGGACGCATCGCCGAAAGCGTGACTCTAAAATCGTGCAAGACCGTTGCCATGAGAAAAACCGCTTGATTTCAGGATGTGCCGCTTGCGTTAGCCCACTGATGACCAGAATTTTCTTCAGACTAGCGAGATGAATCGTGTATCGGCCATCCCGTTTTCGATTATCCAAGGGAAGCCAAGAGAATGCATTGGTGGTGCATTTGTGGAGATATCGCAGGTTAAAAGCCAGCGTGCCTCTTCGCGACTTGAATAAAGATATAGATTGTAGAATAATCATACGATACGGCAGGCTATCGTCATGTGGCCAACGGCCAACTGCCACAAGATGGAGACTGTGCGATGGCGTCAGCAAATGCTCGACCCGTCCGGTTGCAAGGGGGATATGTGACTCGTTTCATAATGATTTTGGTTGCGGCCAGCGCGGTCATGTGGATTCGGCCGACGGCTGCCGGGGCAGCCACGTTGCAGGTCTGTGCCAATGGCTGTACCTACAACAGCATTCAGAGCGCGATTGACGCCGCCAAGACAGGTGACACCATCGATATTGCTCCCGGGACCTACACCGAGATTCTGCGCATCCTCCCGCCGACGGAGGCCAAGGAACTAACTTTGCAAGGCTCTGGCGCGGCCCAGACGATCATCGATGGCAACCAGGAGGACGTGGTGCTGGAGGTTGATACCAACTACGTCGTAACCATCAGGGGCGTGACCTTCACGAATGGTAAAGGTCTGGCGGCCGGCGGGATACTGAATCACGGCACGATGAAGCTGATCAACGTGACCGTCACGCAAAACGAGGGGCAAGAGGCCGCTGGAGGCATCGCCAACGACATCGATGGAACGCTAACGCTGACTGGTTGCACGGTGACTGACAACGTAGCCACGTCTCCTCCCCCTCCGCCTCCCCCCTATCCACCACCGGTCCCCGTTGCGGCGGGGGCTGGCCTCCGAAATTTCGGCACAGCGTCCCTGACTAACTCTATCGTAAGTGGAAACAACATAGTGGGGAGCTTCGGGGGCGGAGGCGGCATCGAGAATCAAGGTCAGCTCGAGGTGACCCACTGCAGCATCGTCGACAACCACACGACAGAGGGCTCTCTAGGCGGTGGCGGCGGGCTCGATAACAACCGCATGGCATCGGTGCGCGACGTACCGATCATGATCGTCAGGAACAGCTTGATCACTGGCAATACGGCCGATGCCGGGGCTGGCATTCAGAATCTCCACGGCAGCCTCTCGGTGACATCCACCCCAATTCGCGACAACTCGGCAGCAATCGATGGCGGCGGCTTATTGAACGGCTTCGACAGCAGCGGGGAATTAACCCGCAGTCCAATCGAGGGAAACGTCTCGGGCGTCGACGGCGGCGGGGTAGCCAATGATCGGGGCAAGCTAACCATGACGGATAGCCCGATAGACAAAAATCAAGCGGTCTCGACCACCACGGGCCAAAAGGGCGGTGGGTTGGCCGTATTCGGCGGCACGGTCCACCTGAAGCACAGCCCGGTTTCTCAGAATACTGCCAGCGGCCCGATCGGCGGGCTGGGCGGCGGGATCGTCATCACCGACGACGGGAACCTGGCTCTGGAAAGAAGCCCGATCACTGACAACACAGCGAGCACCGACGGTGGGGGCATCTACATCTTCACGGGCACCGTGAGCTTCCAGGGCAGCCCCGTGCAAAACAATATGCCGAATAACTGCACCAATGTGCCGGGTTGTTAAGGCAGGCTCTTCTTCGGCTTAAGGCTTTGGCTGACAGTTCGCTTCGGTGAGGCGGTATTCCCGCGTGCGCTCGGCTCCATAAGCCGGCTCCAATAGCCGAAGATCGAATGACTGATCGGAGGTAACTGCTCCACCTCGCAGAGCGTCTCCTCCCTCGCGGCTGAGCATCACACGTATGTACTGACGTTGACCCGCAGCGACCGACACCTTCAGGGAGTGGGTCCGATGGCGAGCAACACTGACGATGTAGTCCCCTGGCGTAACGCTGCAGTAGAAGCCGGTCCCGGGTGTAACCCTATGTATCGGAACTCCATCAATTGTTACGAAGTCATCGATATGAGCTCCAAAAGAGTCGATCTGCCGAAAGACGTACAGGCGACCCATATCGCTTGCCACTGTACTTGTCCCATTTGGCACCGGCTTGTATGGCGGTAACTCTTGCGCCGATGCGCCGGCGCGCCAGCATGGTGATAAGACCAGCGAGGCGACGAGCGCGTTAAGCGCGATTCTGAGAAAGGCCGTTCTAGGACTAATCATGATCGAAGGCGCTAGAAAATTACCTGGAACTGAGCGCCCAGCACCAGGGCGTTCCTGCTGCTACTGCTTCCGCCAGGATTGAGGACATATTGCAGGTCTGGAGTTACGCCGAGCCATGGCGTTGCCCACAGTGTATAGTCCGCCTCTATAACCTTCTCGGCAGAGACCGCAGGCAGAGTGTCGCTGATCTTTCCATAGTAGAACGCGAGCGCGGTATTGTCATCGCCGCGACCGGGAATCAAACCGTGATAGACAGCTCCCACCAGGAAAAGCATCGGCAGTTGGTTGGTTTCCTGCTGCGGGCTATAGGTTACCGCGAACCAGGGCGTTAGCCCGATGTCACTGCCCGATCCACCATAGCGGTAAGCCATCTGCTGGGCCTCGAAATAAAAACCGTAGTTACCTTTCCTTGTGCTCTCGCCTGATAACACTTGATATTCAGCACCGGAATAGAATCCGCCTAAGTAGTAAGTGCCGGGTAATCCGACATCATCGCGGCCACGATTGAGGTAGTAGGAGAATTGAGCGACTTCCATGGGACCGCCGCTGTCCTTGAAGGAGAAGTTGATTCCATGTTGTGAAGCGTCAGGTAGCGCTGATGGCAGATTTGTATTGTAGATGCCGACGGCAAGCTCGGTCGATTCGCTCGGCGTTACCGTTCCGACTGCCGCCCACTCTACGGAGGGAAGGCTCGTGAAATAGAGGGTATTGTTTGTAAGGCTTGCCGGAATTGGGTTATCCGCAAACGATATGTAGTCATCGAAAACTGGTAAACTGGCAAAGTTGTCTGCAGTGGTCATGCGGCCAGCCTGCAGCGTGAATTCATCATTGAAGAGCTTCTGCTGGACGTACATCTGACCGAGATAGTATCCCTCCGCTGAAAAGGCAGTCGCCACCTGGAGGAAATTGCCCAGGCTCTTTGCCGAAAGATCCTGACCCACATTGGCTACGAACTCGGCATGAAACAGCAGCCCATCGAGGCCGGTCAGCTTTTCCAGATCCGCGTCGGCTGCGACCAATGACTCATCAGCGCAAGCAAACGCCTTTCGATTGCCTCCCGACACATTCCCCTGAAGATCAGTGTAATTCTCTCCGGAGAAGACGAGCCCTCGGTCCGCAAGAGCGTTGCGAGTGCCTCCCCAGTAGCCGTCGATAGTCGGCCACGTCCACCACGGCCCCTGATCCTGCGCCCGCAGAGTGCTGGACGTACCTATGACCACGATCAGGCACAGGATGACGAGGCGCGCTGGATTCATCGCAGCGTTAGTGCGGTGCTAACTTGTATTTACGAAATCAGAAAATTCTTGATCATCGCCGAATCCTCATGCGGCAATACGTGGCAATGATAAACGCTCTTGCCTTTCCAGGTCTTGAAGCGCGTTCGCATCGTGATGGTCGAAAACGGCGGCAACCAGATCGTGTCGTGCAAACGACGATAGCCTGGATCAGACGGCACGCCGATCACTTCGAATGAGTTCACGTGAATGTGAAACGGATGGATGCCATCCGAATTGTTCACGATTCGCCACTCTTCCGCCGTTCCCAATTTTACTCTCGGATCGACTTTTTCATTCTGGTACAGCTCGCCATCGACGAGGTACTCAAATCCGTCGATGATTCGTTTGCTGCCGGTTTGCATTGTAAATGTCACGGTGCGCCGAGCCGCGATCTCAGAATCGCCAATCAGGGGATATTCGCGAGTGGGAGTGGGTAGCTTTTCGGGAATGGCCATGCGTTTGGGCGTGCCGGTGACCTCAAACGCCGCGACCTCAATCTCGGGCGCCGACATCATCTCGCCCATCCTTTCGCTCAATAAATTAGGCGAGCTCGCCATCTGCGCGAGCGCTCGCAGAGTGCCGCGCGTCGAGCTCATCGGTGCGCGAATCAGCACTTCATTTCGATTGCCCGGCGCCATCCGAATGGCCGATTTCAAATCCTCCCCCGCCCTTTCCGGCTTGAGCAGATTGATGCCGTCCTGGCCGATTACGTAAACCTCGAAGCCGGGAAGCGCCAACGGCAGAAAAAGTCCGTCGGTGCCGTTGAGAATCCGCAGGCGCATAACCTCGCCCGGTCGCATTGTGTAAACAGGCAATGTCTGAAGGCTGACTTCTGGTTTCGGTCCCCGGCGATCGATGATCATCACGGGCTTGCCATTCGAAGTAATCAGCTCGACCTTGCTCTCGGGCGAGTAGCCGCCTGCGCTCGCAGGCCGGTAGGCGAGCGGCTCGAAGCCCCATTTTTGTGAATCGCCGTCGAGCGGGTTGATCTTGAGATTCTGGACCGCGAGAAGCTCGTCCCGAGCTGCGGCTATCTCAGGGACTTCGTCGATCGGCCCCTTCACGAGAATCAAGCCGGCCATCCCGTTGATCACCTGGACCCCCGCCGAACCGTGATAGTGCGGATGGTACCAAAAGAGGCCCGAGGGGTGGTCTTCCGGGATGTGGAACTCATATTTGTAAGTTTGCCCGGAGGTCACGCCAATCAGCGGCGCTGCGGGATCGACGGTTCCAAGCGGCTGAAAGAGATGCGGTATTACCTGGAGCCCATGCACATGCAGGTTGGTGGTGTTGAACGCGTGAGGATTGTTGAACGGATCGATTCCTGCGGGTGCAGTCGCGGGAGGATCCGCGGGCAGATGATTTGTGAGTTCTACGCGAAGCGCGTGGCCTGGCCGCGTGACTATAAGCGGGCCCGGCAGACTGCCATTGTAGGTCCGCGTGCGCAACCTGAAGGGTCCTAGCTGTCTTTCAGAATAACCGACATGCAGCGTGTATTCGTCAACGCCGCTTCCCGCCGCAGCCACTATCAGATCGCTTCGTCCACCGAGAGCCGCCCATGCGGCAACGGCACCTCCAGCTCTCAGGAACTGTCTCCGAGTAACAGTCATTGTGCTCACCTCCCCTGGTTTCGCACCTGCCGGTTTTCTTGGCACTTCAGTTATCAAAAGTGCAAGCGGGTCGAAACCCGTCAACAGGGAAAGCCAGCGTTCGCGGGAGGATCGCTATAAGGAGCTGCAGTGCTGCGCTTCGAACCCTTACCTAGATAGCTTCATTGATCCCCTGATGTCCGCGAAAATAGGTCCGACGGTTCGGTGCCGTCGAGCGCACGCGTGACCGAGGACGTATCATCGGATGTCTGGCCGTCCGGGCTTAACGAAACGCGGGGATCACCTCGGATGCGAAGAGCTCGAGATGGGTTTGAGCCCATTGCGGCGGCAGTCCAGGCGGTAGCGTCCACGAATAGAAGTGGGTGATTGGGACGTTGTTGGCGAAGTCCCGAATCAGTTTTATCGCAGCGTCTGGGTCGACCACCTGGAGAAGTCCGCTCTTCCGCAACTGTTCGCGATCGCGCAGATGCTCCGAAAGCGGACTCAGTCCGGCAGCTGAAAGCCATGCTGAGTAGTTGTTCGCCTGATAGATGACATGGTCGGCGGCTTCGGCAAAGGTCTTCTCGGGATCCTTGGATACGATCAGGCACCAAAAGGCGCTTGCGAATCGAATATTCTCGGTGGGCCGATTCTCCTTCTTCAGCTCGGCCACATAGTTGTCGTATACCTCGCGGGTCGCGCCGGGCACCGTGAAACCATCGCCGTAGCGAGCGGCGCGGCGCAGGGCAGGAGGGGTAAAGCCGCCTAGCCAGATGGGGGGATGGGGTTTCTGAATAGGCTCGGGTATCACTTTGACGTTCTTGAAGTCGAAGAATTCGCTTTTGAAGGTAACAGTCTCTCCGCTCAGGAGACGACGTACGATTTCGAGCGACTGATTAGTCCGTGCGCCGCGCTCTTTGAACGGAACACCGAAGCCGTCGAACTCCTCGTGCTTGAAGCCGGCGCCGACACCGAGCTCAAAGCGGCCGCCTGAGATGACATCGACTACCGCGATATCTTCAGCGAGGCGTACGGGATTGTGGAACGGCATCAGGAGCACGCCCGATACGATGCGGATCCGTTTGGTGCGTGCGGCAATCGCCGCCGCTACCGGTAGAATCGAGGGTAGGTAGCCATCTTCGATGAAATGGTGCTCGGACAACCAAACGTCGTCAAACCCATGACTTTCGCCCCACGCGATCTGATCGAGCGTCTCGCTGTAAAGGCGATCCGATGCCTGCGGCCACTGCGGCGGATTTCGAAAGTCATACCAAAGACCGAAACGTATTTTACGACCGTCCTTACTCATGGCATATAGCTCCTGACAACCTTTCTGCTCCCGGGGACGCCGGATGACACTTAGCGAAAACTTAGTGTAAGCCGCCTGAAGCGCTGATTCGTTCGCCTGTCAGCCACGCAGCATCGTCTGAGGCGAGAAAAACAATGACTGGCGCGATTTCCTCCGGCTTGCCAAATCTCGCGGCCAGCGGGGTAGCCGCTGCGCCTACTTCTCCCGCCGAGCTGCCAACAAAGCCGCTGCTGCGATTGCCTTCCGTATCAACGAGCCCCGGGGCGACCGCATTTACGCGGATCTTCCGGGGTCCGAGCTCTTTCGCCAGCGCCTTAGTAATCGTGTCAATGGCCCCCTTGGTTGCGGAGTAGAGACATGAATTCGGCACTGGATTTTCGCTGGCGATGGAACTGAGATTGATAATACTGCCGCCGCTGGACGGGAAATATCTCAGCGCTTCCTGGGTCGCGAGAATCGTTCCAAGGACATTGATGTCGAATTCGCGATGGAACTCCATTTCCGTGATCGCTTCTAAGGGTTCGAATTGAAAGACGCCGGCATTGTTTACCAGCACATTGACTGACCCGAAGACCTCCTTTGTCTTCTCGAACATGCGCTTTACGTCGGCCGCCTTGGAAACGTCAGCCTGAATCGCGCTCGCTTTGCCGCCTTCGCGTGTTATCTGCGACGCTAGCCGCTCGGCCCCTTCCTTTCCTGAAGAGTAGATGACCGCGACTGCAGCTCCTTCAGCGGCGAGCGCCTTGGCCACAGCGGCTCCTATTCCCTTGGATGCTCCGGTTACGATCGCCACCTTGCCCGCTAATTTTTTCATATCAACGTCACTCTCCTTCGAAATTTGGATTGCTATCACTCGAGCCCTTACGCGATCCTTCTCTCTGGCCCGGGAAGTAACTCCGTCTCTCGGTATGAGACCAGTGAAAGTCTTAGTAAATCCTGCTTCAGCAGATAGAAAGACACGGCAAGCAGGACGAAGTCCTTCATCAGAAAGGCAACGGTTCCGTCATTGCGGGAAAGCCGCCGGCAGATGCTGCCCAGCCGCCTGGCATGAACGGAATGATCGTTGTGGTAGAGACAAAGGACGCAATTCCGCCCAGCGCGCCAAGGACTCCCGCCGTCTTCTTCCAGAATCCTATGAATATGAGTGCCCCAAAGGTCCATTCCGAGACCCCGAGGAACCAGCAGGCACCTCTGACTCCGAAGACTGGATACATCCAGAAGATGAGCGGACCATTGCTGATATAAGGAACGAGCGCCTTGGCCTCATATTCGAACCACTTCTGATATCCAAAGAAGAGGAATATCAGGACCATCGACGCCCGGATCACGTGGTAGTCGATTTCGCTGCGAAGGATCCCTAACCTGTCGCACAATTTGATGAGATAGTTCATTGGCTTGCATCTCCTTGATAGCTCATCGCGCCGGAAGATTAGCGAGTAACTGACTCAGTCCTTCGGACATTGTCGGATGAGTAAGGATTGCGTCGCGCAAGACGGTATAGGGCAGATGACCCAGCATCGCGGTTTGCATCGCCACCATCAGCTCGCTCGTTTCGAATCCGAATGCGGTGAAGCCCACAATCTCGTCGCTGGCTTTCGCAATGAGTACTTTCATGAAGCCGCGCGGTTCGGAGATCGTTTTCGTGCGCAGTACTTCGGTCATTGGCAACTTCGCGACGCGGTACTCGATGCCGTCAGCACGCGCTTCGAGCTCGTTTTTCCCGACACGCGCCAGTTCCGGATCGGTGAACATGCAAAAGGGGATCAGGCGGTTGCGCTTGGTGCGAGTGCCGCCGCTCAGGTTTGCATGCACGATACTGTAATCATCGAGACCGACGTGCGTGAATTGAGGACTACCTGCGCAATCGCCCATAGCCCAGATGTTTTCCGCGGTGGTTTCCATCAGGTTGTTGGTCTTGATGTAACCGTGCTCGTCGAGCTGAACGCCGGTCTTGTCGAGACCGATTCCGTCGCTGTTCGCCTTGCGGCCGGTCGCGACGAGAAGATCCGTGCCGTCGATGGCGCGATCGCCACGCGAGTCATGGACGTACACTCGAACGCGATCGCCGGAACGTCCCTCGACGCGGCGAACCGTGGACTCCAGCAGAACCTCGATTCCCTCATCGACGAACAAATCCTTGAGCGCGGCGCCGACGTCAGGATCCTCGCGGCTGGCAAGCTGCGGGCCATGTTCGATCACGGTCACGTTCGAGCCGAACCGACGAAACGCCTGCGAGAGTTCGAGGCCGACGTATCCGCCGCCGAACACCATCAAATGCCTGGGCAACCGATCGAGCTCCAGCGCCTCGACATGCGTCATCGGCGTAGCCTCGGCCAGGCCGGGCACTTGCGGAATTGCTGCGCGCGAACCGAGGTCGAGAAAGACGCGGTCTCCCTGGATGGTTCTCGTGGCGCCATCGCGTAGCTCGATCTCCACGGTGCGGGGAGCGACGAATCGCGCAACACCATAGATCAATTCCGCGCCGCTGGCTTCGGTGTGATGCTCGTGTGCCTCGCGCAGCTCATGAACCATCGCGCGCTTGCGTCGCTGGACAGCCGCCATGTCGACGCTCAACGAATCAGTCTTGAGACCGAACTCGATGCCGCGACGGGCCAGCGAGATCACCTTAGCGGACCAGATCAGGTTCTTGCTCGGCAGGCAGGCGACGTTAGGACACGCGCCACCGAGCAGCCCGCGCTCGACGATTGCAGTTCGACGACGGCTATCGCGCGTCCATGCGGCGAGTTTGCCGGCGATTCCGCTGCCGATAATCAAGTCGTCATACTTCTCAACGTTGGCCATTTGGTTCGCCTCCCGGATCGGACGTCGCGCGAGATTCGTGATGCGGAAAATCGATCGGGACGCGAGCGACGTGGCTCATGTAATTCTCGAAGATGTTCAGCGCGACGTTGGCGACCGTCTCGACGATCTCGCCGTCGCTTAAACCGACGGCACGAGCGCGCGCGAGATCCGCGTCGGTGAGTTCACCACGCTGCACGACGATGCTGCGCGCGAGTTTGAGGATGGCATCGGTTCTCGCGTCGGCCGCGCTCGCGCGAATCGCATCGTCGATTTCAGCTTGATTCAGGCCGATTTTCGCAGCCATCGCCGTGTGCGCACTCAAGCAGTAAGGGCACAGGTTGCTCTCGGCGATGGCGAGCGCGAGCTGCTCGCGAATTTTTTCATCCAGGGCTCCGCGGGCGAGCGCCGAGCCCAGGCCCATCAGTCCTTCAAGCGCCGCCGGCGCAGTCGCAAGAACGCGAAACAGGTTCGGCACCAGCGCGAATTTCGCTCGTAGCTCTTTGAAGAGTCGCCCGATCGCGCCAGTTGCATGATCGAGATCGACTGGCTGGATGCGATTCTGGTCTTTGGATCCGCTCATCCTCACCTCTGGGCTGATGCTCCAGATCCAAAACAGCTTTCATGCCAAGCGGCGCGTTGCCGAAAAGCGCCTAAGTACGGAGTGTTTCAGGTGGCTAGCGAAAAGCGCTGGACTACGAAGAATCGTAAAATTACGATTATTCGCCAGGGTCGTAAGAATTTGCGATCGGCGACCGCCCGATGCGAGAGTCCGGGCGTTGATGCCATGAAAACCGCACTCCCCGAAAACGAGGCTGAGCGCTTGAACGCGCTCCGGCGGTACCAAATCCTCGATACCCCGCCGGAACCTGCCTTCGACCGTATCGCTGAGATGGCGGCGAAATTCTTTCAGGTGCCGATGGCCGGTGTGAGCCTGGTCGACGAGGACCGCGTCTGGTTCAAGTCTCGCGTCGGCATTGACGTCCCTCAGACGGCGCGCGACGCCGGGTTATGTTCTACGGCGATGCTCTCACAGGGGATTTTTCATCTGCGTGATGCCGCTCTCGACGAGCGCGCAACTGCCCATTCGCTGGTCCACGACCTCGGCATCCGATTCTACGCAGGTGCTTCCCTTCGCACCGAGCAAGGCCTGAATCTTGGGACCGTGTGGGTCCTCGACCAGAAGCCGCGTGAGCTCGCATCGAGCGAGGCGGAGATGCTCAGGATGTTGGCGGCGCTCGCGATGAATCAGATGGAGCTGCGACTTTACGCCGACAAGGTCGCTCGACTGGAACGCGCTGAACGGACGATCGGCGATCAACTGCGTGAGGCGAACAATCGGCTGGCCCAAAGCGAGGAACAATTTCGCGACCTCTTCGAGGAAGCACCCATCGCGTACGTCCACCAAGGTGTCGACACCCGGATTTTTCGGGCCAATCGCACGGCGATGCAGATTCTGGGCGTCAAGCCTGCTGAGATAGGGGGTCTGCTCGGAACCTCGTTTTTCCCTGATACGCCCGAAGCTCAACGCCGCCTGCGCGATGCGATCCCGTTACTTGCCAACGGAACCGACGAAAATGGAGTCGTCCTCGAACTCCGCCGCAAGGACGACGGCCGACCGCTCTGGGTCAGGTGGTGGTGCAGGCCGGAGCCCGGGGCAGGGTATACGCGAAGCATGTTCATGGACATTACCGATCAGGTGCTGACGGAACAGCAAAAGGCGCGGCTCGAGGCCCAGAACGCCTACTTGCTCGACGAAATTCGCGCCGAACAAAATTTCGGCGCCATTATCGGGGGAAGTTCCGGCCTGCGAAAGGTCATGCAGCAGGTTCAACTCGTTGCGCCGACCGATGCTACCGTCCTGATCACCGGGGAAAGCGGTACGGGAAAGGAGCTCGTCGCGCGGGCCATCCACGAGCAAAGCGCCCGATGCGAACGCCCTCTGATCAAACTGAATTGCAGTGCGGTGCCTGAAGGTCTTTTCGAGAGCGAGTTCTTTGGCCACGTGAAAGGTGCGTTTACCGGCGCGCTCAAGGACAAGCCGGGCCGTTTTGAACTGGCCGATGGCGGTACGTTGTTCCTCGATGAAATCGGTGAAGTTCCGCTCGCCATGCAGGCCAAGCTGCTTCGCGTGTTGCAGGAACAGGAGCTTGAACGGCTCGGCGACACCCGCACGCGCAAGGTTAACGTGCGGGTCATCGCCGCATCCAATCGGAATTTGAAGAAGGAGGTCGACGAGGGTCGCTTTCGCCAGGACCTCTTCTACCGGCTCAGCGTTTTCCCTATCGAGATCCTGCCGCTCAGAGAGCGCCGCGAAGATATAGCTCCCCTCGTCGCCAATTTCATTCGCCAAAGCGCGCGCCGGATGAATCGTCCTGAGCCTCAGCTCAACAAGGCGGCACTGGATCGACTCGGTTCGTACGACTGGCCTGGTAATGTGCGCGAACTTCAGAACACGGTCGAGCGCGCCATCATCCTGTGGCGGGAGGGTCCGCTCACCTTCGATCTACCCAACTTGCCGGCAGGCCAAAATACTGAGCGGCAACCCAAACCAGCGGCGGACGCCGCGCTCCTGACCCGCGACGAATTAAA
>JGI12635J15846_10003725_pt1 | contig 13234 bp, 13 predicted proteins | sample BlaSpr_A8_OM2_M2_FD_15846 | JGI IMG/M metagenome (IMG submission 15846) | reverse complement strand
GTCGGCTTCGAGCATGACGATTGCCGCTGCGGCCATGCCTTCGCCGCGGCCTAGCGCGCCCAGGCCTTCGGGGCTGGAGGCTTTCACATTTATCCGCGATTGATCTGCTGTCAGCGCGGTGGCGAGGCGGGCGCGCATCGCGTCCAGGTGCGGCTTCAGCTTGGGCAGTTCGGCGAAGATTGTCAGGTCGGCGTTGCCCAACTGCCATCCTTGAGCAGTCGCGAGCTTCCAGACATTGGCGAGCAATGCGATCGAATCGGCGTTCTTGTACTGCGGATCATTGTCTGAAAAATGACGGCCCAGGTCGCCAGCGCCGATCGCGCCGAGGATCGCGTTGGCGAGCGCGTGTGTCGCAACGTCGGCGTCGGAATGGCCCCGTAGTCCCTTGTCGTGCTTGATCTCGACGCCGCCGAGCACGAGGCGCCGGCCCGCTTCGAGCGGATGAAAGTCGAATCCGTTGCCTACGCGGTAACGCGTCGCCATTGCATCAACCCTCGCGCGCGGACGAAGCCGGGGCGCATCATTTGCGCTGCGCCCGACTGCGTTGACAACCGCTAGTTCAGCCGCCAAGCTTTTGCACATCGCCCCGTCAGGAGGATCGTCCACGATGCCCGCATTTGTGAAGAGCCCGAAATTCATCATCGGCACAATCGTGGTCCTGTGGGTGCTATACGTCATTTACGCGAACTTCCAGGTGGACATGGTCACGTTCTACCTGCTGCCGTTCAATATCCTGAAACTGCAACTCAAGCTCTCGGCCGTGATAATCGGCGCCGCGATTTTCGGCGCGGTCGCGACCATCGTGATTCACTGGCTCTGGGTGCGGCCCTCGAACAGCTCGACGGCCGTGACCGCGCCCATCTCGCCGTCGGCGCCCAAGAGCAACACCGTCGCCTGAGCGCCAGCCTTCAAAATCGTTTCAGTTGACGGTCCGATCAGCAAACCGTCGGCGCGAGAGAGTGAGCTTAATATGCCCGAGCCTTGGCTGCCGGTCGGAGTTGCGATCCAGCCGTCGCGGTTACGCTCCAGTTTGACGCGCACGAACTCGGTCAGGTCTTTGGATGTTTTGATATCGACGCCGCATCGCGCATTGACTCGCGGCAGACCGACGCGCCCACGTCCAGCCATCTTACGGAGCGCGGGGCGCGCGTACAGATAGAAGCAGACCAGCGTCGAAACGGGATTGCCCGGCAGGCCGAAGATCGGGCGGTAGCCGACAGTGCCGAACTTGAGCGGACGCCCCGGCTTCTGCGCGACGCCGTGAAACAGCTGACGCATCCCGAGCTCGTCGAGCGCAGTTTTGACGTGATCGAATTGGCCCACCGACACGCCTCCGGTGGACAGCATCGCGTCGAAGGTCATCGCCTCGGCCAGGCGATCGCGAATCTCGCGACTGTCGTCGCGCGCGACTTTGAGAATCGTGGGATCGGCGCCCGCTTCGCGCACCGCGCCTGCCAGCGCATACGCACTCGAGTTGACGACCTGCGCGCCAGCCGGCAACTGATCGACGTCCACCAGTTCGTCGCCGGTGGCAACGATCGCGACGCGCGGACGGCGAATGACTTCGACCATCGCTCGATTCACCGACGCCAGCATCCCAAGGTCGGCGGGCGTGAGCACTTTGCGCGCGGACATCACCAGTTCGCCGAGGCGCAAGTCTTCGCCACGCGGCCGGATGAACGCGCCCTTCTCGACGCTCGCCAGGAACTCGATCAGACCGCCACTCCCGCGCGTGCGTTCGACCGGGATGATCGCGTCTGCGCCTTCCGCTATCGGCGCGCCGGTCATCGTCCGCACCGCCAGGCCGGGATTCACGCGGCGCGCCGGCATCTGGCCGGCGCCGACGGTCTCGACCACCGTGAGCTTGACGGGATTCGCCTCGGACGCCTTGGCGAGGTCGGCGGCGCGGACTGCGTACCCGTCCATCGCGGAGTTGTCGAAGCCGGGGATTTCGCGCGCCGAGCTGATATTTTCGGCGAGCACGCGGCCCAGCGCGTCGAGGATTGGAATTCGCTCGACGCCGAGCGGCGCCACGTTTTCGAGGACGATTTGCAGAGCCTGGTCGGCGCTAATCATGCGGAGCAAAGGATACGCGGCTTTCCGTCGCAATTGAACCGCATTCGCCCGCAGCCCTGCGCCAGACTTGAGGCGAGCGTCACGCCGCTACCAAGTCAGTCGTCGTCGCCGACTGTCGTCGTCCGGACGGTCGTGGTCGTCGTTCCGGGTACCGGCACGATCGTGGTCTTATATGGCGGTCCGACTGTGGTGTAAGCAGGGTTGTAGTCGGTCGTCGTCTGCTTTTCCACGGTGCCATTGCTGAATTGCGTCGTAGTGGTGGTAGTGTTCGCGGTCGGCGGCACCGTAGTCAGCGCCGTCGGCTCGTGAACTATCTCCATCGGCGGGTTGTAGGCAGCGGTAGTCGTACCGTCGGCACAGCCAGCCAAAGTTACCATGCCAAGGCTGATTAACCCGGCTGCCACGAAATTCATGATTGTTGTTTTCATAATTTCACCAATTGTTCAGCGACCCTGACGAACGTAATCTACATTCTCTTGCCAGGTGATCGACGCAATTGATGTGCCGGAAAATAAAGACTGCGGGACTATTGCCTGCTATTGCGGGCGAAGTTTCCGATCCGGAAATTTTTGCCGATCGAGAATCGAGGAGCCTGGAACTAGAACTCGACGTGCTTCGCGCTGGCGGGGGAATCCACTGGAATGCGAACGTTGTAGGAGCTTTCGCTGGGAGGTACGACGTCGCGCAGCAGGGCTGGATTTAGCTCACGCAGGCGCCCGAGCGTCGTCCCGTGATCGAGGGCGACACGGCTGAGCGGAGTGCCGCCGGCAATCGACAGCGTTTGGAAGGCTGGCGGATCGTCGAGCTTGATCGGCGTGATTCCGTAGCTGTCGGCATGGTGCGCGATATAAGCCACGGCCATGAAGCGTCCCATCAGCCCGCGGGTTCGCCGCGGCAGGCGGCTTCCAAACCGCTCCATATTGCGTCCACGCAGCGACCAGTATTTGTTGATTGCGCGGTCGCCGTTGTTCCACGCCACCAGCGTCATCGGCCAATCGCCCGATTGGTCGTGCAAAGTCGCCAGGTATTCAGCGGCAGCCTTGGTGGACATTACGGGGTCGCGGCGTTCATCGACGTAGTCGTCGATTCGCAGCCCGAAGCGCCGGGCCGTCTCATAAGTGAACTGCCAGGGTCCCTGGCCTTCCTTGGAGAATTCGCTTTCGGCGAAAGCCAGGTAGACCAAGTCGTCGGGAAGGCCGTAAGTTCGCAGCACCCGGACCATGTCTGGCAGGTAAGGATGACTACGGTCGAAGGTATCCTGTAGTTCGTCGCGCGAGCTCATGAAATCTGAGACGTAGTGGCGTACGGCTCGATTAAGCAAAATAGGGAACGGAGGAACTGCTTGAGGTAGAGGCAGGACGTAGGGCGACGACGGAAGGGGCTGCGCGCCCGCCTCCGCCGGAGTCTCCAGGTCGAATCCAGAGTTTTGTCCTAGCAGGCCGGGAGCTGTAGTCGCCGCAGACGTATCGAAATCTTCAGCGTTGGCACGAGTGGGCGCCCATCCCGCGGCGATCAGGACCGCCATCAGGACAACCAGCACTCGATAGATGAAGTAAGTCTTACGCATTCTCCCCCGAGAAAGTGACCCCAAAGTTACCGACCGGTGGGAGCGGGATCAACCCGATCAAGGTGCATAACCCATTAAAAAGTCTAATGCTCGACTGTTCAAATTTAACAGAATGCTGGCCAACACTGACGAATTTTGACGCTGGATGGCGGAATTGTCAGCTACGTCAATTTCAATCGACGAAGTTCTTTGTGTTACGGTGGCCTCTCCGAGAGGCTTGAGAACACTGACCGGGGATAAATTTTGAATCTCTGGCACGACATTATCGACAGTCTGACCGACGGCATCATCGTGCTCTCACCCGCGATGGAACCCCAGGTCGTCAACCCGGCGGCGGAGACGATGCTCGGGGTTTCGCAGGTCAGCGCCGCGACGGTGGCCGACCTCGTGCGCCAGAACGACTGGCTGGGACGGATGGTCGGTGCATGCCTCGAGAGCGGTCAGGACCTTGGCGACATGGAGACGGTCTTGGCGACCGGTCCGCGGGAGCTGGCGATTCGCGTCGAGGTGTCGCCGCTGCTGAATGCCGAGGGGCGGCCCGGCGGTGTCATCATACTGCTTCACGACCTGTCTCACGAAAAAGGCGCGGCCGAGGCTGCGATCACCGGCGACCTGAGCCTGCGGCTGTCGCCGGCCGGGCTTGCGCATGAGGTCAAGAATCCGCTTACAGGTATCAAGGGCGCGGCTGAGCTGATGTCCCGGATGTTCCCCGACGACGCGCGCGCCCAGCAATACTGCAGCGTGATTCTCGACGGCGTCAACCGGATTGCGGCGCTGGTCGAGCAGGTGCTGATGGTCAGCGGGCCGCAACGGCTGTCGCAGGAGCCGGTCAACATCCACATGGTGCTGCACCAGGCGATGAGAATGGCCGGCCTGTTCCCGCAGCCGCCCGAGGGAGTCGTCGTGTTGCAGGATTTCGATCCCAGCCTGCCCGACGTGATTGGCGACGCGGGCGCGTTGGAGCGGACGTTTCTCAATCTGATCAAGAATGCGGCTGAAGCGATCGGCGAATCGGGCACGATTCGGCTGCATACGCGAATCGAGCGCGAGTTCAGGATGACCGCCGAGGGCCGGCGCCGCCAGTTCCTGCGAGTCGAAGTGAGCGACAGCGGCGTCGGTATCGCGGAGGATCAGCTCGCGCAACTGTTCACCCCGTTCTTCACCACCAAGCCGGCCGGCACCGGTCTCGGGCTGGTGCTATGCCAGCGAATCATCGCGCTTCACGGCGGCAGACTGTGGGCGCAGCGAGGCGGCGTCGGCCGGGCAAAAGGCACCGGCGGCACGAAAGATGGCATGACATTCAAAGTGACGCTGCCGATGATGCCCTCGGAGAAACGATCGTGACGAGGAATCAATGCCGAAGCCTGCCCAAATCAGCATCATTGAGCTATTGTAATAACCGAACCTGATCCCAGAAAAATTTCACCTCTCTCGCCTTTGGATCGTATGATTGATCTATCGAGGTAATACTGTGAGCAAACTTACGGCACCCAATTCCGATTTAAACCATGAGCACGGCGATTGGGATCGTCTTCTGGCGGACGCTGGACCACGCGATCATGTGGTGCAACTCTACCAGGATGAGGACTTTCTCAATCGCGCGGTCTGTCGCTTCGCTGGCGCCGCATTGGCGAATGGCGAGGGAGTCATACTCGTTCCGACGGTCCAGCACTGGAATGCCTTCCGTCCGCGCCTGATCGCCGAAGGTATAGACGTCGAGGCTGCCCAGAAACGCGGCCAGTTGACGATCGTCGATGCCGATGAAACTCTGCCCCGCTTCATGCGCGACGGGATGCCGGATTCGCCCGTTTTCCTGGGCTTGGCGGCGGATGTCGTCGCACGCGCTCGGGGCGGGAGCCGCTTCCCAAAGGTTCGGTGGTGGGGAGAGATGGTCAATCTGCTATGGGAGCGTGGCGATGTGGCCGCCAGCATGAATCTCGAAGATTTATTCGATCAGCTCTCCCACAAGCATGACATAGCGATCTTTTGCTCGTTCCTGATGGATAATTTCAACGGCGAGATTCACACCCGCATGCTGCCGCGGCTGGGAGAGAACCATTCTCACCTCATCCCAGTCGAAGACTATGCGCGGCTGGAGCGAGCGGTGGCGGATGCTTTACGCGATACGGTCGGGCCGGACGAAGCCCGCGTCCTTGAAAGCGAGCTGCTCTCGCGATACCCGGCGACGTACAACATGCCGCGAGCGCAAGCGCTGCTGCTCGCATTGCGCCAGGTTCTTCCGACCGTTTCTGACTCCGTATTGCAGCGTTCTCGCAAGTTGTACTCGGGAGCTACGGCAAACCGATAACGATGGAATCAGATTCCACAGGTAGCGGCCGGACCGACATCCCGCGGTCACCCGCCGATATCACGACAGCGGACCCGGTTGACCTCGATCTTCGCGAGATCCTCGACGCGATCGATGTTTCGATTGTTGTCCTTGACCGAAACTTTACCGTCGCGAGCTTCAACCGGCCGGCTGCTGAGGCGCTCAATCTCGCGATCTCGGACATTGGCCGGTCTCCCCGCGATCTCGCCGGGTTCGCCGACCTGCCGAATTTGGAGAGGTGGTGTGCGCACGTAATCTCGACTGAGACCACCTCGCGGCATGATTTCCGAAACAAGGACCAGGCGTTCGTTCTGCGGATCGCACCTTACGCGAAGAGCGATCACCGAATAAGCGGCACCGTTCTCACCTTCACGAATGTGACCGCTTTCCGCGCGAGTATCGACCAGGCGATCTACGAACGTGAATACACCAAGGCGATCCTTAACGCGGAAGCCGATCCGTTGCTGGTACTGAGCCAGGACCTGCGCTTGCAGACTGCCAATCGCGCCTTCTATGAGAAGTTCGGGGTCGCTCGTGAGGCGATGGAGAACATCGCGCTTGATTCGCTGGCAAACGGGACTTTTGATCGCGCTCGCATCGGCACTCAGCTACAAAAGATGATTGCCGACGGCAGCGAGTTCCAGTCTTTCGAAATCGAACATAACTTTCCGGGTATCGGACCGCGGACGCTCGTGATCGACGCCCGCCCGTTGTCTTTATCCGGCCATTCCCGCCCCTTGATTCTTTTGAGTTTCCACGACGTCACCATGCGCAAGGACGCGGAGGCAGCTAACGCCAGACTGTCCGCTATCGTTCAGTCATCGGACGACGCGATCTTCAGCATAGACCTCAATGTCATCATAACCAGCTGGAACCAGGGAGCAGAAAGAATCTTCGGCTACACACCCGATGAGACTATTGGCAAGCCAATCACAATTCTCGTTCCTGCTGACCGAGCCGACGAAGAGCCCGCCATTGTTGAACGCGTTAGACGCGGAGACCGCATCGATCACTACGAAACGGTGCGCAGNCGCAAAGATGGAAGTCTGGTGGACCTTTCGCTCACCGTCTCGCCCATAATCGACGAACACGGAGCGATCATTGGAGTGTCGAAGATCGCCCGGGATATTACCCAACGTAAACGCGCCGAAGAAGCACTTCGGGCCGCCGACCGCGCGAAGGACGAATTCCTGGCAATGCTGGGCCATGAGCTTCGCAACCCGCTAGGCGCGTTGGCGAGTGCTGTCCGAATACTCGATCTCCCGGAACGTTCGCCCGATCAGACGGCGCGAGCGCGAGCCATAATTGATCGGCAGGTTGACCGATTGTCACACCTGGTTGACGACCTGGTCGACGCGAGCCGCGTGACCAGCGCGAAGATGCGCCTCAGCCGGCGACCGCTGGATCTCAGCCAGGTCGTGGAAGAGAGCATCGAGGTATTGCGGACCCGCGGCCTGCTGGAGCGTCATCAGCTGACGTTCAGTGGATCGCAGGCGTGGATCGACGCGGACGAAACACGAATCGAACAGATCGTTACCAACTTGATCGGAAACTCGCTGAAGTTCACACCGCCAGGAGGGGCGATTACCGTTAGTGTGCGCAGCGAGGGCCAACATGCGTCGCTTGCCGTGAAAGATACGGGGATAGGTATCCCGGCAGAGGTCCTCCCGACGATCTTTGATCTCTTCGTGCAAAGCGAGCGGAGTCTGGATCGGTCGCAGGGAGGACTTGGCATCGGCCTCACCCTCGTGCGCCGCCTCGTAGAACTTCACGGCGGGACGGTTCACGCATCGAGCGACGGAAGTGGAATGGGCAGTATTTTCACCGTGCGCTTGCCGGCCATACCCGCTCCGAATGCAAACGCTCGTGAGCAGATTTCAGTGGCAGCTGCCGCCTGTAAGCCGCGGCGGGTGCTCGTCGTGGACGACAACGACGACATGCGTGAGACGCTCGGCATCCTGCTGACGCAAGACGGTCACGAGGTTCAAATGGCGAAGGATGGTCCGAGCGGGCTTCAGGCCGCGTTGACCTTTTGCCCGGACATTGCGCTCCTCGACCTGGGACTGCCGGGATTTGACGGCTATGCGTTGGCGCGCAGTATTCGCGCCCGCGATGAAGGCAAGCAGATTTATCTCGTCGCACTAACCGGATATGGCCAGCCGGAAGATCGAATTCGATCCAAAGCGGCGGGATTCGACGAGCTGGTGGTGAAGCCGCTCGACGTCGACCAGCTCGCGCAACTGGTTCAGCGCGAGAAGCGGTGACGAACCGCGCCCTGTCGCTCTAACCCACCCCGGAACATTCTCTTTTCAATTCAGATCTGGGCCGCACCTCCGTCGACGAAGAGGTCGGCCCCTGTCATGTAGCTGCTCTCGTCCGACGCCAGAAAGAGCACGGCGCTGGCGATCTCATCGGTTGTCCCGACTCGACCGAGAGGAGACGTAGCGGCTACCCCTTCCTTGATCTGGTCGATTTGGGCTTCACCGAATCTCTCGTAGCCGGGCGTGATGACTGTGCCTGGGCTCACCACGTTGATGCGGATTCCGCGCCCCTTGAGATCCATCGACCAGGTCCGCGCAAAAGATCGCAGGGCAGCCTTGGTCGCTGCATAAACGCTGAACGCCGGCATCCCTTTGATTGAGACCATCGAGCCGTTGATCACGATCGCACCTCCATCTCGCATCAATGGCAGTGCCTTCTGGACAGTGAAGACCGTCCCTTTGACGTTGACGCCGAAGGTCTTGTCGAAGTGCGCTTCCGTGATTTGCCCCAGCGGAACGAACTCGCCGAATCCGGCGTTGGCGAACAGGATATCGAGGCGNCCGCTACGTTCACGAATCGTGGCANACATTCGATCCAGGTCGGCGAGATTCGCGATATCGCCCTGAANTGCAACCACACCGGCGCCTATTTCGCGCACTGCCGANTCGAGCTCCNGCTGGCGGCGGCCGCTGATAAAAACTGTCGCGCCCTCCGCCGCGAACCGNTTCGCNGTCGCGAGTCCGATGCCGCTGTTGCCACCGGTGATTAGCGCTACTTTCCCTGCGAGCTTGTTCATCTGGGGAACTCCTTTTTTCTGAGGTATTTTTCTGTACCGCTCGGTATTGAATTATCGCGGTGGACGACGCCGGTCAAGACAGATATTGTACTGTTCAGTATGAAACCCCGTCAGGTCCCCACTCGGCCCGGCCGTCCGCGCGCCTTCGACGCAGACCGGGCCCTCGATCGCGCGCTGCAAATCTTCTGGCGCAACGGGTACGAAGGTGCTTCGCTTCCCACCTTGACCAAAGCGATGGGCATCAACCGCCCCAGCCTCTACGCCGCCTTTGGCAACAAGGAGGCGCTCTTCCGCAAAGCCGTCGAGCGCTACGAGTGCGGACCCGCCGGCTACGCTCCCAAGGCACTCGAGCAGCCGACGGCGCGCGAAGTCGTCCGGGCTCTGCTCGACGGGATCGTTGCGTTGCTGACCACGCCGCGGAATCCCGGCGGATGCCTGATGGTCCAGGGGGCGCTGGCAGCCGGAAAAAACGCGGACCGCGTCCGTCAGCAGCTCGCATCACGCCGCGCAGCCGGTGTCGCTGCGATCCGCCGCCGCTTTCAGCGCGCAATCGAAGAGGGCGATCTGCCGCCGCGTGCCGACGCGACCGGACTAGCCCGCTTCGTCGCGACGGTCATGCACGGGTTGGCGGTCCAGGCGGCCAGCGGCGCCAGCCGCAGGGAACTGCTGAAAGTGAAAGACATGTTTCTCCGGATGTGGCCTCCGGTTTAGTCTGCTGCTTCGTTTTGGCCGCTCGTGATTTTGTCGCTGCGACTCATTTCTGAATACTGGGTGCAGGGTCANCCCTGCCCAAGGAGGTGNGGAACCCAGGCGGGTTCCACATTTNAATCAAGCGCGATGCNCCTCGATCATGTCGTAGAGAGCACGTGCGGCGGGCGATAGCTGCGAGGTTTTGCGCGACACCAGGACCAGGGTGCGCGAAACCGGCGGGTCGGTCAGGGCCACGACTTTTATTGTGGGATACGCGCCTTTCTGGACCGCAAGGCGTGGCACTATTGCAGCCGCCACACCTTGCGCCACCAAACCGACCGCGGTCGAGCTTCGCTGCACCTCGTAGTGCGAGCGCAACGCAGAGCTGCGCGTGGCCAGGGCCGCATCAAGCAATGGCCGGTTGCCACTGACTTCGCCTGCGAAGATCAGCGGATATCCGGCGAGCTGTTTCCAGGAGAGGCTCTTTCGATTTGCAAGCGGGTGGCCGGTTCGGCAGATCAGAACGAAGCGGTCCTGCAGGAGCGCGACGCTGGTCAGCTCGGGATGCTGCGGTCCGGCAATGTTGATTCCGAATTCAGCCTCGCGCCGCAACACCGCTTCGGCGACCCCCGACGAAGCGTGATCGAGAATCTTGATGCGGTTCGCGGGATAACGCGCCGCGTATTCCTGAATGATGCGCGGCAGGTATTGCACTCCCACCGTCGGCACACACGCGATCGCAACATCACCGCGCTGCGCGTTGCCGCTCTCGCGTATTTCCTTCATCGCGTTTGATAGCTCCGAGAGCAGGCGTTGCGCCTGCGGCAGAAAATCGAGTCCGATGCGGCTGAGCGCGACCGTTCGTGTGGTCCGTTCGACCAGCTTCACACCCAGGATCGCTTCGAGATTCTGAAGCCGCCGGGTCAGCGCAGTCTGCGTGAGATGCAGCACATCGGCGGCTTTTTGAAAACCGCCCTCTTCGGCGATCGTGAGGAAAGCCTCGAGTCCCAGCGCGTCTATCCTCATGAGTTAAACTCATTAATATGCATAATTAATTCATTTTACTTGGTTTCTCGCTCGGTTCACAATTCCCTTCATGAGCCATCAATGGGATCCGACAACCTACCTCGCGTTCGCCGCTGAACGCACTCGTCCCGCAAGCGAGCTCCTCGCTCGCGTGCCGAATGACAAACCGCGACGCGTGATCGATCTCGGCTGCGGGCCGGGCAATTCGACCGCACTGCTGCGCAAGCGTTGGCCTGATGCGCATCTCGAAGGGCTCGACAGTTCTGCCGAGATGATCGGGCAGGCGCAGGCGAGCGGCGTCGGCGCCGAATGGTCGGTCGCCGATATCGCGATTTGGAAGCCGACCGCGTCCTACGACGTGATTTTTTCCAATGCAACGCTGCATTGGATCGGCGAGCAAAGTTCCCTGCTGCCGCGGCTGTTTCAGGCGGTCAGTCCCGGCGGGACTTTCGCATTCCAGGTGCCGCTGAATTTTGAGATGCCGTCGCATGCGCTGATTCACGCCATCGCAAATGACGGACCGTGGGCGCCAAGGCTCAGAGATGTACGCAATACCAACTTGCTGAAGGCCGCGCAGTGTTTCGCTATCCTCGAGCCCTACGCAGCGGTGCTGGACATCTGGGATACGGAATATCTGCACGTGCTCGATGGACGCGACGCCGTTTACAGATGGATCAGCGGGACGGGCTTGCGCCCCTACGTGCAGGCGCTGGAGGGAGCCGAGCGGGACGCATTCGTCGAAGAATATAAGCGGCGGCTCGACGCGGCCTATCCGATGCGCAAGAGCGGCAAAACGCTGCTTCCTTTCCGCAGGCTTTTTGTCGTCGCGCGACGCTAGCCGGGTTGACGCACGCTTCTGACCAACTGGTCGGTGACCTGCTCGACGATCCATCGCGGTTGCCATTTGCCGCCTGCGCGATACCAATTCACGACCGTAAAGGCCGCGCGCAGGATCACGAAGGTCATAAGTTTTGGATCGCCCGCGACGAAAATCCCTCTTTCGATTCCCTTGCGCACGATATTTGCGAACATCTGCTCATAACGCCTGCCCAGCGCTCGAATGCGCTTTCGATTCTCCGCGCTGAGCGACACGGGGTCCGTCAGTACCGCCTCGTAATGTTCGCCCTCTTCGAAAATTCTGGCGACCACTGCTGAGATCGCCTTGCGCAGGGCCAATTCCGGATCTTTGGCCGCTACCGGCGCGATCGCCGCTAGTTTTTCAATCAGCCGGTTTACTGCGTCGGTTCTGATCTCCGCAAAGATTTCTTCCTTGCTGCGGAAATAATGGTAGATGTGCCCCTTGGCCAATCCGCACTCGTACGCGATCTGGTCCATGTTGGTCGCATCGTAACCCCCGTGGGCAAACGCTCGCGCCGCACCCATCAGGATTTCGCGGCGACGCTCGGTGGCTTTGGCGACATCGCGGACACGGTAGCCGCGGATGCCTATCGCCGGCGGTGCGAGTCGTGCGCGCTTTGATGTGTCCGTCGCCACTAATTCAGAACTCCCACGCTTCTCTTGACCAGACTGCTGATTTTAGAATATCTGTTCTAAGAGTCGGGCCGCAAGACTGGACCGCTGAAGGAAACGGATTCATGGATCGAACGTATGTAGTCACAGGCGCCGCGTCCGGCATCGGAGCAGCAACCGCGCGCTACCTTCGGGAACGAGGAGGCCGCGTCATCGGCTGTGATATTCACAATTCGGATGTGACTGCGGATCTAACGACCAGTGAAGGACGTGCGGCGTTGATCGACGGTGTAACACGCTTGTCGGGAGGCAGTATCGATGCGATCGTTGCCAATGCCGGCGGCGGCCCTGCGGAGACAATGCTTGCGTTGAACTTCTTTGGCACGGTGGCGACGCTCGAAGGGCTGCGACCGCTTCTTAAGACCAGTCCCGCACCTCGGGCCGTGATGGTGTCCTCGATCGCCTCGCTGAGCCCGATCGATCCGGGACTCATCGAAGCTTGCCTGAGCATGGACGAACGCGCGGCAATCGCCCTCGGGAAGAACGCGCTCGCCGCCGGAAAGGGCCCCTTGGATCTTTACGGCAGCGCCAAGCATGCGTTGAACTGTTGGTGCCGTAAGGTCGCGGTCAAACCGGATTGGGCCGGCGCCGGAATCCCACTCAATGTCGTTGCACCAGGCTTTATCGACACGCCTGCCGCTGCTTACATCCTGTCAGATCCCGAAAGGAGCGCGGCGGCGGGCCGGATGGTACCGATGCGCGGCGCGTATCCCGGGCGTCCGCAGCAAATGGCCGCCACCCTTGCCTGGTGCGTGAGCCCGGAGAATTCGCTGATGACTGGACAGATCCTATTCGTCGATGGTGGCGCCGAATGCATGATGCGCGGAGAGCGCTCGTGGTGAACCACGATTCAACGTCAGGGCGTCCGCCGCTCACCCTGTGGACCAATATCCTGTACGGCATCGGATCGATCGCCTTCGGGGTGCATCTGACCGTGCTCACGTCCGCCCTCCTGCTC
>JGI12635J15846_10003724_pt1 | contig 13234 bp, 9 predicted proteins | sample BlaSpr_A8_OM2_M2_FD_15846 | JGI IMG/M metagenome (IMG submission 15846) | reverse complement strand
TGCGGCGAGGAGACTCATATCTCGTCCGCCTTCTTGTCGAGAATGCCGGCGACGACAGCGGCCATGTCGATCCATTTGGCGGTCTCGGCCTTGAGCTGACGTGTACCGGCAACGGTGAGCGAGTAAAAGCGGGCGCGGCGATTGTTCTCCGACTCACCCCACTCGCCTTTGATTGAGCCCCGGCGTTCAAGACGATAGATAGCGCTGTAGAAGGAACCCTGCAGGATTTCGAGGCGCTCGCCGGAGATCTGCTGGATGCGGAGCAGGATGCCGTAGCCATGCAGCGGACCGAGCGAGACCGCCTTGAGGATAAGCATCTCGAGTGTGCCCTGCGGGAGTTCAACCGGTTTCGTCAAAGGCTCTCCCCCTATTTGGGATAGGAGTGTACGTACTCTCTCCTTTCCCGTCAAGGAGACTGCCCCCGGGCGATTGCGTCATCGGCAGGTTCAGCTGATTCGCTCGCAGGGTCTCCGATTCCTTCATGTCGATTTTTGATAAAATCGCCAGGTCACTCTCTGACGTTTGGGCTCGAAAACCGGATTCCTGGCGCGTGACGGCCAACCCTTCCCCGGTTGAAGAGCCTTGACAACGGTCCTTGCGCCTCGGCTTATGATCCATTTATCCGGGAATGCTAGATTTCTAGTTCTGCGAAACCGGCTCCGCCCCGAGTGGCACCCCTGGCGGCGAAAGATCTGGGACTGAGAAAAACCAGGCCCAACAAGCATTCTCCTACGAGCATGAGAATCATTACTTACAGCGACCTGCATCTTGAATTTGGCTCGGGCTGGATATTGCCGCCAGATGCCACTGGAGATGTGATGATCTTGGCAGGCGATATCATTACGCTTAGAGATTATGGCCCGCTTGATCGCCTTTTACAGAGATGGAAGAAACCAGTCCTCTATGTGACGGGAAACCACGAATATTACACGCAGAGGCCGATGAATGAAGAAGACAAAGGATTCAGGGTGTGGCTCGAAGCCAAACATCCGCATGTGAAACTGCTGCTTGATGAAGAGGTCAGCGTCGGAGGCGCTAATTTCTTCGGCGGCACGATGTGGACGGATTTCAATGGCGCGGACTTGCGCGCCATGCAAACCGCCCGGGATCAAATGAACGATTTCCGGCTAATATGCAATCCGGACCGAACACCCTTCAGCCCGGCCGACGCCGTTGCCCTGCATATGAACTTCGCGTCGAAATTGCTCAACTGGCTCGGTAAGGATCTAAGTGGTCCGCGCGTGGTTATCAGCCATAATGCTCCGGTCATCAATCCCAACTCCAAATACAAGGGCGGCCCTCTCACGCCGGCGTTCAATTCCCTGGACATGATGGAGATTATTGGGACCCACCAGCCGGCCCTGTGGGTGTATGGCCATACGCATGAATGCGACGATCAGACGATCGGCCGAACCCGGATCATTTCAAATCAACTCGGATATCCCGGAAACTTTGGCGGTTTTGAATGCAAGGATTTTGATGAAGCGGGTCTGCCAGTCGAGGTAGGCGTTTAGCCCCGAGCGGGAAAAGCTCTTTTATGTGACACTTGGACCCCGAAAGCGAATCGAAACGAGGTAAAATGGCTCCCTCCAAACTGACCTTGACCGTAGTCTGTTTCACACTGCTCTTCTGCCGAGTGTCCCTCGCCCAGGAATTGAACGCAAACTTTGCCCGCGATCCTGGCCAGCCCATCGATCAGCAGTACACCGATCAGATACACAAATACACCACCGATCCCTCTTTTATTTCTCCGCTGGTCGATTACCTCCCGGCATCGAAAACGGTGCCCACGCCGGCCAAAGTGCTCGGCGACGTATCGGGAGCGCCCGACATGCTGCCTTATGCCGAAGACGTTTACAAGTATTTCCGCCTGCTCGAGGCCAGCAGTCCGCGGGTGAAGGTCTTCACTATCGGACACTCCGAGGAAGGACGAGAGATGATCGCCGCGGCCATCGCCGACGCCAAGCTCCTGGCCGACGCAAAAGAGAATGACGCGCATCTTGCCCAGCTCGCGGACCCGCGGAAGATCGGCCTGGATGACGTGAAAGCCCGCCAGATCATCGACCAATCCTGGCCCGTCTACTACATCACCGGCGCCATCCACTCGCCCGAGACGGGAGCGCCCACGGCCCTCATGGAACTCGCCTATCGTCTGGCCGTCGACGATGCGCCTTATATCAAGTACATCCGCTCGCACATGATCGTGCTCATCACTCCCGTGGTCGAAGTGGACGGCCGCGACCGCATGGTCGACATCTACAAATGGCACAAAGCTCATTCCGGCGAGGTTTGGCCACACCTTCTGTACTGGGGACACTACGTCGCTCACGATAACAACCGCGACGCCATGGCCATGACCCTCGAACTGACGCGCAACGTTCTCGACACTTATCTTGGCTGGCATGCGCAAGTGTTGCACGATTTGCACGAGTCGGTCCCTTTTCTCTACGACAACACGGTAGGCGATGGACCCTACAACGCATGGGTCGATCCGACTCTAGCCGACGAGTGGGCAGAACTGGGCTGGAACAATGTTGCCCAGATGCAGAGCTTCGGCATGCCCGGAGTGTTCACTCACGGCGACTTCGATACCTGGAGTCCCGGCTACCTGATGTTTCTGGCCAGCATGCATAACGGCATCAGCCGCCTCTATGAGACTTTCGGCAACGGCGGCGCCGATACCGAGAAGCGCATCCTCCAGCCGGAGGATTACGTGCGCACCTGGTACCGTCAGAATCCGCCGCTTCCGGTGGTGAAATGGTCGCAGCGCAATAACAACAACTACGAAGAAAGCGCTTTGCTCTCTACCCTCTCTTATTTCTCGCACAACACGCACCACTTCCTGGAGAATTTCTACGGCAAGAGCAAGCGCGCCGTTGAAAAGCCGTCGCTCGAAGGGCCCGCTGCCTATGTGATCCCAGCCGACCCAGCCGATACGAATCGCCAGGTCGAGTTGCTCAAGGTATTGAAGCGCCAGCATGTCGAGATCGAACAACTATCCGAGGCAGTGACTTTCGCGGTCCCGGCGGAAAAGCGCGGAGACAAGCCGAAGGAAGAACGGTTCCCTGTTGGCAGCATCGTCATCCGCATGGACCAGCCCTACTCCCGCGCCGCCGATGCCCTGCTCGATCACCAGTTCTGGGCTGCCGGCGACCCGCAAAAGCATCCCTACGACGATACGGGATGGTCTTTCTCTCATCTCTTTAATGTGAAGGTTGTGCGCGTTCTCGATCTCACGATTCTCAAGTCGAAGATGACGCCGCTTGACGATCCGTCGACTCTTGCCGGCAAGGTCTCTGGTTCGGGCGCTGTGCTCGCCGTGGCGAACACCGGCCAGATTTCGCTCTTGCCGCTGGTCTACAAACTTCCAGGTGCAACCGTTCAAGTCGCGGAAAAGTCTTTCGACGCTGACGGCGAACATTTCGCGGCCGGTTCGCTGCTCATCACGAATGCAGCGGATGGCGGCGTGACGAAGGTTCTGCACGACCTGTCTCTCGATGCGTCGCGACTCGGCGCATTGCCCTCGGTGCCGGTCCATGCGGTCAGCGCTCCCCGTATCGTGTTCATGCACACCTGGCTTGGAACTCAGACTGAAGGTTGGTGGCGCTATGCCTTCGATACCGCGGGCGTGCCTTTTGATTACATCAACACGCAAACCGTGGCCAAACAACCGGACCTACGCGCAAAATACGATGTCATCGTTTTTGCTCCGGTGGGTCATGCCTCGCCGCTTGAAATTCTCAATGGCATTCCGCTGTGGAACAATCCGATGCCGTGGCAGAAATCGGAGCTGACTCCAAACCTCGGAGCCATCGACAGCACCTCGGACATCCGTCCCGGTTTGGGTTACGACGGGCTGGCTCACCTAAAAGAGTTTGTTGAGCAAGGCGGGCTCCTGATCACCTGCGAAGACACGGCCCGGTTCGCCATTGATACGGGTCTTGCACCCGGCGTGAGCATCGCGCCGCAAGGCGACGCGCGCGTTGTCGGTACGGTGCTGAACACGGTTTTCGTCAACCGCGAGCATCCGGTCGCCTTCGGCTACGGTCCGGGCGTTCCTGTCATCAGCGCCGACGGCATGGCCTTCAACGTAAGCAGCTTACTCGGGCGCACGGGAGGCCGAACCTTGATGGACCCGTTAACGGACCCGCTTGACCCCTACGCGAAACGAGCGACCGGGCGGGGCAGCGTCGACGACAGCGACGAGCCACAGGGGAGGAAGATCACCGAGCCCGAGGCGCTCGTGAAGCAGCAACCCTGGGAGCCGAAAGCGTTAGATGAGGAACAAACGCGCAACAACCCGCTGGTGATTCCGGCGCGAAGCCGGCCGGACGTCATCCTGCGCTTTTCTGATGCCAAGACCTTGCTGCTCGACGGCCTGCTCGACAAGGGTGGATCGATTGCCGAGCATGCCGTTGTGGTGAACGCGCACCTCGGCCAGGGAAACGTGCTGTTGTTCGGCAACAACCCGGTTTATCGCGGCGAGACCATCGGGACGTACCCGCTGGTGTTCAACGCCATCCTCAACTATCAGTACCTGGCGCAGGCTTCCGCGCCGGCAGACAAACAGACACCCGACAACAAGGCAATGCCGCAACAGGGAATGCTCTTCGGCGCCGGCACAATCTCGGCGGCGGAAGCGGGACGATAGCGAATGGGTATAGGAGATGAGTCAGAAAACGAAGATCTGAGCCACCAGCGCAAGCCGCACCGCATCGAATCACACCGGGCAGCGTCCTCAATGGAAACACAAAGTTCAATATCTCAATGAAAGCGTGGCATAGAAATGGCAGGAACAGAAGAAGGAGCTAAGAAGCGCGACTTTGGAGATGGTTTTTTCGTTCGTGATCTCTCGGACGGAGCGATGGCGCTTGGTCAAGCGGGTGGCGAAGACGTGGTCCTGGTGCGCCGCGGCGACGAGTTTTTTTCGCTGGGCGCGAACTGCACTCATTACCACGGAATGCTAGCGCAGGGCCTCATCGTTGGGGATACCTTGCGATGTCCGTTGCATCATGCCTGTTTCAGCCTGCGGACTGGAGAAGCCTTGCGCGCGCCGGCGCTCGACCCAATCCCGCGCTGGCGTGTAGAAAAAATTGGCGACAAAGTTTTCGTTCGGGAGAAGCTCGCCGCTCTGGAACGAAAACACCTACGCGGCTCTGCACAGAGCGCTCCCGCTTCGGTCGTGATCGTGGGCGCTGGCGCCGCCGGCCTGGGAGCTGCGGAAATGCTGCGCCGGGAAGGCTACGACGGGCCACTGACGATGATCTGCGCGGATGATTGGCCTCCCTACGACCGGCCAAATCTATCAAAGGATTTTCTCGTCGGCGCTGCACCTGACGACTGGATGCGATTACGACTCCCCGGATATTACCGTGAACAGAATATCAATCTCGTGCTCAATGCGCGGGTGTCAGCGCTGGACATCTCGCGAAAGCGGGTCCAACTGGAAAACGGGAAAATGTATGAGTTCGCAAGCCTCCTAATTGCGACTGGGGCTGAACCCGTTCGACTGCAGATCGAGGGCGCCACCGAGTCGCAGATTCACTATCTGCGAACCTTCGCCGACGCTCGTGCGATCGTCTTGCGAGCCAAATCCGCGAAGCGTGCCGCGGTCGTCGGCGCCAGCTTTATTGCTTTGGAGGTTGCAGCATCATTGCGGACGCTTGGCATTGCGGTTGATGTGATAGCGCCCGATAAGCAGCCCTTGGAATCTGTGATGGGATCGGAAGTGGGCCTCTTGATTCGTGGGCTTCATGAAAGCCACGGGGTTGTCTTCCACTTGGGGGAAACGGTTGAGAAACTTGACGGATCGAAATTGTTGTTGTCTGGCGGAGCCACGCTGGAAGCGGACTTTGTGGTTTTGGGTGTTGGAGTGCGCCCCTCCCTGACCTTGGCCGAACAAGCGGGTCTCACGATCGATCGGGGTATTGTGGTCAACCAATACCTCGAAACCAGCGCTCCGGGTGTGTTTGCAGCAGGAGATGTCGCGCGCTGGCCCGACCCGCATTCGGGAGAGCAAATTCGGGTGGAGCACTGGGTAGTTGCTGAGCAGCAAGGGCAGGTGGCGGCAAGGAACATTCTGGGATACCGCGAACGATTCGAGGCCGTGCCATTTTTTTGGAGCGTGCACTACGATGTCGCCATCAACTATGTGGGACACGCCGAGCGCTGGGATTCCGTGGACATTGACGGCGATCTACCGGGCCGGAATTGTGCAGTGTCTTACAAGCGCGCAGGACGCACTCTTGCGGTCGCAACGATTTCGCGGGATGTGCAGAGCCTGCAGGTCGAAGCCGCAATGGAGGCCGGCAAGAGCTAAACGGACGGCGTCTTCCTCTGCGAGTACCGCGGATGAGTTTGCAAACTGCTGAAATTGCTTCATGAAGGACGTAGCGGACGCGATATTTCTCATCCGTTCTTCTCGCGTTCAGGAGGCAGAAATCTTCAAAGCCCCAACCAGATTGCAGACGGCGGCAATCGACTCGGTAGGCAGGCTAAGCGTGCTTCACAAACTTCAATGAAGCGGAATTCATGCAGTAACGCAGACCAGTAGGCTTGGGGCCGTCATCAAAAACATGCCCTAGATGCGCCTCGCATTCAGTGCATGAGATCTCGTCTCGACTCATTCCTAGGCTGTTGTCAAACGACTTCCGGACGTTTTCTTTTGCGATCGGGGCCCAGAAACTCGGCCAACCAGTGCCTGAGTCAAACTTCGTGTCGGAACCGAACAGCGCATTATCGCAGCAAATGCAGCGATACAAGCCCTTATCGTGGATTTCATATTGGCCGCTGAAGGCTCTTTCTGTGCCTTGGCGACGCGTTACCTCGAACTGCAAGGGAGTCAGTTGCTGCTTCCACTCGGCGTCAGTTTTGTGGACTCTCTTGACGAGCGCCGGACCCAAGTTTTGGCCCGAGTCGCTGAACCGGATCACCGTCACGGTGTCTTTGTCATCGGATGAGTTGGACTTCGCTACGCTCAAGCTCGGGCTTCTTAACCATGTGATGAGGCCTGCTCCGGCGACTGTTATCGCGGAGTAGCCGAGAAAATTTCTACGATTCATGTATCTCTCCGATCTTGCCCATCAGTTGGAAATTTCAGCCAAACGTAAACGCGAACGCCTGCACTCCTGGATCGAGGAATTCGATCTCGAAGGTTCTGTCTTCCACCGTCCCCTTTTGCCGAATTAGCTGGTAGAGTCGGTGGTCTTGCACGGTGCCTGAACCGTTGCCGTCGGTGTCGACGCCGTGATCGTCCCCTGGCGGTGTGCCATCCAGCTTCACCGTGAACCGGACAGGCTTGCCGTCCTTACTTGTTCCCAATACCAGATGGAGATCGCGAGCATGAAAGCGGAAAATAATCTTTCCCGGGGCCGTTTGCAGCACTGCGCTTTCCTCACCGACCTTCCAACTTCCGCTGAGAGCCCATTGATTGAGCGAGAGTCGGGGTTGTGGCGTATAAGAATGCTTGGAATCTCGAGCAATCGGCTCGGTGGAAGCGAAGTGCTCCGCCCGATGGTAGCCGACGTAGGTCTCTGGCGAACGGACATCTGCACTGTCAGGAGCGGCTTCGGCACCGGTGGCAGCAACCCCGATTGGCGCCGACATTGCGACCGACGTTGTTGCGGAAGAGGATAGCTGCGCTCCGTTTTCCTTCAGAAGCTCTTCGATCGCCCGTTGCGACTCGTCGTACTTACCCTCGCCGAAATGGTGATAGCGAATACGTCCCTTGCCGTCGACGAAGTAATGCGCCGGCCAATACTCATTGTTGAAGGCTTGCCAAATTCTGTAGTCGTTGTCGAGGGCAACGGGGTAAGTGATCTTCAGTTCGCGAACCGCCTTTTCCACGTTGCTCCGTTCTTTTTCGAAAGCGAACTCAGGGGTATGTACGCCGATGACGACGAGACCAGCATCTTTATACTTCGCCGCCCACCCTTCTACGTACGGCAACGCGCGTAGGCAGTTGATGCAGGAGTACGTCCAGAAATCGATCAGCACAACTTTGCCGCGAAGCGATTTAGTTGTCAGGGGTGGCGAATTAAGCCATGCGACTGCACCACCCAACTCCGGCATAGGACCTTCATCGTCAAGGGCGGGGAGTGTGTCGGCCGCGCTCGCTGCCAAAACGGCTGCCGGTTTTCTTCGATGCAACGCATCGATCAGACGCTGCTCCGCTTTTGCCGTGTCCACAAAGGAAAACTTCGTGAGTAAATTTGTGTCCCATCCTAGACCTATCGCAACCACTCCCATGATCACCGCAACGCCAAATCCGCGACGGATCCAGACCTCAAACCGAAGCGAACGTTTCAGGACAGAGAAGGCTCTGTTGCCTGCGAAGAGTGCAATTCCCAAAGAGGTCGCGGCACCGAACGCGAAGGACAAAAGCAAGAACGAGGAGCGAGCACCCGGGCCCTGAATTGCCGCTCCAGTCAAGATCAGGCCGAGAACCGGGCCCGCACAAGGAGCCCAGAGGAGTCCAGTCGAGATGCCCAACACGAAGGATTTTCCGATACTACTGTCCGCAGACGGACCGCCCTGCAGTTTACTGCCCGCCCGGACCAGTGGACGAGTCAACGCATCGGCAATCGACGGAAAAAGAAGACTCACCCCCAACATCAGGAAGATCAGCATTGCCAAGTACCGCCCCCCTTGATTCAGGCGCACCACCCAATGCCCACCGAACGTAGCTGCCATTGCCACAACGGAAAACGTCAGTGCCATTCCGACGAGCAAAGGCAGTCCGGAACGGCGGAAGGGTTGCTCCGCACGCGCGAACACAAACGGCAAGACAGGCAGGATGCACGGACTCAAAATCGTCAGAACACCGCCCGCAAAAGCCAGGAGATAGATCAGCATCGGCCCGTCCATTCTATGATCTTGATGGTTCGCGACATTTCAGATCCTCACCCAAGAATTGGATTCGCGAGGCCGTCAAAGGTTACAGCACCACCCTCTTGTGAGAACAGGGCTGGGTTCGCTATCGGAGCCCGGCCGAATTTGATTCGCGGGAATCCGGTCTCGGGGTCGAATTCGTTGTGCCACGTAACAAATGCAACCTCCTTGCCAGAACGGGCAATTCTGTTTGAAGCCTGCCTCGATGCGGCGCCCTGGAGGCCGATTCACTCGGAGGCGTGCGATGGAATGTTCTTGAACGAGTTTCTAGGCCCTTAGGATGATGTAATTGGCGGCGCTTCGGCAGTGATCCGTTTTCGCGGTGCCGGTCTTACTGTTCTTCTTTCATTTTCTTGCAAAGTAGCGTCGTGTGCCCCGTCTTTGAATCGATCACGGTGGTCACGGCCAGACAACGGCAGGTTACCGTGTTGGCGTTTTCTTGCTCGACTATGACACAGTGTTTGATGATTTCGGCAGTGGCCGGTGGCAACTGGCTCCGTGGGGGAGGCGCGGTCGCCGCAACCGGCTGCTTCTTCGCCGCACAACCGGCAAGCAGGAGGCAAAACACCAGCCAAGCTTTGCTCATGCCTTTGTTTTCGCGCTCTCGTGACTGATTGTCGATGGCAATCTTGGTTACTCACACGAGAGCGCGGGTTGTTTGTGGAAACAAGGGAACGACGGCATCGCGGTATTCTCCTGCGTCGATTCATCGGGGGGAAACTTCTCTGCTGCCTCCGGGGACGATTGGAGCCCACGCCACGCGTTGACTTCATCCATTCACGATCGCATGCCAGTCATCCTCGATCGGGAGGGTTACGATCTTGGACTCGATCGGAATGAAAAAATGTGAGCGTGGTGTCTGAATTGTTGATGCCCTGCAACGCGCGGACGATGCGGTGCTAGCCCGCGAGCGATAGGACCGACCGCGTGACCAACGACGATGAGGAATGCTCTGCCCCTTGCCAGAACCTTTGGTTGAATCATCTGTGTTGCGCCCGAAGCGGGAGGCGTCCATACTTCCCCATGACAATGAAACGCCCAGCTTTGCTTGCCCTGGTCGGAACGGTTCTCATAACGATATTCTCGTTCTGGACTTTCATCCCCAACGTTGTAAACGTTCTACGCGGTATAGATGCTCTGGTCGTACTCTTCTCATCGTTCATCGATGCGTTTGGTTGCTTGACGTTGGCGGTATTCTTTTTTGTGTTCCATAGAACACAGTCATAATCGGAACCGCGCCGGTGGTGGCAATGAGCTTTGGTGCGCAAGTAACTCTCTCGGATTCTGGTTTACAGGCTATGCCGGATCGCGAGCGGCAGGGATACGACACGGGAGATCCGATGATGGATCGGGGCAAACCGGTGGAGATGTTCCTAGCGTCGACGGTGGGCAGTGCCATGTTTCAAGCTTTTTGCGGGGCGTTTTTCAGCCATTATTGTCGTCTAACGGTCGTGGGGCAGAATCACCTTCCACGTCCTCCATTCATCATCTGCAGTAATCATACGAGCCATATTGATAGCGCGGTTCTGATGACTGCTTCAGGCCATCCGTTTTCTACACTCGCACTGCTCGGTGCCAGCGACTATTTTTTTGATTCCTGGAGGACGAGATTCTTAGTCTCCCGATTTATGAATGTCATACCGATTGATCGCCACGCACGACACAACTCGCTGCGGCGGAGTTTGGCGATGTGTAAGGAGTTTCTGCATAAGAGACACGGCAATCTGATTCTCTATCCAGAAGGTACGCGGTCGCCCGATGGCCAGATGCAGACCTTTAAAAGGGGGACTGGCCTGTTTGCGGTCGATCTTGGAGTCCCCGTTGTGCCCGCGCACATCGAGGGCGCTCATACCATTCTGGCAAAGGGAAAATTCATGCCACGACCGGAACCCGTCGCTGTCCACTTTGGTGAGCCGATCATGTTCGAATCGAGACAGTTCGCTCATCTGTCAGGGCGCGGGCTTCGGAATGCCGCTGTCGAATTGCTTGAAGAGCGCATCCGCTTTCTGCGACGCGGAGCTGCCACTCGAGGCGTGATTCGATCGCCCGAAGAGTTTGAAATAGGAGAACATGCGACAATTTCCATCTCTGCGCTGGCGCACAGAGGTCGGAATACCAAGAGCCATGGTGGCAGAGAATCGGAATAACTAAGGGGCGCAGGCCGTACAGGTTCATGCGGTCTAAACTGTAAATCCGTGAGGAGCTATGTACACAGCCAAGCATATGAAATGGTGGGGATGGGGTGATGAAGATATTGGATTCGACGCCGGTGCCCATCCTGGGTTGTGGCCCTACGCCAAAGCAGTACTCGGGGTGGAAGAAGAAAATGTGAACCTGCCGCCTGTCTCGATCGATGCCGTCCGGTTGCGCGAGGCAATTCGTCATGAGCGCTGCTTAGCTGAGCTGCGCCTATGGATGCGTGCCGATCAGATCTGCGATAGTCGTCACGAGCGCTTGGTGCACGCTTACGGCAAGGGGCTCCGCGACCTATTCCGTATGCGGCATGGTATGGCGGAGGGTGCTCCTGATCTGGTTGTGTATCCCGAAAATGAGCACGATGTTCTTATGACAATTCGTGCAGCGGCCGAACACGATGTCGTCGTTATTCCATTCGGGGGTGGTTCAAATATCGCCGGTTGCCTGGAGCGAAGCGAAACTCATCGCATGGTAATGTCGCTCGATATGCGACGCATGCGACGCGTGCTGGCGGTCGATAAGGAGTCACTTACAGCGCGCATCGAGGCCGGTGTCTTTGGTCCCGACCTTGAAGAGCAGTTAAGTGGCTCGGGACTGACTCTTGGCCACTTTCCGGATTCTTTCTTGCACTCTACGCTCGGCGGTTGGATAGCCACGCGTTCAGCTGGAATGCAGAGCGATAAGTACGGCAAGATCGAAGATATGGTCATTGCGTTGCGGATGGTCACGCCTGCAGGCGTACTGGCGACGCGAACCGTGCCCAAGTCCTCGAACGGCATCGATGTCAATCATCTGTGCATCGGCAGTGAGGGAACTCTGGGAGTAATAACCGAAGCCACGATGCAGGTCCATCCGCGGGCGGAGTCGCGCCGCACTCACGGCTACCTGTTTCTCGATTTCGAAAGCGGCATTGAGGCGATGCATGATTGCGTGCGGAAGGAGTGCACACCCTCCATGTCCCGCCTGAACGATTCCGGCAAGACCGCGCTGTCAATGGCATTCAAACCGCCATCATCGAAACTGTCGCAGGCGATGACTCGAGTCATGAAGAGTTACCTCCAGATGAAAGGGTTTAATTTCGCGCGCGCCTGTCTTATGCTCACAACGTTTGAAGGGAGCAAAGGCGACGTTACTCGCCAACATCATCAAGTTAGCGCCATTCATCGGCGCTTTGGCGCAGCCGACCTCGGTCCCAGCTCGGGAAAGTCTTTCGAGTCGACCAAGTACGATTTTCCCCACATCCGTGATTTCCTCATGGATCGGGGCGTTACCTCGGATGTGAGCGAGACGGCAACCGTCTGGAGCAATGTTGTGCCTCTGTATCGAGCCGCGTCTACGGACCTGAGCACCGCGATCGAGGAGAGCGGCGTAAAGCCCTGGGTCGGATGTCATATCAGCCACAGTTATCACTCCGGGGCAAGCCTCTATTTGACGTTCGCTTGCCAGCAGAAGCATGGGCGAGAAATGCAACAGTATCTGCACGCGAAACGAGTTGTGCAGCAGTCGTTCATCGATCATGGGGCTACTCTGTCACACCACCATGCGGTCGGCACCGAGCACCTGCCATGGCTTACCGATGACATTTCGCCCGTGGGTGTCCTGGCTATAGCAGCAATCAAAGGCGGGCTCGATCCGGGCAATGTCATGAACCCGGGACGCTTACGGCCATCCATAGCGCCTCTGGAGGAGTGGTTGCGAGTCGGCGGTGAGGCTGCCGTGTTATCGGCTTGGAAATAGTCACCGCTGCTTCTGGATTGGAAGACTGAATGAAGTGTGGCTGTCGAAATATTGCTTCGACTTGGAAGGCTGTTCAGAAACCGCGGCGGCGCCGGTTCGCGCCAAAGCCCGCTTAGCGGTTCCTTCCAGAGCCAGCTTAGCGGAAGCGTATTCTTCTCTGGAGACAGCTCCGCGCGACCGATCGAGTTCCAGCTGAACCAACTCTTCTTGCAGAGCCTCGATCAGGCGCGTAGAAGTTTGGTTAAGTTGTTTCGTCCTTTGTAGCTCCTTCGTTGTTACCGTGCCGGCCAGCCGCTGCCTGCGTCCGAGCAAAAATCCAAGGATTGCGATTAACAATACAAAGCTACCCCGGAGCCACCGTCGTAACTGCACTGACGAAAAGGAGAATTTGGAGGCGGGTGCTGAGCGTGAA
>JGI12635J15846_10003723_pt1 | contig 13236 bp, 7 predicted proteins | sample BlaSpr_A8_OM2_M2_FD_15846 | JGI IMG/M metagenome (IMG submission 15846) | reverse complement strand
GGCAGCCGCCGGTGCTTTGCCCTGACCGGTCATCACGCCCTTCACGAACGCGGTGACATCGGCTTGCGTGATGCGGTTCTTATGACCCGAACCCGTCACCTTCGACACATCGACACCCAGTTCGCGCGCAAACTTGCGCACGGACGGCGAAGCGTGGCTCGAGGTCCGCGTTCCGCCCTCGCCAGCGGGAATGGCCGGCGCAAGCGCGAGCGCGGAAGGTGCTTCTTTTTGAGCCGGCGCGGATTTCGCGGGCGCGTCTGAAGGCGCTTCTGCCTTCGCGGTTTCCTGCTTGGGCGCAGCAGTGGGCGCGGCCGATCCACCGCCGCTTTCCAGCACGAGGATCAACGTGCCTTCCGAAACGTTGTCGCCAAGCTTGACCTTGAGTTCCTTGACCGTGCCTGCTTCCGGCGACGGCACGTCCATGGTGGCTTTATCGGATTCGAGCGTGACGAGCGATTGCTCCTTCTCGACCTTGTCGCCAACCTTCACGTTCACTTCGATGACCGGAATGTCCTTGAAGTCGCCGATATCCGGCACCTTCACTTCAACCGAGCCGCCACCCGAAGACGCGGCCGTCGCAGCGGCCTTCTCCTGGGCAGGCGCTTCAGCTTTAGCAGGCGCTTCGGCGGCCGTGGACGCAGCAGCAGCACCCGATTCAGCCGCTTCCAGCACCACGATCAACGCGCCTTCCGACACGTTGTCGCCTACCTTCACCTTCACTTCCTTCACGACGCCGGCTGCCGAACTCGGCACGTCCATGGTCGCCTTGTCGGATTCGAGCGTGACGAGCGACTGCTCTTTCTCGACGGTGTCGCCCACTTTCACCAGCACTTCGATCACCGGAATGTCCGTGTAATCGCCGATATCCGGCACCTTGACTTCGATCGCTTGACTCATTGTTTATTGTCTCCTGGGTCGCGACACGAAAATCGCCCTGCTTTTAGGCAAGGCGACTTCGCGCAACAACACTCGGGGGCCGATGCGTTAAACCGTCATCGGGTTGGGTTTGGCGGGGTCGAGCGCGTACTTCTTGATCGCGTCGGCGACAAGCTTGCGGTCGATCGTGCCTTCGTCGGCCAGCGCATTGAGCGCCGCGACGGTGACCCAGTAGCGGTCGACTTCGAAGAAATGACGCAGTTTTTCGCGCGTGTCCGAACGGCCGTAGCCATCCGTGCCGAGCACGACAAACTTATTCGGCACATAACCGCGAATCTGGTCGACGAGGGCACGCACATAATCCGTCGATGCAATCACCGGACCCTTCGCGTCCTTCAGCAGCTTGGTCACGTGCGAGACACGACGCTCTTCCGCCGGATGCAGCAGGTTCCAGCGGTCAACATCCATGCCTTCGCGTGCCAGTTCTGTAAAGCTCGGCACGCTCCAGAGATCGGCGGCGACGTTCCAGTCATTCTTCAGCAGGTCGGCAGCGGCGATCACTTCATTGAAGATCGTGCCCGCGCCCATCAGCTGAACGCGCGGTGCCTTTGCGTCGGCGTCCGATTTGCGGAACGAATACATGCCCTTGATGATGTCGGCGGCTACGCCATCGCCCTGCGGAATCGCCGGGTGTTCGTAGTTTTCGTTCATCACCGTGACGTAGTAATACACGTCTTCCTGTTCCGCCACCATGCGACGCAAACCGTCCTGCATGATCACCGCGAGTTCGTAGCCGAAGGTCGGGTCGTAGCTCACGCAATTCGGCACCGACGCCGCCCACATCAGCGAATGGCCATCTTCGTGTTGCAGGCCTTCACCGTTGAGCGTCGTACGCCCAGCCGTGCCGCCCAGCAGGAAGCCGCGCGAACGCATGTCGCCTGCAGCCCATGCGAGGTCACCGATACGCTGGAAGCCGAACATGGAGTAGAAGATGTAGAACGGGATCATGATCTCGTTGTGCGTCGAATACGACGTCGCAGCCGCGATCCAGTCACACATCCCGCCGGCTTCGTTGATCCCTTCCTGCAGGATCTGGCCGGTTTCCGATTCACGATAGAACATCAACTGATCGGAATCTTCCGGCACGTACTTCTGGCCGTCCTGATTCCAGATACCGATCTGACGGAACAAACCTTCCATACCAAAGGTACGCGATTCATCCGGCACGATCGGCACGATGCGTTTGCCGAGCGCCTTGTCCTTCAGCAGGATGTTGAGAATCCGCACGAACGCCATGGTCGTGGAGATTTCGCGGCCCGGACCCGTGCCCTTGAGCACCGGTTCGAACGCCGACAGATCCGGCACCGGCAGCGACTCGGCCTTCTGGCGACGAGCCGGCAGATAACCGCCGAGTTCCTGGCGGCGAGCGCGCATGTACTCGAGTTCCTTCGAACCTTCTTCGAACGTCAGGTACGGCACGTCAGCGATCTGGTCGTCGGGGATCGGCAGCTTGAACTGATCACGGAATTTCTTCAGCTGATCCGTGTGCAGCTTCTTCTGCTGGTGGGTGATGTTCATCGCCTGACCCGCTTCGCCCATGCCATAACCCTTGATGGTCTTGGCGAGGATGACGGTCGGCTGACCCTTCGTCTTCGATGCTTCCGTGTACGCCGCGTAAATCTTGTGTGGATCGTGGCCGCCGCGATTCAGGTTCCAGATGTCTTCATCGGACCATTCCGCCACCATCGCCTTGAGTTCCGGCGTGTTGAAGAAATGCTCGCGCACGTAGGCGCCCGACTCCGACTTGTAGGTCTGGTATTCGCCGTCGACGACTTCCATCATCCGGCGCATCAGTGCGCCGGTTTTATCGCGGGCGAAGAGCGAGTCCCATCGGCTGCCCCACACTACCTTGATCACGTTCCAGCCGGCGCCGCGGAATTCGCTTTCCAGTTCCTGGATGATCTTGCCGTTGCCGCGCACCGGGCCGTCGAGACGCTGCAGGTTGCAGTTGATCACGAAGACGAGGTTGTCGAGCCGTTCACGGCCGGCCATACCGATCGCGCCGAGCGATTCCGGTTCGTCCGTTTCGCCGTCGCCGAGGAATGCCCAGACCTTGCGGCTCCCTGCCTTGACGATACCGCGCGCATCCATGTACTTCATGAAGCGCGCCTGATAGATCGCCATGATCGGGCCGAGGCCCATGGACACCGTCGGGAACTGCCAGAAGTCCGGCATCAGCCACGGATGCGGATACGACGAAATGCCTTCGCCGCCCACTTCCTGGCGGAAATTATCGAGCTGGCTGGCTTTCAGCCGGCCGAGCAAGAACGCGCGCGAGTACACGCCCGGTGACGAATGGCCCTGCACGAACACGAGATCGCCGCCATGTTCTGGGGACGGTGCGTGCCAGAAATGGTTGAAACCGACGTCATACAGCGTGGCCGCCGACGCGAACGAAGCGATATGCCCGCCCACGTTCGTGTCCTTGCCCGCGCGTAGCACCATGGCAATGGCGTTCCAGCGCGTGTACGAGCGGATCTTGTGTTCGATGTCCTGATCGCCTGGAATCTTCGACTGGGCGGCGACCGGAATGGTGTTGATGTACGGGGTGTTAGCGGAAAAGGGCAGATGTTCGCCGTGCACGCGCGCGAATTCGATCTGCTTTTCGATCAGGTAGTGGGCACGATCCGGGCCTACTGCCGAAATCACGCCGTCGAGGGCTTCTAGCCACTCAGCGGTCTCCTGGGGATCTTCGTCGTCCTTGGCGTTGGCGACATATTTCATCACTTCGTCGGGTACAGCGGACATGCTCGTCTCCTGATTTGAGGAACGCTCGGTGAACAGACGACGCGAGCCTTTAAGCCATCCGCAAGACACAATCGCGGAAAACAATGAGGGACAAGCGCGCGTGCGGCAATTCTAAAGAGGCTCCGAACGGTAGTGCAAGCAATTTTTCGAATCATGAGAGTCAATCTCATAATGCGGAAAAATGCTGCGATGCACCGTGGGATAAGGACTTTTTGATAGACGTTTGGTGTCCTTGCGATCAATAGCAGGCCTTTTCACGTCTTTTTACGCCATTTAACAGTCGAGCGCTGCGTTACAATTGCGCGCATGTTGACCGAACGGCTTTTCGCACGCTCGGCGCGTTCGTCGAAGAAACTTAACGACACGGCGCCGACCCGCTGGCACCACGGACCGTGGTGGTCGAACTCGTACTTGCTGACCCCGCTTATCTCGATCCTGGTTTTTCTGGTCGTGATGAGCCTGATTTTGTGGAGTCTCAACCGGCGCGAGCAGCAGCAGCAGGAAGACACGCTCTACCGTAACGTCGCTTGGGCGCAGCAGCAAATCCGGCTTTCCATGACTGGCGCGCAGGAACAGATCCAGGCATTGGCGCGCGACATTGCGACCGGTCACGGCGACCCGCAGTCGTTCCAGAGTTCCACTGGCGACATCATGCAGGGGCATCCCGAGATCCTCTACATGAACTGGTACACGGCGCAGCACAAACCGCGCTGGCCGAATACGCCGTTGCCCGTGCTCGGTTCGCGGCTCGCCAAGCCCACCGACGCGCAAATGGACGACGCCGTCCAGGCCGCTTTCGACGAAGCCCGTACCACCCGCCGCCAGATCTACTCCCCGCTTCTCTACGATGACCTCGGCAACGGCTACATCACGTTGCAGACGCCGGTTTTTCGCGACCGCGAGTTTCTCGGGTCCATTGCGGCGGTGTTTTCCATCGAAGGGATTCTCAAGCACGACATTCCCGGCGAGCTCTCCGCGAAGTACAAGATTTCCATCGCCGACCTGAACAATCGCGAGCTCGCCACGACTTCGAGCCGGCCGCGCCTGCCGCGCGACATGTTCTACGATCTGCCGCTCGATCCGCCGGGACAGGGGGTATCGGTACGCGTTTATTCGTATCCGCAACTCACGAATTTCACCAATAACACGCTCGTCTGGCTCGTCGCCGGATTGTCGTGCTTTGTGTTGTGGAGCTTGTGGAGTCTCTGGAAACACACGCGGCAACGCTTCGAGGCGCAACAAGCGCTCTACGCCGAAGCGTTCTTCCGCCGCGCGATGGAAAATTCGGTGCTGATCGGCATGCGTGTGCTCGACATGCACGGTCGCATCACGCACGTAAATCCCGCGTTTTGCCGGATGACAGGCTGGGACGAAAGCGATCTCGTCGGCAAAGTGGCACCGTTTCCGTACTGGCCGAAAGACGCTTATCCGGAGATGCAGCGGCAACTCGACATGACCTTGCGTGGCAAGGCGCCCTCGTCCGGTTTCGAATTGCGCGTGCGCCGCAAGAACGGTTCGTTCTTCCACGCGCGGCTTTATGTGTCGCCGCTGATTGATAGTTCGGGACGGCAGACGGGCTGGATGTCGTCGATGACCGATATCACCGAACCACGCCGCGCCCGCGAAGATCTCGCCGCCGCGCATGAACGCTTTACCACCGTATTGGAAAGCCTCGACGCCGCCGTGTCCGTGCTCGCCGCCGATGAAGCCGAACTCCTGTTCGCGAATCGCTATTACCGGCACTTGTTCGGCATTCGTCCGGACGGTCATCTGGAACTGGCAGGTGCGGGTTTCGATACGGCGCAGGCGTCGTCGGATTCTATCGACATGGTCGATACCTACGCCGGCCTGCCCGCCACGGCGCTGACGGAGAGCACATCGGACGCGCAGGAAGTGTATGTGGAAGGCATCCAGAAATGGTTCGAAGTGCGTCGCCAGTACATTCAATGGGTGGACGGCCATCTCGCGCAGATGCAGATCGCGACCGACATCACCACGCGCAAGCAGGCGCAGGAACTCGCCGATCAGCAGGAAGAAAAGCTGCAGTTCACGAGCCGTTTGATGACGATGGGCGAAATGGCGTCATCGCTGGCGCACGAACTGAATCAGCCTTTGGCCGCGATCAATAATTACTGTTCGGGTTGTGTCGCGCTGGTGAAATCGGGCCGTATGACGCAGGACGCGCTTTTGCCCGTGCTCGAAAAAACGGCGCAGCAAGCGGTGCGCGCCGGCATGATCATCAAGCGCATCCGCGAATTCGTGAAGCGCAGCGAACCGAAACGCCAGCCCACGCGTGTTGCCGATATTGTCGCCGATGCGGTCGGTCTGGCGGAAATCGAAGCACGCAAGCGCAAGATCCGCATACTCACTGAAATCCGCTCGCGCATGCCCGTGATCCATGTGGATCCGGTGCTGATCGAGCAAGTGCTCGTGAACCTGCTGAAGAACGCAGCCGAAGCCATGCACGACGCCAAGCCGAACGCCGTCGATCCTGTGATCCGCGTGATCGTGCAGCGCGTGGACGGCGGTTTTGTCTGCGTGAGCGTTGTCGATCAGGGGCCGGGCGTGGACGAAGCCACGGCTGAGCGCCTGTTCGAGCCTTTCTACAGCACCAAGTCCGACGGTATGGGCATGGGGCTGAACATTTGCCGATCGATCATTGAATCGCATCGTGGACGTCTTTGGGTGGTGAACAATATCGATGCCTCAGGCAACGTGACGGGCGCCACATTCCATTGCAGTTTGCCAATCGGAGAAGCCGATGGTCCAGGTAACAGCGGACCGGAAGTTCTCAGCCATCAACCCACACAACAAACTGTTACGGGAGAGCTATGAGCACAGTCACCACTCAGGAAACGGTGTTTGTCGTCGACGACGATGAGGCCGTGCGTGATTCTTTGCGCTGGCTGCTTGAAGCCAATGGCTACCGCGTCTCGTGTTTTGCGAGCGCGGAAGCGTACCTTGATGCGTATCTCCCGATCGCCCATTCCGGCGCGATCTCGTGCCTGATACTCGACGTGCGAATGTCCGGCATGAGCGGTCTCGAATTGCAGGAACGGCTGATTGCGGAAAATTCGCTGCTGCCGATCATCTTCGTGACGGGTCACGGCGACGTGCCGATGGCCGTTTCGACCATGAAAAAAGGCGCGATGGATTTCATCGAAAAGCCGTTCGATGAAGCCGAACTGCGGAAGTTGGTTGAACGCATGCTGGATAAGGCGCGTACCGAAAGTTCGAGCGTGCAGCAGCAACGTGCCGCGGCCGAACGGCTGGGTAAGCTGACGGCGCGGGAGCATCAGGTGCTGGAGCGGATCATTGCCGGGCGCCTGAACAAGCAGATCGCCGATGACCTCGGGATCAGTATCAAGACGGTCGAAGCGCATCGCGCGAACATCATGGAGAAGCTTTCCGTCAATACCGTCGCTGATTTGTTGAGGCTCGCTCTTTCCAATAAGCCGCAGACGCAGCAGGCGCAGTAAGCGTTTCAGGTTTTTGCCGGCACGCCGAGGGTTGTTTGTTGGTTCGGCGTAGCCGGTGCGGGTTTGCATTTGCCCCCGGCGGTTCTCCTTTCGGCGTTTGTCGTACGGCCCAGGTGGACCTGCTTCTTATTTTCGTAAAACCCGCGTCACCGCCAGCAGAACCCCAACCGGAAGTGTCGGCATAAGGACTCTGGCCCCCTCCGGTATAATTCGGCACCGACCGCAAAGCCGCGCCCATCAGCGCGATCAGGCTTAATTGCGACCCTGCGCCCCTCAAAGAATGCAGCGGATTTCTCTCCGCCCAAACCTCCTATGACTGCCCAAATCATCGACGGCAACGCCCTCTCCAAGACTCTTCGCGCCGATGTCGCCGCACGCGCCGCCGCCCTGACCGCCCGTGGCCAGCAACCTGGCCTGGCAGTCATCCTCGTCGGCGACAATCCGGCCAGCGAGGTCTACGTTCGCAACAAAGTGAAAGCCTGTCAGGACAACGGCCTGCATTCCGTCTTCGACCGCTTTCCCTCCACGCTGACCGAAAGCGAATTGCTGACGCGGCTCGACGACCTGAACAACGATCCGAACGTGCACGGCATTCTGGTGCAACTGCCGCTGCCGAAACATATCGACAGCCACAAGGTCATCGAAGCAATCGCTCCGGCCAAGGACGTGGACGGCTTCAACGTCGAGAACGCGGGCGCGCTGATGACCGGCAAACCGCTGTTCCGCCCGTGCACGCCCTACGGCGTGATGAAGATGTTCGAAGCGCACAATATTGCGCTGGAAGGGGCGAATGCGGTCGTGATCGGACGCTCGAATATTGTCGGCAAGCCGATGGCCATGCTGCTGCTCGGAGCTGGCGCCACGGTCACCATCACGCACAGCAAAACGCGCGATCTGGCCGCACTGACGCGCAACGCGGATGTTGTCGTCGCGGCGACCGGCCGGCGCAACATCCTGACCGCCGACATGGTCAAACCGGGCGCCACGGTGATCGATGTGGGAATGAATCGCGACGACAACGGCAAACTCTGCGGCGACGTCGATTTCGCGGGCGTGAAGGAAGTAGCAGGGTTCATTACGCCGGTGCCGGGCGGCGTCGGGCCGATGACCATCACGATGCTGCTGGTGAATACCATCGAAGCCGCCGAGCGCGCGATGCAGCAGGACCGGGATTAAAACGCAACGCCGATCGCGTAAATCGCCGCCTTAGCCAGAATCGATTTGAGAATCGGCGGGGGCGTCCCCACAATAGTGAATAGCCAACCGTCGAAATCGCGTGCTGTGTCGGGCGCGGCTTCACATCCATCTTCGCATTCATTTTTATCCGAGACCGGGAGAGTCATGTCCAGTTCGACACCATCGAATACCGCGAATCAAGCGAATCAGGCTCAGACCCAAGCTCAGAGCAACCCCCTGCTCGATTTCTCCGACCTGCCCCGCTTCGGCGACATCAAACCGGAACACGTCACGCCAGCACTCGACGTCCTGCTCGCCGATGCCAAAGCCGCAGTCGATCACGCCAGCGCGCCTGACACGCCGGCAACGTGGCGCGATATCGTGGAAAGCGTGGAGCGCGCGAGCGAGCGGCTGTCGCGTGCGTGGGGTGTGATCGGCCACCTGAACGCCGTCGCCGATACCCCCGAATTGCGCGCCGCACACGCCGAGAATTTGCCCCGCGTGACTGAATTTTCAGCGAGCGTCGGGCAGAATCTGGCGCTTTATGAGAAATACAAGGCGATTGCGGCGAGCGAAGAACACGCATCGCTTTCAGTCGAACAGAAGAAAATGCTGAGCAACGAGCTGCGAGGTTTCCGTTTGTCGGGCGCTGAGTTGCCCGAAGATAAAAAGCCTCGTTTTGCGCGCGTGCAGGAAGAACAGGCGGCGTTATCGAAGGCATTCTCCGATCACGTCCTCGATGCCACCAACGCGTTTTCGTACATCGTCACGAAGGAAAGTGAGCTTGCAGGGCTGCCGGAAGACGTGATTGAAGCGGCACGCGAAGCCGCGCAGAAAGAAGGCAGCGAAGGCTGGAAGTTCACGCTGCATTTCCCCTCGTATTTTCCTGTGATGCAGTACGCCGAACATCGGCCGCTGCGTGAAGCGATGTATCGCGCGTACGTGACGCGAGCATCCGAGCTGGGTGCGAACTACGGCAGGGGCAAGCCTGAATGGGACAACACGGCGAATGTTGTCGAGCAGTTGAAGCTGCGCGCCGAAGAAGCGCACGCGCTCGGTTATCAGAACTTCGCTGAAGTATCGCTGGCGCCGAAGATGGCGGAATCTCCGGCACAGGTGATCGCGTTCCTCGAGGACCTGGCCGTGCGCGCGCGTCCGCACGCCGAGCGCGATTGGATGGAGTTGCGCGCGTTCGCCGCGACCGAACTCGGCATGCCGGAATTGCAGCCGTGGGATTCGACCTTCGCCGCCGAGCGCCTGCGCCAGCAGCGTTATTCGTTCTCGGAAAACGAAGTGAAGCAGTATTTTCCGCAAGAAGCTGTGCTCAAGGGCCTGTTCAAGGTCACGGAGACGTTGTTCGGCGTGTCCATTCGTCGCGATGAAGCTACCGTCTGGAATCCGGACGTGCGCTTTTTCCGCGTCGAAAACAAGGACGGCTCGCTTGTCGCGCAGTTCTATCTCGACCTGTATGCACGCGAAGGCAAGCGAGGCGGTGCGTGGATGGACGACGCCCGCTCACGGCACAAACGCCGTGAAGGCGGCGTGCAGACGCCCGTCGCGTATTTGACCTGCAATTTCTCCGCGCCCGTCGGTGGAAAACCCGCCTGTTTTACGCACGACGAAGTCATCACCCTGTTCCACGAATTCGGGCACGGCTTGCATCACATGCTGACGCGCGTCGATGAACTCGGTGTATCCGGTATCAACGGCGTGGAATGGGACGCGGTCGAACTGCCGTCGCAGTTCATGGAGAATTTCTGCTGGGAGTGGGACGTCCTCACCGACATGTCCGGCCACGTGGACACCGGCGCCACCCTGCCGCGTGAACTCTTCGACAAGATGCTCGCCGCGAAGAACTTCCAGAGCGGGCTCGGCACGTTGCGCCAGATCGTGCTCTCCATGTTCGATATCCAGCTTCACAGCGACTACGATCCGGCGGGTCCGATCAACGTCAACGACTTCGCACGCGAGATCAACGAGCGTTTCCACGTCGTGCCGCAAGCGCCCTTCTCGCGCTGGACCAATACCTTCACGCACGTTTTTGCCGGTGGGTACGCCGCGGGGTATTACAGCTACAAGTGGGCGGAAGTGCTGTCAGCGGATGCGTATGCGGCATTCGAGGAAGCCGCGAAACTGGCCGGTGGTTCGGTGCTGGATGCAGCAACGGGGATTCGGTACAGGCGCGAGATTCTGGAAGTGGGCGGCAGCCGGCCCGCGATGGACTCGTTCAAGGCATTCCGCGGCCGCGAACCGAATATCGATGCGCTGTTACGGCATAACGGCATGTCGCCGGAGGCGGCGCATTGATGCTGTGACAGCGTCGATGCTGTTTGCATGATCGAAGAAGGCCGTTCCAGCGTGGGTTGGAACGGCCTTCTTCTTGAGCCTTCCTGTCTTATCGATCCAGGCGGAAACTCACTTCCTCGGGCCGCCCTTCCAGGCTGAGTTTCGCCCGCATCGCCGGCGCCCGGCTGATCACTTTGCCGCGACGAAGCACAGCGGTACGTGCCGCCCGCAAGCGAATCGCCTCGACGGGATCGCGTGCATCCAGCACCACGCAATCCGCATTGTTACCCACGGCAATTCCATACCCTTCGATACCCAGAATCTTCGCCGGCGTCGTTGTCACCGCTTCGAACGCGGCGCGCATTGCGTCAATGCCCGTCATCTGCGCGACGTGCAAACCCATGTGCGCAACTTCGAGCATGTCGCCGGAGCCCAGGCTGTACCACGGGTCCATCACGCAGTCGTGGCCGAACGCTACATCGACGCCTGCCGCCATCAACTCCGGTACACGCGTCATGCCTCGGCGTTTAGGGTACGTATCAGCGCGACCCTGCAGCGTGATGTTGATAAGAGGGTTCGCGATCGCGGCCACGCCCGAATCGCGTATCAACGGAATCAGCTTGCTCACGTAGTAGTTGTCCATGGAATGCATCGACGTAAGGTGCGAACCCGTGACACGTCCCTGCAATCCCAACCGATGCGTTTGCGCCGCCAACGTTTCGATATGGCGCGACATGGGATCGTCGGATTCATCGCAATGCATGTCCACGCGCAAGCCCTTCTCCGCCGCGAACTCGCATAGAAGCCGCACGGACTCGGCGCCATCGGCCATGGTGCGTTCGAAATGCGGGATCCCGCCGACCACATCGACGCCCATCGAAATCGCGCGCTTCAGGTTGTCGAATGCGCCCTTACTGCGCAAAACGCCGTCCTGCGGGAACGCGACGAGTTGCAGGTCCAGATACGGCTTCACGCGGCGCTTCACTTCGAGCAGCGCTTCCACGGCAAGCAGACGCGGATCGCAGACATCCACGTGCGAGCGAATCGCGAGCAAGCCACGAGCGACGGCCCAATCGCAATATTGCATAGCCCGGTCGACCAAGGCCTCTTGCGTCAGCTCGGGCTTCAACTCACCCCACAACGCGATGCCCTCCAGCAGCGTTCCCGATGCGTTCACCCGCGGCAGGCCGTAGGACAGTGTGGCGTCCATGTGGAAATGCGCATCGACGAACGGCGCGGTGACAAGAGAGCCCGCGGCGTCGATTTCCTCAGGAGCGGTCACCGCGAGACGCGGTTCGATCGCGGCAAAACGCCCGCCTTCGATACCAATGTCCACGAACTCGCGAGAAGAACCGAGCGCCGCGCGTCGAATGATCAGGTCCATGGGGTTGTCCTTTTGCTTGGTGTTTCAGGGATTGTAGCGGGACAGAATGGGCAGTCAGAGGGCTCGTCTCCGCCTTAGCCGATTGGTCGACTGCAGTGATGCCCGGATGACGATCATAGTGGGAAAACCGGCCATCCGGCGCAAACGCACCGGTCGCGCTCGCTACCCAACGCTCTCAAATCTATACCTATGAGTAAATATTCATTCGTCGAAAAGATACCTATGAGTATAAAATTGGTCCATTATTTTTTTACTTATAAGTATCATGGACCGGCACTTTCGAGAGCTTCAACTGCACCAGACCGAGGTGGCGCTCGCTGGTTGGAAGGACGCGAGCCTCGCCAAGCGTCCGTTGCCGGGTTGGGCGCGTGCGATCCGCGATGCGCTAGGCATGTCATTGACAGCTTTCGCCCGCCGGTTGGCGATGACACCTGCGGGCGCCAGGAAACTCGAGCAGGCCGAAGCTGAAGACGTGATTACGCTGGCTTCATTGCGCAAGTTAGCGGAAGCACTCGATTGCGAATTGCACTACGCACTAGTAGTTCGTTTCATTAAATACGTTACATATTAAGCCACGCCGAGGTCGACCTTTTTCCAGCGGAAGACAACCGGTGAGGTATTGAATTCCTCGATGCCCCTCAGAATGCGCTCCTTCAGTTCATCGATCGATTTGACTCGGATGTGGCGCAGGAAAGTGCGGGCCATCTTGGAGAAGGTGCATTCGACGAGATTAAGCCAGGAGCCATGCTTGGGTGTGTGAACGTACTCGAAGCGCCCGGGGCGCGAGGCGAGATAGGCCATAGTCTCCCTTGAGATGTGGGCCGAATGGTTGTCCAGCACCACGCGGATGATGGCCTCGCTCGGATAGTACTCGTCCAGGCGCTTGAGCAGCGCGATGAACTCCACACTGCGGTGGCGGTCCTCGACGTTCGCGAAGATGTGACCCGAGTGCAAGTCGATTCCGGCGAGAATCGATACCGTGCCCCGACGCACATACTCGTAGTCGCGCCCTACGGTTGATGCCTTGCCTGGTACCGGAGGCAGATCCGGTGCTGTCAATCCGATCGCCTGAATACCCGGCTTCTCGTCGACGCTGACGGTGTAGATGGGGTTGGGTCGCGCATCATGAACGGCGCCCTCCCGGTAGATCGAGACATCCCGGTAGACCATCAGGACTTCCTGCATCTTGCGGTCGAACTCCGGGTCCCGTTTTTCCAGGTAGTAGCG
>JGI12635J15846_10003722_pt1 | contig 13237 bp, 9 predicted proteins | sample BlaSpr_A8_OM2_M2_FD_15846 | JGI IMG/M metagenome (IMG submission 15846) | reverse complement strand
CTGTTCCCGCTAACGCGTCGGTTCCAATCAGTCCGACATAGTATGTTTCGGCGATCCCGACGAGTGTCTGAGCAGCCAGAACAGCGATGGTCGGAAGGGCGAGTTTCGCCATCGTCGATACGATGGGAGCAGTCAACAGCGCGGCCCGTGCGGCACCCTTCTTCCGAACAGCGGAGGAGTGTGCGTCCTCATTTCGGAAACGCGATGCCCGCTCTCTGGAGGTGGTGGCATCAGGGGCTTCGGCTTCGCACGGCACTACTTCTTCCTTCATAGTCTTGGACCCTTCGCTAACACACTTTGCAGATTGTCCAACTGAGATTTTTACTTGCGAGACGCTGGACCACTCAACGGCGATCCAGTCGTTCCACCATCCACGACCAACTCCGTTGCGGAGATGAACGAGGCGTCATCCGAGGCGAGAAACAGGACCGCCTTTGCAATCTCTTCCGCCTCGCCGAACCGCCCAAGGAGTATCCGATTCGCAATTCGCTCCGCCCTGGCTTTTGCGATGTCGCTTCCTGCCTGCTGATCCGGTCGGCGGGACCATATCGGGGTGGAGGTGGCCCCGGGGACGACGACATTGACTCTGATGCCACGCGGCGCCAGATCCGCGGCGAGGGTGCGGGAGAGCGCACGAATGCCGGCTTTGCTCGCGGCGTAGGCTGAATAGCCGGATTGCCCCAGTGTGGCGATGACAGAACCGTTCAAGACAACGGAACCTGCATCGCGCAGGAGAGGAAGTGCAGACTGCACCGTAAAGAAGACGCTTGTCAGGTTGATATGAATGACCTCCTGGAATGCCTCCTCTGTCGTATTCCCGAGCGGAGACAGGTTCGAGACGCCCGCATTCGCAAATAGAATGTCGAGTTTGCCGAAATGCTGTGCCATCTCTCTAAAGAGATGTTTTCGCTCAGCAGTGTTGCCAACGTCAGATCGGAATGCGGCCGCGTTGGGACCCAGTTCCTGAGAGGCCGCGTCCAATGTCGTTTGATCTCTTCCGGTAATCGCTACCTGTGCCCCTTCAGAAACGAAGAGACGCGCGGTTGCCAATCCAATGCCGCTATTACCTCCCGTAATGAGTGCCGTTTTCCCTTTTAATCGCATCGCTGAAATCCCGCCTTGATCTGGTTTAGTAAAGCAACTGCTATTGCATCGTCGCATAACCGGTATAATAAAGCAACCGCATCGAGTCAGGATACAACGTCATGGCATCATCGTTGCTAAAGGCAGACTCGAAGACGACGCACTCTTTTCAATTCAGATCGAGGGTGGGAAGCGCAACGATCGTCTCACCGGAACACAGGAGGCACCGAGCTTTAGAGAGGGAGTCAGAACTCATCAGATGCTTGACGCCATCATTCGAGCGTCAGCCACTGGGTCGGTACACAGCATTGATTGAGGCAGCGTTACCGTAATAGCTGGACGTCTTTAGCCTTCAACAAGCGGCCATCTTTCGATCGGAGTTCTAAGGGTTTAACCGGTTGCGAACATTTGCGATCGACTAAAGTGGGGTACTTCTCTCCAGGCTTGAATAGGTTGGCCTCGCCCCACTGACGCAAGGACACCAGAATCGTATTGAGGGAGTTACCTTTTTCAGTCAATACGTACTCGTGGTAGGCACTTCCATCGGACGCAGGAACGATCTCTAAAATGCCGTTGTCGACCAATTTACGAAGACGGGCACTGAGCACGTTCTTTGCGAGTCCTAAACTCTGCTGGAATTCGCTGAAACGCTTCTTTCCGCGAAAGGCATCCCGCAGAATGAGGAGGGACCACCACTCTCCGATGAGATCTAAAGTTCGGGCGACCGGACACCTGTCAGTTTTCAGACTCTTGCGTTGCATATCCGCGGACCCTCCCTTCGCAAGCTTGCTACAAATCTAGCAGCCTGCGAAACCAATCTGGTTGCATTATTCTACCAGTTCTGCAACGGCCTTCGCTCCGGTTGCATTACTACACAAGATGTCGGATGGTTCCCGGAGCTAAGCGGGGACCGATATCGGCATCGCTTCCAGTTTCCTTTCACTCAGCGGTACTTGACCATGACTCCAGGTTTGCTCGGACAGGCGAATCGTCGCTTCGAGCGCAGCCAGTCGTGTTGTCAGGGAGTTTGTTACCGAACACCGTCACTGGTATCCGGATGCCTTTCTGAATTTCATCGGCGCGGTGTTGTTATTCGCGATTCACAGATCGTTTAGGGAACGCCGAGGAAATAGGGGGCTGCCACTTGCTAGCGCGCCACTTTACGGAAGGTTTCGAGCGCGGCGCCCATTCGTTCCAGTCCGCCGCGCACCATGTCGGTCTCTCCGCAGAACCCGATGCGGATGTGTTGTGGCTGCTCGAAGAACTCCCCGGGCACTACGCTGGTCTCGAACTGCTCCCGTAGAAGAGCCACGAAATCGGCAGCACTGCCCGTTTTTACTCTCGGAAAAACCGTGGTGCCAAATCGACTAGGCTCGCAGTCGAGGTCTACCTCTGCCTCTAAAAAGTTGTTGACCAAGACTCGATTCGTTTCCAGGAGTGTGCGGGCCCGATTGCGCACGCGATCGAGATGATCGAGGGCGATCACTCCAAGAAGTTCGGCCGGATGCACCGGACTGCCATAAGTAAAATCAACGATCTCCCACATGCGTTTCACTAACTCGGGCTGCGCCAGAATCCATCCGCAGCGAATTCCGCTCAGGCCATACGCTTTGGTCAAGCTGCTGGTAATGACGAAATTAGGTCCAAGATGAAAGGCAGAATGCCACGGCTGATCAAACAGAGTTTCGAGGTAGACCTCGTCCACCAGGACGCGAGCTCCCACTTTCGCCGCAATCTCACCGGCCTGCCGCATAGTACTCTCGTCTGTAAATGCGCTACTTGGATTGTGCAGATTGCAGAGAATCACGAGACGCGTTTCCGGCGTGAGATTCCGTTCTAGTTCTCCGAGCCCCAACCGGAATCCCTTCTCCGCGCGGCGTTCGAAGCGGCGAACTCTTGCTCCAATGTGATCGAGAACGGTCAGCAAAGGGTCATAGGTTGGACGCTCCGCCAGTACCTCATCCCCGCGGTGGACGAGCGCAGTTAACGCAATGTAGTTCGCCATCGACGTGCCGAGCGTATAGACAACGCATTCCTCCTGTACGCCAGCCTTCGCCGCCAATCGCGCCATCAGCGGCTTGTAACCATAAGGACCGGTCCCGCCGATCTCCAGGTCATCGATGCGCACGGGCAACTCCGCGAGCGGATAATCAGGGACTCCACTGGCCGCCAGGCTAAAGCGCGAATTGGAATGCAGCTTCGCCCACGCCAGGTAGCGTGAAACAGCCTCCGGCCGCAAACTATTCATCTCTGGCTCTCCTTAATTTCGTAACGATCATCCGCTCAACGATTGCGATCGCTCTCGCCTGCTCCAAAACCAATACACCGGGACACCCGCCAACAGCAGGACAAAGCCGATGAGACTGTTCTCGGGATAGCGGTAGATCGTATTCGCCACTACCCACCAGCATATCGCGACGAATACAACCGTGGTCACTGGATGGCCGGGCATACGATAGCCAGCGCTAGGGTTCATGGTGCCATGTGCGGCACGTCGGCGAAAAACGAAGATTGTGGTTGCGGTCAGTCCAAAAAACAAAAAGTCCATGGCAATAACGTAATTCAAAATCTGCTCATACCGGCCGGAAAGCGCGATCACCATCGTCCACACACTTTGCAGGACGATGGCAACCACCGGCACGCGGGTACGCGGATCGAGCCATGCGACTGCGCGGAAAAACAGTCCGTCATCCGCCATCGCAAAGTACACACGCGGCGCGGTCAAAATAGACTGGCTTAGAAATCCCAAAGTCGAAAGGGCGATCGCGGCCGCTATGAACTTCGCGCCCCTCTCGCCAAGCGCTAGTCGCATGACCGCAGTCGCGGGGGTGCTGGTCGCAGCCAAAGCTTGTGGTCCGAGCGAACGCAAGCACACCCAGTTCACAGCCGTGTAGAGCACCAGGACACCAAGCATTCCGATCAGCAATCCGCGCGGCAAATTTTTCTTCGGCTCTTTGACTTCGGCTGCGATGAAATTCGCTGTCTGCCATCCTCCGTAAGCAAACAGCACTGGCACCATAGCTCCGCCAAACGATGTCAGCGACCAGTTCCGCTCGGCTGCGGTGATCGTCGTCACATGCTTACCCGTGAACACCAATCCGACGATCACCAATGCAGCGATGGCCACAATCTTCATCACCATGAGCGCGCTCTGGGTCCGTCCGCCGGTTTTTACACCGAGGCAATTGATGAGCGTCAAGATAGCGAGGGCCGTTGTCGCCACGATCCAATCTGGGGCGTGCATGCCCGTAAGTTCGAGAAAGTATCGGGCGAAAGTGATCGACACTGCGGCCATGCCTCCAGTCTGGATGACCAGCAGCAACACCCATCCATAAAGAAACGCGACCGCCGGATGATAGGCATCGCGCAGATAAGCATACTGGCCACCGACCTCCGGCAGCGTAGCCGCCAGTTCTGCCCAGATGAAGGCGCCTCCGACGCCGATGATCCCGCCGAAGATCCAGGCGCCCAGAATGAGCGCCGGGGTATGAACCTGTTGCGCCACTACATAGGGATTGATGAAGATGCCGGAACCTACAATGCCGCCCATAACCAGCATGGTGGCGTCGAATAAGCCGAGTTGCCTTGCCAGGTTTGGCTTTGCGCCGGAAATATGATCAGCGTTTGGGTTCGAAATCACGTTGTCGGCTTACTTGGAAAGCTGGGGATCGACCAAACTCGTCAGGGACGCACCAGGAGGGTTGGCTAAATTATCCTCGATATTCTGCCGCGCCCCAAATAACCATATTCTCTGCTCGGACCCCTCGCAACCTCATGGAACACGCTTGAGCAACAAAATGTCTGAGCCGTCAGTGAAAGTCGTGAGAACGAACATCGATTTCACTAATCTCCAGTGGGCGAACGACATCCGCCTTCACTGAGATTACATTTTCCTGGTTTTGAAGCTTGCCCTCGACCAGCAGGAATTTGCCATAAGTGACAACTCGCCGATACTGCTCGTAGACAGCAGGCGTAACGATTGCGTTGGAGATTCCGGTTTCATCTTCCAGGCTCAAGAACACAAATCCCTTGGCTGTTCCCGGCCGCTGCCGTGCAATCACGCATCCTGCGATGCGAGTCTNTCGTCCATNTTCGAGATTCNGCAAATGGCTGGAACAAACAATGCCCATCCGAGACAGCGCAGCCCGGTGATAGGCCATTGGATGTGGGCCCACCGTAACACCGGTACCTTGGAAATCGGCGACAAGTCGTTCATCGACCGTCATCCGGGCAAGCGGTGACGCTTGGTCCTGTTCCGGCATTTGGCTTAATAAAGGACCCGTGGGGCGGCCAGCATATTCCACCTGCCAGAGTGCATCGCGGCGATGAATGTTCTCCCCCAGCCAATTCAATGCGCCGATCTTCGCAAGCATGGTGAGATCCTTCTTGCGCAACTCGGGTACGCGCAGCGTGAGATCTTGGATGGACTCAAAAGCCCGGTTGTTGCGAGCCTGGACCAGTGCCTCTCCCACCTCTCGCCGCAGTCCTCTGGCGTACAGCAATCCGAGCCGTAGAGCGAAGCGAGTGGGCCCGCTGTCCCTCTCCGTCTCCAGGGTGCATAACCAGTCCGAGCGTTGTACGTCAATTGGCTTGACGCGTAGGCCGTGAAGCTGCGCGTCTTTTACCAGCGTTGACGGACTATAAAACCCCATTGGCTGATTGTTGAGCATGGCTGCGGTGAACGCCGCCAGATAATGGCACTTCAAATAGGCGCTGGCATAGGCGATGAGCGCAAAGCTGGCGGCGTGCGACTCGGGAAATCCATACAGAGCGAAGGATTGTATGGATTGGATAATTTGCTCTTGGGCGTCGGAGTGAATGCCATTCTGCGTCATCCCCTGCCGCAGCTTTACCTCGAGTTCCCGCATTCGCGCCTGCGAACGCCGCATCCCCATTGCCCGGCGTAGCTGTTCTGCCTCGTCACCGCTGAAGTTGGCGACGATCATCGACATGCGAATCAGCTGTTCCTGAAAAAGCGGTACTCCGAGCGTGCGCTTGAGCACAGGCTCCAACAGTGGGTGGGCATAGCTGACTGCTTCTTTGCCTTGTCGCCGCTTCATGTAAGGGTTCATCATCTTGCCTACGATGGGTCCGGGGCGGATGATGGCCACCTGCACCACCAAGTCGTAAAAACACACTGGACGATTGCGAGGTAAAGCCGACATCTGAGCACGGCTTTCAATCTGGAACATTCCTACCGTGTCAGCGTTTTGCAGCGTGCGATAAACCTGCGCGTCATTGTGTGGAAGCTGACCGAGATCCAATGGTTCTTTGTAATGCCGGGGAACCAAATCGAGGCACTCTTCGAGGACGGCCATCATGCCCAGCCCGAGCAGATCGACCTTGATAATCCTCATGTCGGCGCAGTCTTCCTTGTCCCACTGGATGACGGTACGTCCCGGCATCGACGCACGTTCCAGGGGAACGACCGCATTGAGTTGACCGGCGCAAATCACCATGCCACCAGAGTGTTGTCCCAGATGGCGCGGAATATCCTGCATACGTTCGCAAATCTCCAGATACTTGGCGATCCGGCGGTGCTCGGTATCGAAGCCAGCGGTGCGGAAACTGGCATCCAATGTGTCAGTCGGCCCTTTCCATTCCCACGCGCCAACTAATTTCGTAAGCCGGTCCAGAGTCTCGGCATCGAAACCGAGGGACTTGCCGGCTTCACGCGCTGCAGATTTTCCTCGGTAAGTGATGACATTGGCGGTCATGGCTGCGCCCAGTTCGCCATAACGCTGATACACATGTTGAATGACGCGTTCACGACGATCTCCGCTGGGAAGGTCGAGATCGATGTCGGGCCATTCTCCGCGCTCGGCGGTAAGAAAACGCTCGAACAGCAGTTCCATCCCCACCGGATCAATGGCCGTGATGCCAAGCGCATAACAAACGACGCTGTTTGCCGCAGAGCCACGGCCCTGTACAAGAATTCCCTCGCGTCCACAGAACTGCACAATGTCCCACACGATTAGGAAGTAGCCTGCTAATTCGAGTTGTCCGATCAGCGCTAGCTCACGACGAGCTTGCCGCTGGGCCTTCTCGTAAAGCTGAGGGTCACGTTTCGGCAGATACCGCTGGCGCAGGCCTTCCTCCACGCGCTTCTCTAGGAATGCTTGCTTCGTGCCGCCATCTGGGACGGAATAATTGGGAAAGCGGTATCCCAGATCACTCATCTTGTATATCAGGCGTGCGGAAAGTTCAGTTGTGTTGGAGATTGCTCCCGGAAGATCGCGAAACAACTGCTGCATTTCATGGGGAAGACGCAGGTGGCGCTCAGCATTCCGTGAGAGCAGTTGGCCAGCGGCATCCAAAGGGCAGTGGTGACGGATACTCGTAAGCACGTCCATCACTTCACGCTCGTAGGCCGTGGCGTAGTTGACACCATTGGTGGCGAGCAGTGGTAACTTCAACGAACTTGCAATTCGTACCGCTGCCTGATTTCGATGCTCCTCAGTTCGGTCGCAATGGCGCTGCAATTCGACGTAAACATTCCGATGACCGAAGAGGTTCACGAGTCTTTGAACTTCGCTTCTACCCTCATCGAATCCTCCGCGTAAAAGTGCGGAAGCCAGTGGTCCTTCCTCGCCTCCTGTAAGACAAATCAATCCTTCAGCATGTTCTTGAATGTCAGTAAGAGTTGCGGCACCTTCCGCTTTCGTTTCCTCCCGCAATTTGTAGCGAGTGATCAACCGGCAGAGGTTCTGATATCCAATTGCAGATTCAACGAGAAGCGGAAAACGCACTGGCTCACTCGGTACACGATGGGGAACCCACTCTGGAGGTCCCACCTTCTGCCCAGCAGCAGTCACGGCGATTTCGGCTCCGATGTGTGCGCGTGTGCCTGCTTTCTCCGCCGTGATGTGAAAGCGTGGCGCACCGTAGAGGCCGTTGCGATCGAGCAGCGCCATTGCTGGCATCTGAAGTTCGGCGCAGCGGGCCATCAGCCTTTCTGGCAAAGACGCACCTTCCAGAAAGCTGAAAGCTGAACGGGCATGTAGTTCGACATACATCGCGTGATCTCAGTCGTAGATCCCGACCAGATACCAACAAGACGCTCCAGGATCGAAAGCAACCCGGCAACACAAGCTTTTATGTTCCCCCAACGTCACATCCCACTCTTCACGGCACCAACTCGAGTTTGTCCACCAGGCTCCGCTCGTTTTCCAAGGCCCTGAAGCTTTGTGGACAGGGAGTTTCTTGCCATCCAGAAAAAGCGTGATGATGCGCGAACTTTTCATTTCCACTCGCACCACCTGCGGAGGTCGGAACATGCGCAACGCTGATGTATGAATTCCACCACCAGTGGCTAGCGACGCGGCATCGGCATGGGGAGCGAAAGGAACCAGCCGAAAGGCATCGGGACGATGACTGTCGATAAGTTCGGGTGAGCCAAGACGATCCTCTCCCAGCAGTTTGCGCAGGCGCGCCAGTAAGATTTCCAATTGCCCTGATTCCGGCGTCTGGGGAACAAACAATTCTTGCTGTCCGGTCTGTGGACGCGCCGGTTGCGCCAACATATACAAGCCAATAACAGCTGCTTGAGGTGGGTGCATCTCCAGATCAAGCTGGATCAACTTCAGCAGCGTGTGATGGTTGGCTTCGGGTAGCGCCGGCCGAACTACCCGGCGATGTTCTCTACGCGGCGCGCCTTCCAGTATCAGCCTGGTCTCAACATAGGCGATGGCCAATGTGTGTTCTGCTGCTCGCACAATGATCTGTTCGAGCATCCTGCCCAAAAGAAACAGCAAAGGTTCCAGTAAATCGACTGGATGTTCCAGTTCAGTGCTCTCACTCAAAATAGCGTCTACAGAAGGTTCAACAGGTACGAGTAGATGTTGAAATTCACCGCGCGAGAGTGCCTGAAGTCGATAGCCTGCTTGCCCAATTCTTGCGATCAGTGCGTTTTCTGGGAGCACCGCCAATGCGCCGAGTGTCTTGATCCCCCATGCAGTGAACGTCTCTTGATGCTCCGGTTCAAGTTCCAGAACTGTGAGGGGAAGCCGTGCAAGTGTTCGTGATTCCTGTCCTGGAGGAATGATGGTAATGCCACGAAATCCACGAGCGGCAAGTATTGCCGCATAAGCGTTACTCGAAGTTGCGATACTGACTTCAACTCCCGCAATATCTATATTTCGCCGCAACAGGATTGCCACCTGTTCCGGAGTGCCTAACAGTCTTTCCGACGCTGACACGTCCAGAACGAGCGTTGCCCCGGAAGAACTTTCTTCCGGGGATGCCAATACTTCAATTCTGGGCGAGAATTTTTCCCCGCATTTCATAATTGTGGTGAACGCTGACTCTTCCTGTTCCCGCACCCTCGGACACAGGGCGAGACCATCAAAGGATTCCGCTTGCAGGCGGCTCATACCTGCTTCCAGTCCAAGACTGCGGGATCGATCGTTCAGCGCAAATATGGTTTCAAGAGGAGGATCGCCATCGAGAATGACGACCGGACGGTTCCGTAATTCCGGCCGGAGACGAACCAGTGACTGCGCCGCAAAGTCGAGCGCATGGAGAGATAAATACAACGGCGCCGGCATAACTCATCTCGCCCAAAGAGTCGATCGTTTCCATAGAGCTTCTGCCGAAGACACTGGTTTTCTCCCAATCGCATGTGCCTCTTCGCGGAATGCACGTTTACGTTCTGCGTTTATGCTGAATTGAAACCCAGTCAACAACGGACAGCCATTCTCGTTCTCCGTCGCGCATTGCCATTGTTCCTCTGCTTCTTTGCAACGTAATGCCACTGCAGCACAACCGTCGGAGCACATAGTTTTCGTCAGCAGCAAGAAAAGAGCTTGAGACTTCTCCGCCTGTAGTCGATAACGATGCCAGGATGCCAAGGAAATGCGCCGCACTTGTTCCGGACGAATATCGCCTACATCCAGCACAATGACCCGAAAGCCTCCTGTATTGAGGAGAAGGTCCGTAGCTCGCAATGCTCGATCAAGACTGGTCCATATTCCTTTGGCAAAACAGTTTTTGGATGCAGAGCTTGGTGAAGAATGCCGCAAAGAACTAGGAGATGGAATGGGAACGGCGATCCCCTTATGTAATACAACTTCGCCACGTCGGGCAGGCTGACGATCGACTGAAACCTGTTCGACGCGCCTTCCCCTGATTGATTCAGAGCCATGCGATGCGTAATCGACTGGCTCCGCTAATTTGCGATTCGATGTCCGCGAATACTCAATGTGCTTGTCGCGCACCAGACTCTTCTCACTGTGAAACAGCTTCTCAACGGCGAGATCCATTCCATGAATTTCGGTGCGAGGATGTTTGCTCGTCCCACCACAATAGACCTCTTGCGCCGATGAATTTTTGTTTGCGCAACATGGAATGCCAACTGACGGCTGAACACTTCCCTGAATAGCTGCTCCCTCGGTCCATCCAACACGTATCCACAGTAGATGCGCGAGATTGATTCCGATGGCTGCGGCGGAGAAGGGATCAAACGTGTCAGTGGCATCTACATAGGCGCACGAAGCACCCTGCTTTGTAGCCTCCGCTAGAACGGACGCAACCAAGGTGCTTCTACCGGAACAATCGGGACCTATGATTTCGGTAAGACTGCCGAGCGGAAGACCACCATCAAGGAGCGCATCAATTTCTGCGATGCCTGTAGGCACGAGTTTTGCAACCTGATGAAGGCGAGGAGACAAGGCTGCGGGGATTCGCGAAGCCAGAGACAATTCAATCTTTTTCCGGAGTACAGCCGCCGAATGCATGGCTATGTTCGCCTTTTATTCGCCTAGACTATGCATTCGAATGAGTTTTGTCAAATTGGGAATGGGAGGAGGGAAAGAGACACATCCAGAGCGCCCCCCTCCTATAAAGAAAAAAAAGTGAAAGTGCCAACAACGAGAGCTTGTGCCCAGACCTCGGGTAGAGCAAAAAAAGTGCGGAGTCCATCTCCGCACAAGGTTTATCGATCTGCGCACCGCGCTTATGCTGCTTTTGCTAACCCCTTGCGCAGTGACCTGAAGCCCGCGCGAACCTCTTCTGAAAGAAGTTGGGGCTGCTCAAATGCCGCGAAGTGGCCGCCTTTGTCGAGCTTGTTGTAATGGATGAGTTTGGGATACGCCCGCTCTGCCCAGCTCTGTGGAGCGGGATAGAGCTCGTCAGGGAATACGCTCACGGCCGTCGGGACAACGGAGTTCTTGACGGCGAAGAACGACGCCCCCTTGTTCTCCCAATAGAGACGGCCCCCTGAGACACCCGTATTCGTCAACCAAGTGAGCGTGATGTTGTCGAGGACGTCGTCTCGTGTCAGCCCTTCGGTCCCTCCGGCAAAGACACGTGCGATGAGCTCGTAGCTGAGTGCGTCGTGATCAAGGAAATAAGCCGCCAGGCCGACGGGTGAATCTGCGATTCCGTACAATGTCTGCGGTCTCAACCCCATCTGGAAGCCATAGCCGATGCCCTTCGCATAGACGAAGCTCAGCCGGTCGTAAGCCAGCTTCTCGTCAGCCGAGAGATTTGCCGGTGCCGGGGCGCCGGAAAAGGCCAGCTTGTCGATGTCGAGTGGAATCACGTTAGGCATGTTGGTGTGAATGCCCAGCAATTCCGCTGGCGCCTGCGCGCCCATCAGCTCGGTGACGATCGCACCCCAGTCGCCGCCTTGCGCCACGAATTTCGTGTACCCGAGGCGCTTCATCAGTACGACCCACGCGCGTGCGATATGGGCGGGATCCCACCCGGTGGTGGTCGGTTTTCCTGAGTAGCCGTAGCCCGGCATCGACGGAATCACCACATCAAAAGCGTCCGATGCGCTGCCGCCATGTGCAGTGGGATTGGTCAGCGGATCAATGATCTTCATCTGTTCGATGATTGAGCCGGGCCATCCGTGCGTAACGATGAGCGGCAATGCATTTTCATGTTTCGAACGAACATGGATGAAGTGAATGTCGAGTCCATCGATCTCGGTGATGAACTGCGGCAGGGCGTTCATTCTTGCCTCGATCTTGCGCCAGTCATACTCGGTTGCCCAATAGCGCGCGAGCGCCTGAGTGGTCGCGAGCTGCACGCCTTGCGTCGCATCCGTAACCGTTTCTCGTTCGGGAAACTTTGTCGCATTGATGCGCCTGCGTAATTCGGTAAGTTCCGCTTCGGGAACGTGGACATGGAAAGGGCGGATTACACCCGGGTCAGTTGACTGCTTGGCGCCTTCTTGTAAAGTAGCTGCTGTGGTCATGGAATTGTCCTCCTTAATGGTTTTAGGTTGTAGGGTTTCTGCGTTTGCAGAGTTGAAGATGACCAGGTGAAAGGAGGCCGCGGTCATAGCAGCGGCGCCAAGAAAGCGCCGGCGGTTATGATCAATGGTTTCGGATGAAGCATCGGGATTCATTGGTTAGCCTCCTCTGCCTGCTTTTGAAGCTCGCTGAAACTTCGCAGGCGTGTTGTAAGAATGATCCGAGCGAGTTTTTTTAACCACGCCAAATGCGGTGGTTCTTGCCCCGTAAATTCGGGTAGGTGGCGAGCTCCGCCCGCAAGCGGATTTTCCATGATTCTTACGATGTCACGGGAGCAAAAAGCATTACAATTTCCTGCACTATTGAAAAATTGTGAGCTGTCATCTTTGTCGTGAGGCGAAAGCGATGGTTGCCCCCGGTCCCATTCGCATCCTGTGCGTCGAGGATCATCCTGTCTTTCGTGAAGGACTACGGACGATGATCGAGTCCGAGCCGGACATGGTCTTTGTCGGCCACGCACCGAACGCGGTGGAGGCAATCGCACAGTTTCGCCGTCATCGACCTGACGTCACCTTGATGGATCTCCGCTTGCCGGGAGCGAATGGCACGGATGCTCTCATCTCCATCCGCGGAGAGTTCCCACAGGCTCGTATCATCATGCTCACAACATCTGACGGGGATGCCGACATTCAGAGGGCAATGCGAGCGGGAGCCTCGGCATACATCCTGAAAAGCATGCCTTTGGAAGAGTTGCTGGGCGTTATCCGGGCCGTTCATACCGGCCGGCGGCATATTCCTCCGGATGTTGCTGCCCGCCTCGCCGAGCATATGGGCGACGACGACCTGACCATACGCGAGTTGGAAGTTTTGCGGCTCGTTCGAGAAGGTCTCCGGAATAAACAAATTGCCGATCAACTCACAATTTCAGAGAATACTGTGAATTTTCACATCAAGAA
>JGI12635J15846_10003719_pt1 | contig 13242 bp, 10 predicted proteins | sample BlaSpr_A8_OM2_M2_FD_15846 | JGI IMG/M metagenome (IMG submission 15846) | reverse complement strand
CCGAACGGAGGCACCAGTCCGCTCCGCTCAGCGCGAAACGGCGATCGTATCCACCACCTTCGATACGCCCGGCGCGGTACCTGCGACATCCTCTGCCGTGGTCCTTATCTCCCCCGCGGATACCAAGCCCGAGAGGTACACGACGTGGTTCAGGGTCTGCACGTTGACCTCCGTTCCGATTTCTGGATGCTCATTGAACAGCGACTCCACTTTTTCGGTGATTTGCGCATCGCCCGCGCAGCCCTGCAATCCGCATTTCCTCTCGACCGCACATCCGGCAAAAAGACCGGAGACACTCAGCGCCAGAGTGAGCCCGCATACAAGTTTCTGCTTCCGCATTTTCAAGCTCCTTCCTAGGTTCTGCAAATTATCGAATCCCGATCCCGAGCAGTTCTTGGCGCTCGGCGTGGCGACCTCCCGCACGGTGATCACTGTATTGAACGTCCGGGAATGTCTCTTGAAGGAAACTGGAGCGATTGGATGACGCTGCTCTCCGGCAGCAGTCGCTGCACCGACCATCCCCCGCCCAAGGCACGGATGAGGGACACCGATGCCTGAATCTGACGAACCCGCAGCTGAACCTCTACGAGCTGGGCCGCCAGCGCTTGCACTTGCGCGACCGAGACGCTGAGATAATTGTCGAGTCCGTCCCGATATAGCAGGGTGGAAATTGCCAGTGCCTCGGCCGCCTGCTTGCTCGCCTCGTGTTGCTCGCCGACTTCGATGGCTAGACGCTGAGTCAAGCTCATCCCATCCTCCGCGTCTTGAAACGCGGCGAGCACGGTGACTCGGTAGTCGTCGCGCGTCTGCGCGTACTGCGACCATGAGCGCTGGAGCTCCGCCCGGTGTAATCCGCCCTCGAACAGCGGCAGCATCGCACCGGCCCCCACGGACCACAGGCTGTTCGGCACGCTCAGAAGATTGAACGCGGTATCCTGAAATCCCGCCGCCGCGTTCAGCGTGATATTGGGATAAAACGCGGCGCGCGACACACCGATCATTGCGTTCGCAGCGGCCATCTGCCGCTCGGCGCCGGCAATATCCGGCCGGCGCTGCAGCAGCTCCGACGGGACACCTACCGGTACCTCGGGTGCGGCAAGCGCGAATCCCTGCGTCGGCACGATCGTGAAACGACTCGGCATGGCGCCGACCAGGACGGCGATGGCATGCTGCATGAGATCACGCTGTAAGGCGGCATCGTTCTCTTGTGCCTTCGCCGAGGAAAGCTGACTCGAGGCCCGTGCGAGATCCAGGCCCGAGGCGATCAGCCCTTCCGACCTCAGCCGCGTCACTTCAACCGCCTCCTCGTACGAGGCGATCGATTGATGCAGCACCTCGAGCTCCACGTCCAGGCCGCGTAACGCCGCATAGTCGTTGACGAGCGTCGCCTCGAGACTCAAGCGCGCGGTCTCGAGATCCGCGGCGCTCGCCTGGGCGAGGCGCTTTTGAGCTCGGGCGCGGTTGCGTATAGCGCCCCAAAAATCCGGTTCCCACGATGCCACGCCCGCGATCTCGTTCGAGGCTTGTACGTTCGGTCCGCCGCCGCCGCGGAACAATCGATGCTCCGACTGCTTGTTGTCCGAAACGCCGGCACCAATGCCGATTTGCGGATACAGCCTCGACTGCTCCTCGGCCGCCAGATCCCGGGCTTGGGTGTAGGCTTCCGCCGCGGCCTCGAGGGTCGGGTTGGCGCGTTGGAGTTCCTCCTCGAGCCTGTCGAGCTCTGGGTCGCCGAACAGTACCCACCAATCGCCGCGCGAAGATAGCTCCGCATCGGGATGCGCCACCTGGAAGGGCGTCGTACCCTGGTAGGAGTCGGGCAATAACAGATGCGGCGGGTCGTATACAGGTGCGAGATCGCAGCCGGACACAACTACGACGCTGAGCGCAGCGATTCCGGCAGCCCTGAGCGGCGCAATCCGTCCACCGCCCTGAGGTCTCATGGAGCGTCCGTGCGCCCAAAGCCGCTCGCGGCACCGGGCGGCGTCTTGGGTGCTGCCGCGTTGACCGGTCGCACACGAGACCCCTCGAGGAGTCCCGCCGACGGATTGTTCACCAGCCTATCTGACGGCGCAAGGCCGCTCGTGATCTGCACCGCCTCGCCCAAGTTCTCACCGAGTGTGACATTGCGCAGATGAACGCGCTGCTGCGGGTCGACCATCGCGATCTGGATGCCGGACGCTCGAAAAATCAAAGCCTGCTCAGGCACCATCAAGACTCCCGGGTCCGTGGGCACCTGAAATTCCACATCCACATACGTTCCGGGCCAAATCGCGCCGTCCGCATTGTCGACGGTAAGCTCCGTGACGGCGGTTCGCGTATCGGGACTGAACGCGCGGGCAGTGGTCAGGAACTTGGCGGAAATCGATCTACCGGGTTGGGACGGCAGATGGAGCGTGGCGCTGAGTCCGGCTTTCAAGCTGCCCGCAAAATCCTGCGGTACGGCCACGAACACGCGAATCTCATGCACGTCCGCGACGGTGAATAGCTCGGTGGAGCCCGTACGCGCGCCCGAGTCGCCGCCCGCGGCGTTCACGTAGCTGCCGACATCGGTGAGGCGCGCCGTCACCACGCCATCGAAGGGCGCGACCACGCGCTTGAATGCTTCGAGGGCAGCGTAGCGGGCGACCTCTTGTTGCGCCGATTCGAGCTCCGCTTTGCGCGCGGCTGCACCGGCGACCTGCACATCCACTTCCTGCTTCGACACCGCCGGTGTTCCCGCGAGTGCCTGCCAGCGCGCCGCGGTGGTGGTCGCAAGCCGGTAGTTCGACTCGGCGACGCCGAGACTCGCCTTGGCTGCCGCATATTGCGCGTCCAAACCCGGCGTCTCGATCGCGCCGAGGAGCTGCCCGGCCTTCACCGTCGCTCCATAATCCTCGTTCCAGCTCTTCACGTAGCCGGCCACCTGCGCAAAGATCGGCGCCTCATACCACGCACGCGCCGTGCCGGGCAGCGTGAGCGAGCGAGTCGGCGGCCCCGGCTGCGGCGCGATCACCTCGACAGGAGTCTCGGCCTGCTCCTCCGCCGTGCGCGCGAGGACCTTGAGCGCTCGCTTGCGCTCCTCGATTCCGCCGATCACGACCGCAGCGGCGGCCAGCATCAGGAGACTTGTGACTAGCTTCGTGCGCCGGTTCATACGACGGGTCCTTTCAGTGGCTCTTTCTGATGCAGTAGTGCAAACACGCTGGGGACGAGCATCAAGGTCGATGCGGTGGCCACGATGAGGCCGCCGATGACCGCCCGACCGAGCGGCGCGTTCTGGCTATTCGACAACGACATCGGCAACATGCCGATGACCATCGCGAGCGCCGTCATGAGGACCGGCCGCAGCCGCTCATACCCCGCTTCCACCGCCGCACGTGCGGCATCGCCATGTGCCGCGAGCCGCTCGCGCGCGAACGAGACGACGAGGATCGAGTTCGCGGTCGCGGTGCCCATGCACATGATCGCGCCGGTGAGCGCGGGTACGGAAAGAGTGGTGTCGGTCAGGAAGAGCGCCCAGATGATGCCGGCCAAGGCGCCCGGGAGGGCGGTGATGATGATGAAGGGATCGAGCCAGGACTGGAAATTGACGACAATTACGAGATACACGAGAAGAATCGAGAAAGCCAGGCCGGCGAGCAGCTGCTCATAGGTACCGAGCATCGTCACCGCCTGACCGCGCACGTGCACGACGGCGCCGTGAGGCACCCCGCTCTGCATGCGCTCGAGCGTTTTACCGACCGCATCGCTCACGGCACCCAAATCGCGCCCCGCGCTGCTTGCAAAGATGTCGATCACCGGCAGGATGTCTCGGTGCGATACCACCAACGGGCGACCCGTCTGGATGATTTGAGTCAGTCCCCCCAGAATTTCCGCCTTTTGTCCGCCCCGGTCGCCGTCTCCCCGATCGATCGGGATGGTTTCCAAATCGTTGAACGACGTAAGCTGAGCCTGCGGAGTCTGGAGGTTGACCAGATATGACACGCCGGTCTCGTGATCGAGCCAGTACGTCGGGGCCACCTGGCCGGAGCCCGAGAGCGTCGCGAGCGTGTTGTTCGCGATGTCGGACTCCGTGAGCCCCGCGCCCAGGGCAAAGGCGCGATGCGCCGAAACCAGCAGCGTGGGCTGGCCGAGCGTCTGCTGAATGGTCGCGTCCGCGATACCCGGAATATGGCGGAGTGCGGCGAGCACGCGCTCTGCGTAGGCGAGGTTGTCTTGCACGTTGCGGCCTACGATCTGCACGTCGATCGGCGCCGGGAGACCGAAATTTAGGATCTTCGCGGTGATGTCGCCGGGTAGGAAGGTAAAATTGGTGCCCGGGAAGAGCTTTGGCAGCGTATCGCGGAGGCTGGCGCGATACGCATCGACCGGTGAAGCCGGATCATCGAGCCCGATCGCCACGTCGCAATCCTGCGGACCGATCGTGCCGCTCGCACTGTAGGCTTCGTTGATGCCGCTCAGCGGTAGGCCGCAATTGTCGATGATGTTCGTGACGTGGCCCCGGAGCGTCTTTCTGAGTGACTGGTCCACAGCCGCCGCGAGCCTAGCCGTCTCCTCGATCCGCAAGCCCACGGGCCCGCGGAAATGCATGTCAATCTCATTCGATTTGATGCCGGGGAAGAAATCCCGCCCGAGCCAGGGTATGAGCAGGAGTGAGGCAAGAGGCACAGCGAGAAACGCCGCGACGAATCGGCCCCGGTTCGCGACCGCTCTCGCAAGCAATGCCCGGTACGCGTCACGCGCGGCTTTGAACCTCTCCTCGAATCGCTGCTGAAAGCGGCCAAAGAATCCTCGCGCCGCGGCGGCCTTCTTGATCTGGCCCCGGAGGAGATACACCGCCATCGTCGGCACCAATGTTCGCGAGAGGATGAAGGAGGCAATCATCGCGAAGACGATTGCCTCGGCGAGGGGCACGAATAAATAGCCGGAGACGCCCGAGAGCTGAAACAGCGGGAGCCACACGATGCAGATGCACAGCGTGGAAACGAAGGTCGGAACCACGATCTGGTTGGCCGCCTGGACAATGGCAGGCTCGAGCTCGAGCCCGCGCTCCAAGTGCGCGTCGATGTTCTCGATCATCACGGTGGCATCATCGACCAAGATTCCGACCGCGAGCGCCAGCCCCCCGAGGGTCATCACATTGATGGTCTGGCCGAGCCAGGACAGCGCCATGATCGAGCTCAAGATCGAGAGTGGAATCGAAGTGGCCACGATGAGCGTCGATCGCGCGGAACCCAGGAAGAGCAGGACGACGAGCCCCGTGAGGAGTCCCGCGGTCACCATTTCCTGCACGACGTCCGAGACTGACTGGCTCACGAACGTCGATGCGTCGCTCAGCGTACTGATCTTGACGCCCGGCGGAAGCATGCGCTCGATCTCGGGCAACTTGGCCTTGACGCCGGCAACAACCGCGAGGGTCGAGGCGTCACCGGCTTTCAATACTTCGAGGAGTACCGATTGTTGACCGTGGACCAGCACGGCGTTGGTCTGCGGCGGGCCGCCGAGATGAACATGAGCGACATCGCCGACCGTGACCACGGCGAGGCCCACCTGCTTGATCGGCAGACTATTGAAGGTCGACACGTTCGTCGGCGAGGCGTTTGTCTCGACCAGGTAGTCAATCGCACCGATTTTCTGGTCGCCCGCAGGCAGCACGATATTCTGCTGCGCAAGCGCGTGCGCCACATCTTGCGCGGAAAGTCCGTAGGCCAAAAGCTTCCGCTGGTCGAGATCGACTTCGACATAGCTCGGCGCGCCACCGTAGGGCGCCGGGATCGCGACGCCCGGTACCGACACCAATCCGGGCCGGATCAAATTGGAGGCAAGATCGTAGAGCTGCGAGCCCGTCAGCCGATCGGAGGACACCTGCAGGGCCAACACCGCGACGGAGGAGGCGTTGTAGGCCAGCACTTCCGGTGGCGTGATGCCGGCGGGCAGCTGCTTGAGCACGGTTTGCGAGATGGCAGTGACCTGCGCCTGCGCCGCTGCCACGTCGGTCCCTGGCTGAAAGAATATCTTGACGATACCCCGGCCGTAGAGCGACTGACTCTCAATGTGCTCGATGTTGTCGACGGTGGTGGTGAGCGCCCGCTCGTAGTAGTAGATCACGCGTCCCGACATGTCCTCGGGCGTGAGCCCGGTGTAAGTCCAGACCACGGCGACCACGGGAATGCGTACGTTTGGAAAGATGTCCGTCGGTGTGCGGCGTGCGGCAAGCCCGCCGAAGATCGCGATCAGGATGGCAAGCACCACGAAGGTGTACGGCCGCTTGAGCGCAACGAGAACGATCGCATTCATGGGGCTGTTCGGGGATGAGTCGATAACACTGAGTGCTTATCCTTTTCACGAGGTCGATCCTTTCCGCTGTGGAAAACACTACTGCGCCCGCAACGGATTCGATTGCTCCTTCCGGTCAACGTTGAACATTTGCACTTGGTCCGCGCTCGAGACGACGCGGCCGCCGGAATATCCAATCGTGCACTTTGATTCAAGCGTCCCGCGGATCCGACGGGCAGCATCGTGATTCAACGAGTGCAAAACGCAGTCGTAACTTCAAGGAGTAACGAACATGACGAAGACCGTGGCAGATCAATTCATCGAAACTCTGGTGTCCGCCGGCGTGAAACGCATCTATGGCGTCGTCGGTGACAGCCTGAATGGGCTCACGGATGTCATCCGCCGTCGCGGTGATATCGAGTGGGTCCATGTGAGACACGAGGAGGTCGCCGCCTTCGCAGCGGCCGCGGAGGCCCATGTCACGGGCAAGCTCGCAGTCTGCGCGGGCAGCTGCGGACCCGGCAACCTCCACCTGATCAACGGCCTGTTCGATGCCCATCGGTCGCGTGTGCCGGTATTGGGGATCGCGGCCCAGATTCCCTCGACCGAGATCGGTGGTGGCTATTTCCAGGAAACTCATCCCGAGACGCTCTTCAAAGAGTGCAGCCACTATTGCGAGCTGATCTCGAGCCCCAACCAAATGCCGCGTACGCTTGAAGTGGCCATCCGCGAGGCCGTCGGTAAGCGCGGCGTGTCGGTGGTCGCGATCCCTGGCGACATTGCACTGCTGCCCGCCGACGATGCACCGGTCGCCGCGCCCGCCAGTTTGCTGCCGCCGGCGCCCGAGGTGGGACCTGCCGAGCGTGAACTCCGGCAGTTGGCCGCGCTCTTGAACGGCGGATCGCGTGTCACGGTGTTCTGCGGCGGTGGGTGCGAGGGCGCCCACGACCTGCTGCTTGCCTTGTGCGAGCGATTGAAGGCGCCCATGGTTCACGCGCTGCGCGGCAAGGAGCACGTCGAGTGGTCGAATCCCTACGACGTGGGCATGACCGGGCTCATCGGCTTTTCCTCTGGTTACTACGCAATGCTCGATTGCGAAGTCCTCTTGATGTTAGGCACGGACTTCCCTTACCGCCAGTTCTATCCCCACGGATCGGGTGTGCGCATCGCGCAAGTGGATGTCCGCCCTGAGAATATCGGTCGCCGCGCCCACGTCGACTTGGGCGTCGTGGGCGACGTGCGCACGACCATCGAGGCTCTCCTCCCCTTGCTCGAGCAAAAGAGCGACGACTCGCACCTTGTCCAGGCGCGCGCGCACTACGTTAGATCACGCAAATCGCTCGATGAGCTGTCCGAGGTCAAGTCGGGCTCCCGGCGAATTCACCCTCAGCAGATCGCCAAGGCGCTCAGTGATCAGGCCTCCGAGGATGCGATCTTCACCTGCGACGTGGGCTCCCCGACGGTCTGGGCGGCCCGCTACCTGGCCATGAACGGCAAGCGGCGCCTCATCGGCTCGTTCTGGCACGGGTCGATGGCCAATGCCATGGCTCAGTCGATCGGGGCGCAGGCGGTGTTTCCCAAGCGGCAAGTGATCTCCTTGTCCGGAGACGGCGGATTCACCATGCTCATGGGCGATTTGCTCACGCTCGTTCAGGTCAACTTGCCAGTGAAGGTGGTCGTGTTCAACAACGGCGCGCTCGGCTTCATCGAGCTCGAGCAAAAATCCGCAGGCTTCTTGCCCAACGGGACGGATCTCAAGAATCCGAACTTCGCCGCAATGGCCGAGGCCATCGGCATGCGAGGCATCCGGATCGAGGATCCGGCGCAGATCAACGACGGCATCGCCGCCGCCTTGGCGCATGACGGCCCGGTGCTCATCGACGCGGTGGTGAACCGCTCCGAGCTCGCGATGCCTCCCGCGATCACGCTTGAAATGGCCAAGGGCTTTTCGCTCTACATGCTCCGCGCGGTGATGAATGGGCGGGCGGACGAGGTCATTGACCTCGCCAAATCCAACTTGTGGCGGTAGTTGAGCCAAAGTGCCGGAGTGCGGCGGGTGAGGCGTGCTACGCCCTCTTCCGCCGCACCCCGGCCGCGGGGCGGCCTCCCGGCCACTGCGATAAGTCAATTCACATGGTTCAACGATTGATGGCCAGCGCAGGCGCTTCGCCACCCGGAAGCGACTTGCTCCACCGATACCCGCGCGCCGCGAGCCGGTAGGAATATTCGAATAAATGCTGCATGTAGTCGCCCGCAAACAGACTTCGATGCGGATAGTTGAACGCCGAATCGATATAGGCGATGTTGAGATCCGCACCGTCTTGTTGCGCCAAGAGCTGAATTCGATGAATGTCGTCCAGGGCCTCCCGATCCACGAGCGCATCGAGCGCCCGATGCGCCACGGCGGTCGCGCGCCGCTCGGTTGATCCCCATTGCGGATCGATGCGACCGTTGCGGATCACGTAGAAGTGCCGCTCCCTTGATTCCGGACCGATTTGCAGGAAAACTTGAGTCAGGACGGCACCGTCCACGTGCATCTCCTGATAGTGTTTGCCATCCGCCTCGACGTCGATCATGACCGGCGGGAACACTCCGGGAATCGCGGTCGAGGCCAGCATGATCTTTCTGAAGAGGTCGAGCGCCGCTGCATCGCCGCGGAAAGCGATGGCGCCCATGTCCCACACCACGAGCTGACGCACATCGAGATCGGTCGTGCCTATGAACAGCAGGCGTCCTTGTGAATACGCGCGCGCAACGTCGCGCAGCATATTCTCATCGACGTACTTCTTGATGATCGATGCGAGCGGCCGATCGTCGGCCATACCATCACTCGTAAGCATCGCCAAGAAGCTTCGCCGATGAAGAATGTCTCGTCTTTCGATCCGGCTGGACACGGTACGAAGCACCGAATCATATTGCGGTCCGAGGAACGCAAATGGCGCAATGAGTGCGCCCGCGCTGACCCCCGTGACCACGTTGAACTCCGGCCTGTCTCCTCGGCAGGTCCACCCCACCAAGAGTCCCGCGGCGAATGCTCCATCGTCACCGCCGCTCGATAGGGCCAGATAGCTCGCCGGCGGTAAATGCTCTGCCGATTGCCCACGTCGGATGAGCGCATTGCGCTCTCGCGCGGACGCCGACTCGGCTATTTCCAGCGCGCGGCTCTGATCGCGCTCCGGCCAAAAGCGAACAACCGTTGCTTCCGCCGGCCGGGCGCTGTCGGTGAGGGTTGCCGGAACTGCCTCCGCTCGAGACAAGTGCGTGCATCCGCAGAGCGTCGAAGCCACGCACAAAGCGGCGGCGATGAATGCGATTGCGCTCTTCATGACGTCTCACCTCAGCGATCTTCGGGATGATCCCTGGCGGGTGACTCCGTGCTCGACGGCTCACCCTCGTTCAGTGCCCTGTGGAAGCCTTTGACGGCACCGCCAAGATCCGATCCTATGGATCGAAGTCGCCTCGTGCCGAAAACGATCACCGCGAGGACCAAGATGACGATCAGAACTTTTGAGTCGAACACTGGGATACTCCTCTACGGTGTCGATGATCTTGAGATTCACGCTATCCGAAGCCCTCACTCATGCCTATAGCGCTTTTCCATTAACGGATTCGAATGAAGGCACCTGCCGCAATTCAATCTCTCGAGCGTCTTGTGCAGTGAATCTAATGGAAAGCTCTGAGTTCCCACGCCGTGCGAAGCGACTATCGTCGAGTCCCTATCGATCATTCATCAAGAGGGCTGCACGCGTGACTAGAGATCAAGGCTATTTCCGGCTCAGCGAAACGATCGCTTACAACCCCGAAGTGTCGACGACTTCAGGCTCCTCTCTGCCCGGCGCGCAAGACGTACTTCGCACGCGGTACCTGCGCAGCGGAGCCGGGGCGGTTGCGGCCGAGACGGCGCGCACGGGCCTTTGGGGCCGCGGCCTCGCCGGCGATCGATCGGCACCGGGCTCGAGCTTCCGTATGAGAGCCTGCGGCAGCGAGTCCTCGACCGTCGCCCAACTCTTGTCGAGCGCGCACGAAGACATTGCGCGGCTAACCGACGTCCTGCGCGACCAGCAATGCTTCGCCGCCCTGCGAGGGTTCGACGGCGTCATCCTGCCAATCGACACATCGGCGGCGAGCAACCAAGGCAACGGCGCGGTCCCCGCGTTGTCCGCCCCGATCTATGATGCGGATGGCCGGGTGCTCGCCTCGCTCGAGCTCTGTTTCGGCGTCTTATACCGTTCGGACTCGTCCGGCACTCTGCTCCGCGCGTTGCTCGAGTCGGCCGCTCGCTCTATGACTGAACGCTGGTTTCGACTGACGCATCGCAAGCAATGGATCGTGGCGGCGTTGCGTCGGAATGCCCCCCACACCTGCATTATTCTCGCCGTCGATCGAGACCATCGGGTTGTGGCCGCGGATTCGAAGGCGCGGCAGCTCTTCGAACAAAAGTGTGGGCGGTTCGAAAAGCGCCTGCCGCTATCCACGCTGTTCCAATCCACACCCGCGCTCCTCCGGCGGCGCGGTCACGGTGATTCTTCGATCGCTCTGCGTGGTTCGAGCGACGGCGAGCCGTGGATTGCGCTCGTCACGGCGCCGGACATCGGCGCAATCAGATCCGAGCACGACGCCCGCACGTTACTGCACGTAAGACCACGCTTGGATTGCCTCACGCGATTGTTGTCGGTACCGCCAGAGGGAGAGCCGCAACGGGGATTGCCGCGGAGCACACTCAAGCGTGTCGAGGAGCACATCGACGCCAACCTCGATTCCGCGTTGGACGTTGAGGAGCTCGCCGCCCTCGTTCAAATGTCGCCCTCCCATTTCACCCGCTCGTTCAATAGATCGGTGGGCCTCACACCGCACCGCTATGTGATCCAATGCCGAGTCGCGAAGGCACGGGAGCTGCTGGCCACGACTGAGTTGCCCTTGATCGAGATTGCGCTAAGCATCGGCTTTTCGGACCAGAGTCACTTCTCGCGCCGCTTTCAGGAGTTGGTGGGTGTGCCCCCCGGCGCGTACCGCAGGAGCGATCGCAGCTAGCGGGGTTAGGACAACATCCCCCTCGAGCCGGCGCGCCGCCGCTCGAGGAGTGCGCCAAGGGCTTTTAGGGGGGCACAGTTCATATGCTCCGCCTCGTCGGTCGGCTTTCCGTTGACGAACCGCCGTAGCCCTATCCTCCGTCGCCGCCTACTTCTTTGAAAAGCTGGGAAAGTTGCGGGTGCCCTGCGAACCCATACGGTCCGCAAGGCACCCGTTACGTCGACGTTTAAGCGGCGTCGACATCAACAATGGCTTGGGCAAAGCCCTGCGGGGCTTCTTGCGGCAAATTGTGACCAACGCCGCCGGTTAGATCCCGGTGTTCATACTTGCCGGAGAACTTCCCGCGATACGCTGCAGGGGGCGCGTGTGGCGCCCCGTTCGCATCTCCTTCCAGGGTGATCGTGGGTACCGATATGGCAGAGCCCTTCGCAAGCCGCCTCTCCAGATCGTCATATTTCGACTCGCCCTCGGCGATGCCGATCCGCCAGCGATAATTGTGGATCGTGATGGCGACATGGTCCGGATTGCTGAACGACGCAGCCGAGCGATCGAATGTGGGGTCGTCGAAGTTCCATTTCGGCGAAGCCTGCTGCCAGATGAGCTTCGCAAAATCGTGTGTGTATTTCCCGTAGCCGGCCCGGCCATTCTGCGTGGCGAAGTAATACTCGTACCACCATGCGAATTCCGCCTTCGGCGGCAATGGCATCTTGTTGGCCTCAGGGCTTCCGATCAGATAACCGCCCACGGAAACCAGCCCCTTGCAGCGCTCAGGCCAAAGCACCGCCATGATGTCGGCTGTCCGCGCGCCCCAATCAAAGCCCGCGATGGTCGCCTTCTGGATCTTGAGGGCATCCATCAAAGCGATGATGTCGAGGGCGACTACGGACTGCTGACCGTTGCGGAACGTGTCGCCGGCAAGGAAGTGTGTCGTGCCGTAGCCGCGGAGATACGGGACAATGACCCGGTAACCCTTGGACGCCAGCAGCGGCGCAACGTCAACATAACTGTGAATGTCGTACGGCCAACCGTGCAGCAGCAGGACGGGTGGTCCATCGGAAGGCCCGTCTTCGGCGTAGCCGACATTCAGAAGGCCGGCGTCGATCTGCTTGAGGGACTTGAAGGATGTGTTCGTACCCGGCTTGATCGCAGGAACGTTGGACAGCTTCGCCTTGACCGATTGCGCCGCTGCGGAACCGATCATTCCGAGCTGCGCCGCCGCCAGGGTCACTGCCGCAGTGCCCAGAAATCGTCGGCGAGGTTGGTTGCATTCTTCGTTGCTATTCATCGGTAAATCTCCTGGTGGGATGTGGGAAGGGTTATCCGAATGTGAACGCATAAGCGCGCACCCGGGGCACGAGGAACTCGATCTCGAAGGTGCGGTCTACGATTGGGCCCGTTTGCCGCACGAGTTGATAAAGGCGATCTTCGTCAACGCTCCCCCACCCTTCTGCATCCACGTCAAAGCCATGGTTTGCTCCCGGCGGAGCGCCATCGACCTTGACGCGAAAGCGAATGGGGTATCCAGGTGAGGGATTGACCAATACGAGGTGAACATCTCGAGCGTGAAAGCGGTAGGTGATGCTGCCGGGCGCTTGATCGAGTGCCGCGAATTCGCTTCCGATCGTCCAAACGCCCGTCAAGGTCCAATGATTGCGCGGGAGCGACTCCAAGGGCCGATAGAGTTTGGGTGAATTCTCGCTGACGTAGCCCGGCGAAGCGAAGTTCCTGAACTGCGCATACCCGATGTAGGTTTCCGGCGAGCCCAGATCTCCTACATCGGCCGCCGCCTCCGCGCCCTTGCCGTCGATCGGCGCAATCTCGCTGGCAACACGCGTGCGATGAAACGCAGCGCCCGCGCGCGCCGGCTGCACGATAAAGGGCAAGTACGCGAGAAGATAAGGTGTCATCGGCTTACTCAACTCTTGGGCGGCCATGTCAAATATCGATCATCGT
>JGI12635J15846_10003715_pt1 | contig 13249 bp, 13 predicted proteins | sample BlaSpr_A8_OM2_M2_FD_15846 | JGI IMG/M metagenome (IMG submission 15846) | reverse complement strand
TGAACGAGCCACTACTAAAGATCTCAAAACGGCTTCATTGAGCCGGCGGCTCGAAATCTCCTGCCTCGAGCGGCTTCTCGAGCACCGGTCCGAGCTTCGCCACATCGGCTCGGATGCGTGCCGCATCGCCGATCAGCACGATATCGAGGTCTTCGCTGCTCGGGTACGCGGTGGCAACGACCTGCTTTGAGGCCGCCGCGTCGACCCGCAGCAGCTGCGGCCGGAAATCGTCGATATAGCTTTCCGGCAGCTGGTACAGATCCAGGTCGGCCAGCGCTCCGGCCCAATCGGCAGCGGTCTCGAAACCGAGCGCGTACTGGCCAAGGATATAGCTGCGTGCGGAATTGATGGCGGCGTCACTCACGCCCTGCTGCTTGAGCGTCGACAGGGTCTGCAGTGCGATCTCGATTGCCCGAGCGGTGCTCGCCGTTTGCGTAAATGAGCTGATAGCGAACTCACCGGGCACCGCGCCGCGACGAAACCCCGCATGGGCCGAATAGCTCAGCCCCGACTTGACGCGCAGCGCCTGCATCAGCATCGAGCCAAAACTGCCGCCGAAGGCGGTATTGGTGACGTCAAGCGCCGCGCGCTGTGGGTAGGCGCGCGCGACCCCGACATTGCCGATCCAGAAATAGGTCTGCGCCGATCCGGGCGAGTCGATCAGCAATACCCTGCGGCCCTTGACTCGCTCCGGCACGCTCAACGGCAATACCGGCGCACCGGCCCTGGGCCAGGAGGCAAAGGCGGCAGTGACAGCGCTCCTGAGCACGGCGGGATCGAAGTCCCCGGCAAACACCAGCGTCAGGCGATCGGCGCCGAAATGATCGTGAAAATACTTAAGCAAGTCCGAGCGCGTAATCGTCGCCAGGCTGCTCTCGCTGCCGCCGACCGGCTTGCCGTAGGCGTGTCCGGCGAACAGCAGCGCGCGGCCGTAGGTGCCGATCAGGCTTTTCGGCTCGGAATCCTTGGCCGCCTTGATGAATTCAATACGCCGCGCGCGCAGCTTGTCGAGCTCGGCCGCATCGAAGTGCGGCCGCTGCAGCGCATCGGCCAGCAGGTGCAGCAACAGTTCGCGGTCGCGCGCCAGAAACTGGCCATGCACGACGATGGCCTCGCTGTGAGCGTCGGCATCGAAACTTCCGCCCGCACCCTCGACCGCGTCGGCGAAGGCATAGGCGTCGCGGCCGCCGGCGCCATGCGTCAGCAGCTCGGCTACCAGCGACGCCACGCCGGCACGGCGGTCCGGATCGAGCCTGGCGCCGCCGCGCAGCACCGCCTCAAAGGCGATCAACGGCACATCGTGCCGCGGAATCAGGATCAGCTTTACGCCGTTGGCGAGGGTGAAGCGCTGATGCGGCGGAATCTTCACGCCGACATCAAGCGCCTGATCGGCGGCATGGCACCAGCCGCCGACGGCTCCGAGCAGTGCCGCCGCGGTCACCGCGCGCACCGAAAGCGGCAGCATCAGTGCATCCCCGCGTCGGGGTGAACGCCGGCGTCGCCATTGGAAGCTTCGCCGCCCTGAGGGCGTAGCACGCCGACGGTGCGCTTATCCGCATTGAAAACCTGACGAGCAATGCTGGCCACGTCCTCGCGCGTGACGCGTTCGTAGGCATCGGGCGCCGCAAACAGCCGCTTGTAGTCGCCGTGCATGACCGCATATTCGCCAAGCAACCGCGCCTTGCCGTCGATGGTCGACACGCCGCGCCAGAAATCCGCCGCGACCAGGTTCTTCGCGCGCCGCAGCTCCTGTGCGGTCACGCCGTCCTTGACGATATGCTCGAGCTCGGCATCCAGCGCATGTTCGAGATCGGGCACCGAGCCGCCGGCAGGCAGCGTGGCGTGAATGACGAACACATTGGCATCGAAACCTTCCGACCAGCCGCCGCCGATCGCGACCGCGAGCTTCTTCTCCTCCACCAGCGCGCGGTGCAGCCTTGCGGCATGGCCGCTGGTAAGGATGGTCTGCAGGATATTGAGGGCCGGCTCGCGCGGGTCCGCCGCCGAGATCGCGTGATAGGCGTAATGCACCAGCGGATTCTGTCCCGGCCGCTCCAGCACCAGGCGCCGCTCGCCGAACTGCTCGGGCTCTTGGGTACGCACCGGCGGCGGCGGATCGCGCTGGTCGATCGGAGCGAAATATTTCTGCGCCAACGCGAACACCTGCTCCGGATCGACCGCGCCCACCAGGATCAGCGTGCAGTTGTTCGGCGCGTAATAGCTGCGGAAGAAATTCTGCAGATCGGCCATGGTCCAGGACTGAATATCCGACGGCCAGCCGATGGTCGGAATGCGGTACGGATGAGCCAGGAAGGCCGTCGCCTGCACCTGCTCCTCCAGCAGCGCCGCGTTGCTGTCCTCGATGCGCAGCCGCCGCTCGGAATACACCACCTTGCGCTCGTTCTCGACCACTTCGGGCACGAACGCCAGATTCGCGATGCGATCGCTCTCGAGATCGAATACCAGTTCCAGCGCCGAGCGCGGAAACCAGTCCTGGTAGACGGTGACATCCTGGGAGGTGTAGGCGTTGTTGCTGGCCCCCTGTGCCTCCATTAGCCGATCGAAGTCGCCGTGTGGGTGCTTCGAGGTGCCGTTGAACATCATGTGCTCGAAGAAATGCGCCAGTCCGGTGGTGCCGCTGCCTTCATTACGGCTGCCGACGTGCACCCAGTTGTAGAGTGCGACGTTCGGAATGTTGTGGTCCGGCCAGACGATGATCTGCATGCCGTTGGCCAGCCTGAGGGTGTGCACAGCCGCCGCCGCGTCCGCAAACGAGCGCGCCGCCGGTGCAGCCAGCGCCGCCGAACCGACCGCAACCGAGGCCAGCGCGCCGCCGACCCATTTCAATCCGCGCATGTCATCGGGCTCCATCTAAAGCTTAATGGGGGCGGCTGAGCGCGCGGCGAAGGGGGGCGCACTGCGCCCAAAAGAATAGCGCCGCAGCACGGGGAGCGCTGCGGCGCCTAACAGCGAACATCGGGGAGCGTTGTCCGCAAAGGTTAAGGGAAAACCTTACAAGCATTACAAAGCAAACCCTATGCCAATATTATAATAGTATATAAATCAATAAGTTAATTCGCAGCGTCAGGAAAGCGGCACCGTAGAGGCTGCCCATTCACGTCAATCGCTGACCAATACCTGACGCGCCGGGGCTGGCCGCCGTCACCGGCACGCACACCTGGGAGTGCTTCTTGAGCTTCGCGCACAGCCCCCTGGCATCCGTTGCCGAGGATATGCCGACGCGCAGCTTGTAGACCGGTCCGCTTCTGGACTTGGCCGCCACGTAGTACGGCGTCAGCGATTTGAACTCGGCCGGGTACCTGGCCGAGAGCTTTTTCCACTCCGACTCCGCCCGTGCCTTGCTGTGGAACGCGCCCAGTTGCACGAAATGGCCGTGCTCCGCTGCGCTCTTGCCGGGTGCCGGTTTCGCAGCGGCGATCGTGGCCGGCGGCGCAGTCACAAGCTTGGCCGAAGGCCGAGGACTGCCTGGGCTCGGCGCGGCAGCGCTCGCCGTAGCGGCCGAGCCAGCCACTGCGCCCGATTGTGCAAAGTTCTCAATCCGGATGCGCGCTTCCTGCGCCCATTTGCCGTCGCCGTGCCGGGCCACGTACTGTCCGTAGGCATCGCGGGTGTCGGCGGCGGCGGCGGCCTGCCAGTCGCGATCGTCGGCTATCTGCTGAATACGGGTCTGCGCCTGCACGGCCTTGGCACTCCTGGGGTGCTGTTGCAGGAACTGTTGATAGGCCTCCGCGGTGTCCGCCGCGGACGCGGACTTCCAATCCGCGCTCTCACGGCTGCAGCCCGCCAGCGCCAGCGTGCCCAGAAGGATCGCCACCAGACAAATTCCTGTGTTCCTCATCACATCCTCTCCGCCCTACTAAGTGAATAATTGTACCAGCAGCGCGACCGTTATCCGCGCTCACCGCATGGACGATAAACCAAATCGCCGAATTCTCGACCGACCGACCGGCACGCTGTCGCTGCTGGCGATCGGCTCTCGTGTGGTCGGCGATATCGAAACACCCGGTGCACTGATGATCGGCTGTCACGTCTGCGGTGACGGCAACATCGGCGGTGAACTGTCGGTATCCGCGGAAGCGCACTGGGAAGGTGACGTGCACGCACAGAGCGCCGTGGTCGCCGGGCGTATCACCGGCTGCATCGTGGTACGCAAGAAAATCGAAATCGCGGCCAGCGCGGTCATCCGTGGACGCGTGATCGCATGCAGCATCGCGATGGCGCGCGGGGCCACGATCGAAGGCGAGGTCACGGTGACGGGCAACCAGCCAATCGTCGAATTCGAGGAAAAGCGCGCCCCCTCCGGCGCGACGAAGACGCGATAGACAGCGCGCGCCTATAATCTGAGCGGCGCTGCCGTACGGATGTCCGCTTGAACCACGCACGATTGATTCATCTGGTTGCCCACCGCGGCAACGCCCGCGAATTTCCGGAAAACACGATTCCCGCCTTCGCCTCGGCACTCGACCTCGGCCTGCGCTTCCTCGAGCTTGACGTGCATATATCGGCCGATGGCGTTCCAATGGTGATTCACGATCACGAGCTGACACGCACTACCGGCCGGCCCGGCAGCGTGTTCGACATGCAGGCGCGCGAGCTGGTGCAGATCGACGCCTGCGAGCCGACGCGCTTTGGTGAGCGATTCCGCGGCACCCGTATTCCAAAGCTTACCGACGTGCTGGCGTTGCTCGATGGCCGCCCCGAAGTCACGCTGTTCGTCGAGATCAAACGCGCCAGCCTCACCCGCTTTGGCTACGATCAGGTGGTCGCGCGCGTGGTCAACACCCTCAAGCCCGCGCGCAGTCAGTGCGTGGTGATCTCGTTCGACCTGGCCGCCGTGCACCGTGTGCGCCAGACCGGCGGCATGCCGATTGGATGGGTGCTCAGCGCCTACGACGCCCATAGCCGGTTGAAATTCGAAGCCCTGCAGCCCGAGTTCCTGTTCGTCGATCATGAGATGCTGCCGCCGGGCGGCGCGGCGCTGTGGCGCGGTCCGTGGCGCTGGGCGATCTACGAAGTCGAGAATCTGCCGCTGGCGCAGGCGCTGGCCGCACGCGGCGCCGACTACATCGAGACCATGGCGGTGCACGAGATGAGCGAGGCGATGCGCAAACTGCAGCGGCCGGCGCGGCCCCCGCGCGCGTGAGCGCCGCGTTCGACGTCGATGTCGCGGTCATCGGCGCCGGCATTCACGGCGCCGGCATGGCACAGGCGGCCGCGGCCGCTGGCCACTCGGTGATGCTGCTCGAGCAGACCGCGATCGCCGCCGGCTCTTCCAGTCGTTCCAGCAAACTGATCCACGGCGGACTGCGCTATCTGGAGACCGGGCAATTCCATCTGGTGCGCGAGAGCCTGCGCGAGCGCAGCACGCTGCTGCGCGTCGCACCCGCGCTGGTGCGCCTGCAGCGCTTTTACGTTCCGATCTATCAGCAGACGCGACGACGTCCCTGGCAGCTGCGCCTCGGCCTATCGCTGTACGCGCTGCTGGCGGGGTTCACTCGCGACGCGCATTTCGGCACCGTGCCGCCTCACCAGTGGGCGACGCTCGACGGCCTGGATACTGCGAACCTGCAAGCCGTGTTCTGGTACCACGACGCGCAGACCGACGATCAGGCCCTGACCGGCGCGGTGCTGCGCTCGGCGCAGGCGCTCGGCGCCCGCTTCATCTGCCCGGCACAGTTCACCGGCGCCACGCTACGCGACGACGGCGTCGATCTGAAGTACCAGCACACCGGGCTCGGGCAGCAATGCCGGGCGCGTGTGCTGATCAACGCCGCCGGTCCCTGGGCCGACACGCTTAGCGCCAGCATTACACCCGCGATCCCGGTGCCGGAACTCGAGCGCGTGCAGGGCGCGCATATTGTGCTGCCAGGGGCCGTCGAGCGCGGCATCTATTACCTCGAGAGCCCGCGCGATGGCCGTGCGCTGTTCGTCATGCCGTGGCGAGGACAGCTCATGATCGGCACCACCGAGACGCGCTTTCGCGGCGATCCGGCCGACGTGGCGCCCAGTCACGCCGAGATTCATTATCTGCTCGGCGTGCTCAAGCACTACTTCCCACGCTATGGCGCCAGTTCGCCCGATGACATCGCCAGCAGCTTCGCCGGACTGCGGGTGCTGCCGGGCGGTGCCGGCCACGCCTTTCACCGCTCGCGCGAGACCATGCTGGTGCCCGACCGAGCGCAGCGGCCACGGGTACTGTCGATTTACGGCGGCAAGCTCACCACGTTCCGCGCCGTCGCGCAGCGCGCGCTGCGGCAGATCGCGCCATCGTTGCCGCCGCGGCGCGCGCTGGCGCGCACCGATCAGTTGCCGCTGCACGCCAGCTGACTATGCACGGCGACTGAGCATGCGCGGTGTACTGGCGTTGGACCAGGGAGGCCACGCGAGCCGCGCCTGCATCGTCGGCGAGCACGGCGAGATCATCGCCTCACAGCAGATCCCGATCCGCACCGCGCACGGCAGCGCCGGCGAGGTCGAGCACGACCCGGATGAGATCGTCGAGTCATTGCGCGCGGCGGCCGCCGGCGTGCTACGCAGCGCTGGCGATGTGGTGGTCGACGCCGCGGGACTGGCCACCCAGCGTTCCACGATCGTCTGCTTCGAGCAGCGCTCGGGGCTCGCCCTGTCGCCGGCGATCTCGTGGCAGGATCGGCGCAACGCGCCGTGGCTGCAGTCCTTCGCCGCGCACGCGCCGCGTATCGGTGAGCTGACCGGGCTGCCGCTGTCGCCGCATTACGGCGTCGGCAAGATGCGCTGGTGCCTCGATCACCTCCCCGCCGTGCAACACGCGCGCGCGCGCGGCGCTCTTGCGATGGCGCCGCTGGCCAGCTACCTGGTAATGCGACTGACGGCAGGGGTGGCTCTGGCCGATCCCGCAAACGCTTCGCGCACCCTGCTTTGGGACAGCGCGCAACGCGACTGGTCCGCGGAGCTGTTGCAACTGTTCGGCATCGAGCGCCGCTGGCTGCCGCCGTGTGCGCCGACCCGCACGCACTACGGTGTGCTGCGGTTCGACCACAGCGCGCTGCCGCCGCAGCCGATCGCGCTGCGCGCCGTGACCGGCGATCAATCCGCGATCCCGTTCGCCTTTGGCGCGCCAGACCCGATGAGCGTCTACATCAATCTCGGCACCGGCGCCTTCATTCAGCGACCGCTCACAGTCCGGCCCCAGGCTGCGGCTCCGCTGCTGGCCAGCGTGCTGATAGCGGATGCCGACAGCGCGCTCTACAGCCTCGAAGGCACCGTCAATGGCGCCGGCGCTGCGATAGTCCGATTCGCCGCCGACAGCGGCAGGCCCGAGACGCAACTGTGGCGAGAGCTTGAGACGCTGCCCGCAGACGGCGCGGTGCCGCTCTATATCAACGGCATCGGCGGCTTGGGCTCGCCGTATTGGCGTGCACAGCAGGACTCGTATTTCATCGGCGACGGCCCGGTCATGGCGCGATTCGCCGCCGTGGTCGAAAGCATCGCTTTTCTGATCGCGATCAATTTCGATTTGATGTGTTATCGCGGCGGCCCGCCGGCGCGGGTGATCGCGAGCGGCGGCTTGTCGCGTTCCGACTGGCTGTGTCGCCGCCTGGCGGCATTGCTCGGCGTCCCGGTGCTGCGCGGCGCGCACGAAGCAACGGTGCTGGGGGCGGCCGCACTGGCTGATCCTGAGCTGTTCGGCGACGCGCGGCTTGGCCGTTCGCCATCCACAGCGCAGCCGCGCTTCGAAACAGGTCAACTAGCGCCAGCGGCGCTCGCCGCGCTCGCGTCACGGCGAGCCCGCTTCGAAGCCGCGTTGCGTCATTGATGGGCGCTCAGCCGGCACGGTGCGAATGAGCGGCATCGCGGCGATAGAGCGCGAGCAATTCCGGCGCATTGACCTGCAGCACGGCGCGCTGCAACGCAGCGTCGTAGCAACGCTGCCAGCGCAGGTAGGCGGCGATATCGACCGGATCCAGCCGACCACAGACGCTCGCGGAGGCCTGCTGCAGGCGCTGATACAGCAGCTGCGCACCCAGCGGCTGCGAAAGATCCAGACCGGCATACGCGACCTTGAAGCTCGGCGGTTGTGCGCTGCTGGGCTCGCTCCTGACGTCCACGGCGATGCCGATCGCGCTGACGGCCACCGCTGCCACGGCGCCGAGCGCAGCGGCGGCGCGGCTGTGGAACTGTGCTTTTCTGAAAATCATGGCGGTTACTCCTTGGGTTTGCTTTGATCGCCGCGCGCATCGGCGCCGGCGTTCATTCGGTTGGCGATGAAATAGAACAGCAGCCTTGACAGGCCGTAGGCGGCCGGCACCCCGCCCCACCAGGCGGCAACATTGTGGTCGGCATACAGCGCCAGGCTGATCGCGGCACCGATCAGCAGCCACATCAGGCCGCTGCGCAGATACGGCAATGCGATATGTCGTCCCTTGAACTGCTGCTGCAGCATGTCGGCCGGCAGCGAGCTGGCCTCGGGCCCATAGAACTGGGGTGGCAGCGGCGGCAGCTCGATACCTTTTTCGATGGCCGCCATTCGTTCGGCGTGATGCGCCTGCAGGATTTCGCGCTTCTTGCGGTAGTCCAGCCACAGCCTGAGCATGCCGATGCCCAGGCCCATGACGATGGCTACGATTGGAATCATCACCCCGAGGATGGCCACGACATCGTGTGATTCTCCGGCGGCGACAACATCAGCGACTGAGCTTGGGTCCACGGTAAGGCCCTCGTATAAAATGTGGTACACGCTTGATACCCTCGCTGCGCCGACACGGTTTCAATGGCGGTGGCGGTCATTTAGATGGCCGCATCGCTCATTTGGTTGAAACCGAATGGCCGACCGGGGGGTAATAAAGGCTGAGGTAGTGAAAGCCATGCAGCCAGCGCCGGCCGATGCTGCGGCCCAGGATCGCGACATCGTCGCGCTGCTGCAAAGCGGTGCACTTGAGCCCGCGTTCCAGCTGACGCTGGCGCGCTATCAGGACAAGGTCTACCGCCTGTGCTGCACGCTGCTGCGCGATCCCACCGCGGCCGAGGATGCCGCACAGGAGAGCCTGGTGCGAATCTGGAAGGCGATGGCAAGTTACGACCAGCGGGCGTCGATATCCACCTGGATCTACAGCATCACGCGCAATCGCTGCCTGACCGCGATCGCGCGCCGGCGCGAGCTGGCATCGCTCAGCGACGCCGCGGTCGAGGCCGAAGCGCAGGCCGTGGGCGGCACCGACACTGAGCCGGCGGATCCGTCCGGGTCTTTGCGTGCATTGGTCGACGGGCTACCCGAGCGCTACCGGCGCACGCTGACGCTGTTCTACTACGAGGATCGTTCGGTGCGCGAAGTGGCCAGCATGCTCGCTATGCCGGAAGGCTCGGTCAAGACCAGCTTGTTTCGCGCCCGTGCCGCGCTGGCCGAGCAGTTGCGGCGGCGAGGTCTGGACGACCCGCGCCACTGGCTGGAGAGCAGCCGATGAACACGGATGAGTGGATGGCGACCGATGATCCGCGCGCGCGCGCATTGGAGGCCGCGCTCGCGCGCGCGCTGCGCCCCCCGGGCCTGCCGCCCGGGTTCCACGCCCGACTACAGGCGAGGCTGGCGCGGGAGCGTGCGGGCGAGGGCGAGCGCGCGGCCAGTCGGGCGCACGCCCAGCGCCAACAGCGCGAATGCCTGGCCGAACTCGATGCCAACTACTTGCGATTGCGCCGCCGCACGCTCGGCACGTTGATCGGCGGCGCATTTGCAGCGGGCGCCGCGGTGGCGGTGGCGTTACCGTGGTTGCAGGCGAGCTTTGGCCCCAATGCCATCTACGTGCTGGCCTCGGTGGGTGCGCTGGTCGGCCTTGGGATCGGCACCGCCTCCTGGGTCGGTCGCGTGCGCATTCCGAACCCGCTCGAGCGGCTCTGATCAGCGCTTGACAGCGGCGCCGGCGGCGCGCTCGAAGCGCTCGAACTGCTCGAGCACGAAGCGATCCGCCATGCTCGGCCGCGCCACACCGGCACCGAATCCGCAGTGACCGCCATAGCGCGAGCGCACCACCGTGAGCTGCGATGAAGAGGCCAGCCGTTGCAGATCCGCCGCTGGCACGATCGGGTCATCGTCGGCCAGCAACACACTCGAGGGCACACGCAGCATCGCCAGTCGATCGCCGGTCACCGCATAGCCGTCGAGGTACGCCGCCAGGCTTGGAAAATCAGTACAGCGCGCTACCAGGCCCGCCGTCATGGCCCGCAACTGCCCCAGCCGCAGCATCGGGCCAAAATCATGCACGCCCGGCCAGGCGCTCTGCTTGCGCCGCAGTGAGCGCGACCAGCGCCGCAGGAACGAGCGGCGGTAGATCGCCGGGCCGCGCTCCAGCGCCGCGAGCGTGACCTCCGGATCGAGCACCGGGGAGACCGCAACCACGCCCGCGATCGCCGCAGGCAGGCGCGCGTCCGCCGCCACGCGCAGCATGAAATTACCGCCAAGCGAAAAGCCCGCCAGGTACAGCCGCGCGCCCGGAAAGCGTTGCGCCAGCGCGCGCGTGGCGCCCACCACCTCAGGCAGCCGGCAGGAGTGAAAGATCTCGCGATTAAGATGATGGGTCGCGCCGTGATCGCGCAGGTTCAGCCGCACGACATCGAATCCGCTCTCCAGCAGCAGGCTGCCGAGCGACAGCACGTAGCTAGCCTCGGCGCTGCCTTCCCAGCCGTGCAGCAATATCGCCACTCGGGGCCCGGCCTCGCCGGCGGCGCTGCTCAGAAACGCCTGCAGCCGCACCTCATCGCCGCACTCGAGCAGCAGCTCCTGCGCGCGCGAACGCAGCCGCGCCGCGCGGCGGCGGATCAGCCAGCACACGGGCCATACGCTGCCGAGCAGCGTCTGCAGATGCCCGTTGCGCAGTAACGCCGGCGGTTGATACTTCAGTGCGTCGGCTGCCAATGCACTTCGACACGGTTATTCGCGGCCGCGACGCGGTTCCACTCACCGGCAGTCAGCGTGTCGCTGACCGCCGGGTACGGCGTCACGACCTCGTCGGCACTGCCGGCGCTGATCTGCACATCGATCCTGCCGGCGGAATTCTGCCGCGCGGTGGACACCATGTTGGCAAACGCGACCGACTGGCGCTGGCTGGCCGAGGCGTTATCGTCGCGCGGATTGCCGATCTGCTCGCACTTCGAATACAGCAGCGCATCGCCGGGCAGCACCGGCGTGCCGCCCGGGCCGTTGACCGTGCAGAAGCGACCCGGAACGCTGCGAATCTGCACCACGCCGTGAAAGCCCTGGGTGCCCAGGCGCGACAACAGGCCCGACACGTGCTCGAGCCTCACCCCGGCCAGCGGCGTCTCGCCGAACGGCACCGGTTCGAGCATCGCACTGGCGCGGCCGGCATCGGCGGGCTCAGTCCCAGCCTCACTGCCGGGGGCCGCGGCGCTAGCGGCGGCGGCGGCATCCGCGGTCTGCAGCGACAGCAGATTCTGCTGCGCCTCTGTCAGCTGCTGCTGCGATTTTGCCAACTGCGCGGACAGCGCCTCCGAGGCACCGCGCTGCTTCGACCACTGCAAGCCGAACAGAAACGCCGCCACCAGACCTGCCACGGCGAGCCCCAGCCGCCAGTCCATCGGCCGCTCGCTCGGCGGAAAGCCGGCAGCGGGCGGCGTCTGATCCTGCATCATCAGGCGCACGTCACGGACAGTGCGATCGGCGTTGCTCTCCAGGTGGTCGACGATGAAGCGTCGCACGTCGAGCATGTGCTGCGCCAGCATGCCTTCGATGCCCAGTCGCAGATCCGACGCCAGCGGCGGCACTTTGGGACGATCCGCGCCGCGCCGTTCGCCGGTAGTGTCCAGCGGCGGCGCGGTATCGAGCGGCAGCGGCTCGGCCTGAACACGCACGAGCTCGCGTTCCGGCCTGGTCTCGCCCAGCAGGTGCAGCTGTTGCAGTACCTTCGTCACATCGGCGTGCATGATCTGCTTCGGCAGCACCCCGATCGCGCCCAGCGCCCGCGCCTGGCTCAGGTACAGCTCACCCTCCTGGGAGGTGTACATCATGATCGGGATGGTCGCCGTGCGCGGATTGTTCTTGATCGACTGCACGGCCTGGAAGCCATCCATGCCAGGCATCAGGTGATCCATGAAGATGACGTCCGGCCGCTGGATCGTCAGATATTGGATCGCCTGTTCGGCCGTTTCGACGCCGTCGACGGCGAGCTCGTAGCGCTCGAGGATCCGCGTCAGGAATGCTCGGGCGGATTTCGAATCGTCGACCACCAGCGCACGTCTTGCCGTCATGGCGCGATCTTAGCGCAAGCGCCCGCCCGCCGGCTCTTCAGCGCTGTCGGTGCGCGGCGACGAAATGACGATCAGGCAGCGACGACGCCGGCCGGCTCGTGCTGGTAGACGAGCTCGCGATACAGCTCGCCCAGGCGCCAGGCCATATGGCTCGAGGCCCAGCGCTGTGCGTAGCTGCGCGCCTGCGCCGACAGGCGCGCCGCGCGTGCCGGATGATCCAGGATATCGGCGATCGCCTGGGCGAACGCGTCCGGCTTCTCGGGCGCCACACGCGCGCCGCAGCCGGCTTGCAGGATCGAGGCCGTGCCCAGGTGCGCGGTCGACACCACCGGGCGGCCTTGAGCCAGGGCCTCGAGCAGCACCAGTCCCTGGGTTTCGGTGCGCGAGGCGAACACGAACACGTCGGCCGCCGCGTAGCAGTCGGCGAGTCCGCGCTCACGGTCGAGATAGCCGATGAACTGCACATCCGGGGCAATGCCCAGCTGCGTGGCCAGCGACTGCAGATGATCGCGCGCCGGACCCTCGCCGGCGATGGCGAGCAACGTGCCGGGGCGCGTGCGGCGCAGAGCGACGAAGGCATGCAGCAGAAATTCGATGTTCTTCTCGTGCGCGACGCGTCCGACGTACAGCAGCAGCGGCCGCTCCGCGGCGATGCCGAATTTGGCGCGAAAACGCGCGCCATCTCCCGGCACATAGCGCTCCGCCGGCAGTCCGGTCGGGATCACCTGGATGCGCGTGCTGACACCGTATGCCAGCAGCAGCGCGCGCATCGGCTCGGAGGGCGCTACGATCGCGGCCAGCTGCGCGCACTGCGATCGCGTGAAGCGTCGCGCCAGTGCGCGGCCCAGCGCTCGCGGCAGCATCGGCACGTAATGGTGCAGATACTCCTCAAAGAAGGTGTGATAGGTCGCGATCACCGGGATGCCCTTGCGAGCGGCGAAGCGCACCCCGGCGTAGTGCGCGAGAAACGGCGTGTGAATGTGCACCAGATCGA
>JGI12635J15846_10003714_pt1 | contig 13250 bp, 13 predicted proteins | sample BlaSpr_A8_OM2_M2_FD_15846 | JGI IMG/M metagenome (IMG submission 15846) | reverse complement strand
CGATACGGCGGGCGGCGGCCAGCCGCTGCTCTGGCAGCATCTGTTCTGGATCTTCGGCCATCCGTGGGTATACGCCATCGTGCTGCCCGCGATGGGCATGGTGTCTGACGGGTTGCCCGTCTTCTGCCGCAGGCCTCTGGTGGGCTATTCGCTGGTGGCGCTCGCCACCGTCGCGACCATGATTCTCGGATTCGGCGTATGGGTGCACCACATGTTCGCCACCGGGCTGCCGGGCTTGGGACTGTCGTTTTTCTCGGGCGCATCCATCGTGATCACGTTGCCGTCGGCCGTTGCCGTGTTCGCGTGGTTGGCCACGATCTGGTTGGGGCGGCCGGTGACAACTACTGCGTTTCTATTTTTCTCCTCCATGATTCTGTTGTTCGTCATCGGGGGCGTCTCGGGATTCATGACGGCGAGCGTTCCGGTGGATTGGCAGCTGACCGATACCTATTTCGTGGTCGCGCATATTCATTACGTGCTGATCGGCATCAACGTATTCCCGGTGGTCGGTGCGATGTACTTCTGGTTTCCCAAGATGACCGGCCGAATGCTCGACGAAAGACTGGGACGTTGGAATTTCTGGACGATGTTCATCGGATTCAACCTCGCATTCCTTCCGATGCACTTGACGGGCCTCCTCGGCATGCCGCGCAGGGTATATACCTATGCGTCTTACGGCGGATGGGGAACCCTGAACCTCATCACCTCGATCGGCAGCTTCGTGTTCGCCGCCGGCGTATTGATGCTGTTCATCAATGTGATGAAGAGCCTCAGGAGCGGCGCCGCGGCGGGCAGAAACCCGTGGGATGCGCCGACGCTCGAGTGGGCCGTGTCCTCGCCGCCGCCGGCATACAACTTCGCGGTGATCCCCACGGTCGCCTCGCGACATCCGCTCTGGGAGGACCGCCTCGGCACGGAAGGCGCCCGCTCATCACTGGATCGCGGCATGTTGCTGGCGGAGGGCAAGGAGACGATCGGCACCTCGGGCCTGGACGCGGAGCCTGACATGGTGCTCGAGATGCCCAAGGACAGCTTTGCGCCGATCTCGTTGACGGTGGGGATGTCCATCCTGTTCGTCGGATTGCTGCTGAAGCTCTGGGTGGCGGCGATCGTGGGCGCCGTGGTTTGCTGCCTGGCGTTGATGGCCTGGTTCTGGCCTCTGCGCGAGTTACGCGAGCGGGAGGCGGCCCATGGCTGAGGCGGTGCTCTCTACGCCGAAGAATCTCCCGGTGGGCCCGATCGGCCGGCAGGGGGTCGGCTGGTGGGGCGTCGCGACGCTGGTGGTCAGCGAAGCGGCGCTGTTCGGGTATCTTCTTTTTGCCTATTTCTATACGGGGGCGACGGCGCCGCGCGGCTGGTTGCTGGAGCCGGCACCCCGGCTGCAGTACGCCTTGCCCAATACCCTGATGCTGCTGATCTCGAGCTTGGCTGTGTGGTCGGCCGAGCGCGGCCTCATCAAGGGCCGCCGCGGCCAGGCACTGGCGGGGCTCGGCGCGGCATTCGTGCTGGGTGGGGCCTTCGTGGCCGTGCAATGTCTCGAGTGGCGCTCGAAGCCGTACCGCCTGGGCGACTCGAGCGAGGCATCGCTCTATTTCGTGACGACGGGAATGCACGTCGCCCATGTGATCGTGGGACTTCTCGTTCTGGCGGCGCTCTTCTGGTGGACGGCACTCAATTACTTCAGCGCCCGTCGCCGGATCGCCGTGGCCGCGGGTGCGCTCTACTGGCACTTCGTCAACGTCATCTCGGTGTGCGTCTTCCTCACGTACTACATCACGCCTTACCTGGGATTCGGCCGATGACGGCTCCCGACGCAAGCACCGGCCGGCATCCTGCTCCGCATGCGGGTCGCGTGTCCCCGGGTGAAAGTTTTTTCGGATTGTTTGCCGCTCCGCTCGCCTGGTTCGTTCAGCTTTCCTGCGGTTATGCGCTGGCAAGCCAGCCGTGCTTTCAGGAGGGATCGCGGGTTGCCGGACCGCCGCCGGCGCTCCATTGGACGTGGCCAGCCATGGTTTTGCTCACGGTCGTCGCGGTCGCGGTGTCGCTCGCGGCATTCGGTGTATCGATGCGCGCCTTCAACCGCACCCGGCACGAGACTCACGGTGGACCGGATCAGGTGATGGAGGTGGGGGCAGGGCGGACGCGATTCCTCGCGCTATGGGGCATGGTGCTCGGCGCCGGGTTCGCTTTGGCAGCGGCGATTACCGCCGTAGCGTTCATTGTGGTACCACGATGTGCCGGTTGACGGCACTGCTCGCCGCGGTTCTCCTCGCCGCCTGCGGCAACCGGGGCGAGCTGCACCGATTGCACCATGCCAAGCGGCTCATCGCCGATCATTGTGCGGCCTGCCATGAGGTGCCCGGCGTCGCCGTGGCGACCGGCCGAGTGGGTCCGTCCCTCGCGCACATTGCCTCCCAGCAAATCATCGCGGGCTACTTCGCCAACAATCCCGACGTGATGACCCAATGGGTCGAACATCCGCAGAAATTGTTGCCCGGCAATGCGATGCCGGAGATGGCGCTGTCACCGGGCGATGTCTCATCGATCGTCGATTATCTCTATACGTTGGAATGAATCCCAGTTGGAACGAATCCCATGAGAACCGCCGCGCTGATGTTGAGCCTCGTTCCCGCCGCCGTGCTTGCGCAATCGATGCCCGCGCCGGTGCCGGAGAACGAGATTTTCAAACGAGAGGACATCGGGCATGCGCTGGCCGCGCCAACCCCTGAGGCGGGCCATACCGCGCCCTCCAGCGCGAACGCGCCTCCGGATGACGGCCAATGGACCATGCCCTCCAAGAATTATGCATCGACCCGTTTTTCGTCCCTCACCGAAATCACCGTCGCCAACGTCAAGAGTCTCAAGCCGGATTTCAGCTTCTCACTGGCCGTGAACAAGGGACAGGAAGCTGCGCCCATCGTGGCCGACAACACGATGTACGTCGTGACGGCGTATCCGAACATCGTCTATGCCTTGGATCTGACCAAGCCCGGTGCGCCGTTGAAATGGTCGTTCGCGCCGAAGCCCGCCCCGGCGAGCCAGGGCGTTGCCTGCTGCGACGTGGTGAATCGCGGCGGCACCGTGGATAACGGCAAGTACATCTTCAACACGTTGGACGGGCAGACCATCGCCGTCGACGTGAAGACGGGACGCCCGTTGTGGCGCACGCAGCTCGGCAACATCAACAAGGGCGAGAGCATGACCATGGCTCCCACGGTGGCCCAAGGCCGCGTGTACGTCGGAGATTCCGGCGGAGAAATGGGCGTCCATGGATGGGTCGCGGCGCTGGATGAGAGCACGGGGAAACTGCTTTGGCGGGGCTACAGCACCGGGCCGGATTCCGAGGTACTGATCGGCGCCGATTTCAAGCCGCACTATGCGGCCGAGCAGGGAAAGGATCTGGGAGTGAGCTCTTGGCCGCCCGAGGCTTGGAAGATCGGCGGCGGCGGCGCTTGGGGCTGGGTCACCTTCGATGCGGAGCTCAACACCTTGTACGAGGGGGTGGGAAATCCCGGACCCTGGAACCAGCAACAGCGGCCGGGCGACAATAAATGGACGGCGGGAATGTTCGCGCGCGACCCGGCGACCGGTTCGGCGCATTGGTTCTATCAGTATTCGCCCCATGACGAGCATGACTACGACGGCGTCAACGAACAGATCCTGCTCGACATGCCGTTCGCGGGCAAGATGCAGAAGGTGCTGATCCACATCGATCGCAACGGCTATGTGTACGTGATCGAGCGTCAAACCGGCACGGTGCTGTCCGCGGATCCCTACGGCCCCGTTAATTCCACCAAGGGCATCGATCTTCAAACCGGCCGCCCGATCATGAACCCGGATAAGGAAACCAAGCTCGGCGAGACGGTGCGCAACATCTGCCCCACAGCCTCGGGTTCCAAGGACTGGAACCCGAGCAGCTTCAGTCCGCAGACCGGGCTGCTCTACATCCCGCACGAGAACATGTGCATGGATTGGATGAGCACCGAGGTGAATTACATCGCGGGAACTCCCTACGTGGGGGCGCTGGTGCACATGAAGCCGGGTCCGGGCGGGAATCGGGGCGAATTGACGGCTTGGGATCCGGTGCAGCGAAAGCCGGCCTGGGCGGACACGGAGAATTTCCCCATATGGTCGGGCACGGTGGTAACGGCCGGCGACGTTGTGTTCTACGGCACGATGGACGGCTGGTTCAAGGCCGTGAACGCGCGGACGGGCGAGCTCCTGTGGCGCTACAAAGTCGACAGCGGAATCATCAGTCAGCCGGTGAGCTACAAGGGGCCGGACGGTCATCAATACATCGCGGTCCTGTCCGGAGTCGGCGGGTGGTCCGGAGCGGTGGTGTCGGGGCCGGTCGATCCGCGCGATGGATCCGCCGCGCTCGGCATGGTGAACGTGATGTCCGATTTGCCGAAATACACGACGGCTGGAGGAACGCTCTATGTTTTCTCGCTTCCCCACTAAATGGCCGCTCTGGCTCGGTTTCGCGCTCGCGTCCGGGTGCAACAATGGCTCGCACGTCGCGCTGCCGTCGAGGGAGCCGCTGCAGCTCGGCGTCATCGATTCTGCGCAGACTCCCGGCGTCGGTCATAGTCTCGTGACCATCGACCCGCGCGCCGCCGCGTATTACAACAACGCGGAGGCGGTCAATACCGGCAAGCGCCTGTTCTCGCAATACAACTGCTCGGGATGTCATTCGAGTGGCGGAGGCGGCATGGGACCGGATCTGATGGACGACGTCTGGATTTACGGCAGCCGCTTGGAACAGATACACCAAACGCTGGTCGACGGTCGGCCGAACGGCATGCCGGCCTGGGGCGGTAAGGTGCCCGATGAGCAATTGTGGGATTTGGCGGTCTACGTGAGGTCGCTGTCGCTGCCCCAGACGCTGGCCGCGGAAACGGACAACACGCCCTCGCAATCGCCGGCCCCCGTCCCGCCCGAAGTCGACCAGGACGCGGGGTGGGCCCCGCCGCCCGAGACCACCAACGACTATACGTCGACCATTGTCGGTCCCTCGGGGCCGCCGACCCCGACGCAGGCGACGGGGACGAATTGAGCGCCTGCCGGGCGCGACGCGTCATTGTCGCGGCCACGCTGGCCGCCGGGCTCATCGTGGGTACTTTCAGTGTGGCCGCGGCGGCGATGCCCAAGTCGTCGGCGGGGCCTTCGGCCCGACGAGCCCACCTCGTGGTGTGTTCGGACCCCAATAACTTGCCGTTCTCCAACCGGGAGCGGCAGGGATTCGAGAACAAAATCATCGAGCTCGTGGCTGAAGATCTCGATGCCGGGGTGACTTACCTGTGGTGGCCTCAGCGGCGCGGCTTCATCCGCAAGACGCTGAACGCATCCAAATGCGACGTGTGGCCGGGCATTGCCACCGGCGTCGACATGGCGGCGACGACTCACCCGTACTATCGTTCCAACTACGTGTTCGTGACGCGGGCAAGCGCGAACCTCGAGCACCTGACACTCGATGATCCGCGCTTGAAGCGGGCCAGAATCGGGGTGCAGATGATCGGCAACGATGCCATGAATACTCCGCCCGCTCACGCCATCGCGAGCCGCGGTATCACCGGCAACGTCCGGGGCTACATGATCTACGGCGACTACGGCCGGCCCAATCCTCCGGCGGCAATCGTCGATGCGGTCGGGGAGCGGCAGATCGACATCGCGCTCGTATGGGGGCCGGTGGCCGGCTACTTCGCGCACCGATCCCGCGTGCCGCTCAGGCTCGATGCGGTGACCCCCGCAAGCGATCCACGTTGGCCGATGTCGTTCGATATCTCCATGGGAGTACGCCGCGGCGATCGGGAACTATTGGATCGCATCAACGCGACCCTCGAGCGCGACCGGCCCGCGATCGAAGCCATCCTCGAGCGCTATCACGTGCCGCTCGAGCACGTGAACGCGACGGCCGCTGCGGTCGATGCTCCTGCGCGAGGAGAATGACGGCGCGCCGATCAGGGAGGAGGAGCGGCATCGCCGGCGGAGTTCCTCCGGACCTCGAACGGCACGGTCAAGATCGAGCCGTCGGAAAAATGCAGAGTAATGGGGATTTTGGCCGCAGTATCGGCCGCTGCCGTCGGCTGCATGAGCATCAGGTGGTATCCGGTCGACTCGAACTCCAGGGTCGTGTGGGCCGGGAGCGTGAGCTCCTTGACCGGCGTCATCTCCACGGTGGTTCCGTGCGCAATGCTCCGATGGATCGACACATCCCGGTAGGAGGCGCTCGACGCCGTGTCCAGGGCCAAGGCTTTGTCGCCGGTATTGGTGAGCGTCAGATATCCCGCCGCCGGCAAGCCGCCCGGCAGCCATCGAATCCACGCAGCGAGCACTCGGATCGTCGGCTTCGGCGCTGCGGGCGAATTCGCGAGGGCGGGGTTCGAGCCGGTGGGATTCGAGCCGGTGGGACCGGCGAGTGCCGGGGCCCCGACGATCAACGCGCCGATGGCGATCGCCGTCAAGGAGCGGAGNGCGGGTCGCCGTAAGAGGTCGGCCATGGTCTCTGAACCATGCCAGAAGGGGACTCCCGCCTCAAGCGGGGAGAAGCCCGCGTTCACATTTCGTCGCCCATCAAAGCGTGCAGACCCCTGCACTGATAAAAAACTCCAATGACTCTTACCTGCTTCATTCGCTATCAGATCGATCCGTTTCAGCGAGATGAATTCCGACGATACGCCGAGAATTGGGGCCGCATCATTCCACGCTGCGGCGGACATCTGGTCGGATATTTTTTGCCGAGCGAGGGCACGAACGACATCGCCTGGGGCTTGATCGCGTTCGACAGCCTCGCTTCCTATGAGCGCTATCGCACGCGCCTGAAATCGGATCCGGAGTCGCGCGAGAATTTTGCGACCGCCCAGAAGAAGCGATTCATATTGCGCGAGGAGCGCACATTTCTCGAGGTGGTTGACGGGACCTTCGGGGTGTCGTCCACGCCGACCCCGACCGACCGATGATTTCAGCTTCGGTCCGAAGCGGTCATCAAAGGGACATCACGTCGGCCGATGTTCGCAGGCCGAAACGTGATTGCAGATGCCGCCGCCCGGCAGCGGTCAACGTGAGTGCACGGCTGTCCAGGTCCTGCGTGAACCACTTCTGTCTCAACGCGGTCTCGAGGAGGGCATGCCCGAGCGCGCCGCCGATGTGCGGCCGTCGTTCGCTCCAATCGACGCAGGCATAGGCGAAGCGCCGGCGAAGGGCGCGTGCCGCCTCGATGTCGATGCCGATGGCGGCCAACCCCTTGCGCCCTGACGGGGTGAGCTCATAGCCGCCGCCGTCAGGCGACAGCCATTCGAGTTCCTCGAATCGCTCGCGCAGCCTGACCGCCCAAGACCCTGCCATGTGATCGTAGCAGGTGCGGGCCGAACGCAATTGCGTCGGAGTCCTCGGGGTGAAAGTCCCTCCCGTCCCGCCCGCCAGCACGGTCAACGCCTCGAGGGCGCGGGCCACGCTCGGGCCGGCGAGACTGTAGTAGCGGTGTTTTCCCTGCGAGAGCACCGTGACCAGCCGCTGTTGGGTCATCTTGGCCAAATGTACGCTGGCGGTCGAGGCACTGACCTCGCCGACAACCGCCAATTCGGTGCTGGTGCGGGCGTGACCATCGAGAAGGCGATAGAGCATCCGTGCGCGCGCCGGCTCGCCGATGGTCGCGGCGACGCCGGCGGCTCCGATGTCGACGTGAGATGCCGCACGCATAGTTTCATAGTAGACGAATCGAGATCGTATCGGCAATTCACATTCGTCGAAGGATGACGCCGCTGATGCAGCGGCGCGGATTACGCACAAAAAAATGCCGGGCAGGTGCGGTTTTTTCGACCGCTACCTGGCCCGGCATGTCGGAGCGTCTTCTAAATTAGAAGCTCGTCTTATATCCCTGCGGCGCCCGTAGATGTTCCTTCGTGGCCGCGGCATCGGAAGAAAGCACGTAAATCGGCATCTCCGAGAGCGTCACCTTGAGAAGGCCATCCGAGTACGCCACGCTCTTTGGGTTCCCCATGGTGTCGAACATCAGGACGTCGCCCGAAGTCCCGGAAGCGGCGACCTGGAGCTCGTACGACTCACTGGCGTTGAATGTTGCGTTGTGCGCCCAGAGAGCCGTCATGACATGCGAGCTGTCGGCCAGCAGAAACGAATAACCGTATCCGCCGGACGGCAGATTGGTGAGCCCTCCGAGGCTTCGGGAGCCGTCGATGAGCCTNGTGGCTGCTGCGACCGCCATGGCTGTCGGTTTCGGCTCAATGTTGCCAGAGGACATGTTGGTGGTGACGTTCAGGTTGAAATATGCGCCGAATCCCACGTGCTGGGCGAAGTCCGCCGAGAGGAAAACGAAGGAGGTATCTACGCCCTCTCCCAGCATGATGAGATGAGTTCGCACCACGGCTTCCGCGTGCTCCGTGAGCACTGCCGCGGTCGGAAAGGTCGCCGTATAGTGGGACCCCATCGGATATCCTATCCCGGTCTCCGTAACGAAAAGCTTCGTATCGGCCGGCATCAGGCTCACGATGGTCTTGCGCAGGGCCTGGACCTTAGTCGGCAAGTCCCCCACCTCCGGCGGCAGGGCGGAACTGGCGCCGATGATGTAGTAGCCATGGCAGGACACCGCGTCGAGGTATTTGATGAATCCGAGCGGTGCCAGGCGCTCGAGCCAGCTGGCGCAGCCGTTGATGCTCTGCGTCGTCGGACCCATCGTCGCCGCATCCGGATCGGTGGAATGCACACCTTCCCACACCGACTTGTACAGCTCGACGAACTGGGCATCGGTACCCTTCCATTCCGTATCGGGACCCGGATCCGGTTCCCAGGTGACCTGATAGTAGTTGGTATGTTGATTCGGAATGTAGTCCTTATGGAGCCGAGCGCTCTCCTCGCCCACGAGCGCCGAATAGGCCTGAAAGGCGCTGAAGGATTTCGGAGGATACGAGCCGAAGGCGTCCGCGGACGGGGCGGTGCTCGCCCAGAGCGGTAGTCCGTTCAGGTAGACGACCCGAGCGAGGTGACCCTCTTTGATGCTCGCATCGATCGGATAGGTCGCCGGGTTGTATTGTCCGGCGCGAAGCGGCTCGGTCAGGGACATGGACCGCGATGTCATGATCCAGGATGTACCGAGGTCCTCGTTGATGGGCTCGAGCCCGGTACCTGGCTCGACATCTTGCGCGCCCACCAAGCCTATCCGGCGCGTATTTAGTGATGCGTTGAATTCAGGGACGTAATCCGTCACGTTGGGCAGTACACCGAAGGCCGCATAGCCCGCCGGCCGGCTGCCCTGTTGCGGCACGGTGGCGCCCGACTTGTCCAGCTTGGCCGAGACCGCGAAATAGCCCGAGATCGTGGACGAGCAGGTCATGCTCGCAGTGGTCGTACCCTCGGATACAGCGATCGTTCCCGAGGCGTGGACCTTCCCGGTGTAATCGGCGATATGCCACGCGAGCGTATCCGCAGTCGTCGATACGGCGTCGAATTTGATGGTGAACTTCGAGCCCGAGGTGAACATCTGCGTGAGGTCGTTGCCGTCCAGCGCTATCCCGAGCGATGAGCCCTTGGGTGTGCCGGACTTCACAGTTTTCGCAGCGGCGGCGCAGGTGAAAGTCTGGGCCGGCACAGTCGTCGCGGAGGTTGAGGCTACGGCCGATTCGCTTGCATCGGCGCATCCGAAAATCGTTATTGCGGCAGCGATTGCCGTCGCTAAGCTATTGCGCATCGTTAAAATCCCTCGAGACTAAGTTGGATGTTGGTCGGGAAAACCCCTGATCAAACTGGAAAGCAATACGCAGCCAGCGATTTGCGGGCGGGATCATAGCCAGCAATTTTTACTTTGGATAACTGTCGGCGGCAGGAGACGCTTGTCTCCACGGGGAGACGTTGATTCGGGACAGGATTTGGTTGCGCCGGATGCGGCGCTGGCCTAACTTCGCGGATTCGAGGCTTCGGCGACGCTAAGTGATTGATGCACTTAGGGTGCACTTCCGAAGGTCTGCACTACACGTACAAGCAGTACGCGAGGAGGGAGACGGGCGGATCGCCAGGTCACTTGACCAGAGAGTAGGTCTTCACTTCAGACGTTTCCGCGGAAACGTGAACGTGCGCTCACTACAGTCAAAGAAAATCAAAAGTTTGGGAGGAAGGTCGCGCCTTCGGCGCGGCCTCAATCAGGGTCGAATCCGCGAAGTTCGACTAGTCGTCCAGTGCTTCCCGGGACTTCACAAGTGGGATGCCGCTGGGGCTGGGGCCGGGGGTGTCGCGTCGAGTGGCGCCGAAATGCGCGCGAATCTGCTGCATCTCGATGTAGCTCGCCGTCCAGCTCATATCGCAGCACGGCGCATACAGCCGTATGGGGCGATCATTGACAAGAGCCCCGACGACGTCGGCCTGGCGATACTCCGCAAGCACTTCCTTGCGGCAGGTCGGGCAGCTTACGGGGAAGCGGACGAGGCGGTCGTCGTGAGCCATGACAGGCCTCACTCAGGCTGCATGTGCGCAAACAGCTGCCACGAGCCTTCCGCCTCAAGCCAGGGTTGGGAGGGATAGTCGGTGATGGTCAATCCGCCATCGACGATGAGCGTCTGCCCGGTAACGAAGCTCGCCTCGGGCGAGGCCAGGAACACGACCACCCGGGCGATCTCGTCGGGGCGGCCCATGCGTCCGAACAGCGAGGCGGCACGATCGACCTCCTCGTGTCCTTGGGCGACTTCGGTCGCAATCCACCCCGGCGATACCCCATTGACGCGGATGCGATGGGGCGCGCCCTGCACGGCGAGAGCGCGCGTCATCGCCTCGAGGCCCGCCTTGGCAATCCCATACGTACCCCAGGAGCCATGCACCGCAGCCGTGGAGGAGATGTTGACGATCGATCCACCGCCTCGGGCTTGGAGGACCGGCAACGCATGGGCGGCCACGTGGTAGGCGGCGTCGAGATTGATGCGCATCACCTTGCGAAAGCGCTCGCCCGGCCCATCCTCTGCGCGCACGTCCGAGTATCGTGTGCTGGAGCCTGCGTTGTTCACGACGACATCGAAGCCGCCGAAGTGCGCTGTGACCGCAGCGATGAGTTCGGCGGCCTCGGCCTCTTCGCCAAGATGCGCGGCGATGAACGTCGCCTCGGCCCCGGCCGCGTGCAGCTCGCCCAGTACGCGCGCGCCTTTCGCCGGATCACGTCCCGTGATCGCGATCCGGGCGCCTTCGGCGGCGGCGCGCAGCGCGATCGATCGGCCGATGCCGGAGTTGCCGCCGGTTACCAGAATGGTCTTGTCCTTGAGTCTCACGAGCTGGCGCGCCCTCTACGGCGTTGGGTTTTGCCGGCTGAGGGATTCGAACCCCCGACCTACGGTTTACAAAACCGTTGCACTACCACTGTGCTAAGCCGGCATAGGCGGGCAGTCCGAGCCCCGGCGGCGCGTATTGTAGCGTGACTCACGCGGCGAAGAAGCCGATCACGACGGCCGGAGCGGCTGTGAGCGCCAGGGCGCGAGGATCAGTGCCAGTTGCCGACGGCGTTGCGGGCCGCCTGGTTGAGGGGACGCGCCAACAGGCCGCTCGGGGACGCCTTGATCTCGTATAGAGCGCCGTCCGCCATGGGCAGATAAGTGGCGCTGCCGTAGAGCGCGTCGAACCAGGGCAGCCAGCGATGATAATCGTGTACCAGCTCCCACAGGTCGATTGCGTTCGGCGGATGGAGCTCGTACACGGTGCGTGGCTGGGAGCGCTCGTCCTCGATGCTGGAGTACCGGCCGCTGATTCTCTCCAGCCGAAACGCGGTGTCGAAGCCCATGAGGTTGGCCATCGCCGTCCATTTGAGAATGCGCGCGTCGATCTGCCACTCGTCCCCGCTCAACGGAAAGTAGGCCACCTCGCCGCCGGGGTAGGTCAGCACGCCGTTGTATTGATGCGGCCCGACCCTGGCGAATTGCAGCTCGCCGGCCGGCGCCTCATCCGTCAGCCGCTGGTAGGTGCGCAGATTGAGGCTGAGCATGAAGAGCAGAGCGGCAATGAGGAACAGGACCAGCGCCGAAATGCCGTGGGACAGGCCGCCGGACATGTGGCGCAGCCGGAAGCGGCGGATCGCCGTCACCAGAAACAGGAGCCCGGCGAGCCCGAAGACTGCGATCAGTGCTTGGAGTGTCATGGGCGATGAGTGTAACGGGAACCGGAACCGAACCTCATGGGACTAACAAAACACTTAGCTCGGTCCCGGTGTCTCGTTGCAGACCCGTGTAGTTTGCTGTGTTTCCTATGTTTTGCAAGTACTTGCATCACGGCTGACGAATCAACCGGCCTTTGCTCATTAACCGCCGTTAATAATTCGATCATCCGCGGTTGACCGATCTGAGCCCAGAGTAGCCGGGCGCCAATGTGGATTGTCGACGTTGCGCTGCGGCGCCCTTACACCCTCTTGGTGATGGCGCCAGGCACGCCGACGCTCGTCAAACCGCCTTCTGGCCTTTGGACAGGGTCTCGATCGCGGCAGGCGGCGACATCGCATGGGACTGAACGAAGTCCACTCCAAGCGCGGTCAGCCATTCTTGTTCTGCCGCCGTTTCGGTGCGCTTCGCCACCGTGTGCATGCCGAGCACTCGCGCCATCTGGACGACTGCGGTGATCGAAGCCTGCGCGATCTTGTCGGTGCGCATCTTGGCCGTGATCTCCGGCGCGAGCTTGATGTAGCGGATTCCCGGCAAGCGCAGCAGGTCGAAGCACTCGGTCTTGAGCGCGAAATCGTCGAGCACCAGGGGACAACCGAGACGGTGCAAAGCCGCGGAGACCTCCGCAACTCGCGCAGGCAGCTTGACCGCCGTTGCCACATCGACTTCGAAGGCGATCATGGCCTTCGGCAATGAGGACTTCGCGAGACAGAGCCCCACGAATTTGATGAAGTGCTCGTCGTGGAGGGCGGTCGCGGTCAGATTCACCGAGAACATCACGGCATTCGACTGCCATACGTCGGGGTGGTGCACGAGCCAACCCACGAGCTCCGTGACGACGCGCCGATCGATCATCGAGCCGAGACCGTTGTCGACTGCCGCCTTGAGCATCGCGTGAGGCGCGGCGTTCGGCGCATCGTCGGACTTGGAGCGCAACAGCACTTCGTAGCGTTTGAGCTGGCTGCCCTTGGTCAATGGCACCAGCCGCTGCACGTGTAAGGCGATCGGGCTGCGGCGCAGGGCTGCGTGCAGGCGATCCACCTCGGGAGAGATGTCGGGCGGTCGTTTCTCCGCTGCGGACTCCGCAGGTCCCGGGTGAGCCGGTGCCGCGCC
>JGI12635J15846_10003713_pt1 | contig 13251 bp, 5 predicted proteins | sample BlaSpr_A8_OM2_M2_FD_15846 | JGI IMG/M metagenome (IMG submission 15846) | reverse complement strand
TGCTGCTCGGCATAGAGATAGGAAATGGGGCAAGGCGGGTTTTGGGCTAGGGTGGCGCAATGCGAAGGCACGTTGGTGGATGTATTCAGAGAAGAAAACGTAAAGGTGCCGTTGAATCCTGAAGTCGAATAATTCGTGTCCTGGGTGGCGCGCACTCGACCGCCGAACTTGAGAGTGTGATTGCCGCGAATCATCGAGGTATAGTTCTGCACTTCATAATTGTTCTGCTGGTCGATTTGCTTGCCCGACGCCGAACCGCCACCCGCAAAATTGCCAAGCACGGTCACCGCCGGGTTCGTATCTATCGGGTTCTGGAGTTGGTCGTCCCGGTTGTACTGAAAATGCGTCTCATTGATAATTTTTGAACCAAATACCTGCGTGTCGCTGATTTGCACTGTATCTTCGGTAGTCTGCGAATAATAGCCTTGCGACGGAAGGCTAAGCACCCCAACCCCGTTGTTGGTCTCGGTATCGCGATAGTACTGATAGCGCGCCGTCAGCGTGTTGTTTTTCGTAGGCGCCCAATCAAAACGAGGGCCGATGTTGGTGCGTTGGCGCGGATTGGCAATCGATTCGACCAGCGGGACTTCTGCCAGCGTAGGGTCAAGGACGACCGCATTAACGGCGGCCAGTTCATTGATGTTCCGGCGCTCAATATTGAAGAAGAACGAAGCCTTCTTGCCCAGTGGTCCGCCGACATTTCCGCTGTACTGCGTCGAATAGTAGGGCGGTTCCTCACCAGCGAAGGGATTTGGGGAATTAAAGGAAGAGTCATTGCCCAGTACAAAGACTTGCCCGTGGTATTTGTCCGTTCCGGGCTTGGTGAAGATTTCGATGCGTCCGTAGCCCAGCTTGTCATACTCGGAAGAAAACGGATTCTGGTTGATGCGAATTTCGCGAATGGACGATTTGGGAGGAAGCTGACCCGCGGTGAAGCCGTCGATATACATCTGTCCGCCGTTGGGACCAGCCGATGGCCCGGCGAGCGCTTCCAGATCCGCCTGCAACTCATCTGGATCGTCGGGCAGGGCGTCAAGTTCTTTGCCAGAGATTACGATGGAGCCGGCGTTATTCGTAGGATTCACATCGATTGTGGGTGTGGTGTCGGAAACCTGAATTTTTTGTTGCTCCACTTCAATCGTCAATGGAACATTGAGCCGCAGAGGCTGATCGGCAATCACGACGCTATCGTTCTCATAAAGCGTGAATCCGGGAGCGGCGACGGTGAGGGTGTACTTGCCCAGCGGCAATGTCTTGAACTCATACATCCCCTGGCCATCGCTCCGGACCACAATCGGAGATCCGGCGGCGGGAGTCAATATCACGCTGGCGCCCGCAACAGCCGCTCCGGAAGGATCGGCAACCTGGCCGTGAAGAGATCCCGCAACGGTTTGGGCCAACAACGAACTTACCGATAACAAAAATAAGAACGCAATGATAAAAAAATGCGCGTATTTCTCAACCTTCATTGAATCTTCCTATTTCCTTCTGACGTACGAATCGACCAGGCAGCAGAACAATTTTTCGTGGCAGTCACTACTGTAGACTTGCGTCGCCACCGGGCGCGCCACCTAAACTCCAGGGCGCCAACATCATTGCCTGGCTGCCATTGGGAACGGCCTGAAGGATCGGTTCCACTCCACTCAGCAACGTGATTGCGGTCCCGCCCCCGCTCGCACTCCCTTGGGTCGCGACGATCAGTACCGCATCGCCTTTATGCAAGTCGGTGAGTGCAACCGCGGGCATGCGGCTCAACATTTGCTGCAAGTCAGGCGCTCCGCCCTGCCGCATCCCTCCACCAGCCATTCCGCCGCCACTCGGCCTGGTTCCTTCAGGCGGACTGGCGGATTGCGCGCCATTGCCGGCTCTTCCTGGCGGCGCAGAGTTCGACGAAGCTGCAGCCCCCGGGGTTCCTGGCGGCATGGACGCTTTCAATCGCATCGCGAGGCGCTGCGCCATCTCGGGCGGCAATTTGTGAAGCTGCGATTCCGATGTTATCTTCACTTGCACTGGCTTCTTGCTCAATAAATCTTGAACGGTAATTGTGCCTGAGCTTGCATCCACCGAATTCACCAAGCCGGCGACGTTACGGAAGCTGCCGGTGACAACTTCTTCCGCTTTCAGTTCGGAGCCGTCGGGGCTGCGATCGCCGCGTGCCCGAAGCTGGTCGCCAGGCTGGATTTCCTGCAACGTGCTGGGCTTGGCATCATCGAATTTCACGGAGTCCGGGGCGTAACGACGAAATACGGTGTTCTTCGACGTCTGCACCGCAATATCCTTTTTCCCTCCCAAGCTCGTGACCGAAATTGTCACTGTGCCGGTCGCGGGGTCAACCGCACTCACCAGGCCTCCGAAGCCGCGCTTCTGCCAGTCCCGGCGCTCCTGTTCGCGACGCGCCTCGAGATCGGAACGCGGTATCACGATCACTTCCAGAGCAGCAATCGACGTACCGTCAGCCGATGCCTGGCCGCGCACGCGGACTCGGTCCCCAACTTGCAAGTCCTGTAGCGGGACCGGCGCAGCGTTCTTGAGATCCTTCTCGCCCGGCGCGATCCGCATGATGCGCGCGTTCGGCTGCACGGTCACTGCGACATCGGGTCCGGAGTCGGGAGTCAATGTAATAGCGTTCCCGTGAATCGTCTTGATGGCACCGATTCGCCTAGCCACCGCTTGTTGGCCTGCGACCTGTTCCTGGCCAGACGCCTGTGCGAAACTTGCCGGAACGAACCCTGCGCCCGACACGCCTATTACAAAAACAACCACTGTTCCGACTACTGTTTGCTTAGCGTTCATGCCCCTCACCTCTAATTTACATTGCCCGCAACCACCGAATTCGCGGTTTACAAAGTTTTACCCAGACAGAAGAAGTATTACAAACCCACAAAGCATATTAAGAAATCAAGCCTCAGAGCGGAGTATTTGCCTGGATTTTTCGATGTTAATTCTTCACGAAAGATTACTCAGGAAGAGAGCAGTTGCAGGCGAGCTTGGAAGAACCGGGAAGCTAGCCACTGTAGATTAGAGAATTCTTTCATGGGTGTAACCAGCGGCAACCAGCGCTGCAAGCAGCTCCGCGATGTGATCGGGGCCTCGAGTCTCCATGGTGATGTCAATCGCAGTATCGCCAAGATTGACTCCGTGATAAGCGCGGTCATAGGCGGTTTCAACGATGTTGGCGCGATGATCGGCGAGGATGCCCGTGAGCCGGTGCAGGGCGCCGGGATAGTCGGGCAGGTGAACCCGCAAGCGCACGAGGCGTCCATCTTTCACCAAACCGCGTTCGATAATGCGGGAAAGTAAGGTGACGTCAATATTCCCGCCGCAGACGAGAACGGCGACTCGTTTGCCCTGCAGAGGTAGCTTGCGATTCAGCACCGCGGCGATGGCGGCCGCTCCGGCTCCCTCGGCCAGAGTTTTCTCGCGCTCCAGCAGCAAGAGAATGGCGTTTGCGATTTCTTCTTCTTCCACCGTGACGATGTCGTCGACATACTTTTGCACGAGCGGCAGGGTGCGTTCTCCGGCGCGGCGCACCGCAATTCCGTCGGCGATCGTTTTCGCGGACTTCAGGGTGACAGGTTTGCCCTCGGCCACGGCGGCTTTCATGGAAGGAATCTTCGCAGGCTGAACTCCAAAGATCTGCACGGCAGGATTGGTCTCTTTCACGGCGCAGGCAATTCCGCCGATGAGGCCTCCACCGCCAATCGGCGCAACGATGACTTCGATGTCGGGATGTTGCTGCAGGATTTCCAGTCCAAGCGTTCCCTGCCCTGCGATTACTGCGTCGTCGTCGAAGGCATGAATGAGGGTGAGTCGGTCGTGCTGGCTCTGGTCGACTGCCTTCTCGTAGGCTTCGTCGTAATTGGCGCCGTGCAGCACAACCTCGGCGCCGTAAGCGCGAGTCGCTGAGACTTTGGTGAGAGGAGTTGGAAGCGGCATCACGATATGCGCCTGGATCTTGTGGCGTCCTGCGTGATATGCGACGCCTTGCGCATGATTGCCGGCGGACGCGGCGATCACCCCACGGGCACGTTCCTCGCAGCTCAGAGTGAGAAGCTTATTCAAGGCGCCCCGCTCTTTGAAAGCGCCGGTGCGCTGCTGGTTATCGAGCTTCAGGAAAATAGAATTATTCGTGAGGCCGGAAAAAGTATCCGAGTGCGTGCAGGGAGAGATGCGAATGTCCGCGCGAATTCGGTTGAGAGCGGATTGAATGTCGGAGAGTTGGATCATGACGCTGACACGGGAACGATGCTCCATCTTAGCTGGTACCGCGGTCGGATGGTCGCGATTACGAAGCGATTTGTCGCGCAGCAGAAGCCAACGGGACAACAGGTTGGATCGCGAGTGTCTTCAGATAAGCATCGACACCGGCGGCAGCTTTGCGGCCCTCCGAGATTGCCCACACGACAAGGGATTGCCCGCGGCGCATGTCGCCCGCCGCGAACACCCCGGGAACGGACGACATGTAATTCTGATCCGTGGCCACGTTGCCGCGATTGTCGAGTTGAACAGCCAACTGCTCGATCATCCCGTTGCGCACCGGACCGAGGAATCCCATCGCGATCAGGACGAGGTCGGCGTCCATCATGAACTCGCTGCCAGCGATGGGTTCGAACTTTGGAGGAGGGCCAACCCGTACGGCGTGAAGCTGCCGGACGTTACCGTTTTCATCACCAGTAAATTTGCTCGTCGCTATGCTCCAGTCGCGAACGCCGCCTTCTTCGTGAGCCGCTTCGACGCGGAGTTGCATGGGCCACAGTGGCCACGGCGTTTGCGGTGAACGCTCGTCGGGCGGCTTGGGCATGATTTCGAACTGATGAACCGAGAGTGGCTTCTGGCGGTGGCAGGTCCCGAGGCAGTCGGCACCGGTATCGCCGCCTCCTATGATCACCACCCGCTTGCCGGTCGCAAGAATCTCAATCCCTGGGTCGAGCGTGTCGCCGTGGCATCGCTTGTTCTGCTGCGGGAGGAATTCCATCGCATAGTGAATCCCCTTCAGCTCGCGTCCGGGAACTTTCAGATCACGTGGATGCTCGGAGCCGCCCGCCAGGACGATGGCATCGAATTCACGACGCAGATCTTCGACGGCGATGTTGTTGCCCACTTCTGCATTGGTTACAAACTTGAAGCCCTCGGCGGACATCTGCTCAAGGCGGCGATCGATGATGTGCTTCTCCAGTTTGAACTCGGGAATGCCATAGCGCAGCAATCCACCGATGCGATCGGCTTTTTCGTAAACCACAACCGAGTGCCCGGCGCGACACAACTGTTGCGCCGCAGCCAATCCTGCCGGTCCCGAACCGACGATCGCTACTTTCTTTCCGGTGCGAACCTTAGGAGGCTCGGGTCGAATCCAACCCTCCAGAAATCCGCGCTCCACAATATTTTTTTCGTTCTGCTTGATCGTGACTGGAGGCTGGTTGATACCCAGCACACACGAGGCTTCACAGGGAGCGGGGCAAATTCGGCCGGTAAACTCGGGGAAATTATTGGTAGCGTGCAACTGGCGGACGGCTTCCTTCCAGCGTCCGCGATACACCAGATCGTTCCAGTCAGGAATGAGATTGCTGACGGGACATCCGGTTTGGCAGAATGGAACGCCGCAATCCATGCAGCGAGCGCCCTGCTTGCGCAACTTTTCCTCTGGAAAATCCTGATAGATTTCAAACCAATCGTTGACCCGCTCGGCGACTGGCCGGCGTGGAGCCAGTTCCCGCGAGTAGTCCATGAAGCCGGTCGTCTTACCCATGTTGCACCTGCTCAGGCTGCATCTGCTCGTTGCTCACTAGAACAGGAACGGGCTGACTTGGAATGTAGGCTCGCTCGCTGCGGCCGACTCCCAGCACTCGCTTGAACTCGTGCGGAAAAACTTTGATAAAGCGCGAGACCATCTCCTGCCAGTTGTCGAGAATCCACTTCGCGCGGCGGCTTCCGGTCAGTTCCGCGTGGCGCGTGACGAGATCTCGGACGAGTTGAACATCTTGCTCATCGAGCAACGGCTCGAGATCGACTGAATCGAGATTGCAGCGCTTTTCGGTGAAATCTGCACGTTCGTCAAAAACGTAGGCGACGCCGCCACTCATGCCGGCAGCGAAATTTCTGCCACAAGACCCAAGCACCAGGACTAATCCGTTTGTCATGTATTCGCAGCCGTGGTCGCCGACGCCCTCGACCACAGCGGTGGCTCCGGAATTGCGGACTGCAAAGCGCTCACCCGCGACACCATTGAAAAATGCTCCCCCGCTCGTCGCGCCGTAAAGTGCAACGTTGCCGATGATGATGTTTTCTTCGGGAGCGAAGCTGGAGTCGTGCGGCGGGTACACGATGACCTTGCCGCCAGACAGTCCCTTGCCCACATAGTCGTTCGCGTCGCCTTCGAGCGTGAGTGTGACTCCCTTGGCGAGGAAAGCTCCGAGGCTTTGGCCCGCAGAACCGGTGAGATGGATGCGGATTGTGTCGTCGGGCAGCCCGGCCGAGCCGTAGCGGCGCGCGATTTCTCCGCTCAGAATTGTGCCGACCGAGCGATGCACGTTGCGCACCGGCAAATTAATTTCAACATTTCTCAGGCTCAGCAAAGCATCCAGGGAGTGCTCGACCAGTTGATGGTCCAGCGCGTGGTCCAGACCGTGATCCTGGCTGTGCACGCAACGGCGCGCCACGCGCGACGGCACGGGCGGATTGTAGAGAATCGCAGAAAAATCGAGGCCGCGAGCTTTCCAATGATCGACGGCGGGTTCCACCTCGAGCATATCGACGCGGCCCACCATTTCATCGACGGTGCGGAATCCAAGCTCCGCCATGTACTGCCGAAGCTGTTCCGCAATGAAGAAAAAGAAATTGATCACGTGCTCGGGCTGTCCCTGAAATTGTTTGCGCAGCACCGGATCCTGTGTAGCGATGCCCACCGAACAAGTGTTGAGATGGCACTTCCGCATCATGATGCAGCCCATCGCGATCAGCGGAGTCGTCGCAAATCCGAACTCTTCGGCGCCTAGCAATGCCGCAATGGCCACATCGCGGCCGGTTTGCAGCTTGCCGTCCGTCTGTACCCGGATGCGGCTGCGCAGATCGTTCAATAGCAACACCTGCTGCGTTTCCGCCAGTCCAAGCTCCCATGGAATGCCGGCATGCTTGATCGAACTCAAGGGAGACGCACCGGTGCCGCCACTGTCGCCGCTAATTAGAACGACGTCGGCATGCGCCTTCGCCACGCCAGCCGCGACCGTACCAACTCCAATCTCGGCTACCAACTTCACGGCTATGCGTGCTTGCGGGTTTATGTTCTTCAAGTCGTAGATCAGTTGCGCGAGATCTTCGATCGAATAAATGTCATGATGCGGTGGCGGCGAGATCAGACCAACCCCGGGAATGGAGTGCCGCAACCGCGCGATCACGTCGTCGACTTTATGCCCGGGGAGCTGGCCTCCCTCGCCGGGCTTCGCACCCTGCGCCATCTTGATCTGCAATTCGTCGGCGTTCACCAGGTAGTTTGCGGTCACTCCGAAACGTGCCGAAGCCACTTGCTTGACGGCGCTGCGCCGCAGATCGCCGCTGGCGTCGGGCTTGAAGCGCTCTTCGTCCTCTCCACCTTCGCCCGTGTTCGACTTGCCACCGATGCGGTTCATGGCGATCGCGAGAGTTTCGTGAGCCTCTTTGCTGATCGATCCGAACGACATGGCACCGGTCGTAAAGCGCTTCACAATTTCTTTGGCGGGCTCGACTTCTTCGAGCGGCACCGGCGTGTCGCTCCTCTTCAACTTCATCAGTCCGCGAAGCGTGCAGAGGTTGGCACTCTGTTTGTCGATCAGGTCGGTGTATTCCTCGAATGTCTTGAAGCTGTCTTGCCGCACGGCCTGCTGCAGTTTGCTGATGGTCAGCGGATTGAGCAGGTGGTATTCGCCGTTGACCCGCTGGTGATAACTGCCGCCAACGGAAAGCTCAGTCTCGAACTCGGTGAGCGGACGGAAGGCGTATTCGTGTTTCAATTTCGCTTCTTCCGCGAGAACAGAAAGTCCAATTCCTTCCAAGCGAGAGGTCGTTCCCGCAAAATAGGCGTCGATCAGCGCTTTGTTCAGCCCGATCGCTTCGAAGACTTGCGCTCCCTGATAGCTCTGCAGCGTAGAGATCCCCATCTTCGAGAAGGTCTTCAGCAATCCCTTCTTGATCGCCTTCATGTAGTGCTTGACCGCGAGTTCCGGCGTAATACCTTCGTCTAGTTCCCCGCGCCGGACCAAGTTCTCAACGCTCTCCAGGGCAAGATATGGGTTGATGGCGCTGGCTCCGTAACCGCTGAGCAAGGCAAAATGCATGACTTCTCGGGGCTCGCCAGACTCAGTGATCAATGCAACTTGCGTCCGCGTCTCTTCCCGCACCAGCAAGTTGTGCACCGCGGCGAGCGCAAGCAGGCACGGAATAGGAGCGTAGTCCTTGTCCACACCGCGGTCGGAAAGAATGAGCAGTGAGTATCCGGCCTTCACCGACAGCGACGCGCGCTGGCACAACTCCTCGAGAGCGCGATGCAGTCCCGCTTCGCCGTCTTTCGCACGGAATAGGGCGGGCAGCGTCGTCGCCAGCAAATCGCGATTCGAAACCCGGCGCAGCTTCTCCAGTTCGCGATTCGATAGCAGCGGATGCGCCAGCTTCAGCATGTGGCAGTTCTCGGGCTCCTCCTGCAGGATATTGCGTTCGCTCCCGATGTAGCTGATGAGCGACATCACCATCTCTTCGCGGATGGGATCGATGGGAGGATTGGTCACCTGAGCGAAGAGTTGCTTGAAGTAATTGAATAGCGACTGCGGTTTGTCAGAGAGACAGGCCAGCGGCGTATCGGTGCCCATCGAACCAATCGGCTCTTCTCCCTTCGCAGCCATTGGAACCAATATCATTCGCAGATCTTCGTCGCTGTAGCCGAATGCACGTTGGCGCCGAAGCAGGGTCTCGGCGTCCGGGTAGTGCATACGCGACGGCTCGGGCAACTGATCGATCGTAATCTGATTCTCTTTCACCCACTCTGCGTAAGGCTGCCGCGATGCGAGCTGCTGCTTGATCTCTTTGTCAGAGATAATGCGGCCTTCGACCGTATCGACCAAGAACATCTTTCCCGGCTGGAGGCGCCCTTTTCTCTTCACTTGCTCGGGCGCAATGTCGAGTACACCAGCTTCCGAAGCCATGACGACCAGATCGTCATGAGTGACAACATATCGTCCCGGTCGCAAACCGTTGCGGTCGAGCGTAGCGCCGATGACGCGACCGTCGGTGAAGGCGATCGCCGCGGGTCCGTCCCAAGGCTCCATCAGACAGGCGTGGTATTCGTAAAAGGCGCGCTTCTCCGGCTTCATGTGCGGATTGCCCGACCAGGCCTCGGGAATCAGCATGGCCATAACATGCGGCAGGCTTCGTCCTGCCTGCAGGAGCAACTCGACGGCGTTATCGAAGTTCGCCGAGTCGCTGCCGTCGGGAGCGATGATGGGGTGCAGCTTTTTTATGTCATCGCCAAAAAGTGGGGACTGCAGCAACGACTGGCGGGCCTGCATCCAGTTTACGTTGCCACGGAGAGTGTTGATCTCGCCATTGTGGGCAACATAGCGATAAGGATGCGCTCGCTGCCAACTTGGAAACGTGTTGGTCGAGAAGCGTTGGTGCACCAGGCACAACGCGCTGACCGCATCTGGATCGGAAAGCTCGCGATAGAAGTTGGCAATCTGCGGCGCCAGCAACAGACCCTTGTAAACAATCGTGCGGCAAGAGAGCGACGGAATGTAAAACATCTCCGCGTCTTCGATGCCGGACTCCCGGATCTCATTCTCTGCCCGCTTGCGCACTACGTAGAGCTTGCGCTCGAAGGAATCTTCGTCCATCCCCGGAGCACATTTCATGAAAATCTGCTGGATGTAAGGCTGCGAAGCCCGCGCCACTCGACCGATCGCCGAAGCATAGACCGGCGTATCTCGCCAGCCGAGCAAAGTCAGGCCTTCTTCGCGGATAATGCGCTCGAGAATTCCTTCGCACTGTAATCGCTGATGCTTTTCAACCGGCAAGAAGGTCATGCCCACGCCGTACGTTCCTGGTTTGGGCAGCGAGAATCCCAGCTTGTCGCATTCGCGCGCGAAGAACTCATGCGGAATCTGAATGAGTACGCCCGCGCCATCTCCGGTTTCAGGATCGCAGCCGCAAGCGCCGCGATGCGCCAGGTTCAACAACACCTGAATTCCCTTGCGAATAATGTCGTGACTCTTTTGGCCGCTGATGCTGGCCACAAACCCGATCCCGCAGGCGTCGTGCTCGTGCGCCGGATCGTACAGACCCTGGGCTGGAGGCAGACCATTTTTCGGGTTTAGACGCGTCGTCATGGACTTCGTCCGGTGGACTGAATTCCTTTCGAATCACCATTCTTGGGCGTGGCTTCCGGAGGCTAGGGAGTGTTGCACACTTCTACTCAAGAACGGACGCTGGTATTCTCGTGCCTGGCGACGAGCAAAGTACAATACAGAATTTCGATGCACCCCATGCAAATTTCGGGGCATATGATAGCGCAGTAGATCATCGGGTAATTCATTGCGAACCGCGCCAACTCCGCTATAATTCCGCTACAACAACAATGGACTTTGATCAGCTCATTACGTTCCTGGAAGTAGCCAGGCAGGGCAGTTTCTCCCGTGCGGGAGAAAAGGTTTTCCGCTCGCAGTCGGCGGTCAGCGCACAGATCCGCCAACTGGAGCAGGAGTACGGCGACCGTCTGCTTGACCGCTCGGGCAAAACCGTAAAACTGACTCCGGCTGGTCAGGTTTTCTTTGAATATGCCGAGCGCCTGAAGAATTTGCGTGATGAATCGTTGATGGCGGTCGCGGACCACAGCGGAACCCCCCGCGGCACGCTGCGGGTGGGCGCCAACGAAGCGACGTGCCTCTATGTTCTACCTGAGGTTTTCGCCGAATACTGCCGCCGCTACCCCCCGGTCCAGATCAGTATCTACCGCAATTTCAGCTACAAAATCGTCGAGAAGTTGGAGAATGGAGCCGTGGAGGTGGGTATTCTCACCTTGCCCATCCAGTCTCCCAGCTTGAAGATCCAGCCGATCTTCCGCGACAAGCTGATGTTGATGGTGAGCCCGAAGAATCCGCTGGCTAAGTTTAAAGTGGTGCCGGTCAGCGAGATCGTCAAACATCCGCTGCTCTTCCCAAAAACTGGACACACACGGAGGCTGCTGGACAAGCTGTTTCGGCCGCACCAGGCCGAACTACAGGTGCGAATGGAACTCCCCAGCATCGGCATGATCAAGAGTTTCGTAGCAGCGGATCTCGGCGTGTCGCTTATCAGCGCGTCGTTTGCCCGCGATGAAGTGGATGCAGGGCGGGTGAAGCTGATTGATCTTGAAGATGCCGTACTTTATCGCGAGCTTGGACTTGCCTACCGCCGCGATCGCACCCTTTCCGTGGCTTCCACTGCCTTTGTTGGTCTCTTGCGGCAGTTCGCAACACAAATGAAAAAGACGGATGACTGAGGGGTAAACCTGAAATTCTGATTGCTTGTATCGGAATTTTTAATTTCCCCTGGATGTCGGCGCCGAGTAGCCTAATGTTGCGGTTGTTCGTTGTTTCGCATCAGCCATTCTCATGAAGATCACCCTCCAGAACGCCAAGCGAATTACATCGACAGGCACAGGTATGTCGACACGAATTACGTGTCCTCTGGAGGACGGGATCGGATGAAGTAAAGCACTCCTAAACAAAGTTCACCCGAACCCACCGCCGGAGCGATCTGGCGGTGGGTTTTTCTTTTTGCGGCAAGAGCGAGAAACGGAGCTGGACCCTATGAGCGAGATACAGCGACAAAGCAGATTTGAGACGGGCGACGACGTGGTGGTGATGAAATTCGGAGGCACCTCCGTGGAGGACGCCGCCGCAATCCGACGACTCGTCGACATCGTGCAGAGCCGGCTGGCCGCGCAGCCGGTGGTCGTGGTCAGCGCGCTCGCGGGAGTCACCGATCAACTCCTCGAGGCGGGAAACGCGGCGGCGAAGGGACACCTGGGCGCGGCTCTCGCCACTGTTCGCAGCATCTACGTGCGGCATGAAGAGTTGGCGGATTCGCTTGTCGACAGATCCGCGCACAGCGTTTTGGATCGCGAATTACGAGGAGAGTTCCGCGCTCTGGAATCGCTGCTGCACGATCTGGAAGCCTCGCGTCAACTTGATCTTAAATCGCAAGACAACCTGCTGGGCTTCGGGGAACGATTCTCCAGCAGGCTGGTGAAGGGAGCTCTGTGCGACGCTGGAGTCAATGCGGCGCATGTCGATGCGGGCGCTTGCATTGTCACTAATGCGCGCCATGGCCACGCGACTCCAATCTGGGACGTAACCAACCAGCGGCTGCAGGAAACGCTCGGGCCACTGTTGGAATCCAGACAGGTGCCCGTGCTCGGCGGCTTCATCGCTTCTACCTGCGAAGGAGTCCCAACCACTCTCGGACGCGGCGGCTCTGACTTCAGTGCTGCAATCGTTGGCGCCGCGCTCTCCGCTGCCCGGGTGGAGATCTGGACCGACGTCGATGGCATCATGACGACCGATCCCAAGCTCTGTCCCGACGCCCGGGTCATTGGCAAAATGAGCTTTGATGAGGCGTCAGAGATGGCGCACTCCGGCGCGAAAGTGCTGCATCCTGCGACGCTGGGTCCGGCAATGCGCGAGAACATTCCTGTTCATATTCTGAATTCGAGACGGCCCGAGGGCGCAGGCACGAAGATCATGGGCCGGGAAAAGAATGGAAGCTTGGTAAGCGCCATCACTGCGAAGAGAAAAGTGGCAGCGGTTGAAATTGAATTCACGCGACCCGTCGACTCGGAGCTATTGAGCACTGTGTATGCCGTGTTCGACCGCCATTCCTGTCCGGTCGACATCATGGCGACGTCTCTGGGCCGCATGCTACTGCTGGTCGGCTCGATCGATGCATACCCGGAATCGCCGCCGACCTGCGTGACAGCGCTGACGTGCGGTGGGAAAATCACAAGGCGCTGGTGTGCCTGGTTGGGGAAAATATTCGGCGGCAACCTGACGTGGCCAGCCGCGTCTTCGCAGCGGTGTCGGATATGGACGTGCGGGTTCTTTGCCAGGGCGCTTCCGATCGCACGATCTCCTTTCTGGTGGAGGAATCGAGGGTTGCAGAATCGGTGCAGCGGCTACACGGGATCTTTTTCCCCGTGGCAGAACGAGCCAGCGACTGGGGAGGGATCTCCAGTGCTTACTGCCAGGCAGGCTG
>JGI12635J15846_10003712_pt1 | contig 13251 bp, 14 predicted proteins | sample BlaSpr_A8_OM2_M2_FD_15846 | JGI IMG/M metagenome (IMG submission 15846) | reverse complement strand
GAAGCTCGCAAGCAAATCGGCAAGACCTCCGAGCCGCGGACTTACGAGGTCGAGCGCGGCGCGATTCGCCGCTTTGCCGAGGCGATCGAGGATCGCAATCCGCTCTTCAACAGCGAGCGCGACGCGCGCCAGACTCGCTTCGGCAGCATGATCGCGCCGCCGACGTTCTGCCGCTCGATGGGCGCGCCAATTCCCGACATCAAGCTCGACATGCCCACCTTCCGCGGCCTCGACGGCGGCTCCGACTGGGAGTACTTCGTGCCGATTCGCGCCGGCGACCGTATCACGGTGCAGTCCAAGCTGGTCGATTTGCGCGAGAGCGCCGGCCGCCTCGGCCCGATGGTCTTCACGGTGGTCGAGACCAGTTACACCAACCAGTTCGGCGAGGTCTGCGTCTTACAACGCTCGACCGGAATCCGCTACTAGAGGATGCGCACGATGGCGAAGCAAATTTATTTCGAAGATGTGGAAGTCGGCGCCGAGATCGGGCCGCTCGAAAAAAATCCGAACACCCAGCAACTCGTCCGCTATGCCGGCGCGTCGGGCGACTTCTATCAAATCCACTACGACAAGGATTTCGCGCTCGGCAACGGCCTCCCTGGCGTAATCCTGCACGGCGCGTTGAAGAATGCGTTCCTCGGCCACCTGATGACCGACTTCGCCGGCGAGCTCGGATGGCTGCGCAAGCTCGGCGTGCAGTACCGCGGGATGGATCAGCCCGGGACCAAGGTCGTCGCGCGCGGCAAGGTCTCCAAAAAATACACCGACGCCGGCTACAACATGGTCGATTGCGAAATCTGGCTCGAGAACGCCAAGGGCGAAAAGACCACGCCCGGCTCCGCCACCGTCATACTGCCTTCGCGCGCCGCGAGCCGATGAGGCAATGAGGTAATCCGCGATGCCGATCCGGCGCGAATTCCCGCCGCGATCGCTGAACGCCGAGGCCCTCATCGAGGGCCGCGTCGATCCGCAATACACCAAGGTCCTGCTGCGCCTGCTCGCCGCGCACGCGATGGCCGAGAAACTCACCGCGCTTGGCTACCAGCGCGCGCTGGCGACGCTCGACAATCCCGATCTGCGCCCCATCGTCGAGAAAAATTTCGAGGAGGAAAAAAAACACGCGCGGCTCATCTACGACGCACTCGAAGAACTCGGAATGTCCCAGCAGGCCGCCGACCGCTCGATGATTGCCGTGCTAAAGGCGCCCTCCTTCGACGCGCCCAGCTACTTCGCCTCCAAGGCCGAGGGCGAGCTCGACCTCCTGATGGCGTCGCTTAGCCTCGACACCACTGGCCTCATCATGATCGGCGAGAACTACCGCGAGTCGAGCTACGTGCCGCATGCACGCGCCGCCGAAATAATTCTCGACGAGGAAGCCGACCACGAAATCTTCGCGTCGCGCCAACTCGGCGACGCCGTCGATCGCTTCGGCGCCAAGTCGGTCAACACCGCGCTGCGCCGATGGATGCCGCGCGCGGTGAACTTCTTCGGCCCACCCGGCACCGGCTTCACCTACGACTGCATCCGCTACGGCCTGAAATCCCGCGACAACGAAGAGCTGGCCGAACTCTACGTCACGATGCTATCCCGCCGTTGCGAACAGCTAGGCCTCGACATGCCGACGCTTACAGCAAGTTATCCGCATACCTTGGCCTGATTCTGAACTGACCTGGCCTAGTGAAGGTTGTCGTTCAATTCTTCCTTAGCCCTATCTTCCCCCACAGTTCGCCTATCGATTTTCGCGTCCTCGCGACGCGCTGCGCGGAACTTATCGTGCCTGAGATCCTTGTGCTCGGTGCGCTCGTCTTTGCGGATGTGGCGATTGTCCACATGGACGGCGTGAGCGTCCTTGCTCGCTTGTTTGTAGTTATCTGCGTGAGCGATAGGGAGCACCAAAAGGGTACCGAATGCTCCTGCTATCAAGGTGAGTGCAATCTGCTTCATAGAATTCAATCTCCTTGGACAATTAGGTGCGAGCGAGATGGCACTCGCTGATTGCCATTTCGTGATTGTGGTGCAGGGTCTATGCCAGAGATAATGCGCGCCCGAGAATAGACTCTATCCAGACGCTCTATCCGTAAGCATGAAAAAGTTTCACCCGCTCAGCTTTACCCGAGCGACTTAGTCAACCGCCCCCACTCGATTCGCGTCTGCACATCGAACGTGAGCATCCCGTCGCGAGCATAGCGACTCAGGATCGCCGTCATCGCCGCATCGAATTCAGCCGACGCCTTTTCACCAAGATGATCTTCCGACCACGTCGCGCGCGAATGCTGACAGCGAAGATAGTCGGCGATGCTTTGTGAGAACGCGACCGGCGCAGTGATCCGATGGCCTACCGGCTCGAACCCGGGATGGACCAGCACCGGCTCTGCGAATCGCTCCCGCACGGTCTTCCAGGTCGGACGCCGTCCATCGCGTGCCGTTAGGAAGTCGATCATGAATTCAGTCTCTTCGCGGTCCCATGGCGCATCGACGGGAGCGTCGCCGTCGAGCACCGCCAACATCGCGCCGTCAGCCAGCGCGTCAGCTAATCGCGGGAGCGTCCGATCGAGATCCATCCAGTGAATACTGGACGCNGCAACGATCAGTCCGTAAGGCGAATCGAGCGGTGCGTCTTCGATAGCAGCGTGAATCCATCTGATTTTCGTATTCGCCGCGCCTGGCAGAGAACGCGCCACGCGCAGCATCGCGTCCGACGGATCGACCGCGTCGGCGTGCTCGATTTGATCGATCAGGTCAAGCGTGATTTTTCCGGTGCCGCATCCCGCGTCAAGCAGCACTCGCGCGTGTCCGCTGATCAGCTCCAGCAGTGTGTCGCACACTGCCGCCGGATACGGTGGCCGAAAGCCATAGTTCTGCGCCATCCGCTCTTGAGAAAAGCGGCGCCCTCTGGCGCGGTCCGCGGCTCCCCTGTCGCTCACAGCCGAACATTGTTCCACCGTGGTGCGCGTACAATCCAGCTCCGCTAATTCACCTTGCCGGTTAGCTGGCCAGATGGACTGACTTCGCTTTGTTCCTGGCGATCCAGCCTTCTGACGCCGCGTACTGCGANAGGTATCNNGCTACCTGGTCGCCNGATTCNCTGGATAGGNANTCGATCTGCGAACTGTAGATCTTCTGCCCGCTGGAAACCGCATCCGAGATCCCGCTGATCAGAGTAATCGGGCCGAGGAACAATTCGCCAAATCCCAACGATGCCGCCATCCCTGGCATCCTTCCGCTGTTGGCCTGAGTGGTGAAACTCAGCACCTCGGCACGCTCGCCGTTGACCACCCGGAACACATGAACCTCGGTGGCTAGACGCGATTCTCCCAAACCCAACCCGAACGCCACGCGGGTAAATCGATTGCCCTCGTCGACCTTGACCAGCCGACCGGTGACGAGGATAAAGTCGCCGCGCATCGACACGTCATTGTCGCTGGCGATTCGCGTCGCCTCGATACCGGTCTTGTTCAGCCGCTTGGCAGTCTCCTTCGACATGACAGCGGCGGCATCACGGCCGATTTCTATCTCACGCTCTTCCTTCGAACTTCTTCGGAACAGATCGGTTGCGCGATGCAGCGGCGCCTTATTTTCAGTCACCGCAGACGGATCGAAGTCAAAATCGCGCACCTCGATCTGCGCCGGCGCCGCCGGCTCGGCTTCGATCGCGTTCATCGCAACCGAGGGATCGGGCGGTCGCGCAGCTTCAGGCGTGACCGACACTGTCGCGCAACCGGCGACTGCCACCGACAGCGCGCCGATAGCTGAAACCCGAGCACAATATCGTTTGGAGAAAGGCAATCGCATAGGACACACCCGCCACGAANCGACCGCGCCGCCGGATTATCGGCGGCGCGGGTAATAAGCTTCAGACTTACTCGTTGGCGTCAGGGACACTATTCGGCATGCTGTTGTTGACGGTTTCGCTGCGCTTCTGGACGTCGACTTGCTGTTGCGTAGTCGGTCCGAAGGCGCCTCCCTGCACGGCGCTGCGCTTCTGGATGTCCACCTGCTTTTCAGTAGAGTTGGTGCCGAGAGCGTTGTTCTGCACGTTCTCGCTCCGCTTCTGCACCTCGACCTGCTTTTGAGTGGTCGCGCCTAAGGCGTCGTTCTGTACATTCTCGCTGCGCTTCTGGACATCGACCTGCTGGCTACTTGACGCGCCGGCCGGACCGCTCTGATAGTCCTCGACCGTTTCCCTGGTTGCCTGATTGTAGGTGCGATCGCCGGGAACCGAGCCGGCGTCGTTGTTCATGTTCTGCATGTTCTGTGCATAAGCCATTGGAAGTGCCATCAGCGTTCCAAAGGCGCCTGCTACCAGTGTAAGTGCTAATCGCTTCATAGGAGTTCTCCTGTTCTACAATTCAATCCGGACACCCGCTCCGCCGATTTCTCGACAATGCAAGTAGCCGGCTTCAGAGGTTAGTCGTTGTCGTCGTCGTGATGATGCCGGGCCCAGTCATCATCGTGGTGCGTGGCATCGTTGCTCAGATCTTCCTTGGCCGCGTTTTCGTTCGCACGGTCGCGATTGATATCCCGTTGCTCGTGAGCCGCGGCGCCGAAGTTGCCATCCTCCAGGTCCCGCCGCTCATCCTTTTTGTCGTGATGGATGTCGCGCTGGTCCTGATGGATCTGGCTGGCATCGTTGCTCATGTCCTGGTAGTCCTGCGCATTCGCGAGCGGAAGCACCAACATCGAACCGAATGCGCCTGCTACCAACGTGAGTACTAGTCGCTTCATAAAGTTCACCTCCAGTGTGTTGGCAATTTTTACACGGGCACACGCGGGCGCTCGCTGATTTGCCTTTTCGAGTAACGATGCAGGGCTTATGCCAGAAATTAATCGTTACACGCGGTAGACACTTGTCCGCGGCACAGTCTGCGATGGGTAAATGTTTCTGAAAACTGCTACTGACGCTGCAAGGGGTATCTAGCCGGCGGCGTCGAGTGCGCGCAAAGCGAGGCCGCGCGCGACGGAAGTAAATTCGTCGCCCATGCGGATTCGGTCGGCGCCAAAGCGCTCGATGAAAATGCGCCGCACCGCAGGCACGAACGACGATCCTCCAGTCAGAAACACGCTGTCGATCGCGTCGGCGCGCAGCGCCACGGCCGCCATCAGCCGATCGACGCATTCGGCGATCTGTTCCAGGTAGCGCGCGATCCAATTCTCAAAATCCGGCCGCGCAACGACCTTCTCGATCAGCACCGGCTGATCGGAAAACCTGAAGTCGGCCGCTTCCACGCCTGACAACTCGAGCTTGGTCTTCTCGACCGCGCGAAACAGAAAATAGCCGAGATCGTTTTCCACCACGTGAATCAGCGCGGCGATCTTTTCGGGCTCGAACGACTCGCGCTTTAGCTCGTCGAATTTCAACATCGTCGCGCGAGCCTTCAGGAACGACAGATGATGCCATCGCTCGAGCTTGGTGTACGGCCAGGTCGGCGCCGGCAGCACCATTCCGTACGGCGATCGGTATTTCGTGCCGCGGCCGAGCGCCGGCGCGACCAGATGGCGCATCACGCGGCCGTCGAAGAGGTCGCCCGCGATGCCGACGCCGTCGTTGCCGAGGATCTCGTAGCGCGCCGCGCCATGCTTCGCNGCCGTGCGCGGCTTCAGTTGCAGCACCGAGAAATCGCTGGTGCCGCCGCCGAAGTCCGCGATCAGCACCGTTTCATCGCGCGTGATTCGAAGCGCGTAATCGTACGCGGCCGCAACCGGCTCGTACTCGAACACGACGTCGGTCCATCCCGCGCGCCGAATCGCGATATCCAGCCGGCTGCGCGCGAGCGCCTCGTCCGGATTGCCGGCCGCGGCGAAATGCACCGGGCGGCCGACCACGATTCGCGCCGGCAGCTCGCCGAACTGCGCGGTCGCCGCATCGCGCAGCGCGCTGATGATCGGCGCGATCAAATCGCCGAGCGTGTAGGTCTCGCCCATGATGTCGGTGGATTCGAAAGTCTTGTCCGCCAGGAACGACTTGAGCGATTGCACCAGCCGGCCGTTGCCCGCGGCCGCGAGGTAGCGCCGAATCGCGTCGTTGCCGACCGAGAGCGCCGACTCAGTGCCGCCGGTTTCTTCGACCGCCTCGAAAAACAAAATCGAGCGGAAGGTCTCGGACACATCGCCGCTCTCGGCCGATGGGAACCGCGCCAGGCGCGGCAACCCGTCGGCGCCGACGATCGCAATCGCGCTGTTGGTCGTGCCGAAATCGAGACCGACCGCTTCCACTTTGCCCGCGGCGGCAGCGCTGACGATGTCCTGCATCATGGGTTCACGATTAAGGCACGTCGAACTCTTGTCAACGTTGAGCGACGCGCATATACTCGCCAAACCCTCAGGATGACGATCGCGTTGCGACTGCGCGTTGCATTCAGAAGCCTTCAGAAAATTTCGCAATCACATCCCGTTGTTCTTCTACGTTCGCGCGTCGAAGCCGTGAGACCAGCAATGATTCGCACGCTCAGAGGAATACTCGCCGCCGCGATTTGCTTGACGCTCGCCGGATGCGGCGCGCAGGGCGAAGCGTATCAGCCGCGGCCGACGCCCGCGACGCAGAGCGTCATCTACATCTACCGCCCGTACGACCTTCTCAGCTCGCAATCGAACCCGATGATCACCTGCGGTCCCGAAAGTATCGAATTGGAGACGTCCGGCTTTTACGAATTCGTCACGGACAGCGGCCCGATGGTCTGCGCGGCTGCGACCGACGCTTCGGCGGAGTTAAAGTTTGACGCGCACGCGGGCGAGCAATACTTCATCAGGGAGGACGTCGATTCCAGCGTGCTCGGCGCCAGCCACGTGAGATTCAAATTGATGGACGCCGACGTGGGCCGCGACGAAATCAAGGAATGCAGCCGACAGGGTATCAAGCAATGAATCAAACCGCGCGAATCGTAACCTTGCTGCCGAGCGCGACCGAGATCGTTTGCGCGCTCGGTTTCGAAGATCAGTTGGTTGGACGCTCGCACGAATGCGACTTCCCCCACTCCGTAGAACGTATCCCGGCGTTGACGGAACCGAAATTCAATCCTGAGGGCACCAGCGCGGAGATCGACCAGCGCGTGAAGAAGATCGTCGGCGACGCGCTCTCGGTCTATCGCGTCGATGCGGCAAAGCTGCGCGAACTGCGGCCCGACGTGATCGTCACTCAGTCACAGTGCGAAGTGTGCGCGGTCAGCGAGCGCGACGTGGAAGCGGCGGTGGCCGAATGGCTCGGCGCGCGGCCGACAATCGTTTCGCTCGCGCCGTACGGCCTCGACGACATCTTCACCGACATGCAGCGGGTGGCGGATGCGCTCGACGCGGGTGCGCGCGGGACGGAACTGACCGCGCGGCTGCGCGCCCGACTCGGTAAAATTGCGGACCAGGCGAGTGGCGCCTCGAAGCGGCCGAGCGTCGCCACCATCGAGTGGATCGATCCATTGATGGCGGGGGGAAACTGGATGCCGACGCTGGTCGAGATGGCGGGCGGATCAAATCTTTTCGGCAAAGCGGGCCTACATTCGCCGTGGATGAAATTCGACGAGCTGGCCGCCAGCGATCCGGACGTGATTCTGATTTCGCCGTGCGGCTTCAACATGGACCGCGCGGCGCAGGACCTGCCCGCGCTGACAAATCAAGCCGAGTGGAACGGTCTGAAGGCGGTGCGCGGCGGCCGCGTCTTCATGGCCGACGGCAACCAGTATTTCAACCGGCCGGGTCCGCGAATCGCGGAGTCGCTGGAAATTCTGGCCGAGATCGCGCATCCGGAGCTTTTCCATTTCGGTCACGAAGGATCGGCGTGGCGCCGATTGTAGCGCCGCGAGAGCGACCGTCTTCGCGTCGATTACGGACTAGTGTTGCTTGCGATGCGTGCGGCGAGTGAGGGAACGCGGCGTGCGGCGCCGGCGGACGTGCTTCAACTGATGCGGGTGCGTTGCGGGTTTGTCACTAGGAGCAGCGTCGACGAGTGGAGTCAGAGAGAAGCGCGACACTTCGGGCGGGCAGTTGATGCGAATTCTCAGCCAGAACGTGCCCAGCCCGCGATTGGTGTAGATGTAAAAATCTTCGTACCGGTTCAGGCCTGAGTAAAATTCCTTGCCGATGCGCAGAATCGATTTGAGCGGCGATCCATAAAACGGAATTCGCACGACGCCGCCGTGAGTGTGTCCGGAGAGCATCACACCCGGCCGCAGATGACGCGCGTACAGCGCGGTGTCGGGATTGTGCGCGAGGACGATGGTGCAGTCGTCGCTGTTGACGTCGGCGAATGCGCGGGCCGGCTCGGCGCGCCGCGACCATAGATCGTCAATGCCGACGATCGTGAGTTTCTCGTTGCGCAGGAAGAGCCGGCGACTGTCGTTGGCGAGCACGTCGGCGCCCGCATGCTTGAGCGCGACGGTGATCCGATCGGCTGACGACCAGTGATCGTGATTGCCGAGNATCGCAAACAGGCCGGACTTCGGCCGCAGGTGTTTCAACGCGTCGCGAAACGCNCCGAGATAGCGATGCATCGTGTCGGGACCGGAAAAATAATCGCCGGTNAGAAAGATNAGNTCGGGCTCCTGCTGATTGATCGCCTCGACCGCCANCGCCAGGCGTTTGAGGTCCTCGTCGCGATCGACGTGGAAATCGCTTATCTGGCACGCGACGAGTCCGCGCATAGCAGTCGGCAATCCGCGCACCGGCAGGTCCAGCGCCGACACCTGAATCTCATCGATCGTCTTCCGCCACATTCGATGCAGCGGGCGCAGCGCCAGCGGCGGCTTCGACTTTGCGCGGGCAGGCGCAGCCACCGGTTCGTGCGCGGATAAGTCGTCGATTAGTTCGGCAGTGGACATCGGATCTTCGATACTAGAATACTTCGACCAGGCGGCGAAAGGAGGTGAGTTCAATAATCCTGTCGCCGGCGTCATTGATTTCTTCGTGTTCGAGTTCCCAGGTATGCGGATGCGGAATGAAAACGGCGCGCAGACCCGCGGCAACCGCCGGATTGATGTCCGAGCGCGGACTGTTGCCGATCATAAACGTCAGCGACGGATCGAGGTCGGCGTCGCGCACCAGGCGGCGATACGCGTCGACGTCCTTCTCGCGCGGCGTCTCGACCCGATCGAATAACGGACCGAGGCCCGATCGCGCGAGCTTTCGTAGCTGTTCGTCGCGCTGGCCCTTGGTGAACATCAAGAGGCGATGACGCTGCGCCAGCTGCTGCAGCGTGGGCTCGACGTCCGGCAGCAGCGCGCATTCGCGCTCGAGCAGATGCGCGCCGATTCGCTCGATCTCGTCGCGCAAGCCGTCGTGACCGGCGGGCGCGAGTTCAGCCGCCGCCTGATGCAGCGCGGTCAAATAAGGGCGGCGTCCGTAGCCAAGCGTTTTGATCAGCCGGACTTCGGCGCGGCGCACCGCGGCGTGAATCTCGATGCGCGACAGACCAAGACCCGCGTCGCTGACGGCAGCAGCGAACGAATCGAACGCCTCGAGAAAATGGATATTGGAATCCCAGAGCGTGTCGTCGGCGTCGAAGATGAGATTCAAAGACTCAGTCGCGGAAGAGGACATCTACATAGAGAGTACCGGCCCGCACGGAGGCGGGCAATTGGCGCGGAGGATGAGAAGGGAAAATCACTTGATCAAATGTGAAACCCGCCGTCGGTTTCACACCTCCGTGGGCAGGGGTGACCCCTGCACCCACTATTGAGAAAAGAAAGATGCGGGACTTCGTCCCTGTCAGGAAGTTTTTTGGTTCGGGAGTGAGCCGCGTAAGAAATCTTCGCGTTTTGTTGCATCGTCGCGGCGCGCTCAACTAGCCTCGTCGGACGAGGATTATCGCTGTGCTCAAGATTGCCGTTTGCATCAAGCAGATTCCGCTGATCGAAGAAGCCAACTTCGACGCGACCACCAAAACGATCAAGCGCGACGGCCCCAACGTGATCAGTGCGTACGACCTGCGCGCGATCTCGCTCGCCGTCGAGCTGAAAAAGATTCATGGCGCTGAGACCACCGTCGTTACGATGGGTCCGCCGCAGGCCCGCGGCGCGCTGGTCGATGCGCTCGCGATGGGAATGGATCACGCGGTGCACCTGGAAGACCGCGCGTTCGCGGGCGCGGACACGCTCGCGACGGCGCGTGCGCTCGCGCGTTGGCTGGCGCGCGGAAATTTCGATCTCATCATGCTCGGCAAATACTCGCTCGACGCGGAGACGGGGCAGGTCGGTCCCGAGATCGCGGAACTGATCGGCGCCGCGCAAATTACCGGCGCGCGAAAGCTGGAAATCGACGGGCGCACACTTCGCGCCGAGCGCGAGAGCGACGAGGGGTTTGACGAGGTCGAGGCCGCGATGCCCGCGGTCATCACTTGCGCCGAGCGCGTCGCGCAGCCGGTCAGAGTCAAGCCGGGCGCTTCCGACGAAGCGCAGACCAGGCCGATCAGGGTCGTGCGCGCGGCGGAGCTCGGCAATGACGCGAAAGAATTCGGGCTCGCGGGTTCACCGACGTGGGTGCAGGAAGTGCGCGTCGTCACAACGCCGAAGACCGAGTGCAAATTTATTGACGCGGCCGATAGCGAACGCGCCGCGACTGAAGTCATGTCGGCGCTCGAAGCAATCGGCGCGCTCGAACCGCGCGCACATACTCGGCGCCCGATCTCGGCGGCGCAGCGCGCAAGCAAGCGCGATCGCGACGTGTGGGTCATCTGCGAAACCGACCTCGAAGGACGCATCACGCGCGGCACGCTCGAGCTGCTGTCACGCGGCGACGAACTCGCGACGCGCCTCGGCGGCTCGCTGGTCGCGGTGGGAATCGACATTGGCGTCGCGCGGCACGCGGGACTGCTGGCCAGCTTCGGCAGTGACCAGGTGCTGACGGTCGAGCATCCTGCGCTCGCCTCGTACACTCCCGAGGCCACCGCTCAGGCTGTCGCGAAGATCGTTTCGACCCACGCCCCGTGGGGGATTTTGATCGGCGCGACCGAGCGCGGGCGCGACTGGGGACCGCGGCTCGCTGCACGGCTCGGGCTCGGACTCACGGGCGACGCGATCGATATCGAGCTCGACGCGGAGAATCGGATGGTCGCGCTCAAGCCGGCTTTCGGCGGCAATATCGTCGCGCCGATCTATTCAAAAACATTTCCGCAGATGGCGACGGTGCGGCCGGGCGTGCTCGAACTCGCGGCGCCGTCGGAAGCCAGGCGCGCCGAGATTCAAACTGTGCGCGTCGATGTGAGCGCGCCGAAAAGCCGGCTGATAAAGGCGCACTCAACCCTCGACTCGACGATTGTACCGCTCGAAGGCGCCGAAGTTGTCATCGGTATCGGCACGGGAGTCGGCGGACCCGACGGCGTCGCGCAGGTCGCTGCATTCGCGCGAACGCTCGGCGCCGCGATATGCGCGACGCGTCGCGTCACTGATCAAGGTTGGGTGCCGCGGCAATTGCAGGTCGGGCTGACTGGCAAATCGATCGATCCGCGACTGTATATTGCGATTGGCGTGCGCGGCGCGCCCAATCACACCTGCGGTCTCAAGCGCGCGCAGACCGTCGTCGCGATCAATAACGACGCCGACTCGCTAATCTTCGAGCGCGCGAATATCGGGCTGGTCGCTGATTGGCGGACTGTCCTGCCCGCGTTGCAAGACGCCTTCCAGCGGCATCTTGAGTGATCGGCTACGCGCGAATTTCGTAAAGCGCCGAAAACAGATCCTCGATCGGCAGCCGCCGAAAGTGCTTGAACCCCGCGTCCGCGACCAGCTCGCGCGCCTTCGTTTCGCCCATGCACGCGCCGATTCCCGCGCCGCCGTGCGCGAGCGACGTCGTCATGCAATACAACGTGCTCATCGAGTACATCATGCGGCCCATCGGGTTGATGTTGTCTTCGAGCTTCGACGACACATTCACCTCGACCATCAGGAAAGTCCCGTCGGGCTTGAGTGCGGCGCGAATCGATTTCAGCAACGCGTCGGGATCGACGGAGTCGTGCACGACGTCGAAGGTCGAGATGAAATCGAACTGCCCGGCCGGCAGCCGGGTGCAATCGACAACTTCAAACTTGATTCGGTCGTTCAGCCCCGCCGCCTTCGCATTCGCCCGCGCCCGCTCCAGCGAACCGCCATGCGCGTCGAAGCCGAAAACTTTGGCCTTGGGAAATGCGGCCGCGATCGCGATCGCCGCGCGTCCGCTCCCACAGCCAACGTCCAGCGAGGATCCACCTTCGGCGAGACTCGCGACAACTTGCGGCATCGCGGGCAGCCATTTGCGAATTAAACTGTGCCGGTACATAGACGCCGACGAACGCTCCATCGCCTCCCACGTCTCGGGCGGATATTCGCTCTGCGAAACGCCGCGCCCGTCCTTGAACGACTCCATCACCTTCGGCGCGATCGACATCTGCGGGACGATCATTTCGATAAAGCCGCCGGCAAAGAACGGCGAGTCGTCGCGCGCCAGCACCATCGCATGCTCGGCCGGCATCGCGTAGGTCCTCGCCGCGGCGTCGTAGTTGACGTAGCCGGCGGCCGTCATCGCGCTCAGCCATTCGCGCAGGTAACGCTCGCTGAGTCCGGTTTTTTCCGCGAGCTGCGCACTCGTGACGGCACCCGCTTGCGCCAGCGCGCTGAAAATTCCGAGGCGATCGCCGATGTAGCTCAGCGCACCGAGCATCGCAGCGCCGATGTCGTTGGAAACCTGCTTCGAAAATTTCTTGATCTTGTCCCAGTCGAGCTGCTGCTTTTCGTCGGCCATCGTTTTCCTCCGCGATGGAGGAGTATCGATCAATTCAGGCGTCGGCGGCTAGCGCTCAAACCTCGGACTCGGCGTTCGGTTCTTCGACTTTGGCCTGCGGGGCGCCGAACAGCGAGAGTTGAGCGGGATTTTCGCCGGTGTCCGCGACCGGCACGAACAGGCCGGGGCGTTCCACGAAGATGCGGAACTTGTCGTAAAGGTCGGCGAGCTTGAACTGGTAGTACTCGACGTTTTCGTCGGGCTCGTTCGGATCGTACTCGGCCGCCATCTTCGCGAATGCGTTCACGCTCGCCGTCGCGCGGCGCCCGGTGACGTAATATGAAATCTGGTCGCCAGGCAGATACGGCCGCTCGGCCTTGAGCGCCAACTCGTAGGCGGCCGCGAGATTCCGGCTGTTGTCGCCGATTTTGCCGCGGTAAGTGTCGAGCGAATCCTGCAGCGTCTCGGTCTTCATCAGGTCGGCGATTCCGATTTCGTGGCGCGCGAGCCGCGCTTGATACTGGTCGAGGAGTTTCGGAATCTCGTCGCGGCGTTCCTCCAGCAGCAGGCGGAACA
>JGI12635J15846_10003711_pt1 | contig 13254 bp, 9 predicted proteins | sample BlaSpr_A8_OM2_M2_FD_15846 | JGI IMG/M metagenome (IMG submission 15846) | reverse complement strand
CGAGGCAACGGCTGCCGTGCGCTACTACGCCGAAGCCGCAGAAGCCGCTCTTGCGCACTTCAGCGCGGACGAGTGCATGAGGATCATCGAACGTGCCTCGTCCCTCCTCGGGCAGGCGGCGGACGCTTCCGAACGCAACGCGCTGGAAATCACCCTCGAAACGCTTCACGGTCTTGCCGCCACCCGAGTGCTCGGCGCCGGCGACGAGGCCAAGAGCGCGCTCCAGCGAGCATACTCGCTGCTCGGCGAAGCTCCGCAGCATCCGATGTTGGGGCGCCTGGTGCACGGATTCGGGTGGATGCTTTGCCTGCGCGCGGAATATTCGGAAGCGCTCGCGGTCGCGGATCGGGCGGAAGCGCTCGGATCGGCCACCAACGACCTAGTGCTTCTGTCGACCGCGTGCACCGTTCATGGGGAGGTCGATCAGCTTCAGGGCCGTTCGTGCACCGCCCGGACATGGTTGGAGCGCGGGCTCGCGCTTGCCGAGCGGTTGGACGTCGGTCCTGGTGAATTCCTCGTGGATCCGCAGGTCGCGCTGCTCGGCTTGCTTGCCAACCCACTCGTCCATCTCGGGTTGGTTCAGCAGGCGCGCGCGTGCGTGGAGCGCGCACATGCCCGCGCTCGCGATCGGGGATGGCCCATGGCGCGGCTTGTCGCAATCTGGCACGGCGCGATGCTCGAGGTGCGACTCGGCAACCCCGAACGAGTGGCCGCTCTTGCGGATGAAATGCAAGCGCTCGTGGACGAATTCGCGCTCGCTCACGGTCGAACGGCATGTCGGTGGTTTCGCGCTTGGGCGGACGCCCGAACGGGACACCCGCTCGATGCTTACCGCTCGATCAAAGAGGCATACGAAGAAAATGCCCAGCTAGGGATGCTTGCGGGCGGAAGCGAGGTGCGTGGATATGCGGCGGAAGCCCTCGTGCTGTCCGGCAACTGGGACGCCGCCCAACGCGAGCTCGACGAAGCGCTGCAATTCGCGGACACGACGGGCGAGCGCGTGTATCTGCCGCAGCTCTACCTCATGGAGGCCGCGATCGCTCGTGGTCGTGGCGAGCGCGAAGCCGCCGAGCGCTCGGTTCGGCGCGCTATCACCGAGGCCCGGGCGCAAAAGGCGCCGTGGCTCGAGTTGATCGCCGTGGTCGAACTCTGCGATCACCAGGGTGCGACGGCTGAAGATCGACACACGCTTGCGGCGCTTGTGGATCTGCTTCCGGAAGCGAGCGATACAACGGCAGTCGCGAAGGCGCGCGCGCTGATCGATAAGGCGACGCGCAGGTAAGCGAAGCTGGCTGCCCGGCACAACCGGCTCAGGCCATGATGTTCACGGCGCCGTCGAAATAGAGCGTCGCGCCCGACGTGGGCGCGCATACGGCGTCGACGGGAACCCACACGAGTAGCCGACGTCCATGATGTCGACGAGCTTGCCCAGCGGTGCACGCTGCTCGGCTTCGTGCAGCAGCAACTGGAAGTCGTTGATGCCGGAGGCCGCGCGCGTCTTGAGCGGTCCCGGCGAGATCGCGTGCACCCGGATGCCCTTCGGACGGAGCTCGTAAGCGAGGTAGCGCCAACATGCTTCCAGCGCGGCCTTGACCGGTCCCATCACGCTGTAGGTCGGCACCATCTTGTTCGCGCCGTGATACGCCATCGCGAACATCGTGCCGCCGTCGCGCATCAGCGGCGCGGCGAGCTTCGCCATGTGCACGAACGAATGGCACGACACATCCATGGCGAACCCGTTCGCGGAGCAGTTGAGCAGGCCGCCTTGGAGGTCGTCCCTCGGAGCGAACGCGATCGAGTGCAGCAGTGCGATGTCCGATTCGGGATCGGTGCCGACGACGCGCGTCAAATGCAGCGTGCCGTCGGGTAGCGCGACTGCGAGCTGGGGCTTGCGCCCGATCACAGATCGGCATGCAAGTCCGACGAAACGCGGATGTTTCGCTGACAACCTTCGACCGCTCCGCGCTCAAACTGGGCCACATCGACTTCAACGTTACATCAATGGCCGAACTCCCGGCTCAATGACGATCAGGACTCCATCGTGACAAACAACTCCTCCGACCTCGAGGTCCTCCGCAATCGTACGTTCGATGAAATCGCCGTCGGCGACGACGCGAGCGTCGAACCGCGTTTCGGTGGAAACGCTGAACCAATAACACCATCGCAGCCATGACACTGAACGCGGAATCCAAGTACCCGACGCGACGAGCCTATGTGGTGAAAGTGCGCGGCGACGCTCAGCCCGATGCGCTGGCCGGCCGTATCGAAAACCTCGTGACCGGTCGCCAACACGAATTCAAATCAGCCCGCGAGCTGGTCGAATCCATTGCAAGGGACCTCGATGCTGTGAACCAGGAGAGGTCGCCGGATGCCGAGCCTTTGGTGATCGCCGTCACGCCCACGACGCCAATCCGGCGACACAGCAACATGAGCGCACAAACGAACGATCTCGAGATCGCCCGGTGGGTGAAGAACATCAACGAGCTCGACCGCGAGATCGGAAGGCTCTGCCTGCTCTGTCGGGTAAGAATCCTCGACCACGGCGTCATCGAGCGCGTGCTGCGGAAGGACGATTCCGTGTGCGGAACATCCAACCCGACCGCCTTCGCCAAGCTACGCGACATGCTGATGCTCTATTTCGCGATTCGGAAGAAGTCCGTGGAAGCAGTCGGGGAGGCGCAAACCGATGAGATCGAGGCGCACGCGATCGAGCAGCTGCGCAGCCGCTTCGCCGATCTGCTCGGCAAGTGGCCGCCCGCGTAAGCGATGGATAGCGCGATTTTCACCGTGATGGCAGGCGTGCTCGGGTCGCTCGCCGGCGGCTCCGCGACCGTCGCGACCGCCTGGATCACCCAGAAGACGGTGAGCAGGCGCGAGCTCACTCGGCTCGAGATGAGCAAAAGGGAGACGCTCTACGGCGAATTCATCGCGGAGTGCGCGAAGCTGTTGATGGATGCGTTCACGCACACGCTCGACACGCCGGAGAAGTTGTTGTTGTTGTACGCGCTGCTCAACCGCATCCGACTCTGCGCATCCCAACCCGTTCTCGCGGCGGCAGACCACCTGCTGACGCGAATCACCGACCAATATTTCTCGCGAAACCTTACGCTCGACGAAATACGCGATCTGGCGCGTTCGGAACGCGCCGATCCGCTGAAAACATTTGGCGAGGCGTGCCGGACCGAGCTCAAGTCGATGCGCGCCGCGGTGTAGTTGGTTGTTGGCTGAGCGTCACGCATGGAATTTTCCGGGTACCGATTGCGAGGCGGCTGCGAGACGTGTTCGCGGCGACGTCTCCCCTGGCTCACCAAATCCCCACGGAATGCCGACGTTTCGCTCACGACTCCGCCGAATGCTTCTCTTACGCTGATGCCATATCGAAACTCACACAGAGCGAACCCAATGCCGCTACCTGCACTCCTTGCCGACTCATCCTGGCTCGCCGAACCTAACCGCCGTCTTAGCAGCCCGACGCGTGCCGCACGTGAAGACGATCGGGCGTCGGCGCCATGCGACCCGCTCAACGCGACGCTGCACGCTGTCCACGATGGTCGCAGATCGAAGCGCGACATCGCGGCCACGCTCGCGGCGTTGCTCGCATTCGCTCTGGTCGGATGCGCAACGCCGGTGCTCCAGCCCTCGGTCGACGTGCCTCCGCGATTCGCCGCATCAGCGACGACCGACGCCGAGGTCGAGGCCGCATGGTGGGACAGCTACGGCGACCCTGTGCTGTCGGATCTCGTTCGTCGGGCAGCGCGCGAAAACCGCGATGTCAAGATCGCATCCGAGCGTGTGCGCGCAGCCCGAGCCGGCGAGACGATCAGCCGCTCAGGGCTCTATCCGAGCGTCGGCATTCAGGCCGGCGGCTTCGATCGCCTAACCGGGTACAGTTCCTCCCTCCAACAAGCGGTTCCCGACACCAAGGGTTGGCAAGGTGGCCTCGACGTTTCCTGGGAGGTCGACATCGCTGGGCGGCTGCGTGCTGGCGCTGCTGCCGCGGCCGCCGACACGCTCGCGACCGAGCACGCGGCGCGCGGTGTGCGGCTGCTCGTGGTGAGCGACGTTGCGACCAACTACTTCACCCTCGTCGGCGCGTTGCGCCAGCTCGACACTTTGCGCGCGATATCGGCCGCACAGGACGAAACGCTCCGCCTCGTGACCGCCCGGCATCGCGTCGGCCTCGCGACGCCGTTCGACGTCGAGCGCGCGCAAACCGAAGCGTCGAAAGCCCGCGCGGCAATACCGCCGCTCGAAACGCTCGCCGCCGTGTCGCGTCACCGCATCGCGGTTCTGATCGGCGACCAGGCGTTCAACGCTTCGAGCATTGCCGTTTCGCGCGGCGACCTCACGCTTCCAATCGCGCGTACAGGACAACCGGCTGCACTGTTACAGCGGCGTCCCGACCTACTCGCTGCCAAGGCGCAACTCGACGGCGCGAACGCGCGCAGGCAACAGGCCGCGGCGGAATGGTTTCCGCGGCTCGTGCTCGACGCCGCGTTCGGCCGCGAGGGCCTTGATGTCAACGGCGTCGCGCTCGGCGCGGCGCGCTTCAGCAATGTCGCTGCACTGCTCGCGATGCCCGTGTTCAACGCAGGGCGGACCCAAGCGATCAACGACGTCGCCGAGAGCGGCCAGCGCGAGGCCGTGCTCCGCTACGAAGACGCGATCGTGCGCGCGCTCGAGGACGTCGAGAACGCGCTCGTCGCGCTCCATGAGCAACGTCAACGCGCGCAGTTGCTTGAGAGCGCTGCGGGTTCCGCCGACGCCGCGCTCGGCCGCGCGCAATCGCTATACGACCGCGGCCAGATCGACCTGCTGCCGCTGCTCGACGCGCAGCGCGTGCGTCTGGCAGTACGCGTCGACGCGCACGACGCCAACACGCAAGCGCTGCTCGACAGCGTCCAACTGTACAAGGCGCTGGGCGGTGGCTGGGAAGTTTTCGAGCCCTCTGCCGTCACCCCCGCCGCAAGCGCCTTGCGCAGGCCCAATTCGTGAATCCCTTTAGCCCCGTACGAGGAAACCCCGTGAAACCCCATCTCACTCTGTCCATTCTGGTCGTTCTGCTCGCGGCCTGTTCGTCGAAGCCCGCTCCGGAGCCGCTTCGAATGGTCCGCACGACCGAGCTCCGCTACGACAAGACGCAGGAAACGGACCGCTACTTCGGCTCCGTGCAGGCGCGCTATGAGGTCGACCAGGCTTTCCGCGTCAGCGGCAAGGTGGTGAGCCGAAAGGTCGACGTGGGTCAGAAAGTGCGGCAAGGCGACGTGATCGCCGTGCTCGACGCCACCGATTACAAGCTGGCGGTTGAAGCCGCGCAACAACAGCTCGCCGCCGCGCAGGCGCAGGCACGGCAGGCGGAGTCGGATCGCCAGCGCCTGAACGCGCTGAAGGCGGACGGTTCAGTCAGCCCTGCCGACGACGAGAAAGCGCAGAGCGGCGCGCAAACGACGCGTGCCACCGCGGAAGCCGACGCGCGACAGCGCGACCTCACGCGCAATCGCCTCGAGTACACGACGCTGCGCGCATCGCAGGATGGTGTAATCACCAGTGTGAAGTTCGAGGTCGGCCAAGTTGTGCCCGAAGGGCAGCCGATCGTCTCGATCGCGAAGGACGTCGAGCCGGAGATCGTCGTCAACGTGCCCGAGGACCAGTTGTCGCCATTCAAGGCGTCGCGGTACAAGGCCGTGCTCACGAGCGCGCCTGATCAGCCGTTCGACGTCGTGCTGCGCGAGCTCGCGCCGCAAGCTGCTTCGGCGACGCGCACGTTCCGCGCTCGCCTGAAGCCCGCGACCCCGAGGGCGCTGCCGCTCGGCGCGAGCGCGAGGCTCATCGTCGAGCGCCCCACTGGCGACACGCCGGCCGCCGCGATCCCCGCATCCGCGATCACGCAGAACAAGGGCCAGCCCGCGGTCTGGCTCGTTCGCCGCGCCGGTACCGATCCGGTCGGAACCGTGGACCTGACGAACGTCATCGTCCACCAGTATCGCAACGACGACGTGCTCCTCTCGGGGCCTCCGGCCGGAGAGCTCGTCGTCACCGCCGGTGTGCAGAAAATGGCGCCCGGCTTGAAGGTCGCGCTTCCCGACGCGACGCCCAACCTCGACACCAAGCAGGCCGCGCGATGAAAACGTTCAACCTCACCGAATGGGCGCTCAACCACCGCGCCATCGTCCTTTTCCTGATCGTCGTGATCGCGATCGGCGGCGTGCTTGGCTTCACCAAGCTCGGCCAGTTCGAAGACCCGAACTTCTCGGTGCCCTCGATGACCGCGATCGTGATCTGGCCTGGCGCCACCGCGCAACAGGTACAGGACGAGGTGCTCAACCGCATGGAGAAGAAGTTCGAGCAGCTCGACAACTTCGAGAAAGTCGTGACCTATGCACGCCAGGGCTACGGCGGCATGACAATCACGGCGCGGGGCGGCACCTCGCACGTGGATCAGCGCGAGGCATGGTACCAGGCGCGCAAGAAGTTTAGCGACATCAAGCTCGATCTGCCCGAAGGCGTCATCGGCCCGATCTTCAACGACGAATACGGCGACGTGACGGGGCTGCTCTATGCCGTCAAGGCTGACGGCATCAGCCAGTGGGAGCTGTCGGATGTCGCCGAGGACATCAAGCGTCGGCTGCTCAAGGTGCCGATGGTCAAGAAGATCGACGTCTACGGCAAGCAGGCGAAGAAGGTCTACGTCGAGTTCTCTAACGAGCGGCTGGCCGCGCTCGGGATCACGCCGCTGCAAATCGCCGAAAGCCTGCGCAATCAGAACAGCTTGCTAGCAAGCGGCCAGGTCGACACCGCCAGCGACCGCGTCATGGTGCGCGTGAGCGGTCAGTTCAATAGCCTGGACGATATCCGAAACGTCCCGATCGCCGCGGGCGGCCGTGTGATCAAGCTCGGCGACTTCACCACGATCAATCGCGGCTACGAAGATCCGCCGACGTACACAGTACGCCACAACGGCCAGCAGGTGATCATGCTAGGCATCGTAATGACCAACGACGGCAACATCGTCGACCTCGGCAAGGTGATCGAGAAAGCCGTCGCGAACATCCAGTCGGAGCTGCCTTACGGCGTCGAGCTCGAGCGCGTGGCCGATCAGCCTACCGTCGTGAGCGAATCGATCTGGGAATTCGAGCGCTCGCTCATGGAAGCGCTCTCGATCGTCCTCGCGGTGTGCCTCTTGAGCCTCGGCTGGCGCACGGGCATCGTCGTCGGGCTGTCGGTGCCGATCGTGCTCGGCGTCGTGGCGCTGGTGATGCTGGCAGCGGGTTGGAACCTCGAGCGCGTTTCGCTTGGGTCGCTTATCATCGCGCTCGGCCTGCTCGTTGACGACGGCATCATCGCGGTCGAGATGATGGTCGTGAAGATGGAAGAGGGTTGGGACCGCATCAAGGCGGCCGCCTTTTCGTATGCGGCGACCGCGATGCCCAGGCTGGCCGGCGCGCTAATCACGACCGCCGCCTTCATGCCGATCGGCTTCTCGAAATCGACGACTGGCGAGTACGCGGGGGGCATCTTCTGGATCGTCGGTACCGCCGTCGTGTTCTCGTGGGTCGTCTCGAGCCTCATCACGCCATACCTCGCCGTGAAGATGCTGCCGGACTTCAAGAAGCACGACCATGGCGACGACCCCTACGACACGCCTTTCTATCGCAGGCTCCGCGGCTGGCTTGACTTCGCGATCGAGCGGCGCTGGTTCGTTATCGGTGTCACCGTGGCCGCGCTCGGCGCTGCGATTGCGGGAAGCAGGTTCGTGCCACAGCAGTTCTTCCCGAACAGCTCGCGGCCCGAGCTCGTCGTCGAGCTGCGATTGAAGGAAGGCTCCTCGTTCGCGGCGACGACCGAGCAGGTCAAGAAAATGGAGGCCGTACTGGCAAAGGATAAGGACGTCAAGTTCTACACCGCATACACCGGCGCCGGCCAGGCGCGCTTTTATCTCGCGCTGAATCCCGAGCTTCCCAATCCCGGCTATGCGGTCTTCGTCGTCATGACCAAAGACACCGAGGCACGCGAACGCGTGCGCTCGCGCCTGTTGGGGATCGTGAACGAGCAATTCCCCGGGGGGTGGGTGCGCGTGACGCGCCTGGAGCTCGGGCCGCCAGTCGGCTTTCCGGTCCAGTTCCGCGTCGTCGGTCCCGATACGCAGAAGGTGCACGAGATCGCGCGCCAAGTCGAAGCGGTCGTGGCTGCGAGCCCGAAGGTGCGCGACGTTCAGCTCGACTGGAACGACCCGGTTCGTGTGCTCAGAGTCGATCTCGATCAAGACAAGGCGCGCGCGCTTGGACTCGCCCCGGCCGATGTCGCCTTTGTGACCCAGACGTTCCTGAACGGTGCGACGCTATCGCAGTTCCGCGAGCACGAAGACCTGGTCGACATCGTCGCGCGCGCCGTGCCTTCGGAGCGGCTGAACGTCGACACGCTGAAGAACATCAACCTCTACACGCGCGACGGGACGGTGGTGCCGTTGTCGCAGGTCGCGCGCGTGCGCTACGAGCTCGAGGAGCCGGTGATGTGGCGGCGCAACCGTGACATGGCGATCACCGTGCGCGCCGACGTCAAGGATGGCGAGCAAGGCGTGTCAGTGACTCAGGGGATCCGGCCCCAGTTGAAGGACATCGAGGCGAAGTTGCCCTCTGGTTATCGCATCGACGTCGGCGGCGCAGTCGAAGAAAGCGACAAGGCGAACCTTGCGCTCGCCGCGGTCTTCCCGGCGATGCTGGTCACGATCCTCGCAATCCTGATGCTGCAACTGCAGAGTTTCTCGCGGATGTTCATGGTTTTCCTGACGGCGCCGCTCGGACTCATCGGTGTCGTCCCCGCGCTGCTCGTGTTCCAGGCGCCGCTCGGCTTCGTCGCGATCCTCGGGGTCACGGCGCTTTGCGGCATGATCATGCGCAACGCCGTGATCCTCGTCGACCAGATCGAAAGCGAGATGGCGGAAGGCGCAGATCCCTGGAACGCCGTGGTCGACGCAGCCGTGCACCGGACTCGACCCGTCATGTTGACCGCGGCGGCCACCGTGCTCGCCATGGTTCCGCTCGCCCGAAGCATCTTCTGGGGCCCGATGGCGATCGCCATCATGGGTGGGCTCACCGTCGCCACCGTGCTCACGATACTATTCGTGCCGGCGCTTTACGCCGCGTGGTTCAAGGTCCGCCGCGCCGATGCGGCGACGGCCGTGCCATCGGCGGCGCCGGCCGCCGCGTGAGGCATAGTTGACGAGATCGATCGCACGATCGGCGCTCGTCGCGCTCGCGTGCGTCGTAACGATGCTGTCCGTTGCGACGCATGCGGAGGAACGGCATCTGCAGCGCGGCTAAGTCGACGCGTTCGTATGGTCCCGGACGAGGATGCCGCTGCGCGCTGGACCGTCGTGGTGCTCTCGCATGGCCTCTTTCAGTGCGCCAACCAGACGCGGTTCATCACCGAAACGATCGCTGCGGCGGGATACCTGGTGATCGCGCCGAATCACGCCGACGCGATTTGCTCGTTCAATCGCGAAGCGCGCGACGAGGCGAGCTCGGAGCATGCGCCGGGCGCGGCAGCGAACGACGCCCACTCCGGCGACCACGCGCGGAATGTGCGAGACGCGCTCGATGCGCTCGCCGCCGAGGCCGATCTCGGCCCTCGCGCCGACCTTTCTCACGTTGTGCTTGCCGGTCACTCGCTCGGCGGCTATACCGTCCTTCCGATGGCAGCGGCGCTACCGACGTGGAAGCTTTCGGCCGTGAAGGCGATCATGGCGTTCGTGCCGTACACGATGTTCCTTTGTCGCGCGCGCCGTGTTGCACGATCTCGACGCCCCCGGGATGTATCAGGTGGGCTCGCTCGATCCGTTCTTCACATTCGCGGTCTCCGGGTTTGGCGGCGCGTACGCCCGCTCGCCGGCGCCGAAATACTACGTCGAAATCGCAGGCGCCGACCACTTCGCATGGACCGACGGTGCCAGGCCACGCAACCATGCGATCGTCGACTACGCAATGGCATTCCTCGACTGCTACGTGAGGCTGCGCCGGAGAGCCCGCTGCTGCAGGCGAGGCGGCCGGGTGTCACCTCGTAACAACGAGACGTCGGACGCGTCTGACCCGAGCGGCGCATCACGGCGCGCGCTCGTGCGCCCTTTCCGGTTCCGCGCATTGGCTTTGTCGCGAATGTCGACGAATTCACGACGTTTAGCTCACGACTTCGCACGCCTCTGCGATTACACATAGGCAAGTTCGCGGCAGCCACTGCCCGGGCTCGCAAGAAACGGCTCGCAAAAAGCAAGTAAAGGAACGGCTCTGTTCACTCAGTGCCGGTTTTTTTACCTTCTTTGTGGACCCGTCGCCCCGTTCGCCAATGCTGTGACGAGGCAGCCGCCTGACGCGTCGGTGAGCGAGTTTCCTTCTCGATATAGGAAGAACAGCAACAGGATCGTGAACATGATGATGAACGCATGCCGCGCCATGAATTGCCCGAGCAATTCGGCCCACCCGAGGAGCGCAGTCGCGTCGGTCCGCTGCGTCCGGGCCTGCAGAGCTCCCGGGTAGGCAAGCTCGCTCTGCCAGCGCCCAACGAGCCAGTGTCCGATCATTGCAACGCGCTCCAGCCACTCCGGAGCCGCAATCCTCTCCTGGCTGTGGCCGCGATTTGCGCAAGCAACGCGCTCGCTTCGGTGAGCAGTGTGCCGGACGCGAACATCAGCGGCGCCATCACGGTCACAAGCAAGGTGAAGATCAGGGCCTTCGTGCTTCGGCGCATGTGCCGGGGCAGGCGGGTTGCCAATCGCCTGTGGAGCGGCCTGCCCGCGATCGCCGACACGCACGCGGCGAGTAACGCCTGAAGGACACCGTGCAGGTCTAAAGCGACAGCGCGACGATCAGCGCTGCGCAGAGCGACCCTCGCGGAAGCGAGATGCTGATGGTCTTGGGCAGCAGGGATGTCGGGTTGCCGCTGGCACTGCTGTCTCGCGGTGACGGCATCGAGCAATTCCTGGGTCGTGCTGAAGTAGTTGTAGAAAGTGAGTTGTAGAAGTGCCGCGCGTGGACGCCAACGGCAGCGATGAAGTCGTCGATCACCGCAGGTCCACGCCTCGCCCGGCAAAGACGCCCATCGCCACGGCGAGCAGCTTGCGCCGTGTGCGTTCACGCCGGGCGCGCCGGTCCGCACACGGTGGTTCTCGATTTCGACCAGCTTCGCCTTCCGCTTGATACGCCAGCAGCGGCTCGCTCAGAGGGTCCAGCGTGGTAGGTGATGCCAAGATGACCACGGTGCTACTGGATCACCTTACCCGTCACTGCCAAATCGTGGAGACGGGCAACGAGTCACACCGATTTCTGCACAGCAGTTTGCCCGCGAAGTCGCGCATCAAGTCGCGGGAGCAAACACGCAAGGGTGGAAAAGCAGCACCACCCGATGAGTCGTTCTGAGCGCGCGGGGAAACATGCAAAAAGGAGAACGTCAAAGACCAGCTATTGATACACTTATCCACAGTTGCTGATTCAAAATGCAGCGACCGGTCCTGGGTCAATATTCAATCAGCAGGGTGGGTCAATATTCAATCAGCGCGAACAGGATATCCGGATTCGAAGGTGATTCATCGTTAAATCTCACGTCTCGATCTCTCGCAACCGGCCCGAGTCGACCGCGCTGCAACGCTATGGACGCAACACCTTGTCATCTGGCCCGCTGTTGCGGCTCTGCCGCGACGTTGCTTTGGCGAGCACCAGTGCTGCGTGCGTGCGCTGCTTGCAACCCGGAAGCGTCCGCGCGCGTCTCTGAGTCGGCTCCGTCCCTAAAGCGCGCTGGGCTGGCGAGAGCCCATTGATTGATCAAGACAGCCAGTTCGTCGGCGCATTGACTCAGCGCTGCCACGCCGCCAACCGCGTCCGGTGTGGGGGCTGGCTTTTCAATCACAAAAGTCCGCTCCGCCCACATTCCACGGCCTTCCAGAGTAGCCCGCACCTGGAGCACGCCGCGACTGCGACCGGGTTGGTCGAAGACCTGCTCGAACTCAAAGAGCTCCGAGCGCAACGAATAGAGGGCCGGCTCGTCCGAGGCGACTCTTCGCATCTCGCCGAAGCTCGAAGCGCCCAAGCCTTGTCTAAGGCGCTGGGTCAACAGCGCCGCGGGTGACATCACCCATTCGCTTTGTACGTACGGCATGGGACTGGCGGCATTCTGATAAGCGAGCCGGTAGTACATCGAGGAGCTGTCGATCCAGGCCGGGGCAGCGACTTCGTACACCACGATGCTCATTCCGGGGTAGTTCGACGCATAGCGCGCGTCCGACGCGACTGGCAGCGGCCCGAAATCGAAGTTGGCCTTGGGCGGATTCTTTGTTCCCATAAGGCTGCAAGCAGAAACCGCAAACAGTACAAATACAGCGGCAAGTAGCCTCATTTGCCTGCTCCTCTAGTTGCGACAAACCCATGCTCCCCCGGCCCGGGTCGCGGCGGCCGCAAGCCGAAGATCAAACTCTGCGGCTGCTCGTTAACCTGGCGCAGCGTTCGCTTGAGTTCGTGCTCATCGCTCGAAACCTGGCCTACCAAAGCGTTCACGCGCGGCAGGGTGTCATTGTGAAGGTCATCAGCCGCTCGGCCGATTTGCTTTGCGGCCTCGCCTACCGTGTCCAGCACGATGAGTTTGCGGTCGGTGTCCGCCGCGAGTCTTGCCACGTTATCCACTGCGCTTTGCGCGCTCTCCATGGTTCGCTTCGTCTGCTGGAGCACGCCCGGCAGAGCCTTGGCGCTCGGTTCCAGGCTGCGCGCAAGCTCGCCGTAGCGCTCGGAGGTCCTCTCGAAGGAGTCCACTAGCATCATTACCCGCTTCTGGTTCTGTTCGTTGAGCAACTCGTCGAGACGGTCAGCCACGCGCGCCGCTTTCAGCACCACGTCGCGTATGTCGGTCTCTGCGCGCTCGAACATGGATGCCTGCAGCTCCATCTGCGCGACCTTCACGCTGGACAGCGGCAGGCGCTCGCCGATGTTGTCCTTCTGAACGTCTAATTGAACGAACGCGACGCCCGTGATGCCCTGATAGCCCAACTTGGCGTACGTGGATCGGGAAATCGAGGCCGCGGGATCTACCGAGATGCGTACACGGATCTGGCCGAACTGGCGCGGATCGAAGCTGATCGAATCGACGCGCCCCACGTCGACACCGCGGAAGCGCACGGGCGCGCCGACCTTCAAGCCGGTGACGCTGTGCGTCGAGAGCAGATCGATGGGCAACCGCTCCGGCCCCTTGTCGGGTCCGAGCCAGAGCGCTCCGGCG
>JGI12635J15846_10003709_pt1 | contig 13256 bp, 12 predicted proteins | sample BlaSpr_A8_OM2_M2_FD_15846 | JGI IMG/M metagenome (IMG submission 15846) | reverse complement strand
GATCCGTTCAGCGTCGGATGGAATCTATTCGGCACCCGCCAGTGGTTTACCGACCCGATCGTTCTCGATGCCGGCACGGTCTGGCACAGCCAAGTCGCGCTCATTCTTTTCGGTCACATCGTGAGCGTCTACTTAGCTCACGTCGAAGCACTCAGAGTGTTTCCCCGCGCGCGCCACGCGATTCTGAGCCAGGTGCCGATGCTGTTGCTCATGGTGTTGCTGACCACGGTGGGCCTATGGATCCTGTCTTTGCCCATCGACGCCGGCCAGGCAAGCACACCGATGTGAACTCCCGACTATAGGGATCAACAAAAAAGGGAGAGTCTGGCTCACCTCCCCTGCACTATAAGCAATGTGGACCGAAGCTCACAGGTAATCAGCTCGCTCGTCGCCGTGTTATCCGTCTGTTTTACCGTCTCGGCACCGGACCATGACACAACTTCGAGCCCCTCATGGACGGACACAAGGATGCGCTGGCGCGGCTGTGCAAGTACGATGGGGGTCAGAGGCAAGGCACGGGTGTAATAACAGCCGTGCTTCTACCCGCGCATTTCCCAACCGAGGACTCCGATGACCATCCCGTCAGTCATTGAACACATCGTCGTCGTCATGTTCGAGAATCGCTCCTTGGACCACATGCTCGGCGGACTCTATCCAGGCGGCAGCGCACCGTTCGCAGTGCTGCCGTCCGGCAGTGCTTCGAGCTTCGACGGCTTGTCTGCCGGTCTTTCCAATCCTGCGAATGCCGCTTACTTCACGGGCGGATCATCGGCGCTTGTTCCCGTGGCGACGTCGGTGACGACCTCGACGATTCCCGATCCGGATCCCGAAGAGACCTTCGACAACGTGACCTATCAACTCTACGGACCTCAAGGATCTGCCCCAAGCCCCACCTGGCCGATGCAAGGCTTTCTCGTGAATTACGCCGCCACGGGAGCGCAATATCCGACCCAGATCATGCAATGCCACAGCCCCGCGCAAGTGCCTATTTTGTCGGCCCTCGCCCGAAACTATGCCGTTTCCGATGCCTGGTTTGCATCGGTGCCGAGCCAGACTTGGCCGAACCGAGCTTTTGCTCATGCGGGTACGTCGAACGGGCATATCAATAACGGTTCGCCGCCCGATCCCCTGCTGTGGGATGTCCCGACCGTCTTCAATGTGCTAGAGACCATCGGCGCGAGCTGGGGCATCTACAGCGATGCGATCCTCGCGCCATCGCTCACCCGGACCATGTTCCCGAAACTATGGGATCCGCTGCTGGATTCGCACTTCCACAGTTTCACCGCCTTCGTCGACGCCTGTGCGAGCAACACACTGCCGAGTTATTCGTTCATCGAGCCGAGCTTTCTTCTGCAGCCGAACGATGAGCATCCGCCGCATGATGTGAACGCAGGCGAGGCGTTCCTGCACGCGATTTGGTCCGCTGTCAGCGCTTCGCCGGGCTGGACGCAGACATTGCTGATCATCACGTTCGATGAGCACGGCGGCTGTTACGACCATGTACTGCCGCCGGAAGGTGCTGCGCCTCCTGATCGCGCGAGTCAGCCCGGCGACTTAGGGTTCCGGTTCGATCGTTTCGGTGTCCGGGTGCCGACCGTCGTCGTCTCTCCTTATATCGCGCCGGGCACGGTGTTTCGTTCGAATACGGGTGTTCCTTACGATCACACCTCAATCCTGGCCACCTTGCGCGATTGGCTCGGCATCAGTCCGGGCGTGATGTTGCCGAGCGCGCGTATCGCCGCCGCGCCCACGCTGGCGCAGCTCCTCACGTTGTCAACGCCGCGCACGGAGTTGCCGGCGCTCGCGGCGCCGGTCGATCGCGTCACGGCCACGCCGCTCTCGGCGCCCCCCAACGATCTGCAGCGCAGTCTGGTGAGCGGCGCCGCGCGTCGCTACGGGCTTGATCCGGCGACCGCGCTCGCCCAGATTCATACTCGTCAGCATGCCGTGGATTTCTTCAAACGTCGCTCGTCCCGCGCGCTGTGACGCAGGCTTCTTCTTCGCGGATTTTGCGGCGCTGGACTTTCTGATACCGGAGAGCTATTCGTGTCCACGAATCAATTATCGGCGATCAATCACATCGTGGTTTTGATGCTCGAGAACCGCTCGTTCGACCATATGCTCGGGTTCTTGTACCAGGATCGCAACAACGTCTCACTCGCCGGGCAACCTTTTGACGACTTGACTGGGGCCGAATCCAATCTCAATTCGAACGGCGAGAGCGTCAAGGTGTTCCCGATCACATCCGCCACTCCGAATGCGTACTTCATGCCGGGTGCCGATCCCGGCGAAGGATATGCGGCGGCCAACGAGCAACTGTTCGGCAGCCAGACGGCGCCGGTACCTCCGGTCGCGACGAATTCCGGCTTCGTGACCGACTATGCATCGACACTCGCCTGGGAATCCAAGGACCCGAGCTATTCGGTGCTGCCGGAAACTAGTCCGTCTCAGGTCATGGGCATCTTTACGCCGGCCACATTGCCGATTCTCTCGAGTCTGGCTCGTGGCTATGCCGTATGCGATCAGTGGTTCAGCTCCGCGCCGACCGAGACAATGCCGAACCGCGCGTTTGCGAACGCCGGTACGTCCCAGGGTGACATGAACGACGCCACGCACAGCTTCACCTCGCCGAGCATCTTTGGACTGCTCACGAAGAACAACCTGGGTTGGTCGATTTTCGGATACTCGCAGCCCCCGAAGACACGTCTCGACTTTACGGACACGGTCAACGCATCCGACTCGCACTTCGGCGTGTTCGCGGATTTCACCGCGGCGGGTGCGCTGCCGCCCTTCACTTTCTTGGAACCGTCATGGGAATCGACCGGCAACAGCCAGCATCCGAACTACGATGTCGCGCTTGGCGAGCAGCTCATTCACGATGTCTATTACGCGCTGTACAAGAGCCCAGCGTGGAATCAGACGCTCCTGATCCTGACGTGCGATGAGCACGGCGGCTGCTACGACCATGTGGCGCCGCCGGGCGGGGCGACGCCGCCGGATTCCACGGTCGGACAATTTGGCTTCGATTTCAAGCGTTTCGGCCTGCGCGTCCCTACCGTGCTCGTCTCGCCGTTGATTGTCGCGGGGACGGTGTTTCGCGTTGCCCAGGACGCGACACCCCTCGATCACACCGCGATCCTGAAGACCGTAGAGAAGCGGTGGGGACTTCCGGCGCTCACCGCGCGCGATGCCGCGGCCATCGATGTGGGCGATGTCTTGACGCTCACGGTCCCGCGGACCGACGACCCGGTCGCGGGTGTGATCGTACCCACCTCGACGGGCGCAAATCCCTCTGCCGCGTTGCCATCGCATCTTCAGCGCATGTATGCAGAACAGCTCGCGCAGGTGGGAACTCCGGATCACGGATTCGAGGGGCGCCGAGATCTCAAATCGAACGAAGATTATCGCGCCTACATCGCCAGGCGGCTCGCCGGCTGGAGGGCGCCGCGAATTCCAGGCGCTCGTGAGTCCTGAGGGGTAACCCTTTCCGCGACCCACTGAACACGACGGTGCGTGGACCATGACAACTCGACGTAAGCCACCAAAGAAGGCGGAGAGGGTGAAGATCATGCCGCCGAAATCGGTGCCCATCGCGCTATTAACGGTAATGTTTATCGCCTGATCGAGCAGCAGGCGGATCAAGCCATTTCCAACGGTAGGATTTGATCGTCCGGGTTGCGAAATTGGGTGTGTCGCTGGTTCAGTGCCCTACGAAGCCGAAAACGGGCCCGTGCCATCCAAATCCTGGCGGAGTTCGCCCGCGGGTGGGAAAACTTCGAGAGTGTCTACCGGCCGCTGGCGGACGTATGGACGGTATACGACAATTCTGGTCGAGAGCCGCGACTTGTGGAGAAAAGCTGAATGAAGATCAAGCGAACTGCCAAGACTGCTCCCACGACTGCAGCGAAGGTCGGACGCGCTCTTCGCCGAGCTGCGAAGGACGCGCGCCGAACTGCCCGTATGCACGGCGTTCCGATCTACGTCTGGGAGAACGGGAAAGTCGTCGCGCTGACGGCTTAGCCTGGCCGGCGTGCCGGCGTATCGTCTAGAAGCTGGTGCTATACCCCTCAGGCGCCCGCACATGGGACTTCGCGGCCGACACATTCGAGGAGAGCACGTAAATCGGCATCTCCGAGATCGTTACCTTGACGACGCCATTGGAGTAATCGACGGTTTGCGGATTTCCCATCGCATCGAACATCACGGTTTTGCCGGAGGTTCCCGGAGAGTCGACCGTCAGCTCGTACGGCTCGCTCGCATTGAACGAGGCGTTGTGCGCCCACACAGCCGTCATCGTGTGATTACTGTCGGCCAGGAGGAACGTGTACCCGTATCCGCCGGACGGCAGGTTGGTCAGGCCTCCGAGGGTACGTGAGCCGTCGACCAGCCTCGTCGCCGCCGCAACCGCCATGGCAGTTGGTTTCGGTTGAAGGCTGCCGGAGGCGTAATTGGAGATGTCCAGGCTGAAGTACATGCCGAATCCCTCGGGCGAGTCGAAGTCCGCCCCGTAGAAAACGAAGGATTTGTCGGCACCTTCTCCCAGCATGATGAGATGAGTTCGCACCACGGCTTCCGCATGCTCGGTGAGCACCGTATTGGTCGGATAATTCGCAGCGTAGTGCGTATTCATCGGATATCCAATGCCGGTCTCGGTCACGATGAGCGGCTTACCAGGGATCAGGCTCGTCATGGCTTTGCGCAGAGACTGGAGCTTCGTCGGCAGATTCCCCACCTCCGGCGGCAGCGCGGAGCTGGCCCCGACGATGTAGTAACCGTGGCAGGACAGGCCATCCAGATAGTTGGTGAATCCCAACGGCGCGAGACGCTCGAGCCAGCTCTGGCAGATGCCGATGCTTTGCGTCGCCGGGCCGATCACCTTCGCGTTCGGATCGGTCGAATGCACGCCCTCCCAGGTCGCCTTGTAGAGCTCGACGAACTGGGCATCGGTGCCCTTCCACTCGGTCGAGGGGGGGCCCGGATCCGGCTCCCAGCTGGCCTGGTAGTAGTTCGTATGCTCGTTATGGATATATTCCTTATCGAGCCGCACGCTCTCCTCGGCGACTTGCGCGGAATAGCTTTGGAAGTAGCTGAAGGATTTTGGGGGATACGATCCGCCGGACTCCGGGGAGGGGGCGGTGCTTGCCCAGAACGGGAGGCCGTTCAGGTAAACGATACGACCGAGGTTGCCTTCCTTGATCGCGTTGTCGATCGGAAAGTTCGCCGGATTGTACTGTCCCGCATATTGGGGCTCGGTCAGTGACATGGCGCGTGAGGTCATGATCCAAGATGTGCCCAGGTTCTCGTTCAGGGGCTGTTGCTGGGTGCCCGGCTCGACATCGTTCTCCGCCACCAAGCCTACGCGGCGCGTATCGAGCGATGCGTTGAACGCCGGAACATAGTCCGCCACGTTGGGAAGCACGCCGAAAGCCGCATAGCCCTCCGGGCGGCTGCCCTGCTGCGGCTCCGTGGCGCCTGAATTTTTCAGCTTCGCCGACACCGCGAAATAGCCCGAAATCGTGGACGAGCAGCTCATGCTGGCAGTGGTCGCACCGGCGGACACATCGATCGAGCCCGACGCAGCGACCTTGCCCGTGTAGTCCGCAATCTGCCAGGTGATGACATCCGCACCCTTCGATTCGGTTTGAAACTTTACGCTGAACGTCGATCCCGCCGTATACGTTTGGGTCGGGTCGTTGCCTTGGAGCGTTATCCGCAGCGACGGACCGCTAGGCGAGCCCGTCGGCGCAGTTCGGGTGGCGCCTCCGCAGCTGAAGCTCCTGGACGGCACGCTCGTCGTACTCGACGGCGTGCCGGATGACGTGGTGGTGCTACCGGATGAGGTGCTGGTGCCGCCGGATGACGTGGTGGTGCTACCGGATGAGGTGCTGGTGCCGCCGGATGATGTGGTGGTGCCACCGGATGTGGTCGTGGTGCCGCCGGATGTGGTGGTGCCGGTAGACGTGCTCCCCGTGGACGTGGTGCCTGAGGACGCCGTGGCCGTGGATGAGGTGGCGCCGTCGGGTGAGGTGGCGGCGGGGGATTCCCCACCGGCGCATCCCACAATGATTACCGAGGCGGCGGCGGCTGCTGCTGCCGTGAAGGTCGAACGCATTGTCATGGAAATTGCTGCATCGTGCAGATCGTGGCGAATCCCAGTTGAGGTTTATAAAATGGCGCGAAGAGCAATTTGCGGTCGGATAATAGGTGCGGTTGGCTTATTAGGAAAACTGTCGGTTATGACAGACAGATCCCGTAAGCGGATATCAAAGGAACTCGGCACGGGCCGGTGCAAAAAGCCGAGAACCAGGCTAAGCCAATCCGTTCGTGCCCCAACGCATGATCCCTCCGCCTCCGCTGGGCAGCCGGGTGATCCATGTCGGCGCCTGCGTAGTCAAATTGAAACCCTCGATCGTTGAACCGCCCGGGATCAGATTCGGAGTATCGCTGGTGACGATCGACGGTCACGAAAGCGCGGCGGACTGGCAAGCACTGATGGCGCTGGGCCCAATGCCCAGCAAAGTTATTTTTCCAAGAGCGTCACGCCCCCCAAATTCACGCCACTCACCTCGGGCAACCTCACCAGCGCATCACAAATGATGCGTACGCCGTAGCTCAAGTCCGTAATCCACAGTTTGCTCGCGAGAGCGCCGTTGCGCGCGGCGACGGCATCGACAATCTGCGAATGCATGGATTGGAACCACTCGGATACGTTGAGGCTGCGGATGCCAAGATAGAGAACGCGCAGGGTTAGATCTTGCAGGCCGGTGATGGTGGCGAGCAGGCGCGAATTGCCGGCGGCCGACGCGATGGTCAGATTGAATTCGCGGTTCGCGGACAGAAATTGTACCAATTGAGCGTGGCTCGTCAGGTTGTAACTGCTTTGAGATATGCTTCGCAGCCGCTCGAGAGCCGGCGTCGGGAGCCCGGCAGTGGCGGCGATTTCGGCAGCCCTCGGCTCCACGATGATCCGAAGTGCGTAGATGTCCTGCACATCCTTCAGCGTCAATGGAGCGACGCGCAAGCTGCGTTCATCCGCCTTTTCGACCAGCCCTTCCTGCATGAGGCGCTGCAGCGCCGATCGAACGGCCGCTTGGCGAAGACTGAATCGCTGGGTCAGCGATGCCTCGGAGATCCGGCTTCCCGGCGGTAGCTGGTAGAAGAGGATCTCGGCACGAATTTGCTGGTACGCCTGCTCACCCAGATTGCCGGCGACCTCGGTGCGAGGCCCTCGATCGAAGGGATTCGCCTTGGCTGTGGGGCTGCGGCTCATCGAATGATTCCTCTCATCCACGATGTCAAGTCAACCTTTCAACAGGTTAGCACGCGGTTTACAACATGTTATGGAGATGCTAGCTTCCAACGAGCCCCCAGTGTTTCGACGGATACCTATGACCGCAAAGCGGCAACCCATTGAGTACGCGGACGCAAGCCCCGAGGTGCGCGCCGTCTATGACGACATCATGGCGACGCGCAAGACGGATTGGGTCAACAACTTTTGGAAAGTGCTGGCCCATGATCCACCAACGCTCAGGCGTATCTGGGCCAATATCAAGGAGGTCATGGGACCGGGGACGCTCTCCCCCTTGACCAAGGAACTTCTGTACGTGGCGGTGAGCGTTTCGAATGGTTGCCACTATTGCATTGCTTCCCACGGTGCTGCGGCCCGCAAGCAAGGTATGACAGAGTCGCAGTACTCCGAGCTGCTGGCCATCGTCGGTCTTGCGAACGAGACCAACCGTCTCGTGACCGCGCTCGACGTCGCCATAGATCCGGCGTTTCTCTGACCCTGTGACGATCCTGCCCATTTCTCTCGAACGATGAGGGTATTCGGACAATGAGCGATCAGGACTTCAACAGCGTTACCCATCATCGCTGGGACGAAATCCCCGCGGAGCCACTGAAGGGCACGATCACCCGGCGCCTCATCACCGGTAATCGGATGATGATTGCCCATGTGTACCTGAAGAAGGGCGATGACGTCCCCAAGCACGCGCACCACAACGAGCAGCTCACTTACATACTCGAGGGCGCGCTGCACTTTTGGTTCGGCGAAAACGGCGAGCGGGAGTTCACGGTGAAAGCGGGCGAAGTAGTCGTCATTCCCTCCCATGTGCCGCACCGTGCCCTGGCCCTGGAGGACACGCTCGATGTGGACATTTTCGATCCGCCGCGCGAGGACTGGTTGGCCGGCACCGACGCTTACCTGAGGCGCTGAGGAGCGCGGCGCATGGATCTCGGATTGAAAGGGCGTCGAGCGCTCGTGATGGGCGGTTCACGCGGACTCGGCAAGGCCGTCGCCGAGGCCCTTGCAGCGGAGGGTGCGCGAGTCGCCATCTGCGCGCGCGACGCGGGGCGTGTGGCCGCGACCGCCGCGGAGATCGGGGTCGAGGGGATGGTCTGCGACCTCTCGATACCGGGCGCCGCCGATACTCTGGTGCGCGAGGCGCAGAGACTTTTGGGCCACTTGGACGTGCTCGTCGTCAATACCGGCGGTCCGCCCTCCGGCCAATTTACCGACTTGTCCGACCTCGCATGGCATACGGCATTCGAACAACTGTGGATGAGCAGCGTAGGTGCCATTCGCGCAGCTCTTCCCGATATGCGGGCGCGACGCTCGGGGCGGGTGATCGTGATCACCTCGATCGCCGCTCGCGAGCCGGTGGCGAATTTGATGCTCTCCAATTCACTGCGCGCGGGTCTTCATGGTCTCATCAATACGCTCAGCAAGGAAGTGGCCGCTGATCAGGTCACCGTCAACGCATTGATGCCCGGATATACGCTGACCGAGCGGCTCGAGGAGCTTCATCTCGATGAGGTCAAGCTGGCCGCGCAAATTCCGGCGCGCCGATTGGGCCGTTCACGGGATTTTGCCGCTCTGGCGGCCTTTCTCGCATCCGATCAGGCGGGGTATGTCACCGGTCAGGCCATCGCGTGCGACGGCGGTCTGCTACAGTCGATTTGATTCGCCAACTGAGCGATGGGAGAGTGAAGTGAAGACCCTACGAGCCGCTGCGATCGTCTTATCGTCCGCGCTTCTTTCTGCGACGGCAGCCATTTCCGATCCGGCTACGGCACCCAGCCTGAATGATACGTACGCGCTTCTGGCGTCAAAGCGATTCGTCGACCTCACCCACACCTTTGGCCCCAAGACCCCGCACTGGAAGGGGTTCGGCGAGGAGACCGTCACCGACCTGTACACGATCAAGAAGGACGGCTTCCACGTGCAGCAATTTACTCACGTCGGACAGTGGGGTACGCACATCGATCCGCCCGCCCACTTTCACGAAGGGCTTCGCACTGTCGACCAGATTCCGCCGACGGAAATGGTACTGCCGCTCGTCGTGCTCGACGTGCATGCCAAGGTGGCCAAGAACCCGGACTACACGCTGACCGTCGAGGACGTGCAGGCATGGGAGGCGAAGCACGGCCGCATACCGCCGCATGCGTTCGTTGCGATGCGCACGGATTGGTCCAAGCGCTGGCCTGATCAAGATGCGATGCAAAATCGCGACGCGTCCGGCGTGGCGCATTACCCGGGTTGGAGCAAGCCCGTGCTGAAGCTCCTGTATGAGGACCGCGGCATCACCGCCTCCGGGCATGAGACCACGGATACGGATCCGGGCCTCGCCACCACCAAGGATGATTATTCCCTCGAGAGTTACATCCTCGGAACGAATCACTACCAGATCGAAATGCTGGCGAACCTGGACCAGGTTCCGGAAGCCGGTGCGATCATCATCGTCACGTGGCCGAAGCAGGAGGGAGGCACCGGATTCCCGGCACGCGTCATAGCCATCGCTCCCTGATCGGCCCTTGAGCTCGCAGCGCTGGTCGTCGGGCCTTGCATTCTCGCTCAGCGCGGTCGGCGCCGCCGTCGGTCTCGGCAGTATCTGGCGCTTCCCCTATCTCGCGGGAGCCGGCGGTGGATTCGCGTTCATTTTGGTATTCGTGATCGCGTGCCTGGTGTTCGGCGCTCCCGTGCTCGTGGGCGAGATCGTGATCGGCCGCTGGTCTCGTCGCAGCCCGCCGCAGGCGGCCGGAGAAATTGCCGCGCGCTTCGGTTACTCCAGAGGGTGGAACGTCGTGGGGTGGACGGGCTCCGTCGCCGGCTTCCTGATCGTCTCCTACTACACGATGATCGCCGGATGGGTACTCGCCTACACCTGGTATTTTCTGTCCGGGAACTACGTTCAGGGCGCCACCGCGGCCGTTGCGAAGTTCCATGCATTCATTGCCGATTCGCGCGCCGTCTCGCTTTGGCAGCTCGCCTTCTTCGCGCTGGTGGCGCTCACTTCGGCACGCGGGGTGAATCGCGGCGTCGAATGGGCCAACCGATGGCGCGCGCCGGCGCTGCTCGCGATACTGCTGGTGCTCGTGGCGTACTCACTGGTGACCGGAGATGTGGCGCGCGGGTTGAGATTCGCCTTCGCACCCGACGTCAGTCGACTGTCGCCCGCGGTTGTTCTCGGTGCCGTAGGCCAGGCGCTGTACGCCCTGGGTGTCAGTGCCGGAATTATGATCGCCTATGGGGCGTACATGGCAGCCGGAGAGTCGCTCGGGCGTGTCGTGCTGGCCGTTGTCGGGTCGATATTCGCCGTGTCATTGCTCGCGACGGTGACCATTTTTCCGCTGGTGTTTCATTACGGCCTCGATCCCGCCGGGGGGCCGCAACTCGTTTTTGAAGTGCTTCCGGTCGCGTTTGCGGAAATGCCGGGAGGGCGGGTCATCGGCACCCTGTTTTTCGCGCTCCTCATTCTTGCCGCGTTCACTCCGTCGGTTGGATTGCTGGAGCCGTGGATCGCGTGGCTCGTCGAGCGCGGTCGAATGCGGCGGCCCATCGCGGCATGCCTCATCATGGGTTCATGTTGGCTGGTCGGCCAGGGCTCCGTGCTGTCGTTTGGGCGATGGGCCGACTGGCATCCGTTGACTTCGGTTCCGAGACTCGCGTCACTCACCTTTTTCGGTCTCATGGATTTTGTGAGCGCGAATCTGCTGATGCCGATGTCCGCGCTCCTGGTCAGTTTGTTTGTGGGCTGGCGGATGAATAAACTGATTCCGGATGAGGAGTTGAGCGGATTATCCGCGACCTCGCGGCGGCTCTTGGGATTTGCCCTGCGCTATGTGTGTCCCCTGGGGATCGTCGCCGTCGTCATCTTCGGATTCGCGGGTTAGGCTCAGATCTTATGGGGATGTCCGCGCATCTCCCGCAAAATGAAGATTGAGCGCGCCTGTCGCACTCCGGGGATGCGATAGAGTTTCTCCCTCAGGAAGCGCTCGTAGTCGGTCGTGCTCGAGGCGGCGACCCTGAGGTAGTAATCGAAATCTCCCGCCACCAGCGCGGCCTCGATAACCTCGGGCAGGTTGGCTATCGCCTTCTCGAACGCGTCCAGCACATTGCCGGTATGTCTGTGTTTCTCGAGCGTCACTTCGACGACGACCGTCTCGGGCAGCCCGACGGCGGCGCGATTGATGATCGCCGTATAGCCCTTGATCACCCCGTTCTCTTCCAGAGCGCGCACGCGTGTCCAGCACGCCGACGGCGAGAGTCCGATGCGGTGCGCCAGGTCGGTATTCGAGAGCTTCCCGTCGCGGGAAAGCTCGTCCAGGATCCGATGGTCGAGGTCATCGAGCCGGATCGCTGTACTGGCGGCAGGAAGGGTGGGGCTGTTCATAGGACTTGATCTGGGTGGTGGTCAACACCAGAAGTATCTGCTAAAAAATCTCAAAACGGCAGAAGATTCTTTCATAAAGNCGATTGTCATGTCCCGCCTTTGAAAGCACATTCGGTCGGCAGCGCACTAATATCCAAGCGACGGGCCGCGTTTTGCTGACGGGATGCAGTGCGAGCCGCTGGGGAGAGATCCAATGACAATGTCGAAGAACAGGCAAACCGGCAGCTTGCTGCTGTGTGCTCTTTCCGTGTGCTGCGCGGCTCTCGGTGCCGCCTCGGTAGCGTCCGGCGACCCCGCTGATGGGGGTCCGCAGCAGGGTTCGCCGCAGGGTCCGTCGGACAGCAGCACCGAGCTCGAAGAGGTGGTGGTGACCGCCGAGACTTATAAGTCCACAGCGCAAAGCACCCCGATCAGTATCTCCGCCCTCTCCGGCAGCCAGCTCGAGAGTGCCGGCATCACCTCACTTGGGCAGGTCGCACGTGACGTCCCCGGACTCTCGATGCGCAGCGCCGGTCCGAACCAGACCGAGTTCGAGGCTCGAGGTATCGCCTCGAACGGAGGCAACTCGCCGACCGTGGGTTTCTATCTGGGGGATATTCCGCTGTCTCCGCCCGCCATGGGGCAGATCGGCAAGGTCGTGATCGACCCGAATCTGTATGATCTCGACCGCGTCGAAGTGCTGCGTGGACCGCAAGGAACGCTCTACGGATCGAGCTCGATGGGCGGCACCATCAAGCTACTTCCCAATGCACCGCAGCTCAATACCATCACCGGATCCACGGATGGGACGCTTTCGCACACCGACGGCGGACGTGCCAACGGCGGCGCCGATTTCATGGTCAACTACTCCACCAGCGACTACTGGGCGATCCGCGCGGTAGGCTCGTACGACTACCGGAGCGGCTGGATCAGCCGGACGGTGGTGAATCCGTTCCCGGCAGACGTGCTCGCGCCCGATGGGCCGCCTTACACGCGCGGCAATGTGGCGGGTACGCCGGCCTCGCAAATCATCCCCGACGTCAACGACGCTCGGACGTATTCCGGGCGCGTGGAAATGCTCATACAGCCGAGCGATGCGTTGCATATCAACCTGCTCGCGCTCAGCCAGCACTCAACCCAGGGAGGCTATGACGAGTTCGATGACCCCCCCGGACCCGCGTACATGACGCACTTTCAGCCGTACCCGATCGGTGAATACATAGACGATCGGGTGGACCTGTTCTCCGCGACCGTGGAGGCGGATCTCGGTTTTGCCAAGCTGACGAACGCGGCGGGCTATTTCAACCGTCATATGGAGCAGTTCCAGGACGCTTCGGAGGCAACCTCCTGGACCTTGGAGTCGTTTCTGGTAACCCCTCAGGAAATGGCCGCGGTCGGCATGCCGACGTACATCAATACGCCCATTTATGAGGCGGAGCCGGAGCATCAGTGGACCGAGGAGCTGCGCTTGAACTCCTCGAATAGCGACACGCTTCACTGGGTCACGGGCCTTTTCTACAGTCGGCTGAACTCCGCCTTCATCGAGCAGCAGAACGCGCCCTACATCGCTCAGCTGTCGCAATTCCTGACCCCGCCGATGAACAA